>OIYD01000061.1_pt1 | contig 100087 bp, 95 predicted proteins | sample 1588141 | NCBI WGS metagenome assembly OIYD01 (sample SAMN03283259) | human gut metagenome | biome: human-associated habitat; material: feces | host: Homo sapiens | place: USA | collected 2013
TTCATCTGAGCCTTTTTCTTTTAACTCAGTTTTTCATAGTTCACTTGACACTACCTACTGTACTTTCCAATTCTGGAAATAGTATCTGTAATGAAATAAGAAATTATACAGTCTTGATAACAAGTCTTTCTTTGTGTTAAACTCTAAACAGTATCTTTTAAACAAAGCAACAATTATGGAGGATTAAAACTATGAGTAAAATCGATGAAGTAAGAGCTGACATGGTGAAGGCTATGAAAGCCGGAGACAAAGACACAAAAGAAACTTTATCCATGCTGCTTGCAGCACTTAAAAATAAAGCTATTGATAAGCGTTCTGAGCTGACACCCGAAGAAGAAATTCAGGTAATCTTAAAAGAAGTGAAACAGACAAAAGAAACTCTGGACATGACACCTGCCGACCGCACAGAGATCATCGAAGAATGTAACCGCCGTCTGAGCGTTCTGGAACAGTATGCTCCAAAGATGATGGATGAAGCAGAGATCCGCGAGGTCATCACTACTACTTTGAGTGAAGTCGGCGTTGAAGCACCTACTGCCAAAGACAAAGGAAAAATCATGAAGGTTCTGATGCCAAAAGTAAAAGGAAAAGCGGACGGAAAGCTTGTCAATGATATCCTTATGACGTTCATGCAATAGCCAAACAGGCTCTGACCCCTGTCACTTACGTATCAAAAAAACTGTCGTACCGAAGAATCTAACGAAGTATTTTCTTCCACACGACAGTTTTTCTTTGATTCGTCTATTTTTTTATTGTCCCTGTGCTTCTGCCTGATCATCTGTCTGAAGCTCGTTGCTGTATGGCTGCGTTACTTCCTGCTTCATTATCACGCTCAGATCATTGAAATCAATTTTCTTCCACACATTTTTGTGCACTTTGATCTCGGTATCTTCTTTCCATTCTTCTACAGTTTTATTGTAAAGTTCAGCCTTTCTCTCATTAACGATCTCTTCTTTTTTACTTGCAGTAGCATCTGCATCCATAAGACTTACCACTTTACCTACATAATACCCTGCGGATGTCTCAATCACATCGGTCACTTCATTTTCACCCAACTGATCTGCAGCTTTTACAAGATCCGCATCCGGTGTCTCTGACTCACTGTCAAAAGAAGCTTCTGATGTTTCTAATGAATACTCTGCTGCAAGTGCAGTCAGATCGCCTCCGTTTTTTGCAGCTTCTGCGAGTTTCTCAGCATTTGCTTTTGCTTCTTTCTTCTCGTCCTCTGTAAGTTCCTGTGTTTCTCCCTCTTCCGTTGTCTTGGTATTAGAGAATAACACATACTGCATCTTCTTCTGAGCTGCCTCTTCATCAGACACTTCTGTATCTGCGCCTGCCTCAATGGCTGTTCTTACCTTGGAACTTACCAACATCATAGTAAATACTTTCTCTACAGTTTTCTCTTGTCCGGATACCTTTTCCTTCTGCTCCAGTCCGTTATCCTCCGAGAAACTTTTCGCTGCTTTCTTGATGGAAGCCTTTTCTTCGTCCGTAAGTGCAACATCATAGTCTTTCTTATGTGCATCACAAAGTGCCATTGCTTCTAATTCTCCTGCGACAGAATCTTTTACAGACTCTTCATAAGTCTTTCCTTTTTCCGCCTCGGAATTCCACATATCCTCTCCCAGATATGCACTATAATAAGTTTCATATGTTGCCTGCGTATATCTTGCATAAAAGTTTGCGACATCTGCTGAAATCTCTTCCTTTCCAACTGTCAGAGCCACATCATCTCCGTTCCATGAACCACAGCCCGTAAGAGAAGTTGTCGCAAGCATTCCTGTCATAAATAATATCAATGCTTTCTTTTTCATCTCTCCATACCCTCCTTAGTACCGTTAACTTTTTTATTATATCTTGTTTTTAATTGCCAAGCAATCCTTTTATACCAATTAACACATTTTTCACAACTTCCAGCGCACTCTCCGTCTTATCTCTCTTATTGATCCGCTTCTTCCGATAAATAAACGTCGGCGGCTCTGCCTTAAAAGCAAGGTCATCCCGGAATTCTTTGAGAAGCGCCGGTATTTTCTCCGGGCATACTTTTGCCCGTTCATACATGGCAAAGGTATATGTGTCCCCCTTTTGTTCCACGGCTGTCACATAGACCTTATGCGCCAGCGCTTTTAGCTGTGCCACTGTAAGAAGCATTTCCACCTTCTTCGGGATATCTCCAAAACGGTCAATCAGCTCTTCGACCATATCTTCCATCTCTTCTTCTGACTCAATTGCCGCAATCCTCTTATAAATATCAAGCTTCTGATATTCATTGGAAATGTAAGTATCCGGAATGTATGCATCGATATTCAGATCGATGGTCGTAGTATAATCTTCCTCTTCCATCTCTCCTTTTAGATGTTTGACCGCTTCATTGAGCATTTTGCAGTAGAGATCATACCCCACTGCTTCCATATGACCATGCTGTTGCGCTCCCAGAAGATTTCCGGCTCCGCGGATCTCCAGATCTCGCATCGCAATCTTAAACCCGGAACCAAGATCTGTAAATTCACGAATAGCTGCCAGACGTTTCTCCGCGATTTCTTTTAGCATCTTGTCCCTTCGATACAAAAGAAACGCATATGCCATGCGGTTAGATCTTCCCACTCGTCCACGAAGCTGATACAACTGAGAGAGTCCCAGACGATCCGCGTCATGGATGATCATTGTATTTACGTTAGAAATATCGAGCCCTGTCTCAATAATAGTCGTAGAGACCAGCACATCAATCTCTCCGTCAATAAAATCGCACATGATGCGTTCCAACTCCTGTTCCCGCATCTGACCGTGGGCAAATGCCACATTGACATCCGGCACCAGTTTCTGGATATGCGCAGCTATCTCTGCAATATCTTCCACACGGTTATATACATAATAGACCTGTCCGGATCTTGCGCATTCTCTCTCAATCGCTTCCCGCACCATCTCATCATTGTACTCCATGACATACGTCTGAATCGGCATACGATCCTGGGGAGCTTCCTCAAGCACACTCATATCACGAATCCCGATCAGGCTCATGTGCAGCGTTCGTGGAATCGGCGTTGCAGTCAACGTAAGCACATCTACATTTTCTTTTAACTTTTTAATCTTCTCCTTATGCTGAACACCAAAACGCTGTTCCTCATCAATGATCAGAAGTCCCAGATCTTTGAATTTCAGATCGTCACTCAACACCCTGTGGGTTCCGATCACGATATCTACCAGACCTTTTTTCGTATCTTCAATAGTCTTCTTTTGCTGTGCAGAAGTTCGAAATCTGCACATAAGATCCACTCGCACCGGAAAATCCCGCATACGCTGCTGGAATGTATGATAATGCTGCTGTGCAAGAATCGTTGTCGGCACAAGATATACAACCTGCTTACTCTCCTGCACCGCCTTAAAGGCTGCACGAATTGCAATCTCAGTCTTACCGTATCCCACATCTCCGCAGATCAGACGATCCATAATCTTCGAGCTTTCCATATCGCGCTTTACTGCTTCGATTGCAAGAAGCTGATCTTCGGTCTCTTCGAAAGGAAACATTTCCTCAAATTCCTTTTGCCAGACAGTATCTTTCCCATAGACAAACCCCTCCTGATTCTGTCTTGCCGCGTATAGTTCCACCAGATCTTTGGCAATCTCTTTGACAGCTCCGCGGACTCTCGTCTTCGTCTTCACCCAATCCTGGCTTCCCAGACGGTTCAGTTTCGGTTTTTTGGCATCTGCACTTGCATACTTCTGGATCAGATCAAGCTGCGTTGCCGGTATATAGAGATTCCCGCCTTTATCATAGGCAATCTTCATATAGTCTTTGGCAACCCGGTCTACTTCGATCTTTTCAATCCCCTGATAGATGCCCAGCCCGTGATTTTCATGCACCACATAATCGCCGGGCTTAAGTTCAGAAAAGCTCTGAATCTTCCGCCCCTCGTATATTTTTCGTTTTTTCTTTTTCTTTACATTTCCAAAAATATCGCTCTCAGCAATCACAGTAAATTTAAGGAGGGGATACTCATATCCTTCGGTAATATGCCCGTATGCAGTCATAATTTCCCCGGGCTGTACCTCCCGCTCCATATCGTCACTGTAATAACTACTCAAATTGTAATCTCTCAAATCTTCCGCAAGACGTCTTGCCCTTGTACGGGAACCGGACAAAAGAACCACCCGATATCCATTTCTCTTAAGCCTCTTCAGATCCTGCGTCAACAATTCAAAGCTCCGGTTATATGGATTGACGCTCTTGGTCTGCAAATCATAGGAGCCCCGCACTTCGAAACCTTTTGCTTTCATTGGCAGTGTAAAAAAGCCTACACCGCAATATCGATTCATTTCTTTTACAACTTCTGACACGCCATAAAGTTTCATCTCTTCATTTGAAACTTCGTACCCTGCCTCCACACGTCTCTTGCCCGCTTCTATAAATTCCTTCTCGACTCCTTCTCCCTTTTCCAGAATTCGAACTGGTTCATCAAGATACAAAAGTGTGTCTTTCGGATCAAAATACTGTAAAAAAGAAACTCTTTGATCTTCCTCTGTAGGGAACTCCGAAGCAGGATACAGGAATACTTCACTTAAATTTTCAACAGAACGCTGTGTATCCACATCAAAGGTACGAATGGAATCCACTTCATCCCCCCACAATTCAATACGAATCGGAAGTTCCTCCGTCAGAGGGTAGACATCCAGAATCCCTCCACGCACTGCAAATTGGCCGGGGCCGGATATTTCCGCCTCCCGTTCATACCCGACCCACACAAGCTTCCGGATCAGTTCCTCTAAATCTACCGTATCTTCAGCTCCGATGGAAATGACTCTTTCTCTTATCACCTCTCGCGGAAGCAGGCAGTCCATAAAAGCATCGATGCTTGTGACAACCACTGCCGCCTTTTTCTCGATCAATGCCGCCAACACTTCCATCCGCGCTTTCACAAGCTCTTTACTGCGAATATCCGCCTGATAAAAAAGCAGATCCTTAGCAGGATAGAGGTACGTATCTGTATCCAGCATCCGGTATTCTTCATAGACCTGCCTTGCTTTTGATTCACTGGAACAAACGATGACCTTATAAGCAATGCCATCGCTAAGTGCATACATCATATGTGTTTTTTGTGAATTTACACATCCCGAAATGCACAGCATTCCGGGATGTTCCATCCTGTTTTTATTAATTTCTTCAAATTCAGCCAGTTCTGTCAGCGGTCCCTTTAAGGCCTGCATATCTCTTACGCCTCCTTTGGCTTTACTTTGCGATTATATTCATTCATGGCAGCTTCCACATCACCGCGTAAGATCATTGCGGCAGCTTCTGCCGATTTTTCATATCCCTCTTTCATTTCCTCTCTCTCTTCTTTTGTGAAATGACTGAGTACATAATCTGCCAGATCATATTTTTTCGGTTTTTCTCCCACCCCGACTTTGATCCTCATAAATACATCCGTGCCAAGGTGCTGAATGATACTCTTCATCCCGTTATGTCCCCCTGCGCTTCCTTTCTTACGGATGCGGATCTGTCCCGGCGGAAGACTGATATCATCATAAATAATCAAGAGTTCCTGTGCCTCATCTACCTTAAAATAGTCTACGAGCCCGCGGATACTTTCTCCGCTCAGATTCATATATGTCTGCGGTTTTGCAAGGATCACTTTCTGTCCTTCAATCATGCCCTTACCGATATAAGCTCTGTTCTTCTTACCGTCTACAGAAATATTATATTTTTCTGCTATCACATCTATGACATCAAACCCGGCATTATGTCTCGTTCCCTCATATTGGGATGTCGGATTTCCCAGTCCTGCAATTATATACATCTCTATCACTCTCCATTTTCTCTTATACATTCTACAGGAAGTCCTTGCGTTTGTCACGAAAAAAAGAAACTCCTGTGCATATTTTTATACATTCCTTCATACATTATAGAAAGTGAATCTATCACGAAAAATTTACAGGAGGTCATTATGAGTTCCAAAACAAAAATTGTTGTACTGCATATGAAGGAAATCATTTATACCGCAGTATTTGCCATACTGGCGATTGTATTTATCTTATTGCTGCTATTTATGTTTCTTCCGAAAAATAAAGAAGCTGCCGCTACAGAATCAAAATATATCCCCGGAACTTATACTTCCACCGTTTCTCTGAATAATACGGCGCTCGAAGTAGAAGTATCAGTCGATGAATCCCATATTAATTCCATTCGTTTCTCCAATCTGGACGAATCCGTGGCAGCCATGTATCCACTCGTACAGCCTGCAATCGAAAATATTGCCGAGCAGATCTACGAGAAACAGTCATTGGAAAACATTGAGTATTCCAATGATAATCCTTATACTTCGCAGATTATTGTAAATGCAATCCGCGAAGCATTAGAAAAAGCCATAGCTGATTAAATGCTATGGCTTCTTATTTTTCCCTCTTTTTTCATGCTTATCCTTCCACGATCAGATATCTTCCGTCTGGAAGTGCAAATACTTCTGAGGCTTCCTCCAGCTCTTCTGATGACATTCCGTCTACATCCAAGCCTTCTCCGTCCAGGAAGTCCCGTACTTCGTCAATGTTGTCTACCACTGCTGCCATACAGTCTTCCAAAAAAGCTTCTGCTTCCTCAATGGACTCTGCCACCGGTTCGTCAAAAAGCTGTGACTGATTCTTAAGAAATGTCTTTAGACACTCTTCATCGTACTCATACATCATTCCATCCTCCCTTCTGATCCTTTTATACAAACTGCAAGAGTTCCAAAGGTTCTCTGATGATTACCTCTGCCCCAGCAGCTTTTAATTCTTCTTCTGTTCGAAATCCCCATGCGGCACTGATCGTCCGAACTCCTGCATTATGACCGGTCTTTACATCCACTTCTGAATCACCGATGTAGAGACACTCCTCCTTTGTTCCTCCAAGCTTCTCAAGAATCTTGAATACCGCTTCCGGGTCCGGCTTCCTCTGAATGCCTTCCTGCTGCCCCCATGCACAGTCAAAGACATCTTCTCCAAAAATTTCTCTTACCACCTTGACAGTCTGTCTGTGTGGCTTGTTAGAAAGCACTGCCAGTTTCACACCCTGCGCTTTGAGTGTTTTCAGAAGTTCTTCAATTCCATCATAAGGTGTTACATGATATGTACAGTTCTCATCAAATATACGTCCGTACACTTCCATTCCCTCTTCGATACGGGCAGCATTCTTATCTCCGCCCGCATCCAGGGATTTCTCTATCAAAACTCTTGCGCCATTCCCCACAAAGGCACAGCACTGTTCCTTCGTGATCGGCATAAGTCCCATCTCTTTTAATGTCTCCTGCACAGAATACGTGATCGATTCCAGCGTATCGGTTAATGTTCCATCCAAGTCAAATATACAAGTTTTCATCTTCACATTTCCTCCTTGCATAATCATATTATGAACCAGAGTAAATTTCAAGTAGAGAAACCATGATTTTTGATCAGCTTAAATATTGTCTCATAATACGGAGTGCATTTTTTTCTAATCTGCTTACCTGTGCCTGCGAAATTTTAATTTCTCCTGCAACCTCCATCTGCGTCTTCCCTTCAAAAAAGCGTAGCTTGATAATATGGCGCTCTCTTGGATTCAAATGCCCCATCGCCGCCTCCAGGGACAGATTTTCTACCCATCTTTCTTCTTTATTTTTGGTATCACTGATCTGATCCATCACATACAGCGCATCGCCTCCGTCATTATACACCGGCTCCTGAAGGCTCATAGGCACTTGGATCGCATCCAGTGCAAAGACGATATCTTCCTTGGAAATTCCGATTTCTGAAGCAATCTCCTGCACAGTCGGCTCTTTCAAATGCTGTTTCATATAATTTTCTCTTGCATAAATCGCCTTATATGCAGTATCTCGAAGTGATCTGCTGACTCTGATGGAATTGTTGTCTCTCATGTATCTCCTGATCTCTCCGATGATCATAGGTACCGCATATGTGCTGAATTTCACATCCAGCTCTGTATTAAAATTATTAATCGCTTTAATCAGACCAATACAGCCGATCTGAAAGAGATCATCCGGATTTTCACCGCTTGCCCCGAAGCGCTTGATCACGCTCAATACCAGTCTTAAGTTTCCTTTGATATATTCCTCTTTCGCCTGCGCATCTCCCGCTTTTATCCTTACAAACAAAGCTTCCTTCTCCTCTTCTTTCAGGATAGGAAGCTTTGCTGTATTCACTCCGCATATTTCTACTTTTCCCTGTGCCATGATGACGACCTCCTCTGCTAGATGACTTTCTCTTGTCTTTCTAGTAGAAATTGTCTCCACCTGCACTTTTGTTATTCTGCGTCACGGAAAATTTTATAAACTTTTAGCCCTTGACAGTTCTATCTGTCCCACTTATCAGCCAGATTCTGAATCTGTGTCTCGAATTTTGCCAGTTCTTTATTGGCAAGCCCTTCGTTTTTATAAACCACCTGGAGAAGGTGTTTCGCCGCTGCCACCACACGTTCGAAGGCATTCTGTTTTCTTGCCTTAGAAGGTTTCTCCGCCGCCTTCTTAGGCTCTCTTACACCGGCCGACAGAATCTCACCGGTCAGAAGATCCACACATCCTCCGGAATATGGCGCCATTGCAGGATATCCGAACCGTTCCTCAATGGTATTGGCAAACACATCTGTCACCGTATCTTCTCCATGGACAACAAACACATGCTTCACCGGTGTACGGAAACCTTCCATCCACGCAAGCAGTCCATTCATGTCTGCATGACCGCTGATACCTTTGAGTGTCTCAATCTTGGCATTGACTTCCACAGTCTCCCCGAACAGCTTCACACATTCCGCTCCTTCGATCAATTTGCGTCCCAATGTTCCGACTGCCTGATATCCAACAAAGCAGACCGTACATTCTTTTCTCCACAGATTATGTTTTAAATGATGGCGAATACGTCCCGCTTCACACATTCCCGAAGCAGACAGGATTACCTTCGGTTTGTCATCGAAATTGATCATCTTTGACTCATCACTTGTAATCGTAGTCCGAAGTCCCGGGAAGAGAAGCGGGTTGATCCCCTGTCGCACAAGCGCCATTGCTTCCTCATCAAAACAGGACTGTACATTTTTCTGAAAAACACTTGTCGCTTCAATCGCAAGCGGACTGTCCACATATACTTCAAATCCCGGATATTCCGGTAAGAGCCCTTTTTCTTTGATCTCTCTGATAAAATAGAGGATTTCCTGCGTTCTGCCCACCGCAAAAGACGGAATGACGACATTTCCTCCTTTGGCGAAGGTCTCTCTTAAGATTCTTGTAAACTCTCCTACATAGTCCGGCACATCGTCCCCATGAGTTCGGTCTCCGTAAGTAGATTCGATCACTACATAATCCGCTTCCTGCACATAGGCCGGATCTTTGATGATCGGCTGGTTAAGATTACCTACATCACCGGAAAATACGACCTTTCTCGTCTCATTTTCTTCTGTGATCCACACCTCAATAGCCGCCGAACCAAGAAGATGTCCTACATCCGTAAATCGTACATCAATTCCTTCACAAAGCGTGATCCGCTGATTGTAATCACAGGGATTTAATAACTTGATCGCTGCTTCTGCATGTTCCATTGTATACAATGGCTCATACAGAGGTTCGCCGCTTCGCTGTGCCTTCCTGTTTCTCCACTCTGCCTCAAATTCCTGAATGTGCGCACTGTCTCGAAGCATAATATCACAGAGATCCGCAGTCGCATATGTGGAAACGATATCCCCGTGAAAGCCCTCCTTGCAAAGCATCGGAATCTTTCCGGAATGGTCAATGTGTGCATGCGTCAGAAGCACATAATCAATCTCTCCCGCCGATACAGGTATTTCCTGATTCTCATAGAGATCCGGTCCCTGCTCCATTCCACAATCCACAAGAATATTCTTTCCGCAGGCTTCGATTAAATGACAGCTTCCAGTCACTTCATGGTCTGCTCCTATAAATCTAAGCTTCATACAATCAACCCCTTTTTCACGCAAGTCTGTATTATTGTTATATCTGGTCTTATTGTAACACTTTTCTTTATTTTTGACTACGAATACTTTACAATTTCTCTTCGAAGTCTTATCATAATTTTTTTCTCCAGTCTGGAAATATAGGACTGTGAGATTCCAAGGCTGTCTGCCACCTCTTTTTGCGTCCTCTCTTCACCGTCCGAAGTTCCAAGGCCAAAGCGCATCCTCACAATCGTCTGCTCTCTTCCGGACAAGCCATTCACCGCCTTAAGAAGAACCTTCTTCTCAGCCTCATACTCCAAATCTCTGTAAATGGTATCCTCTTCAGTCCCCAAAATGTCAGAAAGAAGCAGTTCATTTCCATCCCAGTCCACATTCAACGGCTCATCAATAGAAACTTCCAGCTTCGTCTTATTGTTTCTTCGAAGATACATCAAGATCTCATTTTCAATACAGCGGGAGGCATATGTGGCAAGCTTAATCTTTTTTTCAGGATTAAACGTATTGATTGCCTTGATCAGCCCGATTGTTCCGATGGAGATCAAATCCTCCACACCCACACCGGTATTATCGAATTTCTTCGCAATATATACAACAAGCCTTAAATTATGCTCTATCAACAGCTTTCTTGCCTTCTCATCCTCTTCGGTTCCCAGATTCTCGATAGCCCAGGCCTCCTCTTCTGCCTCAAGCGGCGCCGGAAGTACCTCTGACCCGCCAATATAATGAATATCCTTTCTCTCCGGAAAAAGCAGTGCGCGAAAATCCGGTATTATCTTAAGCCTCTGCGGCACAACTGCATGCAACATCATGTTTCATTCCTCCTATAATAGATCAGGATTTAAGATCAAATCATACTTGCCATCACTTACTTTTTCTTCACTGATTGCAACATATGGGTGTTCAAGGATTATATTTTCTTTCTTTAGAAGCATAATCATGTCTAATCGGCGGAGCATCATCACACCTTCTTCTTTCCCCACAGAATGATAAGGAATCCATCGTACACCCTCCGTCTCCTCTTGATCCCACAGCTCTTTTGCCACCGTTTTGCAAAGGATATTAACAGCTGCTCCCGTCACCGGATCATGTAACTGATTCCCGGTGTCAAGAATCGCCGTCACTTCAATCTTCTGTTCCTCTTTGACCAAAACTGCACGGTATCGAAATTCCTGCAATCTGTTTAGATAACTTAAAAGTTTCCATATGCCAAGCGCCATATAATAACTGACTACGGCAAATGCAAAGAACAGACTTCCAGTTCTGATATACGGCTGAAAAAATTCAAATACTCCTCCCAGAAGGAAGCCGCTGATATAGAGTACAACATACGCTTGAAAAAAGGACCGTCCCCATGCGACCTTAAGCCCTGTTTTTATCATCACAATATTTACAAATCCGTGGAATAATATGAATTTAACGAACGCATAAGGAACCGGGATCAAAAGAACTGCGCAAGTAAGAACTGCACCGATGAGTGCTCCAAGGCACCTTCTTTTCCCTGAAGAGTGACAATGCAGGATCTTACCGGTCACAGCCAGCATCATATAATCCATCATAAAGTTCACCAGTAAAAATACGTCTATGTATAACTCATATTGCACCTTCCACCTTCTTTCTGCAGATACTAAATCGATTTGGTACATGAGCAAGACTTATTATAGATGGATATGCTTTCATATTTTGTCAAAATCTGGAGTTATTTTAGATTTTTATTCGACAGATATCCCGAAGGACAAGAAAAAACGTGACAGCAAACTGCTGCCACGTCATAGAATCATATCTTTTATTTCTTAAAGAAATCAGGAATCTTAATAGACTGTTCCTTTACTTTACTTGTTGGTGTTCTCGGTGTATCAAGCGTTGGAGCCTGTGTTCCGCCAACACTTCTTCTCGGTACTGTTGATCCTGTTCCTGCTGTTCCTTTGGAGCGAATCATACCGATATCCAGCTGTGGTGCTGCTGAAGCTGCCGCACGCTGCTGTGTCTGTGTCTGAACCGGTCTTTCATAATTTACATGAGACACTGTAGAAGCCGGCTTCTGGTTTTCCAATCTTGATTTCAACTTGGAAGCGCTTCCGCCTACATTGTGAAGACCTGTTGCAATGACAGTGATCGTTGCTTCATCAGCTCGGGAATCATCATACATTGCACCGAAGATAATATTCGCCTCTTCACCTGCAAGATCCTGTACATATTCTGCTGCATCAGACGCATCCATCAAAGTGATATCACCGGATACATTGATGATAACATGAGAAGCTCCGGCAATTGTTGTCTCAAGAAGAGGACTTGCAACTGCCTGTTTTACAGCCTCAAGAGCCTTATCATCACCGCGTCCCTGTCCGATACCGATATGAGCAATACCCTTGTCAGTCATAACAGTCTGTACGTCCGCAAAGTCAAGGTTGATCAGAGATGGAACATTGATCAAATCTGTAATACCCTGAATACCCTGCTGCAATACCTCGTCCGCTTTTTTCAAAGCCTCCGGCATTGTTGTGCGTCTATCTACAATCTCTAACAATTTATCATTTGGGATAACGATCAGAGTATCTACGCTCTCTTTTAACTTTTCAATTCCATTTAACGCATTACTCATACGTGTTTTTGATTCGAAACGGAAAGGTTTCGTTACAACACCTACTGTAAGCGCTCCCTGCTCTTTTGCAATACGAGCAACAACAGGAGTTGCTCCTGTTCCGGTTCCGCCGCCCATTCCACACGTAACGAATACCATATCTGCGCCCTTAAGAGCTGCTGAAATCTCTTCTGCACTCTCTTCAGCTGCTTTTTCACCTACTTCCGGTCTGGCTCCGGCACCAAGTCCTTTCGTGATTTTATCTCCGATCTGCATAAGTGTGGGAGCTTTGCTCAACTGAAGTGCCTGTTTATCTGTATTAATAGCTATAAATTCCACACCGGCAATCTGTTCATCAATCATGCGGTTCACAGCGTTATTACCGCCTCCGCCTACTCCAACAACAATTATCTTTGCCGCCGCTTCTGATTCATTTGTCTTAATTTCTAGCAAGGGTTTCTCCTCCTTTGTTATCCTTATTATATATTATACATCCCATACATAGTGCAATGCATACAAAAGTACAGCTTGCCATATATACTATATAATATAGACTTTTGTATAAAATATCAATAGAATTGCAGAATTTTTCTTAATTTTCTTCTGATTTTTTTTGTTCCTCTACTTTCACATCAAATGGAATCGTTTCCTGATCTTCTGAATAGTTTTCCAAATGAAGGGTTCCCGCCTGTCCTTGCAGCTTTTCAAGGATCGGAGGAAGCTGTGCGATCTTCTCTGAAGTCACATGCGCCCCCAGACTGACGCATACATTTCCTACATAGAGATAAATCCTTTCTTTCTCACATACAATCTTCTCTGCGGCAAGCTTCTGCTTTTTCAATTCCTGAGAGGCTTTTAAAATCTCTCCAAAGATGCCGGATGCGTCACTTTTTAATGGCTTATATTCTTCCATCGTTTTCACATTGATGCCCTCTACAAGAGGAATTCCTTCTATGGGAATGGTTCCTTTTTCTACCACAAGACCTTCCTCATCGAAATATACATAGTTCTGTCCGTCCATCATATATCCCACGGGCTGTTTTTCCTTCACGGTGATCCGAATACTCCATGGTGCTTTTAAGCGGACAGTGATCTTCTCAAAACAGGGAAGCGTACTTCCTTTTCCCATCTTATATTTTCCAAGTACATAGAGTGAATTATTCGAAAATCTGTCATTTTTCGCAAGATCCACAATTTCTTTATCTGTGCAATAGTTATTTCCTTTTACTTCTATCTTCTGTATGTGAAACAAAAGAAGCATAGAGAGTACAATGATCATAATTCCAAGTGTAAGCACAAAAAACGCATAGATTCTATGTGATTTTTTCTTTCTGTTTTTTGCCATGTATCCTCCTCCCGGTATGGGTTCTTTTTATCTTTTTCTCCTATTTTACCACTCTTGACACACTCAGCACAAGCCCCATTTCCGCAAGGAGAAACACCACGGATGTTCCTCCGTAGCTGATAAACGGAAGCGTAATTCCGGTATTTGGTATCGTATTCGTTACCACTGCAATATTTAAAATGACCTGAATCATCATATGCGCCATGGCACCGGATGCAATCAATGCTCCAAAGAGATCCTTGGCATGGACAGCGATCACGAAAAAGCGCCAGATCAGAATCAAAAAAAGAAGAAGCACGAACCCGGCGCCGAACAACCCCAACTCTTCACAGATGATAGAGAAGATCATATCGTTTTGCGCTTCCGGCACAAACCCGAGTTTTTGCACACTTTCTCCAAGTCCTCTTCCAAAGAGACCGCCGGAACCGATGGCGTAGAGTCCTTGAAGCGTCTGATAACCCTTTTCGTAATTTTCCGGATAACGCCAGATTTTCAGTCGTTCTAACCGATAGCTCTCCAGCGCAAGGAAAATAGTCATAAATCCTGCTCCCAAAAAAGCCATTCCGAAAAACTGAGCGTATTTGGGACTCGCGACAAATATAAGGATTACCGCGATTCCGAGAATGATGATCGCAGTGCTTAAATTACTTGCTCCCACCAATGCAACAATCGGCAGAATGGTTACCACGATCGCTAACAGCGTTCGCATACTCCCGATTTTTTTGACATTGCGCTCTACAAGCCATGCCAGAAAAAGAATCAACGCCACCTTCGCAAATTCTGACGGCTGAAACGAAAAAGGGCCCAAAGACAACCATCTTTTGGACCCATTATACTCATCTCCTACAAAGATTACCGCCACGGACAACAAAATTGCCGTTATATACCCAAGCACTGCCAAACGCTGCCAGAAATGGTAATCAATGTTTGCAATCAAAAACATTCCCGCAATTCCAAGTCCCGAAGCAAATAACTGCTTTTTCAAATAGTAAAAAGAATCGTGGAACTTCACTTCCCCATTGTAGGCACTGGTACTGTACAGAATCACAAGTCCTGTCACAAGCAGCAGACACAATGCCACAAGAAGTGTATAGTCATACTTTCTATTTGTTGACTTTGAAGACGTTTCTGAAGATATCAATATCCATGCACTCCTTATAAGGAATTTACAATTTCTTTGAATTTCTCTCCACGTACTTCATAATTCGGGAACATGCCCCAGCTTGCGCATGCCGGAGACAGAAGCACCGCTTCCCCGCTCTTTGCTGTCTTTGCCGCAAGAAGAACTGCCTCTTCAAAGGTATCTGCGAATACATAATCATGAAATCCGCACTTTTCGGCGTCCTGCGCAATCTTCTCACGCGTGGCTCCGATCAGGATCAGCTGCTTCACCTTCCCATCGAATGCCTGTATCCACTCTGTATATTCCGAATTCTTATCATATCCGCCGCCGATGAGTACCGTTTTGCGGTTCATTGCCTGAATTCCTTTGATCGCCGCATCCGGATTTGTACCTTTGGAATCGTTATAATATACAACACCATCTTTTTCTGTCACATATTCAATCCGGTGCTCCACACCTTTGAATGCAAGAATTGCTTTTCGAATTGTATCCATCGGGACACCGTAAACCGCTGCCATTGCTACTGCAGCCATCACATTTTCGTAGTTGTGGATACCAAGGATCTGAAGTTCATCCACATGACAGACGATCACTTCTTCCGGATTCTTATAAATCATCTTTCCATCATCCAGATAGATGCCTCTCTCTAACTTATGCGCGCTGGAAAAATATAGAACCTGTGCTTTCACTTCTTCTCCGAACGCCTTTGTTCTTTCATCCTCATAGTTAAGCACACAGTAATCTTCTGCTGTCTGATTCTTCGCAATCTGTTTCTTTGCTTCCACATAAGCTTCCATTGTATGATGACGGTTCAAGTGATCCGGTGTGAAATTTAAAATCGCACTTACCTTCGGACGGAAAGTCTCAATACTTTCCAGCTGGAAGCTGCTCATCTCCGCCACTGCCACTGAACGTTCTGTCATCTGACCGGCAGCTACTGTATATGGATTTCCAATATTTCCTACAACAAACACTTCTTCCTGATGACACTTCATAATCTCACCAAGCAGGGATGTTGTCGTTGTCTTTCCATTCGTTCCTGTGATCGCAAGCACATCTCCCTTTCCGAACGCATATGCAAGCTCCACTTCTCCAATCACCTGTATGCCATGCTCTTTCATAGCAAGAATAACCGGAAGATCTGTCGGAACGCCCGGGCTTAACACGACAAGCTCCGGTTCCTCAAGAAGATGCTCCGGGAACTCTCCAAGCACGATCGTGGTCTTCTCTCCAAGTTGTTCCCGAAGACTTGCCTGATCAAGGGATTCATTTCCATCATAGAGCACAACCTCCGCCCCATGATCTTCCAATAATTTTACAGCTCCGATCCCACTGATACCGGAACCGAAAACCAATACTTTTTTTCCTGTAACTAACATTTTCTTCCTCCTACATGCCCATAAGAGCGATCAGGCAGAGAAGCGCTGTAGCAATGGAAAATACTGCTACTACTCTTGTCTCTGACCATCCGCACAATTCAAAATGGTGATGAATCGGCGCCATCTTAAAAATACGTTTTCCACCGGTTTTCTTAAAATAGGTTACCTGGATCATAACAGACAACACTTCTATCAGATAAATCAATCCAACAATCACGATAAATACCGGCATCTGCAGCATGTATGCAGTAGATGCTACAAATCCGCCAAGAGCCAGAGAACCCGTATCTCCCATAAACACACTGGCAGGATAGACATTAAACAGAAGGAAGCCAAGAAGCGCTCCCACTACTGCACAGGTAATCGGTTCTATGCCGCTCTTTGTTCCGATTGCAACCACGGTAAAGAAGGTTGCTACAAGTACCGTGACACTGGACGCAAGACCATCCAGACCGTCTGTAAAATTCACGCCGTTGACAGTTCCGATCACAGCGAAGAACATAAGCGGAATCGCAAACCAGCCAATATCAAGATAATAGCCGCCGGAAAACGGAATCAGCATCGTCAGCGAAACGTCTGTAAATTTCACAAGATAAAAAGCAAACACTGCGGTCACTACGATCTGAAGCGCCATTTTCTGTTTTGGGAACAAACCATCTGAACGTTTCATCACAACCTTTAAATAGTCATCCAAAAATCCGATCAGACCGAAGCCCAGCGTTACAAATAAGATTGGAATGATCTTCGGATAGTCTTTGATATAAAACACGGAAGTGATCACCACACTCAGAAGGATGATCACGCCGCCCATTGTCGGTGTCCCTGCCTTCTTAAGATGCGACTGTACACCGTCTACTCGTTCCGTCTGCCCCATTTTTAATTTGCGAAGGATCGGAATGATCACAGGCCCCATCATTACACTAAGTCCAAAAGCAATCAATACCGGAAGAAATATTGTATAATTCATAATCCACCTCTTTATCTTTCTCGTTCGTTCATACATTTAACCTAACCTAGTATACTTCATTTCCTATTCTTTTTCAATGCCAAGATAAGGAAATATGTTCTCAAAAATATCGCCGATGACAGGCGCTGCAATGGTTCCGCCGTAATAGATTCCCTGCGGATCATAGATCACGCACATGCCAAGAATCTGCGGATCTTGTGCCGGCGCAAAGCCGATAAAAGAAGAAATGTATTTATTTGCACTTCTTGGCAGTGTCTGGGAGGTCGCGGTCTTCCCGCCGATGGAATATCCCTCCACATATGCATTCTTACCGGAGCCCTCAGACACTACGCTTTCCAATAGCTTCTGCATCGTCTTTGAAGTTTCTTCCGAGACAATCCTCTTTCCGCGCCCCTCATGAAGGGTCTCGATCTTCTTTCCTTTTGCATCCAGCACCTGTACGCCGAAATGAGGGGTCACACGATACCCGCCATTGATCAGAGAGCTGACGGTTGCAGCCATCTGTACAGGCGTCACTTGAAAAGACTGTCCGAAACTCATAGTAGCAAGCTCCACCTGTCCTACATTTTCCTTTTTATGCATAATCGTAGAAGCTTCCCCCGGAAGATCTACACCTGTTTCACCCATTAATCCAAACTGCTCAAAATACTTATAGAAATCATCGGTGCCCAGACGAAGTCCAATCTCGATAAATACAGGATTACAGGAATTCTGTATGCCCTGCACAAAGGTTTCCGAGCCATGTCCTCCCACTTTGTGACACCGGATCTTCCGGTCTTCTACCATTTTATATCCGGGACAGTGAAAGCGGTCATCAAGCTTCACCACTCCTTCCTCCAGACAGGCGGAAGAGGTGATGATCTTAAAAGTTGATCCCGGTTCATAGGTATCATTGATACAACCGTTTCTCCACATCTGATTCAATGCGTCTTGTTTTTCTTCCGGAGTGAGATTTTCACTTCCTTCTGTATTTAAAACAAATGGTTCATTCAGGTTAAATTCCGGCACATTTACCATGGCAAGAATTTCTCCGTTCTTCGGGTTCATAAGCAGGATTGCCACTTTTTCCGCCTGCTTTTCTTCCATCACTTTCTCTGCCATCTGCTGCGCATACATCTGAATATTATAATCCAAACTAATCTGAAGCGTATTCCCCGCCCTTGGTTCTATCCGGTCTTCTGCAACGCCATCTAACTCAATCCCTCTCGCATCTGTAGTAGTAAGAATCATCCCATTTTGCCCCTTCAGCTCATTTTCATAGCCAACTTCCAAGCCGATAATTCCCTGATTGTCCCCTCCGGTAAATCCAAGGACTTTGGATGCAAGTTCCTCAAACGGATAATAACGCTTAAAATCTTCATCCACCTTCACACCATCCAGTTCCAGATTACGAATCTTATCCCCCACTTTCTTCTCCACATTCGTCTTAATCCGTTCCATGGAAGACACTTTTTCCACTCGCTTTCTTACAGTCTCTTCTTCCAGCCCGAGAATACTTGATAATTCTTTAATCACCCGTTCCGGCTCCTTAATCTGACTGTGGATCACAGAGATCGTACACACCGTTTTATTCGTTGCAAGCACTGTGCCGTTGCGGTCAATGATCTCTCCTCTTGCCGCTTTGATCTCCCGCTCTCTTTCATGCAACGATTTTGCTTTCTCCTGATAATATTCTGCATCGAAGACCATCAGATAAACAAGACGCCCTGTCAGTCCAATAATGACGACCAGCGCGCACAAAAATACAATCAACATTTTTTTCTTATTATACGTTTTATTTTTCATAAAAAACCCCGCACAAGCTTTCTATAAATTTATTAAAGCTTTCGCGGGGTTATTCACTTATTCTGTTTTTTCTGCTGTCTTTTCAATTCCAAGATACGGGAAGATCTCTCCCATAATCTTGGATGCCAGCTCTGTTGCAAAACCACTGTTTGCCTGACCCTGTGCGTTTGGTTCATTGACCACAACGTACACAACTACCTGAGGGTTTTCCTGCGGCGCATAGCCGATAAAGGAAACAAGGTATTTTCCGTTTCTTCTCGGAAGCTTCTCTGCCGTACCTGTTTTACCACCGATCGCATAACCTTCCACTGCCGCAGACTTTCCGGTTCCTTCTTCCACAACACCGTACATATAATCTTTAATGATATCACTTGTCTCTTTCGAGATTGTCTTTCTTACAAGCACCGGATCTTTCGTCTCTGTTACATTTCCATTCTCGTCCTGAATCTGTTTGACCACATGAGGCTCATAGTAATTGCCTCCATTTACAAGAGAACAAAATGATGCTACAAGCTGTGTCATCGTCACATTAAAGTTCTGTCCAAACGCATTTGTCGCCAAACTGGCAGCATCCATATTTTCCGCTTCATAGAGAAGACCTTCTGTGGATGCCTCTCCCGGAAGATCGATCCCTGTCATCTCACCAAACCCGAACAGTTCCTGATAACGGGTAAATTCTTCTGCTCCCATAGACTCACCGATCTGCATAAGCGCTACGTTACAGGAATTTTCCAGCGCCCGCTTCAAAGTCTGCGTTCCATGGCCGTCACGGTTACTGCAATGAATATCGTGATCCCCCACATGAAGGACACCACCACATGTATAGGATTCCTCACCGGTCAGCACACCGGTCTCCAATCCTGCCGAGATCACAAATGGCTTAAATGTGGAGCCCGGCTCATAAGTATCACTGACACAGAAATTATTCCACAGAGAATTCAGTGCATCCAGCTTCTCTTCATCACTCATTGCTTCAATCTGCTCTTCTGTATAATATTTCGTCAGATCTCTCGGATTGTTCAAGTCATAATTCGGATAAGATGCCTCTGCCAGAATCTCTCCGTTTTGCGGATTCATCACGATCACTGCTGTGTCCAGACTTCCTTCGCCTTCCCTCGCCTGATTTTTATGTTCTTCATTAAACTCTAAAATATGTTTTTCTACGATACTCTGAACCTGAAGATCAATGGTTGACATGACTGTCTGCCCGTTTTCCGGCTCCTTTACCGTCTGCTCAAAAGAGGTGCTTTCATCCTGATAGCCGTATTCTCTCCCATCTGTTCCATTTAAAATAGAATTGTAAGACGCCTCAATTCCGTTACTTCCGACATTTCCATCTACCGTAAAGCCGATCACATCACTGGCCAGCGTATTATACGGATATTTTCGCACATAATCTTCTTCCAGCCAGATTCCTTTTACATTCGGATATTTCTCACTGTCTGATTCAATTTTATTAAATTTCTGAGCCGTCGCATAATCTACACCCTTCTTCAGAATGTTGTAGCGGCCGGTCGGATTCTTATCCATCAACGTTCTGACGTCTTCTTCTGCAATCCCGAAACAGTCCTCTAACACCTGAATCGTAGGTTCTATATACTCTTCTTTGCTCAGCATAACTTTCATATCTAAGATTACATTGTAGATTCGTTCACTGGTAGCGATCTTGGTACCATTCCGGTCCACAATGTCCCCCCGCTTAAACGGAATCGTGCGGCTGCCGTACTGTTGCTGATCCAACACAAGCTTCGTATATTTGTCACCACTTGCCGCATTAATATATGTAATTCTTCCCACTAAGAAAACAAAAGCCAGTACAATTGCCGCGAACAGCATGACTAGCTTTCTCTGCATGGTCTTACTAAATTTCCTTCGGAAAGGATTTCTTCTTCTTTTTGCCATACTTCCACCTGCTATTTACTTTTTATCTGACTGTGCAAGGACTCCTTCTTTCGGAATCTTTTCATACTGCTTTACATAATCAGAAGAAGGCTTCTGATATTCCACGATCTGGGCATCTGCCGCATAGACCATCCCCAGCTTCTCCTGTGCAGTTTTCCGCACCTCCTCCAAGTTCACAGAATCCATAACCGCATTGTAACGAGTGGTATTTTCCTCTCGCATGCCAGCTAATTCTTCCTGCATCGCAGTGATGTTCTTCGATCTTTTTGTAATCTTGGACTGAAGATTAACATAATTCACACAGATAAGCAGAGCGCAGATTGCTGCCACAGCCAAAAAAATCACATAGCCCTGACTCATATGCAGGGCTTTCTTACGGTTCTTACGCACCTGGTGGCTGACCTTTTTACGTCTCTTCGGCTCTTCCTTGCGTCTTCTTGGCTCGTATTCCGGCTGTGCTGCCACATTGCCGTATACGTAGGCTTGTCTCGTTGTTCTGTTGTATGAATAAGCTTGTCTTCCTGATGTCTGTCTTGCCGCCATCGTACGTTTCCCCTTTCTATTATTTTATACTCTTTTGTCGTCTTAACTCCGCTCAAAGATGCGAAGCTTGGCACTTTTCGCCCGACTGTTTTCTTCCATTTCTTCTTCGCTTGGAAGAATTGGTTTTCTAGTTAAAATACTCCCTTTTGATACTTTTCCGCACACACAGACCGGAAAATCACTCGGACATGTACACGGATTCTCATTTTTCCGAAATGCGCTTTTCACAATGCGATCTTCCAACGAATGAAAGGTAATAATACAAAGTCTTCCACCCGGATTTAACAGATCGATCATGTCATCCAGCGAATCTTTCAACACTTCCAGCTCCCGATTCAATTCAATACGAATTGCCTGGAAGGTTCTTTTTGCGGGATGTCCCGACTTCTTCTGATACTTCATGGGGATAGACGCTCTTATAATCTCCGTCAGTTCCCCTGTGGTCTCGATGGGTTTTACTTTGCGCGCTGCTACGATGTGTTTTGCGATATTTTTCGCAAACTTATCCTCCCCGTAGTCTCTGATCACACGGTATAATTCCATCTCTTCATAGTCATTGACGATGTCTCTGGCCGTCATCTTCTGACGTGTATCCATCCGCATATCCAGAGGTGCATCTTCGCGATAAGAGAATCCTCGTTCTGCCGTGTCCAGCTGATAAGATGACACGCCCAGATCAAGCACGATCCCATCGACCTTGTCAATGCCAAGTTCATGGAGCTTCGACTTCATATCACAATAGTTGCTCCTGACTATTGTAACTTTCTCCCCGAAGTCTTTTAAGCGGTTGCCTGCGGCTTCAATGGCCGCTGCATCCTGGTCTATTCCTACAATACTCCCCTTGTCTCCGAGGCGTCTGCACACTTCGTAAGCATGTCCGCCTCCGCCCAATGTACCATCCACATAGATGCCATCAGGCTGAATGTTTAATCCATCAATTGTTTCGTTAAGTAATACTGATTTGTGTACGAATTCCATATCTTCTCCCTCTAGATACTGAACCCGCTCGCTTCCATCTCGGATGCAATATCCTCAATATTAAGTTCCACTTCAGCATTCTTTTCATCCCATCTTGCTTTGTCCCAAATCTCGGCACGCTTCCCCATACCGATAAATACGACTTCTTTATCCAGTTTCGCATAGGTTCTAAGCACGGAAGGAATCAATGTTCTGCCTTGTTTATCAAGGTCTCCGTCTGTTGCGCTTCCCTGAAAGAAATGCGCAAAAGCACGGGCATTCTTGTCTGTAGTGGTTGGTAAGGCGTTAAGTTTTTCTTCGAAAGCGTTCCATTCTGTTTCCGGGTATACATAAAGGCAGTTTTCCATTCCTTTTGTTATGACGAAATTCTCCCCTAGATCGTCACGAAACTTTGCCGGAATGATAAGTCTTCCTTTTGCGTCGATATTATGACTGTACTCTCCCTTCAACATTAGAACTCACCTTCTTTCAAAGCAGGCAGCTCCCTCTCTGCCACTTTGTACCACTTTTCACCACTTTCTACCACTTGAAACCATTGTAAACCACTTTATCTGCAATTTCAAGCCCTTTTTCATGTAAAAAACAATTTCTTGCCAACAAAGTTTTATTCTGAATGAAGTTTCTATATCAAATAGAGGTAAGCTCCATTGTCGCCAAAAGCACAAAAAAAGAAGCACTTTCTCTCAAGTACTTCTTTTGACACTTCCATCTTATATTTTTCTATTCTGCTGCTTCGCTCATTCCCTGTTGGAAATCAGTTACCGCCGAATAATCAATCTCCACTTCTTCTTTCGGCTTCTTTGATTCATATGTGTTGTATGCTGAATATCCAATCCATCCTACCAGTACAAGTGCTACCACAAAAACTGCGCATTTGCGTAATACGTTCTGAATCTTTTCTTTTTTCATATTCTTTTTGCGGTTCGCTTTTTCCTTTTTATATCTGTCTACTTTTGCCTGACTCATCTTACTTTAACTCCTTCTATTGTACAACTAGGATTATCTTATCACAATTCTCTTAATTATACAACAACAATCACTCCGCCGTCAGCCGCATACATGCTGCTGATACCTGCCGTATCAAGAATGATCACATCTTTGACGGTGATTTTTTCAAGAATCATATTTTTCACTGCTTCTGCCCTGTCTCTGCAATTACAGTGCGCGATGGCAAGGATTTTATCTTTTGAATTTTTTACATCCTCTGCCACCTGCTCCACCATCTTCACGAGAGCTTTTTTAATACCTCTCGCCTGTCCAAGCTGGCAGATCGTTCCTTCCGGCGTGGAGCCCATCACCGGCTTAATGTTAAGCGCTGTTGCCACAACCGCCTTAATTCCGGTCAGTCTTCCGTTCTTTCTCAATGTATCCAATGTCTCCAACACAAAATACGTGTGCTGTTCTTCAATATAGGCTTCCACCGTTTCTACTGTCTCCTCAAAAGACATGCCCTTTTCTTCACATTCTGCTGCCTTAAGAGCAATCAGTGTCTCCCCGACAGATGCTGAACGGGAGTTAAAGATATGAATCTTCTTTTCTCCATATTCCTCTTCGTATAAATTTCTTCCCAGCACTGCACTGTTATAAGAACCACTGAGTTCAGCAGATAACGTTACTGCATAAATGTGTTCCGCATCGCAGTGATAAGCTTCCATATATCTCTCCGGGGACGGACAGGAAGATTTCGGACATTCCGGGGACTCTGCAACTAATTTCAAAAACTCTGCCTGATCAAATGTCTCATCATCCACAATATGCTTCCCCTGAAGTTCAATCTCAAGAGATGCCGTCTCATATTTTCCCGAAGTCTTCATCTCCTCTGTCAATTCTCCACAACTATCTACGATAATCTTATAATTCATAGTCATCCTCCCACATACCGCCATTCCTCGGCATGATATTCACTTCCGTAAAATGTAGTATTAAATACTACGTCTTTTATCATATCACAGAACCATTGGAAAAGAAAGACTTTTATTGATTATTTTCCCTCTTTTTATTCTTCAAGCTTGATTTTACCGGACACGCCCAATGCAATCCCGATTTCTGCCATCAAAAATAAGATAGATGTACCTCCGTAACTAATAAACGGAAGCGTAATTCCCGTATTCGGAATGGTATTTGTTACAACCGCTACATTTAACACAACCTGAAGGGCAATGTGTGCAAAGATACCAGTCACGATCAGAGAACCATAGAGATCCGGTGCATTCTGAGCAATAAACAGAAGCCGGTATAAGAGCATTGCAAATAAAATAAGAACTACAATAGCGCCAAAGATTCCAAGCTCCTCGCAGATAACAGACAGGATCATATCATTTTGGACCTCTGGAATAATCCTTTTTTGTGCACTGTTTCCAAGTCCCTTTCCGAAGAATCCTCCCGAACCGATCGCATATAATCCCTGCAGCGTCTGATATGCACCCTCTGCCGCATATTCCTCCGGATTCAGCCACGCGATGATACGTCTCATACGGAAATTCTTACTTGTAGACATGGTTGCACTGATAATCTGGACTCCCACAAGAAGAATCACAAGCCCCACTGACACAAGTGCAGCAAACGGAGCCGTCTTCGGATGCACTACAAAGATCAGAATACAGGTAATACCAAATACAATGATCGCAGTACTTAAGTTATCTGTTAGAAACAATACACAAGCCGAGGAGAATCCGCCCCACAACAGCACTCTCCCGATTCCCTGTAAGGTGCGGATTTCTTTGCCCATCTGGCACAGCAGCACCGGAATGAATAAGATCACGGCAATTTTTGCAACCTCGGCAGGCTGAAGCTGCTGCCCTGCCGGAAGTCTCAACCATCTTCTCGCGCCATTTACTTCTTTTCCAAGTGGTGTCTGAACAAGCGCCATCAGAAAGATGGAAACGAAATAGAAAAATTTCGCACGCTTAATATACCAGTGATAATCAATCTTAGATACAACATACAGCACTCCCAGTCCAACCACACAGAAGATCAACTGACGTTTAAAATAGAACATACTGTCCTGATAGTCAATCAGCGCACTGTAAGAACTGGTACTATAGAGCATCACCAGCCCAAAACAGATCAGGAACACTAAAATCGCCACCAGGCTATAATCATAATATTGAATTTTTCTTTTACTTTTTCTTGTTTTCTCTTTTTTCGTCATATTCTTTTACACTCCCAATTGTTATTATTATACTCATATACGTTCCCAAAAACAACCTTAAATGTTGGAGCATATAAGAAATACAACAAAAGGAAGAGAAAAATAAAAAATGCAATCATGGAGCGAGATTTCCAAAATCCCACCCCACGATTGACACAACTCCTTTATTTATTGCCCAGCGCCCGATGATCAAATTCCGGGTTAAATGCATAGAAGTTCTTCGCATCTAATTTATCCTGAACAATTCTAAGAGACTCACCGAATCTCTGATAATGAACAATCTCCCTCTCTCGTAAAAATCGGATCGGGTCACAGACTTCCGGATCTTTCACCAGACGCAGAATATTATCGTAAGTGGTTCTCGCCTTCTGCTCTGCTGCCATATCCTCGTGAAGATCTGTGATCGGATCGCCCTTAGACTGAAAATATGTTGCAGTCCACGGCGCGCCGCTTGCTGCCTGCGGCCACAATGCCAATGTATGATCCACATAATATTTATCAAAGCCGGAACGTTCCAGTTCTTCCATAGACATATCCTTCGTAAGCTGATATACAATGGCACAGATCATTTCCATGTGCGCAAGCTCCTCTGTGCCGATATCTGTCAATGTTCCTGTAACTTCCCGATACGGCATCGTGTAACGCTGTGACAGGTAACGCATGGAGGCAGCCAGCTCTCCGTCCGGGCCTCCAAACTGTGTGATAATGATCTGTGCGATCTTCGGATTAGTCTTTGTGATCCGTACCGGATACTGTAACCGTTTCTCATAATTCCACATCGATTAACATCCCCCTTCCTGCCATGGCCATGGTTCCAGCGTCCATTTCCATCTGCCACAGGACTCTGCGGCAGTATCCAGCGTCAAAGGCCCGTAGTTCTTCGCATATTCCTTCATTGCCTGCACGCGCTGCTTTTTGAATTCATCAAAATACAAAAGCGCTTCTTCATCATACGGGTGCGTATCTAAAAACAGCTTCACGTCATCTACTGCAAAACTCACCACATTGATCCAGTCCAACAACTCTCTTTTTGATAACCTGTTCTCCATCATCGCAGCCGCCCTCCTGTTCCTTCAAATGGTTTGTCAAGCTCTGCGAAGATCGTTCCACGGCAGAACCCTTTTTCCGCCTCATAGAGCGCCTGCCATTTCTGCCACGGAACATATGCCATAGCAATCGGTCCGTCACAAATATCCCGTCCGGGCATCCGCTGCTCCATACAGGATTCTTTACAGACATTTCTCGTCCGGCACATTGTATCCGGTGTCTGATATCGATAATTCGGCATCCCTTTTCCTTCTTTCTACTATATTTGCACTATTATAGTATGAAGGCAGCGAAAAAATGTGCGCATCCAACCCACGCCGCCTTCACATTCCACCGCTCTTGGCACAAAAAAAGGACAGAGACGTTTTTTCACATCTCTGTCCAATATCTTTTACTTTAATAACATATAAGCAATCACTCCGGCTACTACAACGATTGCAATTGCAAGGATAATGATCGGAGCTTTTGACATTGGCTCATCATCATATACATCATCATAGTCATCGTAATCATCATAATCCTGACGCTTCTTCGGCTTCGGAGCGGCTTTTTTCTTCTTTTTCTCATCCTCTATAGAAAGCAGGTCATCGTATGCTTTACGCATCTCAGTCTCCCGTTTCTCCCGCACCTTCTTCGGTGGAATATTGGAGTACTTCTGTTCTGGCTCTGCTTCTTTATTCTGCTGTGGCACCTTAAATTTCTTTTTACAATTATAACACAGCAGATAATTTGGATCTTTCTTTCCCGGTCGCAACTGCTGACCACAAATCGGACATTTCATTCGTATTTCTGCCTCCTACCTCATTTTCATAATCTTAACTGCATTATACTACAAAAGAAATAAAATAGCAAACAACTATGATTTTTTTCCAAGAGTTACTTCTACATCACGCTTAGCGTATTCCCCATTCTTCTCCGGTGTTGCCACTGTAATCTTCACAGTCTCTCCGGCTCTGTAATACTGGAGCTGTTCCTTCAAAGCCTGCATACCATCGATGCTGGTTCCGTTGATTCCTGTGATGACTGATCCTTTTGTAATTCCGGCTTTCTTCGCTCCTCCGCCGGCAATCACTTCCGATACATAGACACCGGTCGGCATATTGTACATTTCGGAACTATCCGCTGTCACATCCACACCTTGAATTCCAAGCTGCCCCTGCTCTGCCTCTGAAACCTTGGTCTTTGTCTCCTGATTCATCAGATTTTCAATAATATCACTGACACTGGAGATCGGAATTGCATATCCCATTCCTTCTACCGTATCCGTTGCTACTTTCGCAGTATTAATTCCGACTACTTCTCCATTTGCATTAAGAAGTGCGCCTCCGCTGTTTCCCGGGTTGATCGCTGCATCTGTCTGGATCAGCTTTTCATCAATTCCATCCAGCTCACGTCCGGTTGCCGAAACAATACCGGAAGTAACAGACTGCCCGTATCCCAGTGCATTCCCGATTGCGATCACAGATTCACCCACCTGAAGCTGATCGGAATTTCCAAGTGCAGCCACTTTGATCTGATCCATCGTTGTATCTTTAATTTCCTTCGTCTGCACAGCGATCACAGCGAGATCTTTTGCTGCATCTGTACCTTTTACCTGTGCCTCTACGCTCTCCTCATCTACAAAAGATACTGTCAGCGTCTCATTTCCCTCTACCACATGGTTATTTGTAATGATCAGAAGCTCTGAATCATTCTGGGAAATGATAATGCCTGACCCGACACTTTTACTTTCCTGTTCCTGAATTCCGCCGAAGAAGCTCTGTACCTGCTGTACACTTAAGTTCGTGATCGAAACTACAGACGGCATCACTTCCTCCGCAATGGATGCAATGTCAGATTTGGCAGTTTCACCTGTACTTTGGGATATTTTTGTATTATCAACGGACTTCACCTCGCGGTTCTCTGTCGTTCCGAGAAATCTGTCTGCCACAAGATTTGTTGCCTGAAATGCTACACTTGCCACAATACCAAACACAAGTGCCAGACTGATCACCTTTATAAGTTTTGGCATTTTCTTCTTCTCTTTCTTTTTTGGTTCCTGATTCTGTTCATAGTTATAATCCGGTCCAGATTCCGGTGTATAATAATTATATTCGTTTGACATAAAATATGACTCCTTTCACGGTTTCTTCTTTTCTTATGTAGTCAGTGTACGTGATAAATGTGTTTAAACTGTGATGAAACCGTGTAAAATCTCTAAAATACGACTTGAATCAAAAACATATAGAGTACCGTTCCTGCCCCGATACTCAACAGGTTGTTCCGTTTCCAGATATGAAGCCCTGCGGTCACAAGTACAGCCAATCCTTCCGGAATTCCATAAGGAAGCTCTGAAAGCGTAGTTCCCTTCAGGCAATAGATTACCAGCATTCCGATGACCGCCGGGGTCAGCACTCTTCCCAGATAGCGAACAACTTCCGGAATCTCTTTCCCTTTCGGAAATATAAGAAAAGGGAGGACACGTGTTGCAAATGTTGTCAGTGCAACTGCTAAAATAATAAGAAATGATGTTCCTGCACTTACCGGCATTTTTCACTCACGCTCCCTTCCAGCTTCTTCTTTGATACAAATAAGATGCATATGATCAGCAGCATACATGGCAGTACAAAGTTTTCTGCCCCGAAAATATTTAAAGAGAGAAGCGCTGCCAGCACCCCGATCAATTCCGGGATACGATTTTTCTTCTCCATCCACTGCTCCACAAAGATCACAACAAAAAGGGCGGTCATGGCAAAGTCGATGCCTTCTGAATGAAAAGGAAGCAGACTTCCTGCAATCCCGCCGATGGCAGAACCGATCACCCAGTATGACTGATTCATCATAGAAATAACAAACAAAAACTTCTCTTCCTCCACGCCGGACGGAACCTTCGTTGTACACAGAAGCGAATACGTCTCATCCGTCAATCCGAAAATCATATACCAGCGTTTCTTACCCATACTGTGAAACCGCTCTAAAAGGGAGATCCCATAAAACACATGCCGGATATTCACCATCAACGTCATGAAAATAACATGAAGAAATGATACCCCCGGGGCAAAAAAGTTCACGGCCAGATATTGTCCCGATCCTGCATATACCATCAAACTCATTAATATTGCCCAAAGAAACGAATATCCTTTTTCCGCAAACATCACACCAAATGCAATCCCAATAAATAAATATCCGGTCAGCACCGGAATCGTATAGGGAAACGCTCTTTTTATCGCATACTTATATCCTGCCATCTCTATCCCTCTTTCTATCCTTGTATCAAAAAAAGCCGGATTCTCACATTAAGAATCCGACTCTCTTTATTCTTTATATTATTCTAAACTGTCTGCAGAACCCTCATACGCCTGCTTCAGATCTGACAATGCCTCTCGGAGCAAAGCATCTGACTGTACAGCCTTTTGATATTCCTTCCTGCTCTCTTCCATCATCACCTGCACATCTTCATGCGCAGCCACAGTTTCAATATAGTCTTCTGTCCGGTCATCCAATTCTTCCGTGTGGATCTGATACGTTCCGCTTGTCCCGTCTTTTACCACATACAAAGTGCCAAGCCCCGGAACTACGGTATATATATCCTTTATCTTCATTCCATATCTGACAAATGCAAGATAAGTATCCGGATAAAGACCTTCTTTTTTATAAACTTCAATTCCTTCATAACCCTCTATGTAATCCGTTTTATCCGCCAGCGATTCGTAATACTTCTCTACCGCTTTTGTAAATTCAGGTGTTGTCTCCTTCGTAAGAGGGTTTTTACTCATAATTTCACCGTCTTTATTTTCGTTCTTCACATCTGTCTTCTTTATCTTTTGTGCTTCTTGCTGTGTTTTTTCTGTGGTAAGACTACATCCGACTGCTCCTGCTATCACCATCAGCAAAATACCGATTGTCATAATAAGGCGGCCGTAACTCTCTCTTTTCATAGACTACCTCCACACAATATAAGCACTTTTCAAGGTACACACCCGGGCGGATTCGAACCGCCGCTCCCGCCTCCGGAGGGCGGTGCTCTATCCCCTGAGCTACGGGTGCATAGCAGTATACAAGAAACTGCATTTGTTATATTAGCACATTTCCGAGATAAAGTAAAGGAAATGCTGTACACATTTCCTTTACTTTTTTTGCTTTACACTCATAGTTTATCTTCTCACATCGTAAGAAGATCTTCACTTCGGTCGTAATAGTATGCATGGTCGCTCAATATTTCCTCTTCCTCCACACAGATCTGATTCACTTCTCTCACCATTTCGTCCAGCATCTGTCTGTTCCGTACATACTCTGCCGGCACGATCAGCACTTCATGCACACTGCTTGGAAGTACGTAATAATCATCATCCATGACACATCCTATCTGCTTCAGCCGGTTCGGATAGAGAATCACTGCCGCACCAAAGCTTTGAAAGCGGTTACTTAACACATACATATATTCTTCTTCTGATTGGCGGTCACTCGGGAAAACCTCTTCGATCACCGCCCGGAGCGCCCGGAATTCATAAGGGAATAATGACGGCGTATTCTGAAGCGCCTGATCATACAGTTCTTTCACCGACACTTTCCATTCCAGGAGCAGTGGTTCTCTTATAAGCAGTGATACTGTCCCGTGAACATTGACATCAACCAACACATAGAACACGACCGCCAGATCAAGATACGGAACATACGGGATTGTTTTTAACAATTCTTCATTTGCTTTTCGATTGATCAGACGGAAGACAATTCGATCTCTCACTTTCTCATAACACTGGAAACAGTCTTCCTCCCATGAATGATCCGCCTTCACTTTTCCATACAGCACAAGAATTTCATCAGCCACATCCTCCAGCCGCTGTCCCTTTTGATAATCTTCATAAAAAGATTCCAGATATATGGCCGGCGCCACATTGATTCCCTGCTCCGAGAACATAAGCCCCGTCCTCTTCACACCGTTATTTTTTACCGACGTATAGAGTGTTACAGACTGATCGGCTTTCACCCCCTCTTTCACTTTTTCTTTTACCTCCTGCACAAATTGACAATATGTCATTTTTCTCCTTTCCGGCCACGCAGGCAGGTGTGTTTTTTTCGAACTTTTGTTGAATACCGGCAAGATCTCTGCCAAGAAATTCAGATTTCTTTGAATAAGATTTATGGTGATTTCTATTATAAAAAAGCCTCGCATGATTTGCAAGGCTTTTCTTCTTAGGATCTTATTAAGTTTTCCTTATGCTCTTGATAAGTATTCGCCAGTACGTGTATCGATCTTGATCATCTCGTCCTGTTCTACGAATAATGGAACTGCAACCTGTGCACCTGTCTCAACAATTGCCGGCTTAGTAGCTCCCTGTGCTGTATTGCCCTTGAATCCAGGCTCTGTCTCTGTAACACGAAGCTCTACTGTAAGAGGTGGCTCAATTGCAAATGGTTTTCCCTGGTAAATGCTTACGCTTACTTCCTCGTTCTCTTTTACAAACTTCAGAGAATCTCCTACATCTTCAGAGCTTACTGCGATCTGGTCAAATGTCTCATTGTCCATGAAGTAATACAGTTCCCCATCATTGTATAAATACTGCATTTTCTTTCTCTCAATGAACGCTTCGTCAAAGCTCTCTGTCGGACGGAATGTCGTCTCAATCACACCACCGTTAATGATATCTCTTAATTTCACACGGACAAAAGCTGCGCCTTTTCCCGGTTTTACATGCATAAATTCAACAACCTGACATACCTTTCCATCGATTTCAAGTGTCATGCCATTTCTAAATTCGCCTGCTGACTTCTTTGCCATTTCTTTATCCTCCTTAAATTGTGCGCATTGGCACTTTTCGTTCTATTCGCTCTTTTTATTCTATAATATATTACCGGTTTTTTCAACCTTTTTTTATTTGAGACTTTTCTTATAAAAATGAAGCACGATTGCCTCAAGACGGCGCTTTATTACAATCTGTATTTCTTCCTTCGGATGAATTGGTTTCACGAGGATATTCGGAATCCCCGCACGCTTGGCGCCCCACACATCTGTAAAGAGCTGATCCCCGATAAACACGGTGCTCTCTTCCTTTGTGCCCATGATCTCCATCGCTCTTCGATAATTCTTCGTAGATGGCTTATGTGCATTATAGATGTAGTCTACTTGAATCTTCTCGTTAAACATCTTGACACGCGGCTCCTGATTGTTGGAAATCAGACAGCATCGGAATCCGATCTTCTTAAGTCTGGCAAATAATTCCACTGCCCGCTTATCCGCCGGCGCCCCGTGCGGCACTAATGTATTGTCAATGTCAAAGATCAGGCCTCTGACTCCCTTTTCATACAATTTTTCAAAATCAATCACATAAGTGGACGCGATATACCGGTCCGGGAAAAAATAATCAAACATTACTCCTCATCCATTTCCGACAGACGCTGAATTAATTCCTCACAAATCTCCTGCACACTCTTATGGTCTGTCTGAATCACAATATCTGCCGCCGCTTCATACCGCTCGCGGCGCTGTTCCATCAATTCTGTTATTCCTTCTATACTTTTACGTCCCTTCAGCACCGGACGGTCATCACTGTCCTTCACACGATCTAAGATCACTTCCGGACTTGCGGTCAGAAGAACAACCCTGCCATTCTTCTTCATCTCAGCTACATTACACGCTCTAAGAGCAGCTCCTCCGCCACAGGAAATCACCAGATTACTCTCCTCCTGCAGCTCTTTCAGAAGATTCGTCTCCAGATCACGGAAATATTCTTCACCGTACGTCGCAAAAATATCCGGGATGCTCATCCCTTCCCTCTCTGCGATCAGTCCGTCCATCTCCACAACCTTCATTGCAAACATTGTGCTCAGATAATCTGAAATGGTTGTTTTCCCCGCTCCCATAAATCCAATCAGCACAATATTATAGCCAAAGAGCTTTCTTGCCTGTATCCGTTTGCTGTTGCGTAAAATTCTTCGGAATATATCATAAATCTCTTCTTTGTATTTATTTCCCTCAAGCTTTGCTTCCAGTCTTACCTTTTGTTTTGTCTCCTGCTGCGGCTGAAGAATCGGCATACCATACTCTTCTTTATATGCCATGATCTTCTCCACAATCTTCCCGCGCTCCACAAGCGCGTCTATGATCTTGTCATCACAAAGGCTTAACTGTTCCCTGTACATTTCCAAATCGTTCATGTTGTCTCTCCTTGTCCTGTCCTCCCAGCCTTTATATGCGTGTGTATTATATCAACAATTTTCGGACAGTGCAAGCTATTTCACCGCTGTAAGCCCTTTATTTCGCCTCTGCGAGCGTTTTTCCCACATCTGCTTTAAAGGTCTCCCATGCCGCCTCATCTTCCACAAAATATTTTGGACAGTTCTTTCCCGTTACATCATAGTGGCGGATAAGATTCTTCTCTGTAAGATCGAATTTAAGACAGAGCCACGCAGAAAGCTGTACCATAGAGCGATATGTCTTCTCTGTAAATTTCCCGCTCTCATCCGGATGGCAGCATTCAATCGATACGCTGTCCTTATTCCTGTCATTGGATGCATAAGCCACTTCCCACGTCGGCACACACTGAATGATCTCCCCGTCCAAGCCCACAACAAAGTTGCTGCTCGCCTTCGTAATATGAGTATTTTTTAAATTTTCAAAATAATCCCTGTTTCCTCTGGCTGTGGCACCCGGGTTCGCTGTATAATGAATCACAATTGCCGTGATCTTCTCCGTCTTTGTCCCCGGTCTTGAATACTCGTTGGGTGTAAGAAGATCTACTTCCATCTCCGGTCTGCATGCATCAATATTGTCGCCGTCCAGCTCATAATATTTCTGCGAAAATAAAGACGGGTGAATGATCTTCAGCACACCGGTCAACACAAACATCGCCAGTAACAAAACAAGGCCCAGACGAATGTTTCGCTGGACCTTTCTTTTTCTCTGAGCCGCGCTTAACGGCTTTCTGTATCGTTTCTTCTTCATCTCTTGGTAAACTCTCCATCGAACATCTTGTATTATCATACCACATATTTCTCACATTTCTATGAAAAGTTACTTAGGATTTTATGAAGATTATCCTTTATAAAAATTTATACACAGTCGTTGTACAATATTCCTCACCGGCACGCACGATCGGCTTTCTGAAATTGTCTTTGTGGATCGCATCCGGGAAATACTGTGTTTCAAAGCAGGCAGCGCTTCTTCTTCCGTATATAACACCGTCCTTACCTTTTTCATCTTCTACATAGTTTGCCGTATAAAACTGCACTCCCGGAAGATCTGTCCAGACCTCCATCGTAATACCGGTCTCTTCTGCACGCATCACTGCCGCCCTGCGCATTCCGCTGCCATCGATCACCCATGTGTGGTCATAGCCTCTGCCGAAATTCAGCGCCTCGTAATCCGCCTCAATATCCTGTCCGATCGCTTTTTCCTTACGGAAATCCATCGGAGTTTCTTCTACCGGAACCAGTTCCCCTGTAGGAATAGAACTTGCGTCGGCTCTCGCATAGGACTCTGCCTGAATCATCACCTTCTGCGAAAGCACACTCTCGGCTTCATGTCCTGCCAGATTAAAATAACTGTGATTTGTGAGATTCAAAAGCGTATCCTCTGTAGGAGTTCCTGTATAATGAATGGACAGACTATTATCTTCTGTCACAGAATATGTCACGAAGAGATCTACGCTTCCCGGATATCCCTGATCTCCTTCCGGGCTGTGCAGCTTCAGTGTAATACTGTCTTCCGCAAGCTTCTCTACTTCCCACATTCTCTGATTCGTAAAATCTCTGCCGCTGTGCAGTGTATTGCCTTGATCATTATCTGTAAGCGTATACGTTTTGCCGTTCAACTCGAAAGAAGCTCCGCCAATGCGGTTTGCCACTCTTCCGACTACAGCACCGATAAAGCAGGTTCCCTCTTCGTAGCCGGAGGCATCCTCATAACCAAGGACTACATCTGTCAGCTTTCCTTCCCTGTCCGGCACAAACAGCTTTACAAGATTTGCCCCATAATCTGTAATACAGGCACACATTCCGGACGCATTCCTGATCTCATATAACTGAGCAGCCTCGCCTTTACTTGTTGTTCCAAATGTACCAGCCATCTTTTCTTCCTTCCTACTCGTCCACACTATAGTTTGGAGCTTCTTTTGTAATATGAATGTCATGTGGATGACTTTCTTTTAAAGAAGCAGAAGAGATCTTCACAAACTGTCCGTTCTTCTTCAAGTCTTCAATCGTAGGAGTTCCGCAGTAACCCATACCGGAACGAAGACCTCCCATCAACTGGAATACAGTGTCTTCGACAGTTCCCTTATATGCAACACGTCCTTCAACACCTTCCGGAACAAGTTTCTTAGCATCACTTTGGAAGTAACGGTCTTTACTTCCATTTTCCATAGCGGAAATAGAACCCATACCACGGTATACTTTGTATTTTCTTCCCTGATACAGTTCAAATGTTCCCGGGCTTTCGTCACATCCTGCGAAAATGCTTCCCATCATACATACATTTGCTCCTGCTGCAATTGCCTTAGTCATATCTCCGGAATACTTGATTCCTCCGTCTGCAATGATCGGGATTCCATATTTATCAGCCACTTCATAGCAATCCATAACTGCTGAGATCTGAGGTACACCAATACCTGCAACTACACGGGTCGTACAGATAGATCCAGGTCCGATACCTACCTTCACTGCATCTACGCCCGCTTTGATCAGCGCTTCTGTTGCAGCTCCTGTTGCCACGTTACCTGCAATTACCTGAAGATCCGGGAATTTGGATTTTACCATCTCTACTGTACGGATTACGTTTGCAGAATGTCCATGAGCTGAATCCATAACAACAACGTCTACATGTGCATTGACAAGTTCCTGTGCGCGCTCCAGACAATTAGCTGTGATACCGATTGCCGCACCGCACAGAAGACGTCCCTGGGAGTCTTTTGCAGACAATGGATACTTGATCTGCTTCTCAATATCTTTAATTGTAATAAGACCTTTTAAATTAAAGTCTTTATCTACGATCGGAAGTTTCTCTTTTCTCGCCTTTGCAAGAATCTTCTTCGCCTCTTCCAGAGTTGTTCCTTCCAAAGCTGTGATCAGTCCTTCTGATGTCATAGACTCTTTGATCTTCTTAGAGAAATCTTCTTCGAATTTCAAATCACGGTTTGTGATGATACCTACAAGCTTCTTTCCTTCTGTCACCGGAACACCGGAGATTCTGAATTTCGCCATGAGATTATTTGCATCCTCCAGTGTATGCTCCGGAGAGAGATAGAACGGATCTGTGATAACACCATTCTCTGAACGTTTTACCTTGTCTACTTCTTCTGCCTGTTCCGCAATAGACATATTTTTATGGATAATACCGATGCCTCCCTGACGCGCCATAGCAATTGCCATACGATGCTCTGTAACTGTGTCCATACCGGCACTCATCATCGGTATGTTTAATTTGATCTTCTTTGTAAGATAAGTAGATAAATCCACCTGATTTGGAATCACCTCTGAATATGCCGGCACCAGCAATACGTCATCAAATGTAATCCCTTCCCCAATAATCTTTCCCATGATAATCTCCTTTCTCCTTCTGTGTATGTTACAATCATCCGCCCTAATTTATTATTAGGACGGATAATAAAAAACATTATAATTGCTATATTAACTAATCCGACCGGACATTGTCAACCGCTTTTTGCACTTTCCTTGATTTTTCCTATTTTTTTCTTACAACTTTTCTCGGAGCCATGAGGAAAAATCCTTCCACGATCGAATCATTTGGCTCAAATAAAATCTTTTTCAACACACCCTTCTCATTTACTACAAGGGCATATACGTTCTTGCTTCCGGATGCAGATGTGTAATCCTGCGTCTTCGCTCTCTGATACTGTCTCGCATCTCCCGAATCCGCCGGTGCAAGAATCTCCACATCATTGATATTGACGGAACACACTCTCTTACGTCTTGCTTTGTGCATAATCTTGTCGATATCAAGATCTCCGTTGACAAACAGATACTCATATTCAACATCCATTCTCTGAAACATAAATACATCCAGAGCGATAAGCGCTACCGGAAGGATAATACCGAATGGAAATATAAATATAATCAACACCGACACTACTGTGAGCAAAATCAAAAGAATCTTGATCATGCGGTCCTTTCCTGTTGTCTGTTTTTTAATCAATTGTTCTGTATAAAAGTCACTCATGTCTCTTCCTCCAACATTTACATTGTATCTGTATTGTAGCATACTTCTATAGAAAAAGAAAACTCCCATCTCTGGGAGTTTTCAAATTTTTAATAAATGTCTGTTTATGGAAATTACATCATTCCCATTCCTGCTCCGCCTGCTGGCATTGCCGGTGCCTCTTCTTTGATATTTGCCACAACAGATTCTGTTGTAAGTAATGTAGAAGCAACACTTGTCGCATTCTGAAGAGCACTTCTTGTAACCTTTGCAGGGTCAAGAATTCCGTTCTCTACCATATCTACATAATCTTCTGTCAATGCGTCGAACCCTACGCCCGGTTTTGCTTCTGATACTTTGCTGATGATGACAGATCCTTCCAGTCCAGCATTTGCAGCGATTCTGAACAGAGGTGCTTCCAGTGCCTTTAATACGACATTGGCACCAGTCTTCTCATCTCCGTCAAGCTCTGCAACTACTTTTGCCACTTCTTTTGCCGCATGGATATAAGCGGATCCGCCTCCGGCGATGATTCCTTCTTCCACTGCTGCTCTTGTTGCTGCAAGCGCATCTTCCATACGAAGTTTTGCTTCTTTCATCTCTGTCTCTGTCGCAGCTCCTACACGGATCACAGCAACACCGCCTGCAAGTTTTGCAAGTCTTTCCTGAAGTTTCTCTCTGTCAAAATCAGATGTTGTCTCTTCGATCTGTGCCTTGATCTGAGACACACGGTCAGCGATTGCTTTCTTATCGCCCATACCATCTACGATTACTGTATTTTCTTTCTGTACTTTTACAGATTTTGCACGGCCAAGCTGATCCATTGTTGTTTCTTTCAGATCCATGCCAAGCTCATCAGAAATCACCTGACCACCTGTAAGTGTTGCGATGTCTTTGAGCATCTCTTTTCTTCTGTCGCCATATCCCGGTGCTTTTACTGCAACAACGTTGAAGGTTCCACGCAGTTTGTTGACGATCAGTGTTGTAAGAGCTTCGCCCTCAATATCCTCTGCAATGATAAGAAGTCTTGCACCGGACTGTACGATCTGCTCTAAGAGCGGCAGGATATCCTGAATATTGGAAATCTTCTTATCTGTGATCAGGATGTACGGATCATCCAGGTTTGCTTCCATTTTATCCATATCTGTTGCCATATATGCGGAAATATATCCACGGTCGAACTGCATACCTTCTACAAGATCCAGCTCTGTCTTCATTGTCTTAGACTCTTCAATTGTGATCACGCCATCATTGGAAACTTTCTCCATAGCATCTGCTACCATCTCTCCGACTTCTGTATCTCCTGCGGAAATTGCAGCTACTTTCGCGATCTGGTCTTTTCCTGTTACTTTGCTGGACATTTTTTTAATTGCATCTACAGCAGTGTCTGTTGCTTTCTTCATTCCCTTTCTTAAAATGATCGGGTTAGCTCCTGCTGCCAGATTCTTCATTCCTTCATGTACCATTGCCTGAGCAAGAACGGTTGCTGTTGTTGTTCCGTCTCCGGCAACATCATTTGTCTTAGAAGCAACTTCTTTGATCAGCTGTGCGCCCATGTTCTCAAAAGCATCTTCCAGCTCAATCTCTTTTGCGATTGTCACACCATCATTTGTAATAAGCGGTGCGCCAAAGGATTTGTCAAGAACGACGTTACGTCCTTTTGGTCCAAGTGTTACTCTTACTGTATCTGCAAGCTGATTTACACCAGCTTCTAAGGCTGCTCTTGCCTCTGCTCCATATTTAATCTCTTTTGCCATGATCATACGCCTCCTGAAAATTTTCTAATTTATAATTCTTCACATTCGCAGTACTCTCACCCGGAAATCTTTGCTTCTTCCGGTTGAAGTATTACTGCTCGCAGATTGCCAGGATGTCATCCTGTCTTACGATGATGTACTCTTCATCTTCGATCTCTACATTTGTTCCTGCATATTTGGAATAAATGACCTGATCTCCTACTGCAACGTTCATCTGAACCTCCTTACCATCTACTGTTCCACCAGGTCCGACAGCAATAACTTCTGCCTGCTGTGGTTTTTCTTTTGATTGTCCCGGAATCACGATTCCTGATTTTGTTGTTTCCTCTGCAGCCACCTGTTTTAAAACAACTCTGTCTCCTAATGGTACTAACTTCATATCTATTCCTCCTTAATAAATAACATTCGATTGTTAGCACTCACAAAAAGAGAGTGCTAAAAGACTCTAGATATAAAATAGCACTCTCTCTTTGTTTTGTCAACACACTTTATTTTAGTTTACGTTTTTTTTATAAAATCCATTTTCAATATGAAAAACGAGAACTTTTCCATGCTTGCTCCAATATCTTTCCCGTATCACTCCTGCACAGGCAGTCTCTTGTTCCTCCTCGTCCAGCACACACTCGTAAATGGCATCCAGAGAAAATTCCGTAAGCTCTGTCTTCCCTGTCAGTAAATAAATATTCGCCTGTTCCTTCTCGTATGCAGCCACTTTACAAATATATTCCGTGTCATTAAAATAGCCGCCGTCTAAAATCATTTTTTTCATTTTTAATCTTGCAGTGCTGCCTTTAAACCGTTCCATAATTTCCTCCAGATTCACAATGAGGGCATCAGTTTCCCGACACCCTCATCCATTCTTTTTCTCTTGAAATCATTTAATTGCTTTTTTCTGATTTGATTCTCTCTAATTCGGTAAATACATAATCATTTACCACCTTGATATAAGTTCCCTTCATACCGGATGAACGGGACTCGATCACTCCTGCACTCTCAAATTTGCGAAGAGCATTGACGATCACAGAACGGGTAATTCCGACTCTGTCTGCAATCTTGCTGGCTACCAGAATTCCTTCGGAACCATTTAACTCCTCAAAGATATGGATGATCGCCTCAAGCTCTGAATAAGATAATGTGCTGATCGCTGACTGAACAATATGCTCTTTTCTTGTCTCCTCCGCACTCTCTTCATTTACAGAGCGAAGCATCTCAAGACCAACTACGGTTGTCCCATATTCGCTTAAGATAATGTCGTCAATCTCATACATTTCATGCTGCTTGTAGATAAACAAAGTTCCCAGGCGCTCTCCTGCGATATCAATCGGCGTAATGATCGCCTGATATCCTCTGGAAGCTTCCTCCGAAAATCCCAGTGTCTCAAGATTGACATTTTCCTTCGTTGACAGGATACTGAGCAAACGCTCATTTAACATATCATCGATATGTTTTCCAACTTCTTTTTCAATAAGTTCTTCAATATACGGAACATCCTCACATTTACTTCCACCAAGAACTTTTCCTTTTTTGCTCACAACAAGCGTATTTGAATCCAATATTTCTGTAAGGACTTCACATATATCATTGAAGACTACTTTACTTGAATTGTTGTTATGCAACAATTTGTTGATTTTTCTTGTTTTGTCTAATAACTGTACGCTCATCTGCACTCCTCCATCCTATGAGGCTATATTATCATACAATTTTATAATATTCAATGAATTTCGCACTTATTTCCTACTTATTTTTATCTTTTTTCTGATTCTCTACAAATCCGCACTGTTCGTTGCTACAGCAGAGCTTATTTCCCTTCTCCACCATATAACTTCCGCATCGAGGGCATTTCTGATCGGAAGGTTTCTGCCATGACATAAATTCACATTCCGGATTATCTTCACAACCGTAATACTTTCTGCCCTTTTTCGTTTTTCTGAGCACTACATCTTTTCCGCAAATCGGGCACGCCACTCCGACTTTCTCAAGATATGGCTTCGTATTGCGGCATTCCGGGAATCCGGGACAGGCAAGGAATCTTCCGTGAGGTCCGTACTTGATCACCATGTTCCGTCCGCACTGTTCACAGACAACGTCCGTCACCTCATCCTCAATCTTGACTTCCGCAAGCTCTTTTTGAGCCTTCTCAACTGCTTCTTCAATATCCGGGTAGAAATTCTCAATGATCGTCTTCCAATTCACTTTTCCTTCTTCTACTCCGTCCAGCAGACTTTCCATATTTGCGGTAAAATTAACATCCACAATACTTGGGAAAGACTGTTTCATAATATTGTTGACCACTTCTCCGATTTCTGTAAGATACAGATTCTTATTTTCTTTTGCTACATAGCGTCTTGCGATGATCGTAGAAATCGTCGGCGCATACGTACTTGGACGGCCGATGCCCAATTCTTCCAGTGTCTTAACAAGCGCAGCTTCCGTATAATGTGCCGGCGGCTGTGTGAAATGCTGTTTGGAATCAAAGCTCTCATATTGCAGCACAGAATCTTTGTCCAGACTCTTCGCAAGTACATTGCTCTCTTCTTTTTCTTCTCCTGCTTCCGTATAGATCATGCGGAACCCATCAAAGGCAACCTTCGACGCAGACACTGTAAAACGATAATCGCCTGCTGCAATCTTCACAGATGTGGTCTCATATCTCGCAGGCTTCATGCGGCTTGCAAGAAAACGTTTCCAGATCAGCTGATATAGACGGAACTGATCGCGTGTCAGAGATTCCTTCATAGCAGCCGGTGTACGGGCAGGATCTGTCGGACGAATAGCTTCATGCGCATCCTGAATCTTCTTATCTGTTCCGGTCTTCGCCTCTCCTACAGCCACATATTGCTTGCCATACTGCTCTTCAATATAATTTCTTACATTTTCATCCGCTTCCTCTGAGATTCTTGTTGAATCTGTACGGAGATAAGTAATAAGACCTACGGTTCCATTTCCTTTAATGTCAATTCCTTCATATAACTGCTGTGCGATACGCATCGTCTTAGAAGTTGCAAAATTCAAGGCTTTGGATGCCTCCTGCTGCAAGGTACTGGTAGTAAATGGCAACGGAGCTTTTTTGATCCTCTCTCCTTTTTTGACATCTGCCACGCGGTAAGATACTCCTTCTAATTCTTTGACGATCTGATCTAACTGTTCCTTAGAGGAAATCGTAATCTTCTTTTTCTCTGTTCCATAGAATTTTGCACTTAAAAGCTTTTTCTCAGAATCTACTTTCAGATTGGCATCCAGTGTCCAATATTCTTCCGGGATAAATGCGTTGATCTCTTCTTCTCTGTCTGCAATGATGCGAAGCGCTACAGACTGCACACGGCCTGCACTCAATCCCCTCTTTACTTTCGCCCACAGAAGCGGACTGATCTTATATCCTACGACACGGTCCAGCACACGCCTTGCCTGCTGTGCATCCACAAGATCCATATCAATCTCGCGTGCGTGCTTCAAAGATTCTTTCACTGCTTTTTTTGTGATCTCATTAAAACTGATCCGGTAGGTTTTCTTCTCATCCAGTTTCAGCGCTTTACAAAGATGCCATGAAATTGCTTCTCCCTCACGGTCCGGGTCAGTTGCGAGATAAACTTTATCTGCCTTCTTTACTTCTTTTCGAAGATTGGCGAGAATTTCCCCTTTCCCACGGATCGTAATATATTTCGGTTCAAAATCATTTTCCGGATCAACGCCAAGCTGACTCTTAGGGAGATCACGCACATGCCCGTTGGACGCAGTCACTACATAATTGCTCCCCAAAAATTTTTTAATTGTCTTCACCTTTGTCGGTGACTCCACGATCACAAGATAACGTGCCATAAAAATACTTCCTCCATAAAGCCCGTACTTACTTTTAACGGACTTTGATATATTGATTTCTAGATACTTCTTTGATATATCCCTGTAATTCTAATGTCATCAATTGCTCTATCAAGTCTGGCGGTGCAAGCCCTGTCTCAACAGACAGACTCTGAACGCCTTTTGGATACAAACCGAGACAACTATACACTATATTTTCTGTTGTTTCAAGCATTTTTTCATTTTTGTCTGGTTTTTGACAGAGTTTTTCCTTTTGATATCCTAACATTTCCAACAAATCTTCCGGGCTTAAAAGGATCCCTGCCCCCTGTGCGATCAATCTGTGGCAGCCCCGGCTCATGGGACTTGTCGCAAGCCCCGGCAGAGCGAATACGTCCTTTCCCTCCTCCAGCGCCATATCTGCTGTGATCAGGGAACCGCTGCGTTCTTTTGCCTCCATCACAAGCACCAGATCAGACAGTCCGCTGATGATTCGGTTTCTGGCAGGAAAATAGCCTGCAAGAGGCGGCTCTCCGGGAAGTTGTTCTGACAGAAGTCCTCCTTCTTTCAAAATATCACAGTAGAGTCCCCGGTGCTCTCTCGGATAACAGATATCCACTCCACACCCAAGCACCCCATACGTTCTTCCTCCTCCGTTCAACGCCCCTCTCTGTGCTGCTCCGTCAATCCCTCTTGCCATACCGCTGATAATCTGGATTCCTGCTTCTGCAAGCCTCTCTCCGTATGCAAGCGCCATCTCTTCACCGTAAGGAGTACATTTTCTCGCCCCCACGATCGCCACAGATACCTTCTCTTCTTCTGGAAGGCGCCCTTTGACATACAGTGCATAAGGAGGAGATAACGCCTTACGAAGCCTGCCAGGATACTCTTTATCGAAGTACGGAAGGAACCGGATTCCGTGTTCTTCCAATGCCCGATATGTTTCTTCCAGACGGAGCTCTTTTTTTGCTTCTGCCAATACCGCCTGATCTTTCTTCGTCAAAAAATCCAACTGATATATCTGCGTTTCTTCTATATAATATATTTCTTTTGCACTTCCTATACATGCTCTCAGTTTTTGTTTTTTCTGATTCGACAGCGGATGCACCCGCGCCAGCCAATATTCGTACATCATCCTTTTATCTCCCCCAATATTTCTTCTCCAGCGTCCGATAGCCAAGCGCCTCTTTGATATGCTTCGTCCGGATCCGGTCAACCCCTTCCATATCTGCGATCGTTCTTGAAACTTTCAAGATTCTGTGATAGGTCCGCGCGGTCAGATGAAGTCGGTGAAATGCCTGTTCCATCAGCTGTTCTTCTTTTCCCCCCAGCTTACAATAGATCGGAAGTTCATTCACTCCAAGCCTTGCATTGACCCGGATCTTTGTTCCGGCATAGCGCTCATTTTGAATCGCCCTTGCACGTTCCACCCGAAGTCTTATCTCCCCGGATGACTCCCCCTCTTCCGTTTTCTTTAGCTCCTCATAGGAAATTCTCGGAGCTTCCACGCACAGGTCCATCCGATCGAGAAACGGCTGACTGACCGTATCAAGATACCGCTGAATCTGTCCCGGCGTGCAGCTGCACTTCTCCGGGTCCGGATAATTGCCGCAGGGACACGGATTCATCGCTGCCACCAGCATCACATCTGCCGGAAATACATAATTCCCATGGCTTCTGGACAGGTGAACTTCCTGCTCCTCCAGAGGCTGCCGCAGCACTTCCAGTACCGGTTTTTGAAATTCCGTCAGCTCGTCCAGAAATAAGACACCGCCGTGGGCAAGACTGATTTCTCCCGGCAAGGGCGGATTCCCGCCGCCCACAAGCGCCGCCTTTGTCGTTGTATGATGAACATTTCGAAAAGGTCTTGCCGTGATCAGCGGGTGATCTTCCCTCAAAAGTCCGAGCACACTGTAAATTCTGGTAATCTCCAGACTCTCTTCCATAGAAAGTGAGGGAAGAATACTTGTAATAGCTTTTGCCGTCATAGACTTCCCGCTCCCCGGAGGTCCTGCAAGAAGAAGATTGTGTCCGCCGGACACAGCTACTTCCGCCGCTCTTTTCACAATCTCCTGTCCCCTGATATGGCAGAAATCAATCTGCTCGTCCAGTTCCTCTGCATTTCGTACTGCTTCCCACTTCTCCTTCCCAAGCGCCGCTGCCCGGGAAAGTTCTTCCTCTCCTTTCAAATACCGGCATACCGCCAGAAGTGTATCTGCTCCCAGAATCCGCACCCCTTCCACAAGCGCTCCTTCTGTTACATTTTCTTTTGGCACAATGCAGGTATGATACCCACAATCCTTTGCCCGCTTTACAATGGGAAGTATCCCTGAGATCTTCTGCACGGCTCCTCCAAGCCCAAGCTCACCTGCTACTACTACTCCGCGAAGACTTTCCGCCGAAAATGCACCCATAGCCGCAAGAACTGACAACGCAATCGGGAGATCATATGACGCGCCCCGTTTCCGCATTGTGGCAGGTGCTAAATTTACCACAATCTTCTTAGGCGGAAGCTGCATCCCGCAATTTTGAATTGCAGTGCGCACACGCTCTGCCGCTTCCTTGACCTCAGAAGACAGATACCCTACCATATGAAAAACCGGAAGACCATTGCTTACATCTGTCTCCACCTGAATAATTTCCGCCTGCACTCCGTGAAGAACTGCAGACGCCACTGTACTAAATGCCATCCTAACACCTCTTTCATCTGTCGTCTCATCACTGGTTACATTTCGAAATATTCCCTCAATTTTGCAATGGCACCTTTCTCGATTCTGGACACATAAGATCTGGAAATGCCAAGTCTTCTGGCAATTTCCTTCTGCGTATATTCCTCCTCATGGTAAAGCCCGTAGCGAAGCTTCAAAACCGTCCGCTCTCTAGGTGTCAGTTCCTTCTCTACGCGCTGATACAACATTCGGATATCCTCTTTTAATTCCACCTTCGAATGTGCATCCTCGCCTTCTGTCTCGATCACATCAAAGAGCTGAATCTCATTGCCTTCCCGGTCTGTTCCGATCGGTTCATACAGAGACACCTCCCTGGAGGATTTTTTCTTTGTCCGAAGATACATCAGAATCTCATTTTCAATACACCTTGCCGCATACGTGCCAAGTCTTACACTTTTATCGGGGTTAAAAGTGACGACCGCTTTGATGAGGCCGATGGTACCAATGGACAAAAGATCCTCCGTATCTTCCTCCATGGACTGATACTTTTTCACAATATGTGCTGCAAGGCGCAGATTCCGCTCTATCAGAATATGTTTTGCTTCAAGATCACCCTCTGTATATTTTTGCAGATAATATCTTTCTTCAGAAGCTGTGAGGGGTTGAGGAAATGATTTCACGAAAAGCACCTCTTAAAGTGTTTGCTTCTAGTCTATGTGACAATTACTTTTTTTGTGCTTTTCCACCAAATCTTATGGAATCTTTTCTGGCGACTGCCATAGAACAATGCCCGAAATATCAGGCGTTGAATGAAAATAAGATTTTAAAGATTTTGTAAAAACAGTATAGCGGATCTCCTGCTAAAAAGCAAGAAATCCGCTATTTCTAATTTCTTAATTTCTCTTAATATTCTTGATAACGATTCTTTATTCTTCTCTTCGTCTGAGAATATCGTATTGCTCTGCCTCATGTCCGAGATCCACATAAAGCACCTGTTTTGGATGCGGCGCGCTCTCCTGCTCCTGACCTTCTTCGTCCACAATACGTTTCACCGTCACCTCTATATTTTCACCATTTGGTTTCATAATCTCAATACTTTCACCGATCGAGAATTTATTTCTCTGTTCAATGCGGTACATGCCGTCCTTTTCTTCCCCGATGATTCCAAGATACGTGTATCCCTTCACATAAGTATTGTTATCGTAGATCTGTGTCTTTTCCGTCGGCTTGCCAAAATAGAACCCGGTTGTGAACTGACGATACGTACAATTGGAAATCTGCTCCAGATACCATGGCATGTTTGCCTCATACAATTTTGGATCCTTGAGATAATCATCAATGGCAAGGCGATAAGTTCTCGCAACCGTAGCGACGTAAAGCGCTGTTTTCATACGACCTTCAATCTTAAAGCTGTCGATTCCCGCATCGATCATTTCCGGTATATGACCGATCATGCACAGATCTTTTGAATTGAAAATGTACGTGCCGCGCTCATTTTCGTATACCGGCATATACTCTCCCGGTCTCGTCTCTTCTACGATCGAATACTTCCAGCGACACGGGTGTGTGCAGGCTCCCTGATTGGCATCTCTTCCGGTAAAGAAGTTGCTTAACAGACATCTGCCGGAATAAGAAATACACATCGCGCCGTGGATAAAACTCTCAATTTCCATTTCCTCAGGAATATGCTCCCGGATTTCCTTAATTTCTTTTAAAGAGAGTTCTCTTGCAGACACCACTCTTTTGGCACCCTGCTTCCACCAGAAATTGTAAGTACCGTAATTTGTATTATTTGCCTGCGTACTGATGTGGCGCTCGATCTCCGGACAGATCTCTTTCGCCAGCTCATAAATTGCCGGATCGGCAATGATCAGAGCATCCGGCTTTATTTCCTTCAATTCACGAAGATAGACTTCCGCTTCAGGAAGATCATCGTTATGTGCCAGAATATTTACCGTAATATAAACTTTTACCCCATGTTCATGTGCAAACAGAATTCCCGCTTCCATCTCTTCACGGGAGAAATTTTTCGCTTTCGCGCGGAGCCCAAAGGCTTCGCCTCCAATATAGACCGCATCTGCGCCAAATACAACTGCCGTCTTAAGCACTTCCAAACTGCTTGCTGGAATCAACAATTCCGGGCGTCTGTTTTTCATATTTTTATCTCCTTTTTATTAAAAACTCTTTCTTCTTATTGCTCTTAATGACTTTCTTTTTTAACACTTAATGCTACGCCGTCCCCAAGCGGAAGCAGTGATGTCTGAAGCTTCTCATGGTGGGTAAGCTCATATAAATATTCCCTCATGCGGCTGTGGATCGTGCGGTTTCTCCGCTCCACTGCAAACCGAGATTCAATCACATCTCCATCCTGAAGTACATTGTCGGACATCAGTACCCCTTCCGGCGCAAGAAGCCTTAACACTTCCGGAAGATAATGGATATACTGTCCTTTAGCGGCATCCATGAAAATAAAATCATAAGGTCCCGAAAGTTCTTTCATAACTTCCAGTGCATCTCCCGGAATCAATGTAATCTGATCTTCCTTTCCCGCACGCCGAAAATTCTCTCTCGCAATCGGAATTCTCTTCTCATAATTCTCAATCGTCGTAATATGCCCATTTTCCGGCATATACTCACTCATCAAAATTGCCGAAAAACCAACAGCCGTCCCCACCTCCAAAATTCGAAGCGGTTTCTTTATCTTCAGCAGAACCTTCAAAAAGCTCTGCGTTTCCTTCCTGATGATCGGCACAAACGTATCCAGCGCCTCCTGCTCAATCTCCTCAATCACCGGGCTTTCCGGCACCTCCAGCGAATGAATATACGTCGCGATCCTATCATTACTGATCAATTTGGGACACCCCCTTTTTCAATTTAGGACAGGTCAAATCGCAATTTGGGACGTAGCCTTTTGCAAAAAGGCTACGTCCCCAACTACACGTCCATAATAATTGGTAAAATCATTGGTTTACGCTTTGTGCGTTTCCATATAAATTCGTTCATAGTATCGCGGATCACCAGTTTGATCTTGCTCCAGTCTGCGTTGCGCTGATGTGTCAGGCAGTCTTCCACTGCTTCTGTCACCACTTTTCTTGCTTCTTCCATCAAACCTTCTGATTCTCTTACATAGACGAATCCGCGGGATACGATATCCGGGCCCGCCAGAAGCTGATTGCTTCCTTTTTCCAAGGTCAGCACTACGATCAGTATTCCGTCTTCTGCAAGATGCTGACGGTCACGCAGAACAATATTTCCCACATCACCGACACCGAGTCCGTCTACTAAGATCTCTCCGGTATGCACTTTATCGACTACTTTCGCCTCTTTGTCACTTACCTCCAGCACTTCTCCGGATTGTAAAATAAATATATTTTCTTTCGGGATTCCGAGGTTTTTCGCAATCCCTGCATTTGCTTTCAAATGACGATATTCGCCGTGTACCGGAATCGCATACTTCGGCTTTACAAGGGAATAGATAAGCTTCAACTCTTCCTGACAGGCATGCCCTGACACGTGGGCATCCTGGAAGATTACATTTGCTCCCTTAGACGACAATTCATTGATTACTCTTGATACAGATTTTTCATTTCCCGGTATCGGGTTCGAACTGAAGATAACAGTATCTCCCGGCATGATCGTCACTTTCTTATGCACATCTGCCGCCATACGGGACAATGCCGCCATAGACTCTCCCTGACTTCCAGTCGTAATGAGCACCGTCTTCTCCGGCGGATAGTTCTTCATCTGATCGATCTCAATCAAAGTCTTATCCGGCACCTGCAGATAGCCAAGTTCCTGCGCAACGGAAATGATATTCACCATACTGCGCCCTTCCACTACAACCTTTCGGTCATATTTGCATGCAGAGTTGATGATCTGCTGTACACGATCCACATTTGACGCGAAAGTCGCAATGATGATTCTCGTATTCTGATGTTCTGCAAAAATATGATCAAATGTAATTCCGACCGTTCGCTCTGACTGGGTAAATCCCGGACGCTCTGCATTGGTACTGTCTGACATCAACGCAAGAACACCCTTCTTTCCGATTTCTGCAAACCGCTGCAGATCGATAGCATCACCGAATACCGGTGTATAATCCACTTTAAAGTCTCCCGTATGCACAACAATTCCCGCCGGCGAATAGATCGCAAGCGCCGCTGCATCCTGAATACTGTGGTTGGTCTTAATAAATTCAATTCGAAATTGTCCTAAATTAATGGACTGTCCATGCTTTACTACTTTTCTTCTTGTGCTGCGCAGAAGATTATGCTCTGAGAGCTTTCTCTCAATGATTCCCATTGTAAGCTTTGTCGCATAGATCGGAAGATTCATTTCCCGAAGTATATAGGACAATGCACCAATATGATCCTCATGACCGTGGGTGATCACAAAGCCCTTAACCTTCTGGATATTATCTTTCAAATAAGTGACGTCTGGAATAACAAGATCGATTCCCAGCATATCATCTTCCGGAAATGCAAGCCCGCAATCCACAACAATAATACTGTCTTCATACTCGAAGGCAGTGATGTTCATTCCAATCTTCTCCAAGCCGCCAAGTGGAATGATACGCAGCTTTCCATTATTCTCTTTCTTCAAGTTTACACCTCCATGTGTTCTCCGCGCTGTTTCGCCTTCTTCTGGCAATCCATACACTGTCCGTAGAACTTTAGCTCGTGATCCAACACATGAAACCCTTCCTCTTCCTCAATCCGACGTTCCAGCTCTTCCAGCAGATCATCTTTGAAAGGGGTTATCTTTCCACATGTCCTGCAGATCAAATGATGGTGGTGATGCTTATTCTTCCCATCATAAACCTCGCCGATTTCATAACGTGCGCATCCATCATCCAGATTGATCCGATCAACCAACTGCATTTCTAATAACAACTGTACGGTCCGGTAAATAGTCGCCAACCCTATCTCCGGGTAATCTTCTCTTACCAGCTCATAGATATCTTCCGCAGTCAAATGTCTGTGACGATTGTCTGCCAGTACCTCTAATACAAGTAACCGCTGGTTCGTTACTTTTAGACCTTTTTCTTTCAGCATTTTTTTGAATTTTTCCTGACTGATAGACATAAGCTCTTACCTTTCAATCTCAATATCTTCCAGTAGTTCCTCAAATATCTTCAAAACCGCACCAAGCTCTGTCGCATCTTCCACGATCTCGTAGACACTTTCCTTATCCTCTTCTGCTGATGTATCTTTCAAAATTAAACATTCCGCGTCGTCTTCCTCCGAATCCGTCACTAAAATGTAAGACACTCCATTTACTTTTGTCTGCTCCAACACATAAAAATCTGTTTCCTGCATCTCCTCAGACATAAACTTAATCTTTTCCATCAAAATAACACCTCACGAATCTTACGAATCCTGTGCATCCAAATAACCTTGCAATATAAAGACTGCCGCAATCTTATCAATATATTTCTTACGATCTTCGCGTCTTATTTTACTCTCCATCAACGTCCGTTCTGCAGACACAGTTGTCAGTCTCTCGTCCCACATCACAACGTCAAGGCCTGTCCGTCTCTTCAACATCTCGCCGAAGTCTATCGCCGCTTCAGCTCTTATTCCGATATCATTGTTCATATGCTTGGGAAGTCCCAGCACGATTTTGCCGACCTCATATTCTTTGATCAGTTCCTCAATCCTTGCACAAGTCTTCCTAAGCTTATTCTCTTCTTTCCTGGTAATTGTCTCGACTGCCTGAGCAGTAATCCCAAGCGCATCGCTGATCGCTACACCAACCGTCTTCGTACCATAATCCAGCCCCATGATTCTCATAGATATTATCCCCACTGATTATGCTTGATATACGTCTTAAGCATCTCTTCTACCAGCTCATCGCGCTCCATCTTCATGATCAGACTTCTTGCCCCATTATAACTGGTAATATAAGTAGGGTCCCCTGACATGATATAACCCACGATCTGGTTCACCGGATTGTAACCTTTTTCGCTCAGAGCCTTGTACACGATCTCCAGAATATCTTTTGCCTGAATCTGCGGACCGCTTTCTACCTGAAAAAACTGTGTATTGCTTAAATCTTTCATATACTCACGTCCTCCAAAAATACTTTACAGTTTATTTTAACTTATTACGATTAAAAATTCAATGTTTGATTTGCAAATGACTCTCAATTTCTACATCTACGATCTGATTCGACAGATTCTCCTCCGTCTCATATGCAATCTTCACATACTCTTTCGTATGTCCCACCTGACAGATGATACCGTCAATCTCCATTTGCTCTTCCATAAGCACTTCCTGCGTTGTTCCGATCAGACGCTCTTCGTAAGCTGCACGCTTCTTTTCATTCAGTTCAAGAAGCACCTTACTTCTTGCCGCTTTCACAGGTTCCGGCACCTGATCTTGCATTACTGCCGCCTTCGTTCCTTCCCGTCTGGAATATTTGAATACATGGGTCTCATAGAAGCTGACTTTGTCCACAAATGCTCTGGACTCTTCAAATTCTTCCTCTGTCTCCCCGGGGAAACCTACAATAATATCAGTCGTAAGCGCCGGATGGTCAAAATATTTCCGAAGGAGCTCGCATTTCTCATAATATTCCTCCGCAGTATATCTGCGGTTCATCCGCTTCAGCGTAGCATTGCAGCCGCTCTGTAAGGATAAATGAAAATGCGGGCACATTTTCGGAAGACCGGAGATTGTCTTTGCAAATTCCTCTGTGATGATTCTCGGCTCCAGAGACCCCAGACGAATCCGTTTGATCCCTTCCACTTCATGAACCGCAAGAATCAAAGACAAAAGGCTTTCTCCTGTATCGACCCCGTAAGAGCTCAGATGGATTCCGGTAAGAACCACTTCCTGATAACCATTTGCCGCCAGCGCCTTCACTTCCTTTACAACACTTTCCAACGCACGGCTTCTCACACGGCCTCTCGCATAAGGAATAATACAATAGGAACAGAACTGATTACATCCATCCTGCACCTTCAGATATGCCCTCGTATGCTCCGCAGTCTGATCCAGCGTAAGCTCCTCATATTCCCTGGTCTGATTGATATCAATGATCTCTCTTTTCAACTCGGAATCATAGGATTCCAGAATCTTTACAATATCATGCTTCCTGTTATTTCCCACAACGATATCAATACACTCGTCCACCTGCTCCTTCTCCGTCTGGACATAACATCCTGCTGCCACAACAATGGCATCGGGATTCATCTTTCTCGCCCTGTGGAGCATCTGCCTTGATTTACGGTCTGCGATATTGGTCACAGTGCAAGTATTGATAATGTAAATATCTGCGCCCTCCTGAAAAGGCACGATCTCATATCCGCTTTTTTCTAGCAATTCCTGCATAGCTTCGGTCTCATAGGCATTTACTTTACATCCAAGATTGTGCAGCGCTACTTTCTTCATAACCCTGTATATTTCCTTTCTTTTACAATTCATTCTTGACTTTTTTCATTCTTAAAACTAAGATAGGTATAGAACAAAACAAAACCAAGGAGGTATGTTCCGATGAAAACAGTTAAAATTTCTTTAAATTCTATCGACAAAGTAAAATCATTTGTAAATGATATTACCAAATACGATTACGATTTTGATCTTGTATCCGGCAGATACGTAATTGACGCTAAGTCTATTATGGGTATCTTCAGTTTAGATCTTTCTAAGGATATTGATCTTAATATCCACGCAGAAGGAGAAGAGGCTGAAAATGTTCTTCAGGTATTAAAGCCTTATCTCGTATAACAAGCTTGAAAAAGAATGTGCCGGAGCACATTCTTTTTTTATGCCTGCACTTCAATAATCTCTGCAGTCTCAATAGCAGTCTTCATCATCTCATCAATCTTCTCTGCCAGCTTCTCCTCAGAGCGGCGAATCACCTCAATATTCGGCTTCGTCACCGGATGCTTTGCCACAAAGATGGTACAACAATCCTCAAACGGCTGGATAGATGTCTCAAATGTGTCAATCTTCTCTGCGATCTCTACAATATCCCGCTTATCAAATCCGATCACCGGACGATATACCGGTAAAGTACATACATCATTCGTAGCCGCAAGGCTCTGCATAGTCTGACTTGCCACCTGACCAATGCTTTCTCCTGTGATCATTCCAAGGCAATCGTCTTTCTTCGCGAAATGCTCTGCAATCCGCATCATATATCGACGCATGATGATCGTCAATTCATCGTGTGGACACTGATCATAGATATACAGCTGGATATCTGTAAAATTCACCACATGAAGCTTGATCGGACCGGAATATCTGGATACGATCTTCGCAAGATCCACTACTTTTTGTTTGGCACGCTCACTCGTATACGGAGGTGCATGGAAATAAGTTGCTTCAATGCCGACACCGCGCTTTGCGATCATATATCCTGCCACCGGGCTGTCAATTCCGCCGGATAACAGAAGCATTGCCTTTCCGGCAGTTCCTACCGGCATACCACCGGCTCCCGGAATAATCTGAGAATAGACATAAATCTCCTGACGGACTTCCACATTCAGGAGGACATCCGGCTTATGCACATCTACTTTTGTCTCCGGAAATGCGTCAAGAATCACCTCTCCCAGATCACAGTTGATCTCCATGGACGTCTTCGGGTAAGATTTTTTCGCTCTTCTTGCCTCCACCTTGAAGGTCAGATTCTTATCCGGATACATTTCATCCATATAAGCAACCACATCTTTTTTCAACTGCTCAAAGCCCTGATCCTCCATGCGGACAACCGGACAGATTCCGACAAGACCAAACACTCTCTGCAAATGCTCTACCGTATCCTCATAATCGTATTCTCCTTCACAGTCCACATAAATTCTCGCCTGAGATTTGTGTACCTGAAAATTCCCGTCCACATCCTTCAATGCAAAACGGATCTGACGCACTAACGCATCTTCAAACAGATAACGATTCTTACCTTTTAATCCAATTTCTCCGTATTTTAATAAAAATGTATGAAATTTCATTCCTTATTTCTCCTTTGATCAGACGATCTTCTCTCTATCGTCTGGTATATTTTCGAAGTATCGGTACTATATTATAAAGGGTATCCAATGTATAGTCAATCTCTTCTAACGTCGTAAATTCTGACAGACTGAAGCGAAGGGTAGCGTCCAAAAATTCCTGTTTTGCTCCGATTCCCTTTAACACACCGCTGACCTGCGGGTGGTTGGACGCACAGGCTGAACCGGAAGATACATAGATCCCTTTTTCTTCCAGCGCATGCAGGAGCACTTCGCTTCGGATACCTGCAAACCCTACGCTGATGATATGCGGCGCAGAGGTTGCATCAGGAAGTCCGTGAATCACTATATCTTCGATCTTCAATACCCCTTCGATAAAATGCTCCTTCAATTCCCGCATCCGTTCCACTTTCTCATCCAACTGATCGTAAATGGTCTTTGCCGCAAGCCCAAGTCCCGCAATACCGGGAACATTTTCCGTACCGGAACGGACATTCTTTTGCTGTTCACCTCCAAATACAATAGGCTGTATCTTCACATGGCTGTCTACATAGAGCGCGCCGATCCCTTTTGGCCCGTGAATCTTATGACCACTGATCGAACACATATCTACCTTTAATCGTTTTGGATAGATTCTGTATTTACCGAATCCCTGCACTGCATCCACGTGGAACAGAATATTCTGATTATAAGCTTTTACCATAGAAGCCGCTTCCTGAATCGGCTGTACCGAACCCACTTCGTTGTTCACATACATAACAGACACCAGGATCGTCTCCGGACAGAGCGCCTCCTGCAATGCAGAAAGCTCAATCCTTCCGTATTTATCTACCGGAAGAAATGTCACACGGAAGCCTTCTTCCTCCAGATGGCGCATCGTATTGATAATGGCCGGATGTTCAATGGAAGAAGTGATCAGATGATTTCCTGCGCGTCTGTTGGCTCTTGCCGCTCCCATAAGCGCCAGATTATCGCTCTCTGTTCCGCCGGAAGTAAAGAAAATCTCTTTTTCCTGTACTTTCATAAGCTTCGCCAGTATTTCCTTTGCCTCTTTGATATAACCTTCCGCTGTCACACCCTTTACATGTCTGGAAGACGGATTCCCGTAATCTTCACACATGACTTTGTATACAAGCTCTCCCACACTCTCATAAGCTTTGGTCGTCGCAGAATTGTCCAGATATATTTCTCTCATGCTATCTACTTCCTCATTCTTTTTCTTGTTATTAAGGTATGTAACTACCCTTCCAAATGGAACATCAACACCGCAAGAGCGGCAAGTCCTGCTGTCTCTGTGCGAAGAATCCGTTTCCCAAGCGTGATCACTTCTGCGCCCTGTTCCAACGCCTGATCTACTTCTTCTTTCTCAAAACCGCCTTCCGGTCCGATATAGATTCCCACAGACTGCCCCGGAAGTATAGAAGTGATCACCCTCTTCGTTTCTTTCATTCCTTCCGCCAGTTCATAAGGCAGAAGCACTCTGTCCAGCCACTCGGAGTATGCAAGCGCCTCCCGGTAGGATAACACCTCATGTACCTTCGGGATATAACCGCGCCCCGCCTGTTTTGCCGCACTTTTGGCAATTTCCTGCCAGCGGGCACATTTTTTCTGCGCTTTTTTCTGATCCAGTTTCACAACAGACCTCTTCATAGCAACCGGAATCACTTCGCAGACTCCAAGCTCTACCGCCTTCTGGACGATCAGCTCCATTTTGTCACCTTTGGGAAGTCCCTGAAACAGATAAACCTTCGACGGTAACTCTGTGTCTGCCTCCTTCGTCTCCTGTATCCCAAGAATCACCCGATCCTCTTCATAAGCCTCGACTTTGCATAAATAAGACAGATTATTTCCATCACTTACCATCACTTCTTCACCGAGACGCAAGCGAAGGACATTCTTCATATGATTGACATCCGAACCTTCCACAACAATCCTCGTGTCTTCCACTTGATCCGGCGTCACAAAAAAATGCTGCATCTTCTACTCCTCTTTCTTAGCAACTACAGACACCCATTCGCCCTGATAATTTACTTCCAGCACCGTCAGTCCTGCAGCTTTCACAGCTTCTACCACAACTTCTTCTTTATCGTCGATAATACCGCTTGTAATATACACAGCTCCCGGTTTCATCTGATGTACGATCACCGGCGTCAGAGGTACCAGCACATCCGCCAGAATATTTGCTGCTACAATATCGTATTTCTCATAGCCAACCTGATCCTGCACCGCTTTGTCATCAATAATATTTCCAATCATGACTTCATACTGGTCTTTATCGATTCCATTGACTTCCATGTTCTCATGGGTAGCGTCAATTGCACAGGGATCAAGATCGGTGCCTACGGAATGACCTGCACCGAATTTTAACGCCAGCATTCCTAAAATACCACTTCCGCATCCCACATCCAGAACAAGCGCATCCTTCTTCGTATATTTGCGAAGCGCACGGATACAGAGCTGGGTAGTCTCATGCATTCCGGTTCCAAATGCAGTACCCGGATCAATGTGGATCACCATCTTGTCACTGTCCTCGGTCTTCACATCTTCCCATGACGGGATCACAAGAATATCATCGATATAAAACTGATGGAAATATTTCTTCCAGTTATTCACCCAGTCTACATCCTCCGTCTCAGACTCTTCAATGGTACACTCTCCCACATCCACATAATTTCTCATGTCTTCTAATTCCTGACGAACTTCTCCCAGAATCCGGGCGGTATCCACATCCTGATCCAGATAAAAGGTAAGATATGCCGTTCCGTCATCCTCCGGGATATCCGGCAAAATATCTACAAACATCTGCTCTTTATCCTGCTGGGTAAGAGGGATCTTATCCTCAATCTGCACTCCCTCAATCCCAAGATCATTTAACATACTGCTGACAATATCTTCCGCCTCCGTTGTTGTCTTCAAGCGAAACTGATTCCATTTCATAATATTAATCTCCTTTTAAAACAAAATGCCTAAGTGCTCCAGTAAAATCTCGCCTCCCATAAGGATCAAGATCACGCCTCCTGCAAGCTCTGCCTTTGATTTATATTTCGTTCCGAATATATTTCCTATTTTAACACCTGCCGCTGATAAAGTAAATGTGATTCCGCCGATAAAGCACACTGCAGGCACAATCTGCACTTGAAGGAATGCAAACGTCACTCCCACCGCAAGCGCATCAATGCTTGTGGCAATCGCAAGTCCAAGCATTGTCCGAACGTCAAGGGATTCATCCCCTTCTCCACATTCCTCACAGCTTCCCAGCGCCTCTCGAACCATGTTAATCCCGATCAGCCCAAGCAGAATAAAGGCAATCCAGTGGTCGATGGAAGTAATGACCTCCTGAAACTGAACGCCAAGCACATATCCAAGAAGCGGCATCAATGCCTGGAAGCCTCCGAAATACAATCCGACGATGACGCCCTTCTTCCATGTACAGCGCCTCATGGCAAGCCCTTTACAGACAGATACTGCGAAAGCATCCATAGACAGACCGACTGCGATCAAAAATAATTCCACGATTCCCATCTTCTATCACTCCTTCAAAAGTTCCATCCCGCCAAGCTTCTTCTCCACGTCCTCTAACTGTCCCAAAATCTTCTCCTGCTGTTCATCAAAGAGCAGACGTTTGTTGTACATATAATATTTATCACAATCATTTTCCTTTAAATACTGGATACTGTAATAATCCGTATTAAGCTCTGCAATAAATGCGACCATCTCCTGACCGGTCAGCCCTGTCTCCTCCAGAAAATCAAACGTATGATCAAGGGCACTTCCCGTCCGGTCAAATAATTGCTGCCGTCCGTCTACTTCCTGTTCAAAGGCTTCCTTCACCGCAGCAAATCCTTCCTCTTTGCCAAGATGATCCCGAACCGTCATAAACTGATATTCTGAAAGCTTGGACACTACTTTCTTCCAAATATGGTCTTCTTCCTTGGAAAGCCGCTCTGCTTTTCGCAGACGTTCATATTCCTCCGACACTTCCCTACACACCAGATCAAGCTGCCCGCTCTCCTTATAGCGCTTGAGCGCCTCGTAAAGCATGGTCACATACTTGTCCGCCCGATAACATTCTTTAAATAGACCGGACAATTTTCCCATTAACATCCCTACAACACTAAGCCTCTCATCAAAGGACGCTGTTTTAAGCTGCTCCATAGAAGTGCGGTCGAAATGTCCTTCCAAAATATGCTCCAGACCATAATCTTTTTTATATTTTTCAAACAGTTCCAGATACACTGCAAAATCCTTGGCAATTCTCCAGTGCTGAATATACTGATGCACCACTTCACGGTCTGCTTTTTTCCCAAGTACCTCGTAAGCCTTCAGAAGTTCCGACAGATCCTCCCAGCCTCTTGCTGTAGCGAATTCCCGTCCGTCTACGCTTGTCTCCATCTTATAGAAATTCTCTTTCTTAAGCTCCAGATAAGAGCGGATCGCCGGATGAATCTGCGCACGATACGCATATTCCTTCCATACATCATAATTTTCTTCCACTTCGATCTTCTTGATTCGATCCAGTGTCACAATGTCAAAATCACGCACAGACTTATTATATTCCGGCGGATTTCCTGCAGCTACAATGATCCATCCTTCCGGAACCTTCTGATTTCCGAACGTCTTACACTGAAGAAATTGCAGCATGGCAGGAGCCAAAGTCTCCGACACGCAGTTGATCTCATCAATAAAGAGAATACCTTCTTTCACACCGGTCTCCTCTATTTTCTCGTAGACGGAAGCAATGATCTCACTCATGGTGTATTCCGTCACCGAATATTCTCTGCCTCCATAACATTTCTTCTCAATAAAAGGAAGCCCCACCGCACTCTGTCTCGTGTGGTGTGTGATCGTATATGCCACCAGTGAGATCTCACACTCTCTGGCAATCTGTTCCATGATCTGTGTCTTTCCGATTCCCGGAGGACCCATCAGAAGAATCGGTCGCTGCCGGATTGCCGGAATCGTATATTCGCCAAAATCGTCCTTCTGTAAATACGCCTCTATGGCATTTTTAATTTCTATTTTTGCCCGCTTAATATTCATAAATGTCGCTCTCCTCCAATATCAACTTTACTGCCCACGACGGAACTTCCATATCCTCATAATCTTCCTTCAGAAACACAAACGCTGTCTCAAAGGCAGGCATCTTCGCCGGGTAAGTTCCCTGTCCGTCTGTAAAATACAGAAGCCCCCTGAGATTCGAAAATACATGCTCTTTCACCAGACGCTCTACATAAGCAAATGCCGGACGGAAATCCGTTCCTCCCTCACCCTTTAACGTCAGATCCTCCATGTACGACTTCAAATCTTCTTCACAGGTAATTTCTTTATCTTCCTGCACTTTATCGTCACACTGAATAATATGAATATTCACCTTCCGGAAAAAGCTGTCATTTTCGCTTAACACACCATAAGTCTCTTCCAGAAATTTTCTGACCAGTTCACCGGAACAGGACATGGATGTGTCGATCACAACCGCAAACTCTTCGACCTTCTGCACCTCTTTCCATTCCTGAGGCTCAATTAACGGCATATTCCCGTATACCCGAAGGCCATAACTGTAAAAATTATAGTCAAAACTGTCCTCGTCTACTCCAATTTCTTCCTTTAGCACCGAAAACTTTCGAAGAAACTCACGGTAATCCGTGCGCTGTCTGTTTTCTACCCGAATCTGATCCACAAGACTTCCTGATTCTGAAGCTGCCTCTTTGGAGAATGTCTCCATGTCCGTCTCCATCTGTTCACTGATCCCCTGCCACTGATTCTCAATCTCCTGGCGCTTCTTCTGGTCATCCTCCGGCCAATATTGATGGCTGTCCACACAAAAATCACGCTCCAGCCGTTCCAGCTCAGCTTCCTTAAGCCCCTGTGCATCCAGAAACTGATAGATTTTCTCTGCGGTCAGCACCTTCATCTGTCTCTTAAGATCAGCGTACATCTGTCTCCTTATATAAGACCTGGATCTTAACACACACCGGTAATTCATTCCGTCAATGATGGACTCTGCAGCAATATCACAGGAAAGATTATATAACCTATCTTCTCTCCCCTGTCTCCTTAACATATGTCGAAAAATCCCATGGAGCACCATATGGAGATAGATTCGGTTCACCAGAATCCTGTCTTCCCGAAACAGTCCGCCCAAATACTGAGGATGATAATAAATTGCCAGCCCATCCGTGCCGATAGTTTCCAGGCCGACATCCATCACAAAAGCGTAACCGGAAAGTGCTACATCCATAAACCGCATTTTTAAATATAATTCATTTCTGGAAACCATCAAAATCTGCTCTCCAATGGTTTCCAGCTGACTGGTAAGCGTCTCCTTTTCCACAATTCTTCCTCTCTATAATTCAAAACTCTTCTTTTTCGCACGGAACTTTAACGCCTTCTCTTCTGTAAGTAAGGCGGTAATTTCCGTCTTCTTCCACTCTGCCGCCTGCTCAAGCGCAGCGCTGATACTCGGTCTTGTCCACAAGTCTTTCTCCGAGAAAAAGCGAAGCCCTTCCATGTCTTCCTCCGCCACTAACATCCGCGCCGCAGTCTTAAGATGTCCCGCCAGATACTCCCGATAACTCTCCTCTGCCTTCGCTGACAACTGATAAGGATAGCGAAGCCTTCCAAGAACCAGACGAAGCACCGTTTCTTCCGACTCCTCTGCAATCGCTCTTGGGAGAAGCTCATCATATTTCCCGTAATCAAGAGCACGATTATAAAAACACTGACGGTAATATCCTCCCGCCCCATGATGACTGGTATAGAGAATCCGCGCCGGCGTATTCTCCACCGCCTCCTCATAATGCTCAGGAAAAAGCACCTGTGCAGTCTTCCCTTCCTGATAATAAAGTCTTGCCAGAATTCGATAACGCATTTCATCCAAAATAGAAGGAAGCGCTGATTGTTCTCCATTTGCAAAATGAATCTCTACTTCCCGTATCCGGCATCCGGTCAGCGCGCCACCACCGATTTCACGAAGAGCATCCGATAAAACCAGCTTTCTTAAATTTCGACAGCGATAAAAAGCATACCGCCCGATCTCGCGCACTCCGCTCGGAAGCCGGATTTCCGTTACCGCTTCCATATTCAGACGATGAAGTCCCGACAGAGCTTCTGCCCCTTCCTCCATCCAACAGAGATCTCCCTCTTCCGGCTCCCGGTCAGAGAACGCATAAGGCGCAATCGCAGTAATCGGCTCGCCTCGAAGCTCATCCGGCAGATAGATCTGTCCGTCTATGCCATAACAGGCAGTCACCGTCAAACCATCTTCCTTCTTCTGATAACAGATTTTCGGACATCTCTGATCCATACTACAAACTCCTTCTCTTTATTTTCGGATTATAACACAAAACAGATTCCCCAAACCGCCAAAACCCGGCGTATTCGGAGAATCCGCTTTTTTCATACTTTTACTTTTTATTTCTTTCGACTACGCTTAGTCCAGATCAATGAAGTCTACCTTAAACGCATCATCTGCTTCGATATGACCACGTTTCTTCGGCTGTTCTCCAAGAAGATCATCCAAATCGTCAATGGTCAGTTCTTCTCTTCTGTCATAGCCAGCGAACACATCTTCATCCGCTTCAAAGCTTGACAATTCTACAGTATCGAAACGATCTTCACGCCCGAAATCATCTTCGAAATCATCTTCAAAGTCGTCTTCGTATTCGTCTTCATAATCGTCTTCAAAGTCATCTTCGTCAAAAGAATCCTCTTCGTATTCTTCAAACTCGTCTTCGTCTTTCTTACGTTTGCCGAACAAACCGCCCTTCTTCTCTTTCACAGGCTCTTCTGGTTCATCCTCTTCTTCGTCGATACCATACTCATCATATAACTCATCCAACTCCGCATTGCGGTTATGGAGTTTTACCCCCAGCACGATCAACACAACAAGAATAATTATAGCTCCAAGACCGCCAACCAGCACGATCAATGCAAGGTGCTTCTCGATGAAATTCTGAATTTTACCGAGAATTCCTGTATTCTTCTTGGCAGCATCCTCATCCGTCGAATTGATCTCAACTCTCTGGTATGTATTTTCATTCGGATCATACTGATAATATCCCGTCTCGCCATTATTATTCATCGCATAGATCACATAAGTATCTTCTTTACTGCTATCCTGCCATACCGGGAATTCCTTCTCATTTAATGTAAGCTTTGCTTCCTTGTACTGTTTTGGAAGCTTCACATTAGATGTATCACTGAGCACAATAATAGAAGTTGTATCAGAGATAGATACTTCCTCGTAAGGTGCAAATGTGGCGTTCTCTGTGTTGTATAAGAAGAAATCGCCTACACCGTCTGCATCCTTCAAATAGCCAAGTGTAACTGCTCCGGATTCATTCGCTACCATCTGACGGTCTTCTCCGTCCAGAGAAACGGTTGTCTTGGAGTAGCCGGCCGGAATGTCCGCATCAGCAAAAGCATCTGTCAGCGTATATTTTTCCCCGTTTACTTCTACTTCTTTATCTCCTGCCCCCGTGGATGTCGTTTCTGTCTGAACAATCTTAGACGGATCACCCTCGGCAATCTTAATTGTAGACTTTCCTTCTGTAAGTGTCAAAGTACCGCCATTTCCAGATGCGACCGAAGAGCTGTTCACTGTAATCTTTGTCTCGCCTTCTTTTAACGCCTGGAATGTCATTGTAAAGGAAACTTCAGAAGAACCGCCGTCCCCTTTGTATGTCAGACTTCCGTCTGCCGCTTCCACACCGTCACCGGACTGGAAGCTTAAATATTCACTATCAAAAGCAAGCTGTACTTCTACGTCTCCCATGCTGCCACCGGAGGAGCGAAGCACACACTTTACCTCCACCATCTCTCCGACTGCCGTCTCCGGATCTGTAAAAGAAATCTTGCCGTCTGCCGCATGCGCAACCAGTGAGAAACAAGGGATGCACAGACAAAGACTTAATACAATTGCACTAATTTTCTTCATTAATTTCATGATTGTTTTTTCCTCCTATGTTTTTCCATAGTATATTTTCATATGTTAAGCGATAGAACTTTATTGTTCTTCGGAATCAACCTCTTCGGAAGCCATTTCTTCCCCTGCAGAGGTATCAGAAGTCTCTTCTCCCTCGGTCTTCTCCTCATCTAATTCCTTCGGTCTTGTAACGCCAGTCAGATAGGCAATATCATCTGAAATCTGTTGAACAGTATCAGATACCGGCTTTTCCTCTTCATTCGGATACAGGAAGGTATGAAGTTCCTGTACATTTTCTGCAAAACCTTGAGCAACGACAACACTTCCACAATTTTTGTATCTTACATCATCCCGCTTCTCGAATGGGAACCCTGCTGTTTCTCCCAACTGATAATCTGCAACCCCAGCTGCAAGTCCCAACGCTTCTTTTAAAGAAAAACTTGTGGATACCTGTTCAAATACTTTATCAATAATTTTATTAATCGTGCTAATTTTCGTCTTAACCGCTTTTTCGAAAATTTTCTCAATAACGAGTCTTTGTCTTTCTGTTCTCTTATAGTCCCCACCAGCAGTAGAACGAATACGAGCATACGTAACTGCCTGCGCTCCATCTAACTTTTGTTCCCCTGCATGCTCGATAAAGTTCGCCTCTGTTCCTGCTACATCGGCAGTCTCCTGAAGAAACTCGTTCATATACTGCACTTCTTCTTCTTGAATATCTATCTCAATTCCGCCCATTAAATCAATGGTATCAACAAGTGCTTTAAAATCCACGGTTACATAATCTTCAATATCCAAATCCAGATTCTCATTGAGCATACTGATTGCTTCCTCCGGTCCACCCCGGAAATATGCAGAATTTGCCTTATTATACTTATCATCCTTTTGCTTCAGGAACGTGTCTCGATAGATCGATACTAAACGGATTTCCTTTGTTTTGTTATCAATAGATGCAATAATAATTGTATCTGCATGCGTACCGGCACCAAGCTGACCTTCTCTGGAGTCTCCTCCAAACAGAGCAACCGTCGTATATCCTTCTTTTACAGCGCCCTCATTAACCATAACGTTCTCGCTGTCAATCTCTACTCGTTGAATTTTATCATATTTTGCCATCACATAAGCTGTCCCCAGAAGAAATGTCAAAATGATTACTTCTGCGGTAAGCACAAAAATTCTCTTTCTCCTTTTATTTCTGCGCTTTTTTCTCATTTTTGCAGCTTGAACGGCTTTTAGCTGTTTCTTTTTTTTCGACATAACCAGCCTCTTTCCTTCTTCCGTGTCAATATCTACATTATACTACTATATTTTGTCAAAAATTGCAACCCAGCTCTTCTCCCGCACATTTTAGGGCTTCTTCCACCACGTGGTGCATATCGTAATATTTATATTTTCCAAGTCTCCCACCGAAGATTACCTTTTCTTCCTTTGCAGCGTCATCTGCATATTTCTGGTACAACTTATTGTTTTTTTCATCATTTACCGGATAATATGGTTCTTCTCCTAATTTCCATTCTGCAGAATATTCTCTGGAAATCACTGTCTTAGGCTGTGTTCCAAACTCAAAATGCTTATGTTCAATAATTCTTGTATATGGGACTTCATAATCAGTATAATTTACCACCGCGTCACCTTGATAATTCTCTTCATCTAATATTTCTGTCTCAAATCTTACAGAACGGTATTCAAGCTCTCCATATTTATAGCTAAAATAAGCATCTATAGGACCAGTATAAATAATTTTTTTGCATATCGCATCCAGTTCTTTTTTGTGTTCTAAATAATCCACATTCAGGCGTACTTCCACACCATCCAGCATTTTTTCTATGATCTGCGTATAGCCTCCAACTGGTATTCCCTGATAAAGATCATTAAAGTAGTTATTATCATAGGTCATACGCACCGGCAGTCTCTTTATAATCTGTGGCGGCAATTCTGTGGCAGAACGTCCCCACTGCTTCTCCGTATAGCCTTTTACAAGAATTTCGTAAATATCTTTTCCCACAAGGTTAATCGCCTGTTCTTCCAGATTCTTTGGTTCTTTCACTCCATATTTTCTAATCTGCTCCTGAATCTTCTCTTTCGCCTCCTTAGGCGTAATTACCCCCCAGATCTTATGGAACGTATTCATATTAAAGGGCATATTATAAATCTCTCCTTTATAATATGCGACAGGACTATTCGTATATCTGTTAAATTCTGCAAATTGTTGAATATACTCCCAGACTTTCTTATTACTTGTATGGAAAATGTGTGCACCATATTGATGCACTTGGATCCCTTCGATCTCTTTTGTATAGATATTTCCAGCAATGTGGCTCCGTTTTTCCACTACCAGACATTTCTTTCCTAACTTCTTTGCTTCATGTGCAAAAACGGCTCCGTACAGTCCCGATCCAACGATAAGATAATCATACATAAATATCCTCTCCTTAATGCCCAATGCTTTTTATCCTCTGCAACATATCCTGAAATTCCTGTCTTTCACAAAAATAATTCACAACGACTAACAATCCCCCTGAAACAGCGGCTATTCCTATTGCATAAAATATCCATTGCAAGAAAGAATTCATCTGTTGTGGTACAAATCCAAAACCAATCGCGATTGCAACACCTGAAACCACCATGTTGCGCAATACTCTTCGAAGTGTATTCTGCCCTGTCCCTGAAACAAAAAACTTCCGATTATACAAAATAACATCCAACGAACGATATCCATAAGAACAAAGAGTCCCAAATAATACTCCATTAATCCCATAATTCCAAACAAAGATCAGCGATACAACAATGTTAATCACTGCCTCTAAAATTGCCTGACGCCGTGTCTCCTTAAAATGTCCTGCCGCACAAATAATTGTAAGACCCGGAATTCTAATATTCTGCAAAAGTATCAAAAGAGTAAAGAAAACGGCGGATAACGGTCGGATGTAATTTGCGTCCGATACATCTGCCGTATAAACCATAACAAATGGTATCAACAACACCATCATACATGCAAATACCCAAAATAAAACCATCATATACAAATATTCAAAATTAGAAAAACTACGTTTCAAAACGTCTGTTTCCTTCTTTGATATTACTTCTCCAAAGCCTGCTGTCAGACCATTAGAAAATGACGTCATCATAAGATTCACAGCATATACTACCATATTATAAATTCCATATACGCTGACTTCAATCAATGATCTGCTGCCAAGACAAACGGTAAGCAATACGACATCTGTATTATTTACGATTACACCGACAATCTGATGAAGAAGCGCTGCACTTCTCTGATTCAGCCCATCCATTTTAGGAACTGCATGGAAATCTGTCTCTTTATAATTCTTATGTACATATGCACGTACAAAGAAAAATCGCAAAATATAAATAACTGTTGCCATAGCTTTCACGAACAATACCGGCATGTGAAGAGAAATCAACAGGATACTCACCGCCATATTCAGTGCTGTACCGATTGCCTGCACATAAGCAACCACATAGCCTTGCTGATTTGCGGTCAGTAAAACTTTATATTTCCCAAGCAGAAAATAATCCACCAGTGTACTGCTGGCAAGAACAAGAACCATCATTCTTACCAATTCTGCGTCCAACTGTCCGGTAATTAAATACGGATACACGAACGCAAAGCCTGCCACTAATGCTCCAAACAAATATCCAGACCTATTATAAAATCTCCTTGAAGCGGACAATATGCTATTGACTTCTGCCTGATCTTCTCTTGCCAGCGGTCCATACAATGCCACCACCGATGCAGTTCCCACTCCAGCCTCTGCAAGCCCCAAATATATAAGGAACTGGTTGATAGAGGTCACCATACCGTTTACACTGGAACCATATTCCTTAAGAAAGAATCTTGGCAGTATAATTCCTGATAAAAATATAATGACCTGCAAGAACAGATTTGCAAGCATGTTTTTTGCAGCCTGTTTATTTCTCATGTAATCCCTCAATTAATCGAATCCACTGTTTCAGAATCGTATTTTTACTAAATTTATCTTTGTTCCCTTCGTAAGTCGAAAAAGCTTTTCTCCTTGACGCATCTTCCATAAGTTCTGTCATGCGTTGTCCCATTTGCTCTAAATCATAAGGTGGAATCAGATAACCATTCTTCCCATCCTCTATAATCTCATTCGGCCCCGTTTCAATATCAAAACTGACCATTGGAAGGCCGAGTTCTAACGCTTCCAATAATACCAATGGAAGACCCTCTCGATAAGATGGGAGTACGAGAAATGCATAGTCTGAATAATAGCGGTATGCATGGTCCACATTCCCCTTTAAAATAAGCTGATCTTCAAGACGATATTCCTCAATCTTTTCCTCCAACATTTGTCGCATTTCTCCCGAGCCATAGACATGCCACTGCCAGTCTTGATGCGTTGGAAGTATCTTCTTCGCCACTTCCACTAACAGATCATACCCTTTTTCTTTTCCTAGTCTTCCAACTGTCAGAATTTTCTTTGATGAACAATCATAAGATTTCTTCGCTTCTATGATCTCTTCCGCAATCCAGTTATAGATACACTCTACTTTATTTTCTTTCAAATGGAACTTCTCTATATAGTCTCTTCTTGTCTTCTCTGTGAGAACTACTACTTTATGTGCCACACATGCACTCCAGAAACGAATTGCAGTAATATCCTTTTGATGCCACTGATTCATCAGTCCTCCATGATCACAATATATGTACTTAGCTTTTGTAAAAAATCGAGTGAAAGAAACAATAAGTGCCGGATAGTTTCCCATTAACATCACTGTATCTATGTTACGATTTTTTACCAGATGAATGAATCTTCGGAAAGTTCCTGTAATCATTCCTCTTAGACGCACCTGTCCTTGTACTCCTCTAATATATTTTACACGCGGATCAAGATCATATGCAGGGACGCCATTACTATTGATCTCGTAGAGATACACTTCAAAGTTCTTGCAAAGTTCATTGAGAAGTTCCGATGTCACCTGCTCTACACCGCCGGTCACAGACATATCAAAATCAACCAAACATATTTTTCTCATCTTCTCACCTATGATGCTATTCCTTTATTCTTTTTCTCATTCATTTCAACCAGTAGCTTGTACAATCTCACATTTATAAGAAGCATCAAAGCACCAACTTTTCGCCCCTTACGGAAATAAGGATTCTTAAGAATTCTTATCGTATTTCTCTTCAGGTACCGCACAATTTTACAATACTCTGGAATCTTCTGATAATCATCCTGCTGGATAATCCGATCAAGCAATGCAAAATATGCCCAAAACAGCTTAAATCTTGCCTGTGTGATCACAGACGGATACTTCTGCTGAACGACCTTCAAAGTCTCCTCATAAAAATATATGAATGACATTGCAGAAGAATCAAATTTCTTTGTCGTAATACTCTCTTCCCGGTGAACATAATAATACAGAGGAGTTGTATCGACATGAACGGATTGAATAATCTGCATCAAATCCAAATGAAACTTTACATCTTCGTACAATACTCCTTCCGGAAATTTTACTTTATCAAGCAATTCTGAGCGATATAGCTTATTGCACGAGCTTCCCGGAATTTTCTCGCCAACAAGCAAAAGACCAAACGCCTTCTCCACATCACACAAAAACTTCTCTTCCTTCTCGCATTGAGGAATACACTTCTGTCTATACACATTATATACGCCACAGGAAGCAACATCTGCATGACTCTCGGTAATATTATGATACAATTTCTCTATCATTGTATTCTCTATATAATCATCACTGTCCACAAATAGAAGATACTTACCAGACGCCTCTTCAATCCCGCGATTTCTCGTTTTTCCAAGCCCTGAATTATTCTGTGTAATATATTTAATTCGCTCATCTTTTTTAGCATAAGCTTCACAGATTTCCCCGCTTCCATCTAACGAACCATCATTAATCAAAATAACTTCTATATTTTGATAAGACTGTGACAAAATTGAGTCTACACACTTCTTCAAATACTTTTCTACATTATAAACCGGTACAATTACACTTACAAGTTCCATATTTCCTCCGATTATCCGAAAAGGACTGCCTTCTGGCAGTCCTGTTATATTTTCATTACTTTTATTATCCCTCTGAAACAAAAGATTATTCTACCGGTTCTTCCGTACCCGTTCCTTCAGATCCCGAGCCCGAATCACCAGAGCCCTGATCCGTTGAGCCTCCGCTTCCGGAATTTCCAGAATTTCCGTTTCCTTCATCCGGCTTTGGCTGTGAGGTACTTCCGCCTCCACTCTGATTATTTCCACCGGAATTATTTCCCGAAGAATTATTAGAGTTACTTCCTGAAGATTGCGGTTTTCTGGATGGCGTATACTCCGGCGCCTCCTGAGGATCCGCCTCATATGTCTTACTATTCAAAGATGCATCATCTTCTGCTTTCTTCTGTCCTACACGAGCTACAATCTTATTACTGATACTTTGAACTTTATCGGACGGTGTATAGCCTTCTTCTGTTCCAAACAAAAATTCATGAAGTTTCTTCACATTATCTTCCAATGATACAGGAATAACAATACTTCCAAGTCCGGAGATTGTATCAGTTGCTTTATCAATCGGGAATCCTGTATTCTCTCCCAATTTATACTGATTAAAATATTTTGCGTAAGATAAGATTTCTGTCATCGTAAAGTTTGTAGAGATAGTTGGAAATACCTCGTCAATAATCTTATTAATCGTAGCAAGATCACTTTTCATCATTTTTTCTACTATTTTTTCGATTACTAGTCTCTGACGTTCTGTACGTGTAAAGTCACCACCTGCTGTAGATCGAATTCTTGCATAAGTTGTCGCCTGCACACCATCCAGATGTTGAATACCTGATCCACCCACAAAATGTGCTTCTTTTCCAGCAACCTGTCCTGTCTCATATACAAATTTATTTAAAGGTTCCACTTCTTCTTCTTTAATCTCAATATCCAGCCCCCCAAGAAGATCAACCACTTCCGCAACCACACCAAAATCAACCGTTACATAATTTTGAATATCAAGATCCAAATTCATATTCAACATGTTAATTGCCTGCTTAGGTCCGCCAAAACTATATGCCGCATTACATTTCTGAAGCGTTCCCTCTGATAAATCAAGCAACGTATCACGATATACCGATGCCATCTTAATTTCTTTTGTCTCTTTATTCAGACTGGCAACGATGATACAGTCCGTTCTCGTATTTTTTTCCAGATCCCCTTCTCTGGAATCTACACCAAATAAAGCAACATTCAGATATCCTTCACCGAGGCTTGCCAGTTGCTCAACCCCTTCATTAATCACAATATCTTCCTTAGGAATCTCTTGCGTATCCAACTGTCCAAGCTTTGCTGCCACATATACCACTCCGGAGCTCGCAAGAGCTAAAATAAGCCCTCCAAAGCACACGCCGATTTTCTTCCCTATAGTGAGTCTGGAAAACCAATTTCCCTTTTTTCTTCTTCCCCTTCTATGCCTTCTCTTAGCCATAAAACACCTCTTATCTTACATGTACACGTTCAAAATACACCTTTAACATCATACACTATCTTTCCCTTAAGGACAAGTGTTTCTTTATTCTTAATTATTTCCACTGAAATACGGTTTTAAAAGCATTCTGTAAATCAGCCTGAAATACCTGATGTATCCCATCAATATCCGATACTGTCTTCTCTACTTGGATAATCTTTTCAATGCGCTTCTGGAACTGAAATTCTTTCATATATTCTGCCGCCTTAAGAAACTCTGCACGTCCTGACCTGCTACAGCCCACAAGACTCAACCCTTTCTCAAGAACATCTCTTGTATTAACCGAAACCTTATTCTCACTGACTCCCATCAGCATTACAGTCCCCTGCGGATTACAATATCGAATGATATCATCAATAGCATAGGAACTTCCTTCACCTCCACAGCATTCAAACGCATGGTCAATTTCCATCTCTTCCGGAATTTTATCTACCAAATATGTCTGATCCACAAAAGAAAAGTAAGCAAGCTTTCTCACTGATTTCCCAATTACAATCACCTTTGTCTCAGGAAATGTTCTCTTCAGTACTGCTGATACACAATATGCAAGGCTCCCATCTCCCCATATTCCAATCGTTCCACGGTTTTCATGAGATTTTTTTTCAAACCGGGTTACCGCATGTACTGCCACACTAATAAATTCACTAACTGCTGCAACCGGTTCCTTTACCCCTTCCAGAGAAACCACGCGTTCAGCCGGCATACTAATGTATTCTCTCATAAATCCATCATAACCGCTGGATAAAAACTTAGAGCCCTTTACATAGTTTTCATAGATTCCTGCCTCTATGCTTTTCGGAATATTGGGAATCGGCACGACCAACTCTCCCTGACAGAATATTCCGGTAGGATCATATTCCACATGACCACAACACTCATGAATCAATGCCATAGGCAATTTCTTTTTTAACACATCTGCACTTCGTTTTCCCTGATAATATCTCTGATCTGCATGACATATGGAAAGATAGGTTGGCCGGATGATTACTTCGTCCTTCAGTTCAATATCATCATATTTAATAGAGAAGACTTGTGGGCTTACTAACTGGTACGTATAGTTAATCAACTATCTTTCCTCCTACCATTGCCTGTGCAATCTTATAATCACTGACCGTTGTTATCTTAAGATTCGAGATCTCACCTTCTACAAGCTTCACTGGCACTCCTCGAACCACACATATTTTACATGCATCTGTCAGGATACTCTTTTCCTCTTCTGTGAGATCCCGATATAAACGTTTCAATAAACTTATCTGGAAGCTCTGCGGTGTCTGCCCCTGATACATCTGACTACGTCTTGGAATATCAGTGATATTTTGTCCATCTTCGGACATCACAATTGTATCAATCGCATTCGTCACGGTATCACACGCTTTATATTTAGTAACTGTTTCAATATTATCCTGAATGATTCGCGCTGTAATAAAGGGGCGTACTGCATCATGAGTAATAATATAGTGTTCTTCACTTTCTCCGAATTCATTCTCAATAGCTTCTACAATATTCATGATTGTACTATTGCGATCATTTCCACCTTCTATTACGTGGATCTTACTTTTTTTCATTGGAATATATTTTTCAACCAAGTCTTCCATGTGAAGCACCCAATTCTCATGAACCCCAATAAAAATATGGTCAATCTGTGCATTTAGTAGAAACTTCTCAACCGTATGAATAATAATCGGCTTTTCTCCTAATGGTAAAAACTGTTTTGGCATATCGGCAATATTCATTCTTGTTCCCATACCACCTGCCAGAATTCCAGCAAAAATCATAATTTATTTTCCTTTCACACAATAAAATTTACCCTTGTACTGCTTATAACTATGATCCATGTCTAAAAACTTCGTGTCATGATGCGGTTTCTGCTTTTCTTTCGGAGGCATCTTCATATAATCCCCAAATGCAATCTTCAAATAGGAATCATAACCTGTAGGTATCGGCATCTCCGTATCTTCAAATGCTTTCCAGACTGCCGATTCAAAGGCTTCTTTTGGATATCTTTTTTTCATATAATGTGGACCTGAACAAAGCTCTGTAATAGAATCACAGTCCTTAATGCTGTATTTTGTCATCTGCTTTTCTGCAAACTTCCAAATCCGATATCGGATATTCCGTGATGGTACCATTTTCAACAAAATATTTCCTACCATTTTCACCGATTTTCCGTGATTTTCCGGAACGGTCTGGGCACAATAAACAGAATATACTAACGCCCAAAAACACTGTATGATTCTTTTACTTTTTTTATCCGGATATCCATCTAACGGTAAAATGTCTAATGGAAGTCCATGTGGAATATCCAGATCATCCTGATAGGGTTTAATCTGTGTTGTCTCACTATCTCTTATAGTAAGAAAGAGATTTCTGTCAATGTGATATGCATCAGACTTGGATAATTCGTATCTCTTTGTATCGGCTTTTTTCTTCCATAATGCCGCCAGACGCTCATAATCTCTTCTAGGCATAAAAAAATCAAGATCATCATCCCACGGGATAAAGCCATGATGCCGTATTGCTCCGATGCAGCCTCCGCCACAAAGATAGCATAACAACCCATTCTCTTTGCAGAAATTCACAAAATACTTCGCCATCTCAAGACTGCGTTCCTGCATTTTCTTTAATTCTTCCTTCGAGTAGTTTGCCATATTGTCACCTTTCCCTCTATGAATCTTTCTTTAATTTCCTCTTCCAAAAAGGCATCTTAACAATTCCCACAACCGTTCCCCAGCCATATGCAACGTGAAGTGACAAAAAAATCAACGGAAGCATTATATACTGCCAATGTTTGCGTTCTTTGTAAATGGATGCAACGCTCATAATCAGGTTCACTGCTGCATACATCCCCCACAACAAAAGCATTAAAAAGGGGTTTTCCACTATCGCCAACAAACTTGTGATAAAAATAGATAACACAAAACAAAATGGAATAAAATGATACAGCGAAAAGCACTGCGGACACACCCCTAATGTCAGTCCTACCCAATATCCATTCCCATACTTTTGCTTGATCATTCCATGCCATGTATTTCTTGTATGTTGATAGGAAATGATAGAAGGTGTATAACAAATTTGATATCCAGCCTTTAAAATCCTATAATGCATCTCATTATCTTCCGTTCGTCCGAGATTCTCGTTAAAAAGACCTGCTTTCTCAAACACTTCCCGCCTATATGCACCATGAAATACACTTTTCACATATTTTTTCTTATGGCTTCTCCTGTAAGATGCAATGCTACTTCCGAACATTGATCGTTCAGCTAGGAGAAGTGTGTGTTTCCATGCCGTATCATCCTCCGCAATGTTAGGTCTTGGTCCTCCGGACACATACTCTCCACTCTCTATGCATTTCACATTTTTACTTACAAAATCACTTGGAATAAATGTATGGCTATCTATTCTCATAATAATATCGCCTTCAGACGCACGGATAGCTACATTCCACCCAGCCGCCTGAATCTTCTTCGGATTCTGCAACACTTTAATACGCACAAAGCCATGGTCTTCCTGCGCGAATCTCTCCATTAATTCCTTTGTATTATCTGTGGACATTGCATCAACAAGAATCACTTCCATTTTGTCATGAGGATAATCTTGTGAGATAATATCTCGAAACAACGATGGAAGAGCTTTTTCTTCGTTATATGCAATTACACAAAACGATACTAACATATATTATATGCTCCTTTTATCTATTAGCATTTAAAGTCATGGTATTTATCATACTAAATACTAACATTCTCTATCTTTTCAATTCTACACTATTTGAGCGAAAATGACAACTAAATTGAGTCTTGAGTTTCCGCAGTTTTATCCACGGACTCCTGTTTTGACAGGATATACTATAAACAACTTTCAAAAATTGCCCAAAATATAAGGAATCCTTTCCCTTTTTGATGTAAAATTTAATCGCCACAAAAAAATCGTACTAAACAAAAAGAAGGAGGATTCCCTGTGGTTAATTTTACATCAAATACTTATCAAATGAAACGGGAAATTTTATCTTTTTCCAATAAAATTTCTAAAAACCTTCCTAAACCGGAAAAAAAGTTTATGGCCGACATGAATTATGGCATTCTTGCTTCCGGCAGTTGCCTGCTTACCAATAGCAATCATCCGGTCAGTATCTTCTCTGAAATTCATTCTTCTGAAGAGAAGAATTTCACATCCATCAATACGGTGACTTTTTCTGCCATGGATCGTGCTGCCGCTTTGTTTGGAAAAGCAACCTTTGTCATGGATCGTGGCTATGATGATAATAAAATGTTTCTGAAACTGGATTCCTTGCATCAGGATTATGTGATCCGACTGACTGCAAAGCGCAAACTCCTCTACTACAATAAATGGGTGTTTGCTACGGAACTACGCAACCGAAGAAAAGGCAAGGTGAAACTCCCGTTGTTTTGCAAGGGGAAGAAGCATAATGCCTATCTTTCTCACGTAAAAGTACAAATCACTGCTTCCAGAAAAGATATTTATCTCGTTCTTGTCTATGGCATTACGGAACATCCCATGATGCTTGCAACAAACAAAGAAATCAAGTCAAAAGACGATGTGATAAAGATTGCAAAACTGTATTTTTCCAGATGGAAGATTGAAGAATACTTTCGTTGTAAAAAGCAGATGAATATTCTTGTGCGATGAAATCGCACAAGAATATTCATTCACCGGGTTTACGGTTGATATGCATGGTAGCACGATGCTTCTGCTCATCCTGTTGGATGTGATAGCAGAATTGTGAATACATGAGTGGTTCATCGCCATTGGCACGGCAATCCTCCATGTATTCCGTCCAGAGGAGCTTTTTACTGACTCCATTGCGGAGCAGCTCCTTACGGATGTAAGCATAATCCGGTATCCGCTTGTTGGCAGATACCTTGCTCTCTTTCGAGAACATGAGCTTTTGAAGCTCTGTGTCGGTCATTGATTCATCAAGAGGCCAAGAGATATTTAATTCTCTGGCACGTTTTTGAACTTTGACGACAGTTTTTTGTGAAACACCACAACTTGCCATGATGTTACGTTGTGAGAATCCTAATCCGGTAAGCCGGATGATTTCTCGATATTTGGTCATAATCGTGACCTCCTCATAATGAATTTACACTAAAAGTGCATAACATCATTATAGGGTTTTAGGAAAAATGTGATTTCCTTTTTACAGGAATCGTGATTTCCTAAAAAGCGGAATATTGATTTCCATACGCCGGACAGGTGATGGATTTCACCCCGGATTATTCAATATTTTAAATATTTGGATCTGTCGGATCCCAATTCTGCCAATCTGGAATTTTTATAGTTGCCGGTTTGCCTAATGGTCCTGGATTACTACTATCATAAATTCTCACTTTAGTTCCTAATGGACAATTATCATAAATCCATTTGGCATCTCTAACACACAAACGAACGCATCCATGTGATGCCGGCTGACCTAATTTATTAAAATCGCGTGCTCTAATATTATAACTGGTCATGTTATAGCCCGCTACTGAATGAAACAATACACCTCCAACAATTCTAGTGCAATATTGACCGTAAGACGGTCCCATCAAAGTATGCCATCTATATTTTGCCGGAGTATAATATGTTCCGGTTGGTGTTGGTGTTGAAGGAAGCCCCACAGAACATGCAAACCTTTTTACTGGAATAATATATCCATTATTTCCATCCTTAGCATATACTGTAACAGAGCATGTTGTTCTATTAACTTCGATATAATAACTTGATTGCCTTGGCAAAATACCATCTAAATCCAGCTGTTTTACACCATTCTTATAATAAAACTTATATCCCAATTCATAAAACCAACCATTTTTTCCAATATTAATAGTCTGTGATAGAGAGATCGTCTGCCCTTCACAATCCATAATTGCTACAGTATATTTATGAGTTCCCTGTCCCTTTATTACAAATTCATAAGTGTTTTTTTCACTATAGGATTGAACTGTAGTTGCTTTGCCATTATAAACTTCTGTAAAACGATATAAATATGGTTCCCCATATCCTTTCTGCGCTTTTGCAGTTAAAACTATCTTTTGGTTTTCTTTTATTTCACCTGTTATATTTCTTTTTAATGTTCCTGTCAACTTGTAATCCGGATGTACTACAACTTCCATGCTATATTGCATAGATATCGTCTGTCCCTCTTCATCTCGAATTGCTAAATGGTATGTATGAATACCCGGTTTGGTTGTTCTAAATGTATATTCACTTTTTTCACCATATGGTTGAACGGTAGTTGCGCGCCCATTGTAAACCTCTGTAAAACGATATTCCACCTTACCATAGCCACCCGTATGCTTCCCTTCCAAAGTCACTTGTCTGTCTACATACTCCCGAGCAGTCTTATTACTTTTCAAAGAACCGGAAAGCTTATACTCAGGCGAAACAGATACCGTCACTGAATATGTTATACTAACCACTTGTCCTTCTTCATCTTGCGCTGCCAAATGGTAAACATGTAGCCCTGGTCCTGTTGCTTTGAATTTATAGCTATCATTTTCCTCATAAGGTCTAACAGTGACTGTATTCCCCTTATAAACTTCTGTAAAACGATATTTTATTTTTCCATAACCACCCGTATGTTTTGCTTGTAACACAACATCATCCCGTATATTTACTACTCCTCCCGAAGTCCCTTCAATTTGAATATTCAATTTCTTATCTGGAGCCACTACCACACAAACAGAATATTTCGTACTTACTGACTGTCCTTCTTCATCTCGAATCGCTAGATGATATGTGTGGACACCTATTCCCTTTGCTTTAAATGTATAGGAATTGTTTTCTTCAAAGCCTCTTACCGTTTTTACTTCTCCTTTGTATTCTTCTGTAAAACGGTATTCTACTTGCCCTTTAGCACCTCTTTGATTCGCTTGTAATGTAACCTCTGTTCCTAAACTTACATTAGTTCCCATGGAACTAGAAACACTACATGTCATATCTACTTTTTTTGTCTGTTTTACTTCTGCATTCAACACACTTTCAGACATTACATTATCTAATTCACTTTGCGCAGGCTGTTCTTGCTCTTCTTCCTTTGAGAATTTATTTTCTGTCTCTTCCTCTCTCTTTTCTTCTAGCGCTTCTTCTTTTTCTTTAACCGTAAATTCATATTCTTTCTCCACGCTTTTCCCACTCGAATCTCGTACTAAGAATATCATTACATATGTTCCAGCTTCTCTTGTCGTTAATATATATTCATTAACAGTAGAATAATCTTGCAGTATTCTTTTTTCTTCACCTTGATTTAAAATATAACAGTATTCATATTCTCCATCTCCACCCGAAGATATAAGAGAAAATTTAATTTCATCTCCTTCATATAAATTTTCGGTATTTGAAGTTTGTACTTCTACTTCTAAATTTTGTATTCCATTTTCTACTATTTCCTCAGCAAACGCTATTTGTATTTTCCCATTTACCAATACTACTATCGTAATCATTATAGCAAGTATTTTCCTTCTAATATCTCCCATATCCTCATCATCCTCCTCAACATTTTAAATTCAAAAAGGGCAGAAACAACTTATGTTTATTATATCAAACTTTATGATACATATCAAACACTTCACTTTGCTTCTGCCTCTTAATGTTGTATATATAATTGTGATATTTTTAAGTTTAATAAACGTAATATCCTTTATTCATGTCTACTGCTCCAGAAATTCCCGGTACATTTCCTTCACTCGTATATTGCCACATTGTAACATTACCTGGCCCATTATAACCATGTCCTAAATTAGGTGTATTATCTCTATATCTTGCAATCCACACATCGTCTTGACTAAATTTATGCATTTCAATTTTACTCTGTAACCAATATAAATTGGCATAAATCATAAATTGATACCCATTACTTTCTATTACCTTTTTAAACTCATTGATTATAGCCGTCAATTCACTTTTAGACAATGCACCTTGTTCAATTCCTTCAAGATCATAAGCAACCGGACAATCTAATTTATAGCCACTAGCTTTAATTGTCTGGATAACCTTATTCGCTTCTTGCCTTGCCTCTTCTACAGTTGTTGCATAGCCATATCTATAGACTCCTACTTTAATCCCATTTAACTTTGCACCACGTATATTATTATAAAATTGTCCATCTGGAATCATGTTATTCATCTTTCCTGATACAACTCGCAACATTGCAAATTGAATTCCAGCTTGTTTTACCCTTAACCAATCAACCTTTCCTTGATAAGTTGAAACATCAATTCCTATATTCTCTGATGGCAAATAATTCTGTACAAAAATACTACAAGCAGAAGATGTTACTTGATTTTGCTTATCTTTTATTGCTACTGTAAATTTATGTGTTCCCATTCCCGTAACCATAAATTTATATGTGTTTTTTTCACTATAAGCTTGAACCGTTTTAGATACGCCATTATAAGTTTCTGTGAATCTGTACTCATAATTTCCATATCCCCCTTGTCCTTTTGCTACTAATTCAATCTCTTCACCACTTGTTACAGTTCCATTTATGTTTGCTTTCAATGTTCCAGTTAATTCTTTCCCACTTTCAATAGTGACTGTTTGTGTATAAACCACAGAATTACTACCACCAGAAGAGTCTTTTACAGCAATGGTATATTTATGAATTCCAACTCCTTCAGCTTTAAAAGTATAACTTGGTTCTGTACTATATCCTCTTACTGTTGTTACTTTCCCATTGTATGTCTCCGTGTAACGGTATTCGTAACTTCCATCTCCTCCTGTTGCCTGGGCTTTCAGGGTAATCTCCGTTCCGGCCTTTTCAGACGCACCTTTATTACTTGTCACCTGCAGGCTGATTGCTTCTCCTGCCAGCACTGTCTGCGTGTAATTCACCGAAGTGCCTCCACCACTTGCATCTCTTACTGCTACTGTGTACTTATGTACTCCGACTCCTTTCGCTTTGAAGGTATAACTTGGTTCTGTACTATATCCTCTTACTGTTGTTACTTTCCCATTGTATGTCTCCGTGTAACGGTATTCGTAACTTCCATCTCCTCCTGTTGCCTGGGCTTTCAGGGTAATCTCCGTTCCGGCCTTTTCTGACACACTTTTATTACTTGTTACTTGCAGCCCAAGATTCGTTACTTTCGCCTCTGATACCTTTGTTTTTCCCATCAATTTCGAATTGTTTTTAGGTGTGTTTCCTATCAATGGCATACTATTTTCTACATTTATTTCCTTGCTGCCTTCTACCATTTCTTCTGACACGCTCTCAGACTTTGACGGATCTATAACCTCTTCATTTTTTAGTTCTCCCCGCTTTTCCGATTCAGTTTCTACTTCTTGAACCAGAACCTCATATGTATTTTCCCCTATCTCTACTATGTCTTGTGTTGTTTTATCTCTCACTTCAACCAAGAACTTATGTACTCCTATGCCTTCCAAAATGGTTTCATATTTATTTTGTTCCGAAAATTCTTGTACAACAAGTTCTCTATCTTCATACTGTTCTTTAAAACTATATTCATACTCCATATGTTCTATAGGCAAGTTTACAGAAAGAATAAATTTTTCCCCATTATTAATAACACCTTCTTTATCATTGCCATATAAAACTTTAGCTTGTGCCAATACTCCAAAAACACTTTGCGTACATAAAATCATTATTAATATGAATGCTATTCCTGTCCGTTTTGCAAATCTAATCTTTTTCATACTTATACTCCCCTTTTATCCTACCGACAAGTTACCACACCCCAAATAGGAATTTCTTCTTTTTCCAGTACTTCTACACATTTTATCATATCTGCATAATAAGAATACGCATAACGTTCTACAAAAATAATCGTATCACATATTTTTGCCGTTTCTATGGACTCTGCAAAAAATTGAACTGGTTTTATTTCTTCTATACAAACATCTAGTTCTTTCTCTTTCGCCTTTTTCTTTAAATTCTCCACAACTCTCTTCACCTGACAATATTCTGATAACGAACTCGTTGTAATCCCTATTCTCTCCCAATGTTTTTTTTCACAATTACCGAGTATTGTATTCAACATATATTGAAATCTTTCCTGTTGAATTTGATGTGTTGTTATTTTTATGCCTTTATTTTTCATCATAAAACTACTCACCTCTATTCCCCCAAATCTCCGCAATCACATTAAGCCCCAATTCTTCAAAATCACTTTTTCTATTAAGTACAGGCTTAAATAAACAAATTATAAAAACACCAATGCAAGACAAAAACATACAACATATGAATGAAAGGATTACTATTTTTTCAATTGACCATTGTTGTTTTTCAACCAAAGTCTGTGTATTTTCTGTATTTAGAAGTATGACCTCTTCTGATTCAGCAATAGGTACTACATCTACTTTGCTATTTTGCATTTTCGACAAATTCTCCATCCATTCCATGTAAATGCATAACACATCTTTTGAAAACTGCATGTCTGGTGTCCTAACCAACAAGTACATACCTATATCATCTGCTGTTTTTCCAACTGTAACAAATTGAGAAAACCAACTTGTAGTAATTTGTTCTTCCGTTATGTTATAACCATACAATTCTACTATTTTGGCTTTTTCATACTTTTCCAAAATTTTATCAGCTATAAAACGCTGACATGCAGTTTTTTTAATTGTGTCTGCATAAAGAGTATTCAAAACTTTTGATGAAATTTGAGAGTCTGTTCCTGTATAATCAAGATAAAAATCTGCTCTTGCACACTGAAGTTCCGATGACTCTCCTACTTCTATATCTGGTTCTTCTACTTGCAAAGGAAATTTGTAGGCTAATAACGAAACAATACCGGCTAAAATAAGACTCCCAAAAAACATTTTCCATTTATATTTCCACAATCCTACAAATACATCTTTTAATCCAAAATGCTCAAACATCTTTACCACTCCTTAAACTATTAATGTCATATTTTTTACAACATAAAGCAGCACCCAAAAAACAAACTAAAATAGTAAACCAGAATCGTATCTGTACTATAAAATTCAAAAATCCTGTGGCTTCTGCCCTTGGTGCAAAAAATACTTGTGTCGTTATGAGTAAAAATACCGTTCCTCCAAAACAACTTTTTTTCAAAGCAGAAACACCTATGACCAAAATAATTGCTAATAAAATACTATAAACTACAATTCCAATATACCCATAATCCACGAATGTTTCCAAAAGATAAGAAGACCCCCATCCTTGTCCATTCAAATATTTTTCACCTTTGGAAATATAAGACATATTATGTGAAAAATTATTACTTAACATTGCATTTTGAATATTATTTGTATTATCTAAAGGAACTGCCCCATAAAAATTCTGTGCAATACTACCGTGTAAAAAGTAATCAATAATTCCTCCAAATGTATAATTACGAAATTGTCTTTGTGGTAACATATCAATACACGTATACCCAATCATCAACACTTTAAATGAAACACCTTGACCATAGAAAAAATCCACAAACATTTTGCCAACTCCATGCATGACTAAAATGTTTCCGCTACGAATAGAAGAATATGCCCCCATAAATATTAACACAGCCGGAATACAAATAACCATACCAATTTTTTCAAATTTTCCTAACCACTTTTCTTCACTATCATTCATATTCCGTATACAAAAATATATAACTGTGAAAAGACCATTCAGCATTATTGGATTTCTAATCCCGATGATTAAACTAGGTATTGCTGAAAATATATATAATCCTAGCGGTAATATTGTTCTCTTCTTTGAAGGAAATGTTGCAAGAAATATACACAAGCTATATCTCATAAACGATGCAAGCACATGAATAATATACGGAAGTGTACTTGCATATGATGTATAATATTCCAAATATGACTTTCCTCGCATAAACCAAAGTTTTTCAAGTTCTACAATCATAAACATAAGCATTGAAAAATAAAAAATGACTTCAGCTATAATTCTTAAATTTTTTACAAACTCATCCTTATATTTATTTTTTCTTTCTTGAAAGAAAAAGCAACATCTTTTCTTTTTCAAATATTTATCGGATAGCATTCCCCCCGCAAAAAGGAAAAGCAGACTAAGTCCTAATGCAATTAATGAATATTGGAAGGCATCTGTTCCATAATTTTTTATATACTTGTTTTTCCATGATAAATTTGAACAAAACTCTATCAGCGGTCTAGATAACAAAAAAACAAATATCGTAACATGAAACATCAGAAGAACTATTCGATCATTCAAATTTTCCAGACAATATATAATATTATTAACAAAAAGACACATAACAGACAAGAACAAAAAATTGTACAATGATAACGTTATCCCTATTAAACTGCATACAATAGCTAATATAAAAAATGAGTACCTAATACATTTTTTCATGTTACTGTTTATTAATCCTTCCTATCCTATATATATCACTCCAATAATCTTTTTCTCTAACAACATTATTGTTTCTGTAACTTTCTTTACATCTGGAATCTTATCTTTATTAATATTCAATAGCAGCACATATTCATCACTTTCATGTAAGTCAGCAAGATTATTTTTCACATTCTTTATGTAATTTACATTTTTCTTTAAATTATCATCGCACAATCCGCTTATTTTCCCCAAGATTTCCTCGCATTTTTTTTCATTTCCAAGCGAAACTAATGTCATATTATTATAGTTCTTTTGCTTCAAATAATTAAATAGTATAAAATTATTTTCCCATCCATTTTTAAAATCACAAATTTCCCCAAGTAGTGGAACATTCCGCAGTTGTTCTATTTCATTTTTGCAACGAAAATATTTATCATTAAGCATTAAGATAAAAACAATTATTAAAGAAAACAAAATACATAAGCAAAGAATAAAAACATTCTTTACCGATAATACTCCTGATTGTGAACCTGTACTTGATATTTCTAATATATCCGTATCTGATTCTCTTACCAGAAGAACTTCTTCACTCCGTAACATTTCATTCATTTTAGACAACAAAATTTCTGAATAAACTTCTGAAAGTATCTGAACTTCTTCCTTACTAGCTGCACTAATCGTACAAACAATCAATCTTTCAGAACTCGTCAAGCTAGATTGATATGGATTATATTTATAATTTGCAAATCCTTTCTCTATCATTTTTTCATTAATTTCATTTATAGATTCTTGTGTTTTCATTAACTCTTCTGCCATTTTAGAAACATCTAAATAATTAATTGTCGTGGAGTCTTTTTTCAAAATCTCTGCCAGTATGTCCTTTTCTCCTCCATTCGCATTTTTTTCCTGAGACTCATAATAAAAAAGCAACTCTGCGTTTGCCGATTCTGTATCTGCATTTTCCCTTCTTTTATCAGAGCTTAAAATTATAAAACAAGCCACGAGAAAGCCCAAACCAAAAATCCACCAATATCTAATTACATTATCTCTAATTTTTGCAAAGGTAATGACAATTTCTGTATTCTCTATGTTTTTCATATTATAATCGTTCCTCGTTTCTTACTGTTCAAAATATTCTTTGACTTTTCCTACAATAAATTCAATATCTGCTCTTTCTAAATATGGGTGCATAGGCAAAGATAAAACACTTGAACACAAGTGTTCTGTCACCGGACATTGTACATAAACTTTATCTCCGCCAAACGCCTTCTGAGTATGCATCGGCTTTGGATAGTACACCATTGTCGGAATTCCCTGTTCCTTTAAATATTTCTGTAATCCATCTCTCTGTCCCTCTGACTCCAATATCAGTGTATATTGAGCCCAACTAGAACGATACTGCTCTGGTACATATGGTACTTTTACTACATCCTTTAACAATTCTGTATATTGATTTGCAATCTTATTTACTGATTCAACCTCATATTCTTTAAATGCTTTAAGTTTCACTTGCAATATTGCCGCCTGAATCGTGTCTAAACGCGAATTCCAACCTATACGAACATTATCATATTTAAAACTTCCTTTTCCATGCACTTTAATGGATCTTAAATACTCATTCATACTATCATCGTTTGTAAAAATTGCTCCACCATCTCCATAACAACCTAATGGTTTTGCTGGGAAAAATGATGTTGTAGCTGCATCTCCAAAACTACATGCTACTCTATTCTCAATTTTTCCGCCAAATCCTTGTGCACCATCTTCCAACACCAAAAGTCCAAATTTTTTTGCAATCCGTTCTATTTCAGTATAATTTGCCGGAAGCCCAAATAAATCTACTGCAATAATTACCTTCGGAGTTAACACTCCTTCTTTTTTTACTTCCTCGATAGCTTTCTCCAAAGATGCCACATCAGCGTTAAATGTATCCGGAGACACATCGTAAAAAACAGGTGTTGCACCTTCAAATGAAACGACCTCTCCAGATGCAAAAAAAGTAAAATCTGGAACGAAAACTGCATCTCCCTGTTTAATCCCCCATGACATAAGAACCATAGACAAAGCATCTGTTCCATTTGCACATGTAATGCAATGCTTTACCCCCACATAATCTGCCAATTGTTTTTCCAATTCGACTACCGATGTACCTCCAATAAACGTTCCACTTTCAATAGTTTGAAATATTGCTGAATCTATATCACATTTTAAATTTTCATATTGTTTTTTCAAATCTCTAAACTGCATCTTTTCTCACCTTTCAATTTAATTTTATAGTCACCAAATCATAAAATATATTCCATAAATAATTGCCGCACTTCCTAATATGTATTTAATAATAAATAATAAATATTTTTTTATGCTAAATCCAGAATAATATAGTGTTAACAATATTAGAACAAAATTGTAAATACAATCTGCTATCATATAAAAAATAACTGTCTGAATCAGATTAAATCCTAATACCATTGCAAGCAAAAAACTTAATGTATAATGAATAACCATCCACACAGAACAAGTTAGTGCAACTTTTTGTTTTTGAATAATTACCAACGTACCTGAAATACAAGAGGAACAATATTTAAATAAATATAATATTCCTAAAATAGAAATATATGTTCCTGCCACTTTCCAGCTTCTACCTAACACAAACGTTAAAATCGGTTCACCAAAAATAATAAGTGCTCCTATAGGAATAATTGCAATTTTTATATTTTTTTCAATTATAGAAAAACAAAATCTCCCTATATTTTCCCCTCTATTATTCCTTTCTGCTGCCTCTCTATAATATACTCTATTCACCGGCGTAGCTAAAAGACTTACCGGAACACTTAAAATCTTACACGCCATAGTATATCCCCCTAGTGCTGCCACTCCAAATATTCGTCCCAAAAATTGTATAGGTATTTGCGTTGAAACCGTTAAAATCATATTTGCAGGCAATTGTACTAATGGATAACTCTTATAATTCTTCAATGTCATCCAAAGTTCTTCTATACTATGCTGTCCCTCATATGGATTCACCTTTACCCTCATATGTAATATGCAAATCATATATGACGCTATGGTTCCAAGCAAGTAGCCTGTAGCACCCCAACCAAAATAGCCAAATAAAATAGAAAAAGCAGAGTTTGTGATAGCTGCTATAATAGGATTCCAAAACAAAACCTTATACATTTTCTTTCTATTCACATAGGCATAAAAAAGACCTTGTTGGTTGTAACTCCAAACATAGATTGCTAACAATAAACATTCAATATTATAATTTATTTCACTCTCAAAAAACCGATAGTATGATGATAACAAGATAGAAACTATTGCAAATATACTAGCGCCAAAAACACTGGCTATATTAATAATTTTACAAATTTTAATAGCAGTCTCATCTTCGTTTGGAACCATAATCGCAATCATAAGTGCTAAACATACTAATGTAACAAGCACATTTCCCACAGACACAATAAGGTCATATCTTCCTAATTCTGCAGGTGTATATACTCTACTAATTACCGGTAATAACATCATATTTATCGCGTATCCAATAACTACTCCTGAAGCTAAAATTGCAATATTTTTCACAATCTCTGTTTGCGCAATCTTATTTATTATTTTTTGTATCATTTCTATATCCTAGCATTTTTTATACTGATTTTTCTCCCACATTTACTGCACAAAGAACCATTTTTTAAAATTTCTCCGCACTCGCATACCCAGCCAATCTGTTTGGCAGGAACACCTGCCATAAGCGCATAGTCTGGTACATCTTTTGTCACAACAGCCCCTGCCGCAATCATTGCCCACTTTCCAATTGTATGTCCACATACAATTGTTGCATTAGCGCCAACAGTTGCACCTTCTTTCAGAACTGTCTTCTTATATCCCGCACTGCCCTTAGGATATTTTGCACGAGGTGTCAAATCATTCGTAAAGACCATAGACGGTCCACAAAAAACATAATCTTCCAACTCAACGCCTTCATAAATTGATACATTGTTCTGTACCTTCACACCATTTCCTATTTTAACATTATTCGCCACATTCACATTCTGTCCAAAGGAGCAGTTATTACCAATAACTGCTCCACTTTGAATGTGTGAAAAATGCCAGATTTTTGTACCTTGTCCTATTTTTACGCCATCATCAACGTAACTGCTTTCATGTACAAAATAATCACTCATCTTAAAATTCTCCTGTCATATCTAAACTTGCAAATTCACCAAGAGGAAGTTTTACTGCTTTTCCTTCTTTCTGACTCTTATAAATTGCAAGAACGAGTTCCAATGCATTTCTTCCTGCATATGCATCTACATATGGAGCTCTATCATTTTTAATTGCATCAATCACATCTGCATATAAACTTGTATGTCCGTTACCATAGACATTGCTTGTTGCTTCCTCTAGACCTTTGTTCGCCTGATCTTCCTCAGTCTCATCTGCAAAATTCCAAACATCAATATTGTTTGTTGACTTTCCGCCTAATTTTACAGTTCCTTTTTCACCAAACAAGTATAAAGTTTCTTCCAAATTCTGTGGGTAAACATTTGTTGTTCCTTCGATGGTAGCTACTGCGCCATTCTTAAACTTTACAACAGCCATTCCAATATCTTCAGCTTCCAGATAATCATGGAACTGCTGTCTGGTGACACCATAAACTTCATCAATTTCATTTCCCATCATCCAGCGCAAAAGATCAATTCCATGAATACACTGATTCATAAGAGCACCACCATCCTGAGCCCAGGTTCCTCTCCAAGGTGCCTGTGTATAGTAGCCTTGATTTCTATTCCATCTTACGTGAATAGAGCCATGGGAAAGTTTTCCGAAACGTCCTGCTTCTAATGCCTTTCTCATCTCCTGTACGGCTACATTAAATCGATTCTGATGACAAGCAGATACTTTCACACCCTTTTCTTCAGAGCGTTTGATAATCTCTGTAGCGTCCTGCATGCTCATAGCCATTGGTTTTTCAATAATAAGATTAATTCCATGATCAATACAATACAATGCAATTTCTGCGTGAAGACCACTTTCTGTAGCAATACCTACCAACTCAATCTCATTTTCTTCAATCATCTTCTTGTAATCCGTATAGCGCTTAATGCTTGTATCATTTTGAAGATCATGTTTCGCCAGCAATTCGTCCATATGTTCTGGAATCACATCACATACAGCTACAAATTCCAAATTATTATTTAAAACAGCCTTTACATGATTTGTTGCAATTCTTCCACAACCTACAAGTGCATACTTCATCTTTATACCTCCTATAAAACTTCGATATTATCGCGGTTTTCGATATTTTTCATAACATTCTTCGTATCAAAAATTGCTACTGCATTTTTCTGAATCATATCGTAATCAACATTTGTATGTGCTGCTGTAATCATGATCAAATCATACTCTGCAATAATTTCCGGGCTAATTTCTTTAATTCCCTGATACTTTTCCCCTTTATATTTGTATTCAGCAATCCATGGATCATAGAAATCGACATTTGCTTGCTCACGTTTTAATACTTCTATTACGCGAAGAGCCGGGCTTTCACGGTAATCATCAATGTCCTGCTTATATGCAACACCTACAACAAGTACTTTCGCCCCGTTCATTGCCTTGGCGTGACGATTCAATATTTTACTTGCACGTTCTACACAATATTCTGGCATCTGATCATTGATCATCATAGAACTCTCAATCATTGATGTATGGAAACCATATTCTCTTGCTTTCCAAGATAAATAATAAGGATCCAAAGGAATACAATGTCCACCAAGACCCGGACCTGGATAAAACGCCTGGAAACCATATGGTTTTGTTTTAGCCGCATCAACAACTTCCCACATGCTGATTCCCAATTTGTTACAAAGCATTGTCAATTCATTTACAAGTCCGATATTAATATTTCTATATGTATTTTCAAGAATCTTTTCCATCTCTGCAATTGCAGGCGAAGAAACTTCATACACATCTCCTTCAAGAACTGCACGATACATTGTTGCAATTACTTCTGTTGCATCTTTTCCAATGGCGCCTACGACCTTCGGTGTGTTTTTAGTCTTGTAGATCAGGTTGCCTGGATCTACACGTTCTGGTGAAAATCCAAGATAGAAATCCTCTCCACATTTCAAGCCTGAACCTTCTTCCAAAATTGGTTTAATCAATTCTTCTGTTGTCCCTGGATATGTAGTAGATTCTAATACTACCATTGTCCCTTTTGTAAGATACTTAGAAATTTCTTCTGTAGAAGATTTTACATAACTGATATCTGGCTGTTGATGAGCATCAAGTGGTGTTGGAACACATATTGCAATGAAATCAACATCCTTAACAAAGCTAAAATCTGTGGTAGCTGTCAACATTCCATCATTAACCAACTCTTTTAGGTCATTATCTACAACATCACCAATGTAATTATGTCCTTCATTTACAAGCTTTACCTTCTCATCCTGCACGTCAAAGCCAATCGTTTTGAAACCTGCTTTTGCTTTTTCAACAGCGAGTGGAAGACCTACGTAACCTAAACCTACTACTCCTACTGTAATTGTTTTAGTTTCAATTTTTTTTAATAACTCTTGTTTCATCATTTTCTCCTTTTCTTTATATGTATTTTATTGTTTTTAAAATCATATTCTCCATTATAAAATATACATAATAAAACCAAAATTGTAAAGTGTCCAAAAATCAAGGGATCTATTAATCCACCATCATTTAACAAAAATATAGGAAAAAAACCTACACTTACAGCAAATGAATATCCGTTTAATTCTGCAAAATTATCTAACAAAATTAATATAATCGCAAATAAAACTAATACCAAAATAATTCCAAACAAGTCAAAACGATAATATCCTTCCGCCAAAAATCCTGTATTAGAATTCATTTCTGGTTTGTTAAAATATTCTTTTGAAATAATAATACCTATCCTCTCTTTATATGGATGTTCTATATCTAAAAATTTCCCCCATAGAGTTCCTGCTAACCCTATCTTAGAATTTTCAGAAAAGAAATCATAATATATAAATTTTAAATTCGCCGGTAACAAAAATACCCGTCGTACAATCAAATCATAAACTTTATATATTACCTCTGAAAACCGACTTCCTATGGAAATAAGCACTATCCCAAATGTAAGTGCTGAATATATGATATTTTGAAAACCTTTCCATTCAGATACTATCCCTAATCCTATAACTAATGGAATGATAAATAAAATCGTCTTTTGGGCAGCATACAAATATGCCAATAATTGTAAAACAACAAAAATTACCCCCGAAAAATACTTTCTTCTTTTTATAGCTCTTATAATAAAAAAAGGTGTAATTATTACATATTGCCAGTCAAACATATAGCCTATATATTTATTCAACTTAAAATTTGATCTAATTTCATAGACATTATATATGTTAAATGCATCTAATGTAAACATTCCATTTTCTATAATAATATCCAAATATACGATTACAGTAATGATATAGAATACGACAACCAACAGTCTTGTTACAATATTAATTTGTGGCCATACAACTTTTTCAGATAACAAAATAAGAATTTCACAAACAGCAAAAGAAACACAAATTGCATTATAGTATAATATATTTTCATCACTAAAGGCAAAAATTACCGTAATGGGAACAATTGCTATCACAAATTGAAGCTCCATAAAAAAAGCAGAGGGCTTTCTTTCTTTATGATTGATCAAGAAAAACAAAACTATTGTCCAAGCTAATCCTAATATAAACTTACTTAAATCAAATTGAAACCTGTACACATTAGAATTACGGTATACATTTTGCAACAAATACCAAAAGCCAAGTTCCAATGATAATTTGTATATAAGCATGACAATAAATAAATATATTGTTTTTGTTACATCTTTATTCATTTTTATAGTTTTTGTCATAAATCCGACATCATCCTTCAATTATCTTCTCGTATTCCGACACAACATTTTCCCAAATGTATTGTCCTTTAAGTTTCAACACATTCTTCTTTTTTTCTTCCAATATGTCTCTATGCTCCTGTATTTGCAGTAACATTTGACGTAACTTCTCTACTTCATATTCAAAAACAAAACCGCAATCATATTTTTTCACAAGTTTTGCGGGCTCCATGCCTTCACACAATAGAGTTGGAATTCCAGACTCAATAGCCTCATACAATTTAATTGGATATGCAATTTTCCAATTAGGAATGTCAATATTATAAGCACAATAAATAATGTCAGAATTGCTAAAGAGCTTATTTGTTTCTGTCTTATAATCATAATATCCCGTTATTTCAACATTTTCATAATTTTCTTCAATACTCTTTAAATATTCATATGCTTCTCCAATTCCATGTATCCCTATTTTTATCCCCTTTATATCTTTTGCAGCATCCATAAGCATTTTTATAGACTTCACATCCCTAACACAACCTATATAATTAATTCTTATTTCGTCAGACAATGTGTTTTCAACACCTGCATAATTAGAAGATTCCGGATAATTAGGTATATAATATATTTTTTTTCTGTTTTTTTCCTTGGTTTCTCTCTGTTGTGCTGGAACAACCTGAACCAATGCATAACTATTGTTTTGAACCCAATGGCTTATTTTGGAAATTACAAACCCTTTAATTTTATTGGAGGACTGGCCTTCATACAATTCTCTCATAACAAAAACAATTTTATTAGCACGAAATTTATTTACAACACAAGCTGCAAAAGCCATTTCTAAATTATGTGCTATAATAAAATCATCGGAGTTATTTCCAATTTCTTTACCTAACCATCTAATAAAATCAAAAAAACACTTTCCATAAAATAATAAACATAGTTTTTGAAACAGTTTGTTCTTTTGCATTAACGAAACCATTTTAGGGGATTTTGACAAAAAATGTTTCACAGAAATACCTTCTATTTCATTTTTTTCTACTCCTTTCCCTATTATTTTTCGCTCTAAAACTAAAGTTTCAACTTCACAACCTAACTTTTTAAAATATTGTGCTTCTTGCATAGGTCTATGCTCATAGCTTTGTATATTGTCATACGGGTTTATGACTAATATTTTTACATTTTTCACAAAATTCTTCCTTCCACTCATTAGTACTTTCTAAATTTCAAAATAAAATGTACTATTTTATTAAAACTTGATTTCTTAAAACAATCATGATTTCTTGGTTCTTGTTTCATTAACGAATCAAATTCATCTCTTGTCATACCTAGTTTTTGTATAATATATTCGATGTCTTTCTCCAAATTTTCTTCTGTGTATAACGGTTCTTCTAACTTCTTTAGCGCTTCTTCTCTGGTCATTTGTCCTGTAAGAATCATACTCGAATAGTGAGATTTTCTTTTATCCACCTCAAATTTCTCAGGCAAATAATATCGTTGCATAAATCTAGTGAAAATAGATTCACAATGCTTATCACCATAATATTCAAATCCACAAGCCTTTTCTAATTCATGCAAGGCTTTATCCGCCTCATATTTAATATAGTTCAGTGGCTTTAATGTGTGGATCTTATAAAAATAGTGATACTTGATACGTTTATCAAAAATAGAAATTAAAGGTAATTCTTTTATAGATTTTAAGTCCCCGTATTTTTTCTGAATATCCTTAATATGAACTTTATCTGAAGCATCGTACGTATTACCCTTTTGTAAAATTGATTCTAGTGCAAAATTACTTCCTGACAAAAAATAGTTTATATTATTTTTTTTAGCATATTTATATAACGTAGCGAACAACACATTGTCTTGTGGGATTGCAATATTAGGAACTCCTGCTCTTATAAATGCTTTTGTCACATCTGCAAACATTGCTTCATTAGGTTTTTCAACAATTAAATCTATCTTGAACTTATCCGCTATATTTTTAATATTGCGTTTTGTAACTTCTGTATCAAACCCATCATCAATATGAACTGCTAACATTCGCAATCCATACTTATATCCAACATACGCCAGATAAGAAGAATCCAATCCTCCCGAAAGCCCAATCATACAATCATATTTTTCATTTTTTCGTTCTTTTTTTATAGAAGATACAAGCTCATCTAATTTTGCTTTTCCTCTCTCATCTGGAAAATAGCATTGTTTATTTGCTTCTTCTGCTGCTATACAGTAATTGCAGATTCCATTAACATCAAAAACAATTGTTGAATCGCCCACGTTATCCATTACACATCTTTTACACACTCTTTTTTCCATGTCAATTTGCTCTCCTCATAACTTATACAACTTCTTGATAAAACTCAACTAATTTTTTTGCCTCTCGATTCCATGAATATTTAGCACAAACAGCTTTTCTTCCATTTTCCCCCATTACTTTAGCGCTTTTTTCATTTTCTATTAAATAAGCTATAGCATTTTCGACTTCTTTACAATTATTGGGATTTACGCACAAACCACATTTTTCTTCTTCAATAATCGACTTCCATGCCGAAAAATCCGAAGCTATAACTGGAAGACCTGCCGCCATATATTCAAACATTTTAATTGGAAGTGCATGTCTATGATTAGGTGTATCTTTTAAGACAACCATTCCAATTCTACTTCGATTATAAAGAGTACTAATTCCTTTTCGGTCTAAAAAACCCAAACAACTAACTTTTTCCCATCCGATATGCTTTTGAAGCTCTTCTCGATATTCTGATGATATATCACCTGCAATTTGCAAGTTTATATCTAAGTTTTCTATGGAATCAACTAATGTTGTAATCCCCCTTTGCTCAGTTACACCTCCTGCATAGCAGATTATGTTCTCTCTTGATTCATAATTGTCTACCAAACATTCTATATCATCAAGCAAAGGATAATTCTTCACGTCTACGACATTCTTACATCCTGTATTAATAAAAATGTCCTGAATATAATTTGTTGCACAAACCACTCCATCTAACTTTTTCGCCACTCTTTTTTCATATTTTTCAAAAACTTTCGAAACAAAATTTCTAATTCCGATTGGAATCCAGGTCTTCGCTAATATTTGTCGTGGAACATCCTCATGACTATCATATATTACTCGTTTTCCTTTTTTTTTCAACTTTAATCCATAAGGCAATAACTCCGGATCATGAAAATGATATAAATCAGCATTTTCTTCAAGCGCTTTTCTATATACATCTCGACCCGCAAAGAGCATCCTTTTTATTCTAGAAGAATAATATTTCCCAGTTCCTTTTATTTGAACCCCATTTTCTTGATAATCTGAACCTTGACAAAGCAAAACAACTTTATATCCTACCTTTGCTAAAGTCACACATTCTTTGTAAAAAATTCTAATATCTTTATTAGGATGTGCGCTTGTCATATGACACACTTTATCCATTATATACCTCTCTTACTCATAATAGTTGTTTACATATTTTTTCTATTTTTGAAGCCAAATTTTGATAGTCGTATTTTTTAACCGCTTGTTTGGCATGCTCTTCAATTATTTTTGTCTCATCTCCACTCATATTGTAATACTTCATAATCTCATCAGCATATTCTTCAGCGTTTTTAAATGTAACAGAACTACCCAAATTATATTTTTTTATCAAATCATAATTCACTCTCAAATTACATAATATTGGGTTCCCACTAGCCATATATTCAAACAATTTATTCCAACTACAACCATATTTATTAAGAGACGCTCCCATCACATTTATAACATTTAAATTCGAATGTTCTAATATGTATGGAATATACCTATTATCAACTCTCCCCTTAAAAAAAACAGGCAAGTTATTCTTACGGCAAACCTCCTCGAGCATCTCTTTTTCAGTCCCGTCACCATATATAAAAAACTCTATATTATCAACTTCTCTTTTTTTAATAATTTTCACAGCCTCAATCAGTGTCTCTAAATGATTCACACGACGAATTGATCCCATATATACAATTTTAAATGTCAACGGATTAATCAAATCTTCATCTTCCAATTTGAAAGTGTTCTTATTAAAAGAATACTCTTCCAAATCCACCCCATTATTTACATGATTTACTTTTCTTAAATCAACTGATTTATCCCACTTTTTATCTTTTATATAGTCTTTTCCACCCTCCATTGTGAAAATCAACTGATCTGCCTTTTTATAAATCCACTTTTCCAACTGATATAATATCTGTATGATTGGATTTTTTTTGGACATTCCACTGTATTCAACAATAGACTCCGGCCATAAATCTCTAATCTCTACTACCACTGGAATTTTATGTCTACGCCCAAAAACCAAAGCAAAAAGCGCAACAAACAAATCTGGAGACGATGTATAGATTACATCTGGTTTCTCCCCCTTATAAAACACCTTCATAGCTTTTTGAATTTTGAAAGGAGTGTCAATCATATTAATAATACGATCTAATCCATTTCCTTTATAATCTCTGCTTCTGACAAATGTATACTCAACACCGTCCATCATCTGTTCCTTATAAAGCGACTTATCTTGGATCATATTAATATCCGTGTTATGAATTTTACTCGACGTAAAAATCTTTACATTATGCCCTTTTTTCTGTAAATATTTTGAAAAATAATAGTGTCTAACCAATCCCCCCATGCTTGGTGGAATTGCATAATGGTTCACAATCCATATATTCATGGTTCTAACTCCCAACTATCTGATTACCGCTGCCACTGTGGCAAACATTGTTTTAATATCTTCAAAGAAACTGAAGTTTTTAATTGCTTCCAGATTATATCTCATCTTTTCCGGCAGTACCTGATGAACATATACTTCATCCGCATTTTCTGCATTTTCCAGCAAACGTTCTTCATCTTTATATTCTATACTTGCTCTAGATGTCACTCCGGCTGGCAACAGCAAAGTTGCTTTCATTTCATTTGTGTAATGTTGAACATATTTCGGCACTTCAGGTCTTGTGCCAACAAAAGTCATCTCCCCTTTTAAAATATTTAAAAGTTGAGGCAACTCATCTAATCGGCAGCCCCGAAGAAGTTTTCCCATCCTCGTAACACGCGCATCCCCCTTAGTAGTCACCTGACTTCCCATTTTATCTGCGTGATTCACCATTGTCCGAAATTTAAATATACGAAATTCTTTACCATATGTTGTAACTCGTACTTGACGGAACATAACTGATCCCGGAGAATCTAGCTTTATCAAAATACTTAGCACAAGCAATATCGGTGATGCGAGTACAAGCAATACGCCAGAAACTATTATATCAAAAATCCTCTTTGCCAACAACCCGCCCCTATGCAGTTGTAACGCATCATAGTATTCTCGCACTTCTTTCAATTGTAATTCTTCCGGAAGTTCCTCCCATTTTTTCATAACGACTTAATTCCTATTCTACACATTTTATAAATGAATCAATAATATAATCAATTTCTTCATCTGTCAACTTCGTATGAAGAGGCAATGTGATTTCATTTTCGAACATCGCATAGGCATTTGGATAATCATTAATATCAAACCCCTGATTTTTATATGCGGATAACAACGGAAGTGGTTTATAATGAACATTTGTCGCAATTCCATACTCAGCCATCTTCTCGATAATCTTATTGCACTCTTCTCTTGTTTTATCGTGCACTCTGACAAGATACAAATGACCGCTTGACGCAAAATTATTTCCAAAATGTTCCAGCACGCTTACCGGAAGTTTTTTTAGCCCTTCATTATATTTTTCTATAATTTCCTTACGCCTTGCAAGTATAGCCGGATAACGTTTCATCTGCGCAAGTCCCAGTGCCGCCATAATATCCGTCATATTACACTTAAAATAAGGCGCTACAACATCATATTCCCATGCTCCAAGCTGCGTCTTTGCCAGCGCATCTTTCGATTGTCCATGAAGAGAAAGCAACATAAACTGCTTATACAGTTCTTCATTATCAACGCCTTCTATATCTCTCCAAGTTACAGCTCCACCTTCTGCTGTAGTGAGATTCTTAACTGCATGGAAAGAAAAGCTCGTAAAATCTGCAATCTCTCCACAACGTTTTCCACCTCGCACAGCACCTATCGCATGAGCACCATCAGCTACTACTGCAACTCTTCCAATCTTCTTTTGAAGCTTAGTTTTTGGCTCAAAAACGTCTTTTTTCCGATTCACAATTTCAAATATCGTGTCATAATCACAGATTACCCCACCCAGATCAACCGGAATAATTGCTTTCGTTTTTTCTGTAATTTTTTCCTCAAGCGCTTCGTAATCCATTTCATAAGAATCTTTTTGGGTATCCACTAATACCACAGTTGCCCCTACATGACAAATAACACTCGCAGATGCAGTGTACGTATATGCTGTTGTAATCACTTCATCGCCCGGTCCTATTCCAAGAACTCTAAGTGCCATTTCTGAACAAGCTGTAGCTGAGTTCAAGCAAACCGCTTTACTTGTATGACAATACTCCGAAATTTGTTTCTCGAATTTTTTTGTTTTAGGTCCCGTTGTAATCCACCCGCTTTTCAGTGTATCTACAACTTCTTCTATTTCTAATTCTGTAATATCCGGTGGTGAAAATGGTATATTCATCATAATTTTATATAACCTCCATACATAATCATAAAGTTCTTAACCTACAACTGGTCCTTCATGGCTCGCTCTGCCTAATCTGCAGAATTCCTCATAAATTGCCGAATCCCTCTTACGATCTTCTTCTCTTATGTGATAAGTAGGAACGATTTCAGATACAATTTCTTTCACATCAAATCGTTCATCTATTGCCGCCTGCTCCAATCGTCTTAATTCACTCAAGAAATGAACTTCATTAAACTCTAACGGTTTTCCAATATAAATCAATTCATTCTGTGTCTTCTGCAATCCCTCTTCTTTTGTCAGAATCTCCTCATACAGCTTTTCACCAGGTCTTAATCCAGTAAATTCAATCTTAATATCAACATCTGGTTCATATCCAGAAAGCTTAATCAGATTTCTAGCCATATCTACAATTTTAACTGGTTCACCCATATCTAACACAAAGATTTCTCCCCCTTTAGCATAAGCACCAGCTTGTAAAACAAGTGATACTGCTTCAGGAATTGTCATAAAAAATCTAATAATATCAGGATGAGTGACTGTGACTGGTCCACCATGTGCAATTTGTTTTTTAAACAATGGAATCACTGAACCATTTGATCCAAGTACATTTCCAAATCTTACTGCAACATATTCTGTTCTAGATAATTTATCATATGTTTGAACAATCATCTCACATAATCTTTTTGAAGCACCCATAATATTAGTTGGATTAACAGCTTTATCAGTTGAAATCAAGATAAATTTCTTTGCATGATATTTATCACAAGCCTTGACAACATTCAGTGTTCCAAAAACATTATTTTTAATCGCTTCATGTGGTGCATCTTCCATCAAAGGAACATGTTTATGAGCCGCTGCATGATAAACAATATCAGGATGATATTCTTCAAACAATGCATCAACTTTATTGGCATCTCTCACTGATGCAATTAATGTTTCAAGTGCCAACTTAGGATATTTTTCTTTAAGTTCTAATTGAATATCATAAGCATTATTTTCATAAACATCAACAATGATTAACTGTCTTGGATTTCTTTCAGCGATTTGCCTACACAACTCACTACCAATAGAACCCCCACCACCAGTAATCATTACAACACGATCAGTTACATAAGACATAATTTCATCAAGATTAACTTTAATTGGATCTCGACCAAGCAAATCTTGAATCTCAACATCTTTTAATTTATTAAGGATAATTTCACCAGAAATAAATTGATACATTCCTGGTAATCTTTTTAATTTACATTTTGTTTCTTTGCAAATATTTAAGATTTCTGAAACTCGCTTATCTTCTATTGATGGTAAAGCAACAAAAATTTCATCAATTTTATATTTTTGAACGTTTTCAACAATGGAATAACTATTCCCTACAACTGGTATTCCATGAATCGTTCTTCCTAATTTATTTGGATCATCATCAATAAAACAAACGATATCCTTATTTAAACTCTTAGAAACCAATGTCTCTCTTAAAATTTTTTCACCTGCTGATCCAGCACCAATAACCATAACTCTTGTATTATGTTCATCAGTTCTCCCAAACAAATGATGTCGACTTGCATAAAGTCTTAAGAAACGATATCCAAAACGTGTTCCACCAACAATCATTGTCACAACCATAAAATAAATAAAGTATGTACTTTCAGGTGGTGAAAAACCAAACGCTTCACAAATAATCACATTAACAACTGTACTCATAGCTGTTGCTATAACAATATTCATCAATTCGCTTACAGAAGCAAATTGCCATAAACTTGTATACAGTTTTAAAACAGCAAACAAGCCAAGACTTATAACCAGTAAAATCATTGCTAATGGTAATGATCCCTGAATAAACCTTGACTCGATAGGTCCATTAAAATAGAGGG
>OIYD01000067.1_pt1 | contig 96844 bp, 83 predicted proteins | sample 1588141 | NCBI WGS metagenome assembly OIYD01 (sample SAMN03283259) | human gut metagenome | biome: human-associated habitat; material: feces | host: Homo sapiens | place: USA | collected 2013
CCGCCAGGGCCGCCACAGCGCCGTCGGCGCAGGCGGTGGTCAGCTGGCGGACCTCCTTGGCGCGGAGATCCCCTGCCGCAAAGATGCCGGGAATCGGCGTCAGGCAGTCCTCCCCGGCGGCGATAAAGCCCGCTTCGTCCACCGGCACCCCCAGAGACCGGGCCAGCCGGCTCTCCGGCAGCAGACCCACCGCCTGGAACAGCGCAGAGACCGGCAGGTGGGAGACTTCTCCCACAGCGGTGTTCCGCAGGGTCAGGCCGGTGAGGCGTTCCGATCCCTCCAGGGCCTCCACCACGGTGGACCGCAGCAGCGTGAGGTTGGCGGTCTTCTCCGCCCGCTCCACCAGAATGGGATCCGCCCGGAAGTCCGACCGCCGGTGGATCACCGTCACATGGCGGCAGATGTCTGCCAGATACAGCGCATCCTGCAGGGCGGTGTTGCCGCCTCCGGCCACTGCCACATCCTGTCCGGCGTAAAAGGCTCCGTCGCACACAGCGCAGAAGGAGATGCCGGCCAGACGGTCTTCGCCCGCAAGGCCCAGGGTCCGGCGCCGCATCCCGGCGGCCAGGATTATCGCTCCGGCGGTATAGGCACCGTAGTCGGTGACCACCCGGCTGGGCGTGCCGCTCTGGATCTCCAGCGCCTCCTCCAGTTCGATCCGGGTCCCCAGGGCCTCGGCCTGGCTGTACAGCCGCTCCGCCAGTTCAGCGCCGGACACGGCGGGCAGGCCCGGAAAGTTTTCCACCTTGGGAGAGGAGGCGATCTGCCCGCCGAAGCTCTCCCGTTCCAGCAGCAGAACGGACTTTCCTGCCCGGCGGGCGTAGACGGCGGCGGTGAGCCCGGCCGGGCCGCCGCCCACGATAATGATGTCGAAATACTGGTCCATAGATGTTCCTCTCTGATGACTGACAGAAGATAAGGGAGACTTCGCAGCCCCCCACATAGTAACCGCTGTACCGCGGGGGCTGCTCCGCAGAGACGGCATTTTGGAGCTCGGAAAAGGAGGGACGAGAGTCCCTCCTTTTTCGTTGTTTACACGCTCTGCGAAGTAGCGAATTTTTTGATGGTGGAGGCGTTCACCAGCTTCTCCACCTGCTCTCCGTGGCGGACGATCAGGGTGGGGGCCTGCTGGATACCGTACCGGGCCACCAGCTCCCGATGCTCGTTCACGTCCATCACCTGATAGGCGATGCCCGCCTTCTCCAGCTCCCGCTTGGCGATGCTGCAGTTGGGGCAGGTCTTGGTGGTGAAGAGGAACAGGCCGTCCTCGCCCCGCTCCGCCGGTGTGCTGGGCGCGGTGCCGGCTGCGGGCTCCGTCGCAGCATCCCGGTCGCAGAGGCGGCGGCCCTCCAGCCGGGAGTTTTCCACCTGGTACTCCTGCCGGTCCTTGAACTCCTGGACCTTGCCGTCGTTCCAGTTCTGGACAGGGCGGTAATAGCCGGTGATGCGGCTCCACACCTCGCAGGTCTTCCCACACTTGGGGCAGGTAAAGTGCTCGCCCGAGAGATAGCCGTGGTCCGGACAGATGGAGTAGGTGGGGGACATGGTGTAGTAGGGGAGCCTGAAATTCTCCGCGATCTTCCGCACCAAATTGGCAGCCGCCTTCCAGTCCGGCAGCTTCTCACCCAAAAAGGCGTGGAACACAGTGCCGGAGGTGTACAGGGTCTGCAGGTCATCCTGGATGGCCAGGGCCTCGAAGATGTCGTTGGTGTAGCCCACCGGCAGGTGGGAGGAGTTGGTGTAATAAGGCGTGTCACCGGGGTTCTTGGCAGCGGTGATGATATCGGGATACAGTGCCACGTCATGCTTGGCCAGCCGGTAGGTGGTGGACTCGGCGGGGGTGGCCTCCAGGTTGTAGAGGTCGCCGTACTGCTCCTGATAGTCCATCAGCCGCTCCCGCATGTGGTTCAGCACGTCCTTGGCAAAGGCCTGGGTCTCCGGATGGGTCAGGTCCTTCCGCAGCCACTTGGCGTTCAGGCCCACCTCGTTCATGCCGATGAGGCCGATGGTGGAGAAGTGGTTATCAAAGGTGCCCAGGTAGTATTTGGTGTAGGGGTACAATCCCGCATCCATCAGCTTGGTGATGACGGTGCGCTTCACCTTCAGGCTCCGGGCGGCGATGTCCATCATGTGGTCCAGCCGCTCATAGAACTCCTCCGGCGTCTGGGAGAGGTAGGCGATCCGGGGCAGATTGATAGTCACCACGCCCACGGACCCGGTGGACTCGCCGGAGCCGAAGTAGCCGCCGGACTTCTTCCGCAGCTCCCGCAGATCCAGCCGCAGGCGGCAGCACATGCTGCGCACGTCAGAAGGCTCCATGTCAGAGTTGATGTAGTTGGAGAAATAGGGGGTGCCGTACTTGGCGGTCATCTCGAACAGGAGGCGGTTGTTCTCCGTGTCGGACCAGTCAAAGTCGCGCGTGATGGAATAGGTGGGGATGGGATACTGGAAGCCCCGGCCGTCGGCGTCGCCCTCGGTCATGATCTCGATGAACGCCTTGTTCACCATATCCATTTCCTTCTTGCAGTCGCCGTAAGTGAAATCCTGCTCCTTGCCGCCTACGATGGCCGGCAGGTTCTCCAGGTCACGGGGCACGGTCCAGTCCAGGGTGATGTTGGAGAACGGCGCCTGGGTACCCCAGCGGGAGGGAGTGTTCACGCCGAACACAAAGGACTGGATACACTGTTTAACCTCTTTCTGGGAGAGGTTGTCCACTTTCACAAAGGGGGCCAGATAGGTGTCAAAGGAGCTGAACGCCTGGGCACCGGCCCACTCGTTCTGCATGATGCCCAGGAAGTTCACCATCTGGTTGCAGAGAGTGGAGAGGTGGCTGGCCGGGGTGGAGTTGATCTTGCCCGGGATACCCAGGCCCTGCTGGATCAGCTGCTTCAAACTCCAGCCGGCGCAGTAGCCGGTGAGCATGGAGAGGTCGTGGAGGTGGATGGCGCCGCTCTTGTGGGCGTCGGCAATCTCCTGGTCATAGATTTCAGAGAGCCAGTAGTTGGCGGTGATGGCGCCGGAGTTGGAGAGGATCAGGCCGCCCACGGAGTAGGTGACGGTGGAGTTCTCCTTCACCCGCCAGTCATTGATATGCAGGTAGTTGTCCACCAGCTCCTTGTAGTCCAGCATGGTGGAGTTCAGGTTGCGGATCTTCTCCCGCTGCTTGCGGTAGAGAATGTAGGCCTTGGCCACGTCGGCATAGCCTGCCTTGCTGAGAATGTCCTCCACGCTGTCCTGAATGTCTTCCACGGTGATCTTGCCGTCATGGATCTTATCCTGGTAATCCGCCGTGACCCTCAGGGCCAGGAGATCAATGATGTCCGGATTGTACTCCATGTGGGTGGCCTCAAAGGCCTTGGTGATGGCGGTGCTGATCTTGGAGATGTCGAAAGAGGCGATCTTTCCATCCCGCTTGACGACCTGATACATGAAACCCCTGCTTTCTCTATGATAAATTCAATTCCCTGCTCCTGACAAGTCAATGGGCGCTGACGCGCCCCGTATTTTCCATTCTACCACTTCCTGGGGGCTTGTCAATTAGAAATGCCACTATATCTTGTATGCATTTTCTGTGAAAACGCTGAATTTTTCCATATCTAGTCAATGCCGCGCAGCTCCACAGCTCCAAAGAACGGCCGGACCCGCTCCGCAAAGCCCTGCAGCTGCTCTGCTGTAAAGCCGTGATATCCCCGGCCGATCAGATTGCCGGAGTCCACAAAGTTCTGAAGATAGTACCGGGGCGCCCCTGCCAGCCAGGCGGCGATGGCGTCCAGGTCCTCCGGCCTGTGGAGCTCCCGCACCAGGGTGGTGCGGAACTCATAGTCCACGGTGCTTTTCCGCAGCAGACGGATGCTCTCCTCCACCGGGGCGGGGTTGAAGCCCGGTATGCCGACGGTTTCGGCATACCGCGCCGGAGCGTTTTTCACGTCCATGGCCACATAGTCCACAAGGCCCTGGTTCAGGATCTCCGCCAGCCGGGCAGGATCACAGCCGTTGGTATCCAGCTTCACGGCAAAGCCCAGTTCCCGCACCTTCCGCAGAAAATCCGCTGCGTCCGGCTGGAGCAGCGGCTCCCCGCCGGTGAGGACCACCCCGTCCAAAAGCCCCCGGCGGGAGGCCAGGAAGTCCAGCACCTCCTGCTCCGGGATCTCCGGCGTCTCCGCCAGCCGGGTCACCAGCAATGCGTTGTGGCAGAAGGGGCACCGCAGGTTGCAGCCGCCGGTGAACACCGTGGCCGCCAGCTTTCCCGGGTAGTCCACCATGGCCAGTTTCTGAAGTCCGTGAATGTGCATGGCCGGATCCCTCCATAAGCACAAGATGTTGCTATTCTAAACTGATTTTTCCACAAGAACAAGTGGTGGACGCAACAAAGACAAAAAAGTTCCCGGAGGCACAGCCTCCGGGAACGGGAAAGACGGGATTCAATTCTTGCGGAACCGGGAGAGGAAGTCCTGCGTCTCCTGTTTCTGGGGATTGCCGAAAACCTGCTCCGGCGTGCCCTCCTCGCAGATGACGCCCTGGTTCATGTACACCACATGGCTGCTGACGTCCCGGGCAAAGGCCATCTCATGAGTCACCACCAGCATGGTCATGCCCTCCTGGGCCAGGTCCTGCATGACGGAGAGGACTTCTCCCACCATCTCCGGGTCCAGGGCGGAGGTGGGTTCGTCGAACAGCAGCACCTCCGGCTCCATGGCCAGGGCCCGGGCAATGGCCACCCGCTGCTTCTGGCCGCCGGAGATCTGCCGGGGCTTGGCTTGGATGTAAGGCGCCATGCCCACCTTTTCCAGATACTCCATGGCCCGCTTCCGGGCGGTCTCCTTGTCCTTTTTCAGTACCTTGATCTGCCCGACCATGCAATTTTCCAGCACGGTCATGTTGTTGAACAGGTTGAAGGACTGGAACACCATGCCCACATGGGAGCGGTACTGGGGAGCATTGACCTTGGGACCGGTGACGTTCTGGCCGCGGTAGAGGATCTCGCCGCTGGTGGGGGTCTCCAGCAGGTTGATGCACCGCAGCAGGGTACTCTTGCCGGAGCCGGAGGCACCAATGATGCTGGTGACATCGCCTTTTTTCACGGTGAAATCGATGTCCCGCAGCACTTCGTGGCTGCCGAAGGACTTGCTCAGATGCCGGATCTCTAAAATCATATCGTCCATGTTGTCAGCGATCTCCTCTCGTACGGCCGTGCTGCAATTCCTGACGGACCCGATCCCGGTACTCTTTGCTCCGCTCATCGAAGGGAGTGCCTCGGTCCGGGTGGCTGTATGTGCCGGCGGCCATGGTCAGCGGATCTGTCTTTGCCAGTTCATAATCGCTGTTGCCGTCCATCCGCTTTTCGACCCAGTGCAGGATGAAGGAAGCGATCAGTGTCATCGTCAGGTAGCCAACCATCTCGATGGTGGCGGAGGGAAAATAGAGGTAGGTGGCACCCACCGCACCCCGATGGGCGGCAAAGAACTCCGTGAAGGAGATGATGAACATGACGGAGGAGTCCTTGATGTTGATGATCAGGTTATTGCCGATCTGAGGCATGATGTTGCGCAGGGCCTGCGGCAGGATGACGCTGGTCATGGTCTGCACATGCGTCATGCCGATGGCTTTGGCGCCCTCGGTCTGGCCGGGGTCGATGGAGATAATGCCGCCCCGGACGGACTCGGCCATATAGGCGCCGGTATTGATGGAGACCACCAGAATGGCCGCCATCCATACGCTGGGCCACTGGACCGCATTGCCCGTGAAGTAGGGCAGGCCGTAATAGATGAACACGGCCTGGAGCATCATGGGCGTGCCCCGGAAGACCTCCACATAGATCCGGACAATCACCCGGATCAGCTTAATGAAGAACCGTTTGACGGGAGGATCTGTCTTGGCGCAGGGGATGGTGTTGAGGATGCCACATACAAAGCCGATGATGCAACCGAGAAGCGTGGCCACCAGGGCCAGGATCAGGGTGTTCTGAATGCCGTTGAGATAGTCGTCACCATATTGTTCCCATAGCTTGGCAATATCGGCGCCGAGCTGTACCAGTCGTTCCATGGGGGACTTCCTTCCTTAATTTTATTATGAAATTGACCGCTCCGTTCTGAGGCGCATCGGAAGAGGGGCGCGGCTGCGCCCCTCTTCCGACATGCCCCAGAGCGGGAAATTCCTCCCGCTCCGGGGAAGGTCAGATGGTTCTGCCGGGCCTCAGCTCTCGCTGAGGGGCTGGATGGCAATGGCCTCATCCATCATGGCGTTGAAATCGTCCTCGGTCATGGTGGAGAGCACGCTGTCGATGGCGTCCTTCAGCTCGGCGTTGCCCTTTCTCACAGACACGCCGATGTTGATCTCGCCCTCATCCACTTCGAAGTTGTCGTCGGAGCCGGTGAAGTCCAGGAGCTTCATGTCGGGATAGGCGACCACGGCGCCCTTGGCGGTGGGCATATCCGTGCAGATGAAGTCCACGGTGCCGGTCTCCAGAGCCATCAGCATAGCAGGGGCGCTCTCGGCGGCGGGCTGGATCTTGGCGTCCTGGATCTGGGGCAACATGGAGTCATACCAGATAGTGGCGATCTGCGCGGTGCAGGAGCCGCCGGCCAGGTCGCTGATGCCAGCGGCACCGGCATAGGGGCTGTCGGCCTTGGTGACGCAGACGATGGAGGCGTAGTAGTAGGGGCCTGCGAAGTCCACCTGCTCCATCCGCTCGGCGGTCATGGACTGACCGGCAATCACCGCGTCATACACGCCGGACTGGACGCCGGGTACCAGGGAATCCCAGTCGGTGCGGACCACTTCCAGCTCCCAGCCGTTGGCCTCGCAGATCTGCTTGGCGATCATCACGTCGTAGCCGTTGGCGTAGGCGTCGGAGTCCTTGATGGGCACAGCGCCGTTGGAGTCGTCGCTCTGACTCCAGTTGTAAGGGGCGTAGGCGCACTCCATGGCGATGGTCAGCACGCCGTCCTCCACGCCGGAGGAGCCGGCGGTCTCCCCGCCTTCAGCGGTGGTGCCGGAATTGCCGGAGTCGGCAGTGTCGCCGGAGCTGCCGGTGCCGCCGCAGGCGGCCAGGGACGCTGTCATGGCCAGAGCCATCAGCAAGGTCAACAATCTCTTCATGTTTCTTCACCTTTCTCATCTCAAAAAAGATTCCGCGGCGGTCACAGACCTCCTCCGCGCCTGCCGCCGGCGGAGAGGAGAAAAAATGGACCGCTTTGTCAAGCGGTCCATGGAAAATACGGAAAGAAGCCCCCGGCAGGGACGATCCCGAACAGCCATTGATAGCGCTTCACAAAGGTTTGTGACAGTCCGGCAGGTATTCCCTGACGGCCCAGCACCAGAAGGACAGGCATCGTCCCGGCACTTCGGCGGCGGACCCTTCCCCGTCCGGCGGCTGCCTGGCCTTGCCGGAGCGGTACTGATGAACGCCGCGCCTCTATCTGAGCGATCCAATTTTGAAGGTATCCTATCACGTTCTCGGGGAGATGTCAACGCCCCTTCCCAGAAAAATGCCAAAAATCCCGCAGATTTGTGCAGATCATAGAAGAAAATGCCAAAACCGTTGCGCACTGTGGGGAAAATGTGGTATGATGCTCCCTGCACACACGGCGCAAGCGCCGGGAGAGGAGTGTGGAAGTATGATGCAGGCGGCGGAACTGGCGGTGCTGGACTGGCTCCAGGCCCATCTGCGCTGCGATTTTCTGGACGCGGTGATGCCGTGGATCAGCCGGATCTGCGACCACGGAGAGATTTGGATCCTGCTGGCGGCGGTGCTGCTGCTTCTGTGGAAGCACCGCTGGACAGGGATGTCCCTGTCCTTTGCGCTGATTCTGGATCTGATCTGCTGCAATATCGTTCTGAAACCCCTGGTCGGCCGGGTCCGGCCCTTCTTGGTGAATACCGCGGTGGAGCTGCTGACAGCACCCCCGGCGGACGCATCCTTTCCCTCGGGGCACACGGCGGCGTCCTTTGCGGCGGTGTTCGCCCTCCGGGCCTCCGGCAGCCCCCTGTGGAAGCCTGCCCTGGTACTGGCGGCTGGGATCGCCTTCTCCCGGCTGTACCTGTACGTCCACTGGCCCACCGACGTGCTGGGGGGCATTCTGGTGGGCGCCGCCGCAGGCTGGGCAGGCGCGCGGCTGGCAGACGCCCTCCGCCGCAGGCGGGAGCGGCTGGGCCGCAGGGCATAGCGGAAAAAACGGACCGGACGGCTTGCCGTCCGGTCCGTGCGGCTTCACGCGGCGTTCTCCCTGGCCTGAAGATATTTCTTCACAGCGAAGATGCCCGCCACCGCTGCCACGCCCAGTAGCGTCTCCGCCGCGTCGGTGTGGCTGACGATCATCTGCCGGACGATGGTGAACAGCAGCACGTCCACCACCGCGTCGGCGGTGTGCAGGGCCAGCATCTTCACGAACTCAATTCCCATCACCAGCAGCAGTGTGGCGGAGAGGAAATCCCCCAGGGCGAAGGCCTCTGGGGAGAGGAGCAGGGTCCGGCCAGTCTCCCGGAACAAAAATACCGCCCCGCAGACGATCACCAGCAGGATCACGGCGGCGATGAGCAGCTCCAAAGCACGGGCGGCCTTCAACAACAGGATGTGGGCGGGATGACGGTTCATGGTGCCTCCTTGCGCCGCGGGGCGGCAGAATGAAGATAAGAAATAAAAAGGGGGATAAGAGATGCCCCTCTCCGGGAAGTATCTCTTATTCTTTTATCTGGGCCTTGGACTTGCAAAAACGAAGAGCTCGTAAAAATGTAGGGGCGGCAATCTGCCGCCCGGCGGGAATAGTGTGGGGGCGTCGTGTTACCCCTCGTCGATGTCGAGGCTGCCGACGGGAGCCCCGGAGGGCAGAAATTTTTCGCCGTCGGACACTGTCAGGTACATAAAGCCTGTGGAATCCGCTGATTGGTACACCAGCGTACGGTCCTCGACGGCAAAGCGGTTGACGAATTTTTCATCATCTGTGGTGAGGATCACGGTGTCTCCGTCCAGTTTCCAGGTGCCGAGCCCAAAATAGCTGCTCAGGGCTCCTTCGGAACATCGCATACTTCCGTCACTGTTGAGGGCGATATAGAAATCGCTCCCAAACCCCTCTTTTTCGTAGATGTAGACCTGGTCGGCGAGGTCGTCGGCGGTTACCGCTGCCGGCTGGCCGGAACAGCCCGCCGCCATGAGAGTAAAGAGCAGGAGCAGGGCGGAAAACAGACGGCACTTCATCATGATGTAGCCCTCCTTTCCATGATCCGAAAACAGGACCGCCTCTCCATCAATCTATCACAGACGGCGGCCCATTGCAAGGCAAACCCGCCTTGCGTAAACGCCGGATTTGGGATATACTATATCTCTATGGAAAAATCAGCCTGCGGGCAGGAGGAACTCCCCATGAAGCTCATGGTCATCGACGGCAACAGCATCCTGAATCGGGCCTATTACGGCATCCGTCCTCTCACCACACGGGACGGGCTTTACACCCACGCCATCTTCGGATTTCTCACCACGCTCCTTCGACTGGAGGGGGAGGAGGCACCGGACGCGTTGTGCGTCACCTTCGACGTCCACGCTCCAACCTTCCGCCATCAGGCGTCGGAGGCCTACAAGGCCACCCGCAAGCCCATGCCGGAGGAGCTCCGGGTCCAGGTGCCGGTGCTGAAAGAGGTGCTGGACGCCCTGAACATTCCCCGTTATGAGCAGGAGGGCTGGGAGGCCGACGACCTGATCGGCACCATCTCCCGCAAGTGCGAGGCGGACGGCTGGGACTGCGTGGTGGTCACCGGCGACAAGGACAGCCTGCAGCTCATTACCGACCACACCATGGTGAAGCTGGTGTCCACCCGCATGGGGCAGACCACCACCAAGGATATGACGGAGACCGCCTTCCAAGAGCAGTACGGCTTCGCCCCCATCCACATGATCGACCTGAAGGCCCTGATGGGGGACAGCTCCGACAACATCCCCGGCGTCCCCGGCATCGGGGAGAAGACCGCCATGGCCCTGATCCAGCAGTACGAGAGCATCGACAACCTGTACGCCAAAATGCCGGACATCGAGGCCAAGCCTGCCGCCATCCGCAAGCTGGCGGAGGGGGAGGAGAGCGCCCGGGAGTCTTACTGGCTGGCCACCATCGTTACCGACGCGCCTCTGGACTTCCATCCCGAGGAGAACCTGTGCCGGAAGCCCGGCCCGGACGCCTACCCGCTGTTTTTGAAGCTGGAGTTCACCAAGCTGATCGAGAAGTTCGGCCTGTCCCCGGCGGAGCAGCCAGCGGCGGAAAGGGCGGACTTCACCATGACCGTGGAGCAGGTCACAGAGCCTGCTCAGACGGAGCGGCTGCTGGCCCTCTGGCGAGCGGCGGACCATGTATCGGTGCTGGCCCTGCCGGACCTGACGGGCCTCTCTGTGGTCTGCCGGACCGGGGCGGACACCGGCGTCACGGCGGAGCTGTTCTTCGACAAGTATCAGGGGGACTGGAACGCCCTTTTGAACGCCCTGTTCGCGGCGGACGTCCGCAAGGTCTCCCACAATGTCAAGGACCTGACGCGGACGCTGCTGGAAAACGGCCTGCGGGCGGAGGGCTTCGTCTTCGACACCGCCCTGGCTGCCTACCTGCTGGACGCCACGGCGGGGAGCTATGACCTTGCCCGCCTGTTCGTCGCCTATTTCAACGAGGAGCTGCCAAAGGCCCTCTACCTGGAACCGGACGCCTTCTCCCTGCTGGGGGACGCCGCCGCGGCGGAGGCCAGCTTCGACAGCTACGCCGCCGCCGTGGACTCCCTGTACGGCGCCCTGGCGGAAAGACTGGCGGAGCGGGGCCAGATGGACCTGCTGCATGAGATCGAGATGCCCCTCTGCGCCGTGCTGGCGGAGATGGAGACCGCCGGATGCAGGGTAGACGCCAAGGCCCTCGGTGCTTTCGGGGATCTGCTGGCCCGGCGGAGCGCCGAGCTGGAACAGCAGATCTACGCCATGGCGGGGGAGGAATTCAACATCAACTCCCCCAAGCAGCTGGGGGAGATCCTCTTCGGCAAGCTGGGCCTGCCCCATGGCAAAAAGACCAAGACCGGCTGGTCCACCAACGCCGATGTGCTGGAAAAGCTCCGGTACGAGGCCCCCATCGTGGGGGCGGTGCTGGAGTATCGCCAGTACGCCAAGCTGAAATCCACCTATGCCGACGGCCTTTTGAAGGCCATGGACCCGGACGGCCGGGTGCGGACCAGCTTCCAGATGACGGTGACGGCCACGGGCCGCCTCTCCTCCACAGAGCCCAATCTCCAGAACATCCCCACCCGCACGGACCTGGGCAGCGAGATCCGGCGGATGTTCATCCCGGCGGAGGGCTGCGTCCTAGTGGACGCCGACTACTCCCAGATCGAGCTGCGGCTGCTGGCCCACATGGCTGGGGACGAGGCCATGATCGCCGCCTTCCGCTCCGGCGGGGACTTCCACGCGGAGACGGCGGCCAAGGTGTTCCACGTGGCGCCGGACCAGGTAACTCATGAGATGCGCCGCCAGGCCAAGGCAGTGAACTTCGGCATCGTCTACGGCATCTCCGCCTTCTCCCTGAGCCAGGACATCGGCGTGAGCGTGGCGGAGGCCAAGGCGTATATGGAGGCCTACTTCGCCACCTTCCCAGGCGTCCGGACGTATATGGACGCCATTGTGGAGCGGGCCAGGGAGCAGGGCTATGTGGAGACGCTGTTCCACCGGCGGCGGGACCTGCCGGAGCTGAAGTCCTCCAACTTCAACCTCCGCTCCTTCGGGGAGCGAGTGGCCCTGAACATGCCCATCCAGGGCACCGCGGCGGACATCATGAAGCTGGCTATGGTGGCGGTGCGGAAACGCCTGCGGCAGGAACTGCCGGAGGCCCGTCTGGTGCTGCAAGTCCACGACGAGCTGATCGTGGAGTGCCCGGAGGCCCAGGCGGAGACCGCCGCGGCGCTGCTGAAGGAGGAGATGGAGAACGTGGTGTCCCTCTCCGTCCCCCTAACGGCGGACGCCCACTGGGGCAGAAACTGGCTGGAGGCCAAGGGCTGATGGGATTTCAGAAGATCGACTACGCCGCGTGGCCCCGCCGTCCGTATTTTGAGCATTACCACCGGGACGTGCCCTGTTGGTACAGCATGACAGTGGACGTGGACATCTCCGCCCTGCTGCCCCGCCTGCGGGGGTCGGGACTCCGGTTCTATCCGTCGGTGATCCACGGCATCTCCCGGATGGTCAACGCGGACCCGGCCCTCCGCATGGCTATGGACGAGACGGGGGCCATCGGCGTCTACGACCGGGTGGACCCCACTTATACGATTTTTCACAAGGACGATGAGACCTTCTGCGTCCTCTGGACCGCCTACCAGCCGGATCTGCGGGCCTTCTGCCAGGACTGGGAGGCGGACCGGACCCGCTATGGGGACATCCACACCTTTGAAGCCCGCCCGCCGGAGGCGGGACAGGGACTCTTCAACATCTCCGCCGTGCCCTGGGCCTCCTTCCGAAGTCTGCACCTGGAGCTGCCGGAGGCCAACGACTACCTGCTGCCCATCTTCACCCTGGGCCGCTACCGGAAGGAGAACGGCCGCACCCTGCTGCCTCTGGCCATGCAGGTCCACCACGGCGTCACGGACGGCTTTCACGTGGGGCGGTTCTTCAACCGCCTCCAGGCCTGGGCGGACAGTGCGCCGGAGATGGGCGCATGAAGCGCCTGTATATGATCGGCGGTCCTATGGGCGTGGGAAAGACCGCCGCCTGCCGCCAGCTGCAGCAGCTGCTGGACCGGAGCGTGTTCCTGGACAGGGACTGGTGCTGGGATGCCCACCCCTTTCAGGTGACGGAGGAGACCCGGGAGATGGTGTTGGAGAACATCTCTTTTCTCCTGAACAGCTTCCTCCGCTGCTCCGCCTATGACCATGTGATTTTCTGCTGGGTCCTGCACCGGCGGGAAATCTGGGAAGACCTGCTCCGCCGCCTGACGGAGCCGTATGTCCTGCGGGCCGTCTCCCTGGTCTGCACACCGGAGACCCTGCGGTCCCGGCTGGAGGGAGATATCCTCGCCGGAAAGCGAATACCGGATGTGTTGGACCGGAGCCTGGCCTACCTGCCGCTGTATGATGCCCTGGACATCCGGCACCTGGATGTGACGGCTTTGACGCCCCGGGAGACGGCGGAGTGCATCCGAAGGGAGGGCGGCGCATGAAGCGGCTGATCGTCCTGCTGGGCGTGGCTGGGGTGTCCCTGTCGGCGGTGTTTGTCCGGTGGTCCACGGCGCCGTCCCTGATCCTGGCGCTGTACCGGATGGCCTTTTCGGCGGCGCTGATGGCGGTCCCGGTACTGGCGGGACGAAGGCGGGAGCTGAAATCCCTGACCCGGCGGGACGTGCTGCTGTGCCTTGCCAGCGGCTTGTTTCTGGGCATCCACTTCGCGGCGTATTTTGGGGCCCTGCGGGCCACCTCCATCGCCTCGGCGGTGGTGCTGGTGGATACGGAGGTATTCTTTGTGGCAGCGGCCTCGGCGTTGTTTCTGGGGCAGCGGCTGCCCCGCCGGACCTGGCCCGCGGTCCTGCTTGCCTTTGCAGGCAGCGCGGTGGTGGCGCTGGCAGACAGCGCCGCCGGGACGAATGCGCTGCTGGGAGATTTGATTGCCCTGGCCGGCGCCGCCGCCATGGCGGTCTATACCATGATCGGAACGGTCTGCCGGCAGCGGCTCTCCACGTCAGTGTACACCTTTCTGGTGTATACGTCTGCCGCGGCCACGCTGCTGGCTGCGGCCCTGCTGAGCGGAACGCCGCTGGCCGGCTACGGTCCGGTGAACGGGCTGACGGCCCTGGGCATGGCGGTATGCTGCACCCTGCTGGGACACAATGTGTTCAGCTGGGGGCTGAAATATCTGCCGCCGGCCTTCATCGCCACGGTCAAGCTGATGGAGCCGGTGTTCGCCTCTGTCTGGGGACTCCTGCTCTTTGGCGAGCGGCCGGGCTGGCTGACGGTTGCCGGAGGCGCGGCGGTCCTTCTGGGCGTGGGGCTGTATGCCCGTACCATCGGCGGGGATGCCGGAAAACGAGAGGAGAGAGAACCATGAGCGAACAGATGCACGTGCGCATCGTCCCCATGACCGGGGACCATCTGGACGAGGTGGCGGAGCTGGAACGGATCTGCTTCACTACCCCCTGGTCCCGGAACATGCTGGTGGAGGAGCTGCAGAACGACTGCGCCGCCTTCCTGGTGGCCCTGGATGACGAGGACCACGTGGCGGGCTACGCCGGCCTGCTGGTGGTGCTGGACGAGGGGTACATCACCAATGTGGCCGTGCGGCCGGAGTGCCGCCGCAACGGCATCGCCCAGAAGCTGCTGCAAGTGTTCCTGGACTTTGCCCAGGCCCACAAGCTGGCGTTTCTGACGCTGGAGGTCCGGGCCTCCAACTACGGGGCCATCGCCCTGTACGGCAGCCGGGGCTTCCGCAGCGTGGGCAGGCGGAAAAACTATTACGAGCATCCGAAGGAGGATGCCATCATCATGACAAAGGAGTTTACCGATGGAACTGAGGATCCCGACACTGGAGCAGCTGCGGACGGTCTATGACCGGGACCTGCGGACAGCATTTCCCGCAGCGGAGCTGAAGCCCCTGAAGAATATGGAGGAGATGTGGGCCGAGGGGCGGTACCGCCCCTGGTGCCTCTTTGACGGGGACGACATCGCCGGCGAGGCATTTTTATGGCTGGGCCACCCCGGCTGGGCCCTGCTGGACTATCTGTGCGTGGCCGCAGACCGCCGGAACGGCGGCCTGGGCTCCGTGATCCTGGAGAAGCTCCGGGAGGCGGAGCGGGGCAATGTGATCTTCGGAGAGAGTGAGATCCCTTGCTACGCCCCGGACCCGGCCATGGCAGAGCGGCGGCTGGGCTTCTATGCCCGCAACGGCGCCCGGACCGCCGGGTATGACACGGAGATGTTCGGCGTACCCTACAAGACCCTGTACTGGGCGGAGGGGAAAGTGGACGAGTCCGCCCTGATGGAGGAGCACCGCTTTGTCTATGCCAGTACCTTTGCGCCGGATAAATTCCGCAGATATGTCCGCATCCCCTTTGATCCAAATGGGACGCCGGGCGAGAGAGTATCCTGGCAGCAGTGACGGAAAAGAGAGGGACAGATCATGAAAATTTTGGCCTTTGAGTCCTCCTGCGACGAGACAGCGGTGGCCGTGGTGGAGGACGGGCGCACGGTCCTGTCCGATGCCATCGCCTCCCAGGCGGACCTCCACGCCCTGTACGGCGGCGTGGTGCCGGAGATCGCCTCCCGCAAGCATGTGGAGGCCATTGCCGCCCTGACGGACCAGGCTCTGCGGCAGGCGGGCTGTGAGAAGTCCGACATCGACGCGGTGGCAGTGACCTATGCCCCGGGGCTCATCGGCGCGGTGCTGGTGGGCCTCAGCTTCGCCAAGTCGGTGGCCTTTGCCCTGGGGGTGCCCCTGATCCCGGTGCACCACATCCGGGGCCACATCGCCGCCAATTACCTGGCCTTTCCGGAACTGGAGCCGCCCTTCCTGGCCCTGGCCATCTCCGGAGGCAACACAATGATCGTGGACGTCCGGGACTACACGGATATGGAGATCCTGGGCGCCACCCGGGATGACGCAGCAGGGGAGTGCTTCGACAAGGCGGCCCGGGTGCTGGGCCTGCCCTATCCCGGCGGCGCCCCCATGGACGCCCTGGCCCGGCAGTCCCCGGGCGGGGTGTACACCCTGCCTCACGCCCATGTGGACGGGGCAGAGCTGGACATGAGCTTCTCCGGCCTCAAGACGGCGGTGGTGAACCTGGCCCACCATGCTCAGCAGGTGGGGGAGTCTCTGGACCGGGCAGCGCTGGCTCGGGACTTCGCCCAGGCTGTCAGCGATACACTGGTGCCCCGGGCCATGGAGGCGGCAAAGCAGACTGGCCGCACCGTGCTTTGCGCCGCCGGCGGCGTAGCGGCCAACTCCGTCATCCGGAAGGATCTTCGTCGGGCCTGCGAGGCGGCAGACATCCGGTTATACCTGCCGCCGCTGAAACTCTGCGGCGACAACGGTGCCATGATCGGCGCCCAGGGGTATTATGAATATCTGGCAGGGCATACGGCTGGCATGGAGCTGAACGCCTATGCTACACGGGACATTGCAGACTGAATCAGGCGGCCGCGTCAGCGGCCGCCTGATTTATTGGAAAATGCATAACGAGCTTATGCAGGCTGCATCTGTAAAGCCAGATACCTTGCTTTTTGTGAAGGCGCAACTCGGGTGGTCTTCATTTGCCGTTCACTTTTGGAAAAACAGGCAGGAGAGGCGGAGAACTTTTTGAAGGTAAAACATTATGTAAAGTTTAGACGCTTTTTTGGGCGGTGGAAAAGCGCAAAAAGAGAAGATGGTAAATTTATACAATTTACAAAAAAATATTGAAAATAAGTGGAAAATTCGCGTGTGGAAAATCATGTGGAAAATGTGAATAACTCTTTGTAAAAAGAAATTATCAAATAAATTATGTAAATGCTGAAAAGAACGGAAGACTGCAAAAAGAAGGGAGTCAACAGAAAATAATGACAGAATTTGTCGAAGTTTCTTGGGAAAATCACAACAGAATTTCCTGTTGTAATGGGCGGAATTCGGGGGAAAAGCGTAGGAAATAAGCTAATCGCCTGAAAATATTTTGAAGGAATTCCTTCAAAATACAAAATGTAATATACAGGAATCGCCATGCAGAGAGTGTGGCAGGAAATCAAAAGAATCTGTTGACGTCGGTCAAAAGATATGATAAAATATATCCTGTTCTGGATGTGCCTTTCCAAAAACACCATGTCATGAATTGATAAGCTAATGTAGCTCAGTCGGTAGAGCAGCTGATTCGTAATCAGCAGGTCGTGTGTTCGAGTCACATCATTAGCTCCAAAAGAAGCCCTGAGGTCCAACGGCCTTGAGGCTTCTCTTTTTCTGGAAATGTTGTATAACGGTGGTAATATGGTAGCAACTGTCATTTTAGCTTGTGCATCTCCGGCTGGAGGCGGCCCGGATCGTTGTTATTGACGAGCGCAGAACCTGTGCTGCCTAAGGCATCTGCGCGCACTGGCGGCAGGCCGGGGCTGGTGAACGAGAACCCCGACCATGTGCGGCCTGCATACTGCCAGAGGGCCTCTCGGAGGGAGGATGCCCCTGTGAGCGGCTGGAGCAGAGAAGTTCAAAACGCAAAGAGGAGACGGAAAACCGTATGGCTTCCTTCAAGCGAAAGAGGGCCCCGGTGCGGAATCCGCACCGGGGCCCATGAGGTTCTCAATGTCCGTTTCGACCGGAAGCTCCACGGCTTTGCGCGTGCTTCCTGCCGCGCTCCGCCGGGAATCCATGCACCTTACTTATAATAAATTCCCAATAGCGCCTTGTGAGGCTCTGTGAATGCCCCCAGCCGGATCTCCATGCTGATCTCGAAGGCCCGGTCCCAGGGGAAGCCGTATCCCGTCAGCTCCACGCCGCCCCAGCCCCGCTCGGCATACTCCCGGGTGGCGGAAAGGGAAGAGATGAAGTTGCTCCGCTCCAGGTTTTCGATCACCGGGGCCACGGCCACTGCCATGCCGGCCTCCAGCCGCTCCAGGATGGCCACCCGGTCGATGTCCGGCATCCAGAAGTTGTCGGCATTGCCTGACAGGTCGTTCCGGACAAAGCTCAGAATGTCGTTGCGCACGATGTTCTTGTAGCAGAAGTCCTTCAGAATGCTGTCCGCCAAGGTCCGGAGAAATGCCTGTTCTGTGGCATCTGTTTGCTCACCGTGCTGGAGGAAGGCATACCGGGCCACACCATGGCTCAGGGCCGTGCCGGTGACGATGGCCATATCCAGAAAACCCGCATAGCTCAAAAGCCAGCCAAGCTCTGCCTGATCTGTCAGCGCCTTATGGAAGGCGGTCCCGTAGGTGCCGTTTCCCGCGTCGATGAGGATGGTAGGCAGCCCGGCAGCCCGGTTGTCGTTCAGACACTGGACCAGTGCGTTGATATACGTCTCCTGGGCTGCCGGGTCTGCCGGCTGGGTCAGCACCAGCATTGCCAGTTCCTCGCCGCCGGGTTCCGCCATCGTCAGGTCGAAAAAGTCGAAGTGCTCTGCCACGATGGCCTCCAGAGGCTGGTAGTCATAGGCGCAGGCGGGTTGGTCCTCAGTACCGCCGAAATACTGGACGGACACCGTAGCACCTTCCCAGCCGTACTCCTCCAGGCAGAGCTTCGTCACCGCCTTAAAGGCCAGGTCGTCCACACCGGAGAGCAGGGCGTCCCCTTGGCGCAGCTGCGCCCGGAGATAGGCGATCTCGTTTTTCTGGATGCTGTCCTCCTCCGAGGAGTCGTCGATGCCGATCAATACCCGGAACTGCCCGTCCGCCGTCTCCTCCAGAGCTTGGAACATGGCGTCGCTAAGCCGCAGCTTCCGCTCCCGGGAGGCCAGATAGTTCTCCACAGCTCCCTCCGGCAGCGGCTCCTCCGCCTCCACCGGGACGGGGGTTCCGTCTGCCCCCAGGGGGTAGTCCGCCACAATGTTCCCGATGGTCAGATCCGTGCCCTCCAGGTGGGGACGGGGTGCCATGCCGTAAGTCCGCAGGGCATTGTACTCGTTGAGGCCGAACCCGCCGTAGCCGGTGGTGGCCGCCAGCCGCATGACTGTGTCCAGCAACCAGATCCGGTTGTTCTCATCCGCTGCCAGCAGGTCGATCACCGCCGTCAGCAGCTCCGCTTCCACCAGTGTCTCTCCGGAGGAAAGCGTCACCGGGTTCTCCCCAGTCATAGCCCGGGAGCTGACCAGCCCGCCGGAGAGCAGCTGATCCAGGGACAGGATGTACCGGTCACACCCGGCGGCCTCCTGCTTAGCCACCCACTCGTACAGTGCTCCCCGGTCCCCGTACTGGGTCCCGTTCTCATTCGGGGGCTGGCCGTCCAGCCGGGTGCGGTACAGGTCCCGCTCCGGCATGGCCAACTCGTAGCCCAAGGATTCCGCCAGGTATACCACCCGCTCGGCGTTGTCTGGCCGGTCATCCAGAGGTACGTAGGCGATCACCGGCGCACCGGCCCGGGGGGTCTCCTGTTCCACAGGCTCCGTCCGCACCGGCCCGCACCCTGCCAGAAGCGTACAGGCCAGCGCCGCTGCCAACATCCGTCTTCTCATGGTATGTTCTCCTGTTTCCAAAAGAGCGGAGCCATCGGCTCCGCTCCATCTGTTCTGTCCTGCCCCACACTCTCGGGACGGGAAAAGGGGCAGGGGAAAACCTTCGGTTTTCCCCAGTTGATCTGCCTCCGGCAGCTCAAGAATCTGAAACCATTTTCGGCAGGATATGCGCCTGCCGAAAATACATGGACTCAGCCGCCTTGGGCGGCGTCTCCAGTGACCGCCGTGGTGGCTCGGAGGGGAGCCTGCTCCCCTCCGAATTCCCTCACAGTCCGAATGCTCCCAGGTCCAACCCACCGGTGGCCTGCTCGATGCTCTTGTCCATGGCCTCCCCGGCCTGGCGCAGGGCCTCATTTACAGCGGATACCACCAGGTCCTGGAGCATCTCCACATCCTCCGGGTCCACGGCCTCCGGTTTGATGGTAACGGCCAGCACTTCCTTTTTGCCGTTGACCTTGGCCTCTACCACGCCGCCTCCCACGCTGGCGGTGAACTCCTGGGCCTCTACGGCCTCCTGGGCCGCATTCACCTGCTCCTGCATCTGCTGGATGCGGGCCTGCATCTCCGCCTGGCGCTGAGCGCCGGTCATCTTCATGCTGCCGTTGGTAAATCCACGGCGTGCGCTGTATCCCATAACTGGTCTCTCCTTTGTATTACTTGATCTCGATATTATCGAACTGACTGCCGAATTTCAGCAGGTTCTGCAGATTTTCCCGGGGCGTGGCCTTGGGGGGCTCTCCCACCTGAAAGACCAGGCGCACCGTCACGCCGCCGCTGGCGGCTTCCTCCATCAGGGCATTTCGCACCCGGTCATTGTCCAGACGTCCCAAGGTAATGTCATCCGGGGCATAAACCGTCAGCAGGCCGCCCTCCAGAACACCTGTGCACATATCCAGAAACACCCGGTACATAGGCGGCAGGCGGCCCTTGCAGCCCTCTGCCAGCGCCCGCCACCAACTGCCCCCCACAGCGGATGCCGCAGCAGGGGAGGGGGCGGCGGGCTGCGCCTCCGGTACGTCGAACACCCGCGCTCCGGGCTCCTCCGGCAGAGGCGGCTCCTCGGGAAGCGGAGGGCGCTCCTCCCGTGCCGGCGGTTCTTCCCGAGGCGGGGCATCCTCCGGCGCAGGTGCCGGGGGCGGTACGGGGCCGGAGGACAGCTTCACCGTGCCGCCGCTTTCTGCGGCGGCCGCCCGCAGAAGCTGCCCCCGTTGGGCACTGTCTTCCAGCCGCTGGACCCGGGCCTCCAGGGCCGTCAGGTCCCCAGAGAGGGACTCGTCGCACAGCCGCAGGAGGCAGAGCTCCGCATCCGTGCGGCGGTTGGAGCTGTAATAGAGGTCCGCCGTGGCCCTTTGCAGCGTAGTGGCCAGGTAGATCAGCCGGGTAGCGGGAATCTCCCTGCCCAGCCTGTCCAGCGTGGCGCTGTCATAGCCGCCGGAGAGCAGGGCTGCCCCCCCCTCCGGCGCCGTACGCCGCAGCAGCAGGTCCCGGACCAGCGTGCTGAGCTCACCCAGCACCGCGCCTACATCCTTGCCACCCTGGTACAGCTGGTCCAGCTGCAGCAGGGCGCCCTTGGCGTCCCGGCTCAGAATAAACTCCATCAGCTGGGCCGTCTGCAGGTTTCCCGCCAGGCCCAGCGCCTCCAGCACGGCCCGGCTGTCCACGGTCCCGCCTACGGCGGCACACTGGTCCAAAAGGCTCAGGCCGTCCCGCAGAGCGCCGTCCGCCAGACGGCTCAACAGCTCCGCGCCATCCGCCGTCAGGTCGATCTGCTCCTGTCCGGCCACATACAGCAGCCGCGCCGCGATGTCCTGAGGCGTGATGCGCTTGAAGGAAAACCGCTGGCACCTAGAGAGGATGGTGGCGGGCACCTTGTGGAGCTCCGTAGTGGCCAGAATGAACATCAGGTGCTCCGGCGGCTCCTCCAGAATCTTCAGCAGAGCATTGAAGGCCGGGGTGGAGAGCATGTGGACCTCGTCCACGATGTACACCCGCTTCTTCACATTGGCCGGGGCGTAGATGGCTTCGTCCCGCAAGGCCCGCACTTGGTCGACACCGTTGTTGGAGGCAGCGTCCAGCTCCAGTACATCCAGAAAACTGCCGTTTTCGATGCCCACGCAGGAGGGGCACTGGCAGCAGGGATCGCCGTCCATCGGGTGCTCGCAGTTGACGGCCTTGGCCAAGATTTTGGCACAGGTGGTCTTGCCGGTGCCCCGGGTGCCTGTGAAGAGGTACGCATGGGAGGTGCGGCCCTCCGCCACCTGCTTACGCAGAGTCTGGGTGATGTGGGACTGGCCGATGACATCCGAAAACGTTTTGGGCCGCCATTTGCGGTACAGGGCCTGATACAAGAAATCACCTCCAAGCGAAAAAAGTCCTCCGCATGCAGCTGCGGAACCGGCGCCCTCGCGGCACATGGAACATCCCGCTTAATGCTGCTCGGTTCCCCGCCTGACATGATTCGCGGGCATCCATTGCGCGAGACCGGCTCCGCAGCTGCATGCGGAGGACTGTAACGTTATAGCTTATTTATTTTACTATATCCTCTGCAAATTGGCAACAAAAAATTTTCCGCTTTCTGAAAAAAATAGTCTTTACAACAGAGAAAATTATGGTATAATATTATCTGCCGTTGCATGGCAGGGATGATGGACTCATAGTTCAACGGGGAGGGCGCTGCGTTTGCAGCCATATAAAACTACATCCCGCAGCGCTGGTTCTCCTCCCATTTACTAGTCTGGTTTTCCGTGATTTCTCCTCAAAACCGAATATCTCAAAAATCTGTTTTTCATAACTTTTTTGATTGAAAAATGGCCGATTTGGGCTCGTAGCTCAGCTGGGAGAGCGCTGCGTTCGCATCCATATGGATGCACATCATTCGGCCCTGTTTCCCCATGATTTAGCAGTCCGATTTTCCGGACTTTTCCCTCAAAATCGAATATCTCAAAAACCCATTTTTCGCAACTTTTTTGATTGAAAAGTGGCTGATTTGGGCGGTTAGCTCAGCTGGGAGAGCGCGGCGTTCGCATCGCCGAGGTCGAGGGTTCGATCCCCTTACCGTCCACCAAAATGGAAATCGCTGCAGTTTTTACTGCGGCGATTTTCCCGTTTGACCACAGAAATACCACAGACGGATTTCTGTTTTGACCACTTGAAAGGCGCTCCTTTTCGGAAGGAGTGCCCTTCTTTTGTTTACTGTCCCGCAAAATCTGAGGTGGTATTTTCATCCTTTACATCTGCATCGCTGGGCTTTCGTCTCCTCTAAGTTCCGCCTGAACCTCATCATAGTATCTCTGCACCGTTGTACGGTCCATCTGCAATTCCCTGGCGATCATGGACTTGCTGGTCACGCCGGGGTGCTCCCGCAGGTAGGCGGCGATGGCTTTCTTCTTGGGGCTTACCCCATCAGGATACTCCATGCTGGTCCCGGAGCGCAGGGAGGCGATCTCCGCCTTCATCTGGAGGATCAGCTCCGCCAGCTTCTCCTCGCACTCCGCCTCCGTGTGTCCATAGACGTTCCGGGAGTGTTTTTTCCCGTCCGGCCACACCGGGGAGTAACGCCCCTCCCAGAGATTTTCCTTGATCTGCTTGAGATAACCAGTCCCCGGCCTGCGGTGGGCGGGCTGGACGGGGGTGAATTCTGGCTCCAAGTAGGCGGCCTTTTCTTCTTTCTCAGTCACTACCGTCTCCACACCCGCAATTCCCCGGTCGATACTTACTGCGGCCTTCCGCCGCATCCCATCGGTGATGTGGGTATAGGTGTTCAGGGTGGTGGCGGAGGAAACATGGCCGATGATGGCGGAGAGTGTCTTAACATCCATCCCGTTCTCCAGAGACATGGTGGCAAAGGTATGCCTCAAATCATGAAATCTGACGGACTTGCACCCTGCCCGCTTCAGAATGCTCTGGAGCCGTTTGCGCACATAGCCCGGGTCAATGGGCTGATCCGGCTTGATCCTCGACGGGAACATTAGATCTGAGAAGATACCCTTTTTGTACTCCGCCAGCACCGCCAGCATGGCAGGAGGGAGGATGATCGTGCGGTTGGCCGCCTTGGTCTTGGGTTCGCTGATGATCAGCTTCCCGCCCACCGGGCAGACCTGCTTGTCGATGTGGAGCTTCCCCGTGGTGAAGTCCAGATCGTCCCACCGGAGGGCCAGCAGCTCACCACGGCGCATCCCGGTGGTCAGGTCCAGCAGGAACAGCTCGTACATCCCCTCTGCCTTGGCCTGGATGAGGAACCGGCGCATCTCCTCCTGGGTCAGCACCTGCATCTCCTTCCCCTTGATAGGCGGGAGCCTGCACCCGGCGGCGGGGTTGCCGTGGATCAGTTTCTCATCCACCGCCCTGTCCAGGGCCATCTGGCAGACGGCGTGGCAGCTGCGTACCGAGCGGTCTGCCATGCCCTTTCCCCGCTTGTCCGCATGGCTTTTTCTGCCGCTCTCCTTCATCGTCCGAAAGAACTGCTGGAGATCAGCCTGTGTCAGCCGGTTGAGTTGGATGCTGCCCAGGCCGGGGATCAGGTGGTTGTAGATCCAGCCCTCATAGCCAAGCTGGGTGGTGGGCCGGAGCCGCGGCTTGGAGAAGTTCTGGTACCAGTAGTCCATCCACACTCCAAAGGGCATCTCCGGCCGCACCTGGGTGGGGCGGTAGCCGCCGCACTGCTCTTTTAGCTGTTCCAGTTTCTCCACGCATTCCTTCTTTGTCTTGGCCAGCACATTTTTTGTTTTGGGATTGCCGGCCTCGTCATAGCCCACTACCACCCGGCCCTCCCAGCGGCCGTCTTTCCGCAGGCGGACGGTGCCCTCGCCCCGTTTTCTCTTTCCCGCCATGCTCTCACCTCACCATGATATTTTCCATAAAGCCGCCCACGATCTCGCTGGCCCGCTTCTGCATATCGCCAGTCACATGGGTGTAGGTGTCCAGTGTGAAGGACGCTTGGGTGTGTCCCAGGATACCTGACAGGGTCTTGGCGTCTACCCCGGAGGCCAGGGCATGAGTGGCAAATGTGTGACGTAGATCATGGAACCTGATACTGGGCAATCCCGCCTTTTTCAACAGTTCCTTCATGCGGACATAGGCGGCGTCAGGGCGGGTGGGGCGCTCCGGGCGGAGAGGATCAGGGAATATCCACTCCGAGTATGTCTGTTTCCTGCGCTCTGAAAGGAGCTGGGCCGTGCTGGGCGGCAGGGTGATGATCCTCTTCCCGGCCCCGGTCTTTGTCTCTCCGGCGGTCAGCCTGCCGCCCCGTTCCGCATGGATGGTCCGGCGGACGGTGAGGGTGCCGTGGGCCTCGTCGAAGTCCTGCCACATGAGGCCGCAGATCTCGCCACGGCGCAGGCCGGTGGTCAGCTCCGTATAGAAGAAGTCGTGCCAGACCTTGTCCTCCTGGATGGCTGTCATGAACCGCTCCAGCTGGGCATCATTCAGGACCTGCTTGGGCGCGGCCTTTTTCCTTGGCAGGACGATGCCGTCGGTGGGATTACCAGCAATCAGGTTTTCCTGTGCCGCCGCGTCCAGGGCCTCGTGGAGGACGCCGTGGATGCGGCGGATGGTGGAGCCGGCCAGCTTGTACCCGAATTGCGGATGTTCCTCCTGGCGTCCGTGCTCCTGGAGCTCCCGGTACAGCTGGCGGATATCCTCGGCCGTAATTTTGCTCACCGGTTTGTTTCCCATATAGGGTTTGATGTTCCGTTCGATGTACCCCCGGTATCCCTCCAGAGTGGAAGGCCGCACCGAGGGGGCGGCATACTCCTCCAGCCAGCGGTCCAGCCACTCGCCCAGGGGCATCTTGCTCTCCTCCCGCAGATCCACATCCCGGTACTCCTCGATGTTCCGGTGAAGCTTTGCCAGCAGCTCCTTCTGACTTCCGGCGGAGAGGTAGCGGAAGATCGGATCGCCGTTCTTCTTGTGGCCCACTACGATTCTTCCCTCCCAGCGGCCGTCCTCCCGTTTTCGTACCATACCATCACCGGACGGTCTTCGCTTTGCCATGTTCTGCACCTCCTTTTCAGCAACACACAATACCCCAACCGCGTTTCAATATCCAGTCTTTTTCCGAAACTTTTTCAGGAAGTTTTTGCGGCCTTGGAGTATCTTCTCTTTGTATTGCGTAACAAATTTTTATGCGCCTATATTCCGCTCATGGTCATGCCGCCCTGGGTCTGATCGTGGTCGTCCGGCTTGTGGCCCATGGAGATCTTCTTCGCCCTGATCTTTCGGAGCAGCTTTCGGTCCACGCCATGTCCCGCCGGGGCGGCAGGCGGCACGGAGTTATCCTGAAATATCTGCCCCAGGTGGTGGAGCAGCTTGGTGGCAGACAGGAGCACATTGGGGCTGTGGTTGTCATGGAAGTGCTTCAGGAAGAACTGGGCGTACTCGTTTCCTTGGGATGCAGATTCCCAGAACCAGCGGTACGCCTGCTCTCGATTACGAGCCACATCCTCTCCGGTGAGGTACAGCTTGCCCAGGGTGTACTGCGCATACTGGTTGCCCTCCTGGGCGGCATTGGTTAGATACTCTACCGCCTTGGCCGTATCCTTTGGGACATCCGTTCCCTCCAGATACATTCTTCCCAGCCGGTAGGCGGCGTAGTTGTTGCCCTGCACCGCTGCTTTCTCATAGCAAGACACCGCTTTCTCCATCCGCTTTTGACTTTGCAGCAGTTTACCAAGGGCGTATTGAGAAAAGTCATGACCGGCTTCGGCGGCACGGCGGAACCACAGCTCCGCCTGTTCATCATCCGGCAGCACGCCCATACCATCCCGCCAGCATTTGCCCAGCAGGTGAGCTGCCACGGTGAAGCCGGCGTCCCAGAGCTTCTCCAGCACTTGCACCTGCTCCGCCTTTTCCGCTTCTGTGTTTTCATATTCAGACAGGATCTCCTTGGCGTTCTGGTAGGCTGCCGCCATCTCCCACCGGGAGGACCAGGCGTAGTACACCTCCGCCTGATCCTCATCAACCTCGTCCCTCATGGATGCGTCCTCGAAGGTGAGCACACCCAGGCGCAGTTCCTCTGCTTCCCAGATGACCATGTTTTTGATGGTCTTGAACTCCTGCTGTTGGGAGAGGGGCAGGTGCTCCCTTGGACTGTCCTTGTAATATCCCTCCAGCTCATCCCGCATCCGGTTCCATTGCTCGTAGCACTCGGCCACCTCCGGGAGCACGGCCAGCTTGTCTACGATGGCGTCCACTTGCATCTTTACCGGCTTTCTCAGGTAGCCGTACACCTTCCTGCCCTTGACCTCGGACAGCATCCCAGCCAGCGTTTCCATCTGGCCGGCGATGACCGGACTGTCGCAGAGGCCGGACTTCATCTCCCGGATGAGTTGCTCCATGGCCTCCATCGCCGCGTCCCGCACCTGCCGGTAGGACAGATCTTTTTGCTGGTAGAGGGACAGCAGCTCGTCCTGAAAGATTTCGTTGGACAGCTTTGAACGCATCTGCTCGATGCCTTTCTCGGTCAGATAGCCCTGCTTTGGATCGGCAGACCAGGCCATCATGTGGATGTGTGGGTGGTGCTTTTCGTCGTGGAAGGCGGCCCGCCAGCGAAAGTCTTTCGGCGGAATTTTCATAGCCGCTGCCAGTTCTGTCTGATGAGCCAGCAGCAGTTTCCGCCAGCTCTCCGCGGAGTCATACCCCAGCCGGACGGCATCCTCCCGCTTCAGGGAGTAGATGAAGGTCCACACCGGGCCAGTATGCCCATTGATCTCAGCCATGGTTTTCTCCAGATCGGCGGGACCGTCGGCGGAGAACAGTCCGTGGGACCGGGGGCGCTCCGCCATGTACTCCAGGTAGCCGCCGGGCTTCAGCTCCTCCACGCCGTCCCGGGTGGCGATATATTCGGCATAGTGACCGCCGCCGTTTCCCGGCCTGATGTAACCCGACTTTTGAATCAGTCCCTCCATTCCTCCACCCCTTTCTGGTAGGCAAGGGCGTCATCCATGTCGATCTCACCGTTGGTCTCTCTGACCTCCTTCACACACCGGACCCGCGTCTTACGCAGCGTGTCCAGATCCACCTCCATCCCGGCGGCCACCAGATTTCCCATGAGGTTCTCCTCCACCGCCAGCTTGAACAGCAGATGTCCCATCCGTTTGCCCAGGGCCCCCAGCTTGCCATCCAGTATGTCGGACAGCACTCTGGGCAGATACTCATCGGCCCGTTCCGCGTCCAGGTAGCCGGAGTAGAACTGAATCGCCTTTTCGATATACTCATTTTTGGTGGAGCAGTTGTCTTTCTGGTAGTGGGACTCCACCTGATCCCACACGGCATCGTCCATCCAGACAGTGTGCCGGTGTCTGTTTTCACCCATTGTCAAGTACCTCCCAAATCCGTGATAGCGTCAGCGAATGTCCCGCAACGGCGGGGATATTCGTCTGTTTCTCTGGAAACAGCGTCAATCGCAGTTTGGACGTTCTGGAAAAGCGTCAGCCTCTGTCCCCGGAAACCGCCCGCACTGCGGGCGGAAGTGACTGCCTGGGAGCCATAAAAGCGCCAGGGCTTTCTCCTGCTTTTTCTTTCGTCCTCGCCTTGCGCTCTCATCCGGGCCGACAGCGGTCCAAATCTACGGCGAGGCCCCGAGTGGGGCTGGGAGTTCACCCAGCCCCGGAACGGCCCATACAGCGGGCTACAGGCGGTTACGCAGGGCTTTCCCGTTTCCGCAGAAGATTAGCTATCCGTTGACGTTCCGTAGTCAGATCCAGCTCATCCATCTGCCGGTCGTAGTGTTCATCTATCACCTCCTGAATCGGGCGGAGCGTGTACAGCAGGTTCCCATTGCGTTTCTGACCAGCCCTGGTGGTGATTTCAGTTGGCTCGGTGGAGATGAGTCCGCGCTCCTCAAGGCATAGTGTGTACTTGCGTACCGTGTTCTCGCTCATACGCACTGCCTGCCCGATGCTCTTGTAGCTGGGCCAGCACTGATGCGTCTTTCGATTTTCACACCGCCGCAGGTAGCAGTACACTGCCAGCTCTCCCGGGTTCAGACCCAGCAGAAATATTTCATTGGGCAGAGAGAAATAATTTCCACAGCTGACGTACTTCACAATCCTCCTCCCGTATGCTCCTTCACCCAGCGGATGAACTGTTCTTTCGGCACCACCATCCTGCTGCCAATCTTCAGTACCGGGAAACCCGGCTCGTGCATCAGCTCGTAGCCGGATGAGGGAGACACCCCCAGCGCCTTTGCCACCGTTGCCGCGTTCAGGAACAACGGCAGGTCCTCGTAGGTTTTATAGATCGAGTCTTTCAGTTATTTTGCACCTCCTGATTGATTTTTGTTTCTCTGTCTGGTACGATGGTAGCACACAGAGGAGTCCTCTTCAATAGATTTGAGGCAGGTCAGGTAAACCTCAAAAATCAATCGGATACAGGAGGTGGCCGCCGTGGCAGATTCCTTCGATCAGTTCTCCGTATTTTTTACTTCGGATGCCGCATATGTGGCTGGCAAGGAATTCCCCCTGGGGCAGTTCACTACCGATGTTTTGAATCTGGATGATGCGGTGCTGTCCGGGATCAATGACCAGATCGACAAGTTTATGTCCGCGGCAGCCTCGATCTTCACAGAGAAAACAGTCAGCGCCGTTCATGCGGCGCAGGAGAAGCTGAACGCTGTCTGGGATCTGGTCTTTGAGCTGCCGCTCTATCGGGAGCTGGAGATAGATTTGGATAAGGCGTATCATTTATTTTCGCGCCTGTTTTCCGACCAAGAGAAATGGGAAGAGGCGCTGGACGTGGACTCTGAGGGACACGCCATGCTGGAGGACTTTCTAAATGGTCTGGAGTATCTTCCTCAGAGCCTCCGAAACTTCCGGGGGCAAATCACAGGTATGTTGGAGCTGTACTTCGAGCGTCTGACCCGCCGGAGCGCAGGTGCCTATGCCGCGGCTTATGCACAATATTTTACCGATGTGGACGCCGCCGGGCGGGTGCTCTTTGATGCGCCGCCTTTCGCGCAGAGTTTTCCGGTGGAGGTTCAGTTTGTCCCGATGATGGGCAGGGAAGAAAACGCCCGGCCTGTGCTGGCGGAGAAGCTTGTATTCTCCTATCTGACACATTTCCTCTACACAGAATTCTACCGGGGGCTGATCGCGGGCAACGCACCCAGGCAGTGCCAGAACTGTGGACGGTACTTCCTGCTGACCCGGGGGTACAACACCTGCTACTGCAACGGTATCGCCCCCGGTGAAACAGAGCGCACCTGCCGCAAGGTGGGAGCACACCGCAAAGAGGCGCGCGGCAGGTCAGATCGGTCTCCAGCCCAGGTGGAGTATGACCGGGTCTACAACCGGCTGAAGCAGAGAAAGAACCGGGGGAAGATCAGCGTGGACGAGTGGAACGTTGCTGTGGCTCGTGCTGTGGAAGTATTGGAGCAGGCGGGACGGGGAGAGCTGACTGATGACGAGATGCGCAGACGGTTTGCGGAATTTTAAAGATTCATCTTCAGAAAATGAAAGGCAGATCGGAGAGGATCATCTCTCCGATCTGCCTTTTCATTGTTTATGCGGCGCAATTCCTGCGCAGATCACTTTGCGATGTTCTGGCAAAACCGGGTCAGGATCGCAGCCGCCTGCGCCCGTGTGGCGCTGCCCTTGGGAGACAGCGTGGTGTCGCTGGTGCCGTTGATCATGCCCTCGGCATTGGCCCAGCGGATAGCGTCCACCGCCCAGGGGCCGACCTGTGCGGCGTCTGTGAACCTGCTCAGGTCCGCCCTGGCCGTGGTATCGTAGCCCTTATACTGAGCGTAGCGGTACAGAATGGTGGCCATCTGTTCCCGGGTGATGGTATCGTTTGGCCCGAACAGCTCATCGCTGTATCCGGCCACGATGCCGTGCAACCGCGCCCAGTAGACCGCCGTGGCGTAGTAGGCGTTGGCGTCTACGTCCTTAAAGGGATAGCCCCAGTTCTCGTTTTCGATGTTGGGGGTACCCTCCAGCCGGTAGAGGATGGTCACGATCATGCCGCGGGTGGTAGTCAGGTCGGGGGCGAAGGTGTTGGCGCTGGTGCCGGCCATAAGGCCGTTCTCGTTGACATACCGCACCGCGTCGTAGTACCAGGCGTTGTTGGGTACGTCGATAAACGGGTTGGTCCACTCGGCAGTCTCAGGTTTGAAGGTGACCTGAACATAGACTGCGTTTGCGGGCATGGTGAAGGTGTAGATGCCATTGCCCTTGTGGGTGACTTTGATGCTGCCGCCGGAGGACTTGGTGGCGGTGACCTCGTCCACCTGATAGCCCTCATCGGGCTTGGTGGTGATGGTCACGGTGTCGCCACGTTCGGCACGGCTGGGCTTTACGGAGAAGTCGCCGTGCGCAGTATCCTTTTTGGCGACCATATAGCTGCTTCCACCGCTGGGCCGGCGTTCCCAGCCCAGCACAAAGGGCGAGAGGCAGTCGGCGGTGAAGCGGATGCCATCCTCCTCCAAAGTGACGTCTATGGTTTCCAGATCGCCAACCGTTTTTCCAGTCTTCAGCGGGTCAGTGATCAGGTGCAGGAGGGTAAAGATGTGGCTGTACCGGCCGGTCCCCTCCGGGTAAGGCAGCTTGACGGTGACACCCGCCGCAGGGAAGTTCTCCGCCGTGGCCTCATTCCAGGTTTTTCCGCCGTCCAGGCTGAACAGCAGCTTTACGTCATAGACCTGGGTATTGTCCTCGGATGGGCCAAGCTTTGTGACCTCGGTCTTCAGGGCTGCTTCCAGCCCGGCGGCATCCCCATACGTTTCTTTGATGCTGTCCGGGTAGCTACCAAATGCTCCCTCAATACGTTCAGTCTCCAGTTTAAACTCCGTCCCGGCCTTTTCCTGGATCACAACATCAGCGGTGACCACAGCCGTGTCCTGATAGTTGGGGTTGGTGGCATATACCCACACCGTATGCGCGCCAACAGCGGTAAAGGTGGGGGTCGTTTCGCTCCAGGTCGTACCATCGGTGGAGTAGTGGAGGGTGGAACCGGCCTTCGCCGCTTCCGCGCTGGTGAGACCGTGAGGCTGGTTGTCGAAGGTTACTGTGGTCCCGGTCAGCGTCACGCTGTTATCCGTGCCGGGATTGATCTGGACCGTGGCCACGCTGCTCCAGTAATCCTTTGTGCCGCCGTCCACCAGATGGCGGATCACCTTGCAGCGGTAATAATAGGTCCCGGCACCCGTCATGGATGGAACGGTCAGGGTACTGGCAGTCTCATTCTCCAACGGCTCTGCGTTCCCGCCGTTGGCATCACAGGAATGCCACTGGTAGGACAGCTTGTAGTCTCCGCTTGCAACTGCCGTCAGATTGATGACTGCGTCGCCACCGGCGTAGTAGACCTCGGTGCCATATTCGTTCGTGGTCGCGTCTCCGCTCCCATCCGGCCAGGTGATCACAGGATCGTCGTTGTTCTGGACGGTGAGGATGTAGGTCTTTGTGGTACCGTTATCCGCCTTGACCTGCACCGTAATGGTGTTATCCTCCTTGCCGGGGATCAGAGGCACCGTGGCGCTCAGGGCGTTGGTGCCCTGCTGTGCCTCTCCACCGTTGGAGCTGACGGAAGCGGTGGAAAGACCGGACGCAGTCGCGGCCGTGACAGTCGTGGAGGTCAGGTCGTCCGTGGAAACAGTGTATCTGTATGTTCCGGGAGCGGAGCTGTCCTCTGCGAAGCTGCCCAGCGTTACACCGGGGATATTGGAGAAGGTCAGGCTGGCCAGGTCCGCATTGTCGGCGCCCTGGATCAGGTCGGAGTATGTCACCTCGGCGGAAACAGCATTTTGCGCCTCCGGGAAGGCAGATGGATCAAAGGTAAATGAGGTAAGCGTGACCTTCTGCTCGGGGGTCAGCACGACCAGGCCATTCTTCCCGGTCTCTCCGCCGGTGTAGCTCTGCTTCTGGCCGACGACGTTGCCGTCCTTATCCAGCAGGGTGACGATCACGTTGCCAGTCTCGCTCTCCCGGATGGAATTGTTCTGGAGCGTCACATCCACATTGGTCGAGCCGTCCGCCTGCGAGAGCTGGCTGGTAATGGTGACATGCTCGCCCTCCGCCTGCTTGAGCAGGCTCTCCAGCGTGACGCCCACGGAGTTGTTGCTGGTGATATACTCCTGGAACTCGCCGGGCTGACTGGGGTTGCTGCTCTCAATCCAGGTCTTGGCGTAGAGCTTGACGCCGCCGTCCCGGACCTCGCCGTGCGCATCCTGATAGGGCTTCTCTCCACCGATCTCCTGCGCGATATAGCTCTCGAGGTCAAAGGAATACTGCACGGTGTAGGAGCCGTTGTCGATCTGCTCGAGGTCATCCCCGGAAACGGTCAGAAGCGGCTCCTTTTCGTCCGTAAAGAGGCTGAACAGCTCAATCTTATCGAAATATTCATTGGATACCGGCTTGGTACACTGAGGGTCGCTGAAGATATCCAGCTTTACCACCCGGCCGGAATCAGCCAGTTCCGCGTCGCTCTGGTTGATCAGCGTGAATTGCAGGACCCGCTCTCCATCCTCCGCCCGGCGCAGGATCTCCGTGTCGGCGATGCCCAAATCGGGGATGTTGAGGAGGAGCGCCTCCTGTTCCGTGGAATGTGCCGTACCGTTCCCGAATGTGCAGGTCACGGTGTAGGTGAGGTCAGGAACGCAATCAGCAGGAACGGTATAGAACACCGTTAGGCTGCGGGTCTCGCCCGGGGCAATGGGCACAAAGGCGTCATTTTCCCCGAACGAAGTATCTTTCCCCTTCTGTCCATCGTTAAAGGTCACAGTCAGCTTATCCACAGGCTGTGTGCCCAGGTTGGTGACGCTTATCTGGATGGGTACCTGGGCGCCCTTGCGGATGTTGCCGTAGTCAGGCAGGATAGAATCCACCCGGACGGTGTCCGTATAGGCGCCGGCGGCGGTGTAGATGCTGGTCTTTTCTCCGGCGATAGTGACCGTTCCGGAAGTGCCATCCGCATAGGTCACCGGTACCTCCTCGGTGTTGCCGTAGTCATACTCAGTCCCCTGGGCCACCGCATAGACATAGCCGGTATTGCTATCCACATAGGTGCTGAAGCTGTCGATGGCGGTATAGTCGTCCATCTCCACCAGGGGCTGGGCCGCGGTGGTGGAAACGCGGGGCACACCGTTTTCCATCACCGTGCGGAAGCGGATGCCGGTAATCCGGTCGTGAGCGGCCTTCTCCTTATCGCCCATGGTCTCGGTCCAAAGGACGGACAGGTCGTCCAGATTATCTGCGTTGCCCACAAACTGGAAGTCCGCAGAGATGTCCACACCGGAGCTTTCCGTTAGGGCGGACAGGGAGTCTACAAAGCCGGTGATTCGGTTGCCATCCCCGCCCACAGCGGCCAGACGGATATCGCTCTCGCCGTCCGTAGACAGGCTGTGCCAGCCCAGGACAAAGGCCTCCTGCGCGTTCTCCACCGTCTCGGTGGCACTGAGGGTCTGGGTATCCCGGTCGCTCAACTTCACCGCAGCGATCTGGGGATTTTCGCTCAACTCTTCGTCCGGCATGACCGCATAGCGGACCACGTCATAGGTTTCATCATCTGCGCTTTTTCCAATCACGGCGTAGCCCACATCCTGGTCATATTCGCCATTGGCCATGTCGTGCTTCTCGCCCTGAAGGGTGAAGGCCACAGCGGCGGTACCGTCAGAGAGCATAGCTGCCTCCAGGCCCATGACGGTGCCGGAAGTGCCGTTGTAGATGGGAGCTTCATTGCTCCAGTTCTTGCCGCCGTCTATGGAAATGCGGTAATAGATGTAGTCCCGGGCGTCGAAATCGGTCAGGTCCACTGCGCTGGAGGAGGCCACCTGCCGCCAGGCCACGAAGACGGTATCGCCGCTGCGGGCCACCACGGGGGAGAGGTCCGCGGCATTGTTGTCTTCTGTCAGATTGGTAACTTCCCAGCTGCCATTTTCACCGGGTACGGCCACCATGATATCGGAGCTGTTCATCAGGTCGGCCTGAATGTCGGGGGTGATGGCCTGCCCCGGCTCTGTGACCGCGGGGGACTTCATGGTACGGCTCCACACTGCGGCCACGCCATCGCCGCTGCCGGCGGCCTTCAGGCCGGTGTCGCCATAGCCATCATCGTTCAGCACGGAACCCTTGTTATATCCGCCTTCCTCATTTCTGGTCATGACGGCGGTGCGGATGACGGTAGCGTCCACAGCCTCATCCATGTCACGCAGATAGAACAGGTATTCGCCGTCGCCGGTGATGGACGGGGTGGCCTGGGAATAGCTGTTCCCCAGTGTTTCTACCACATTCGTGGCGGCTGCCCGGTCGGAGAACAGGCTGAACAGGGAGAAGCCCCCCTCCTCCTGTCCGGCGGGGACAGGTCCGGCGCTGTTGTAGCTGCGGGTATAGTCGTCCAGATAGTCCCGGTCAGGCAGTCTGGCCTCCCGGTCGGCGCTGTAGATCCCCACGCCGGTGTTGAGATCTGCCGTCAGCAGATCGGCATGGAGCGCGCCGTTCCGGGGCGGCCCGATCAGGCCTTCGTCATCAAACATCCCCTCGTGGGCCTTCTGCCAGGTCTGCTCCAGTGAATCCCAGTTATTGGACTGGGTCTTGTAGACATCGATCGACTGGGACCAGAGGATCTTCTCATAGGAGATGAACAGCACCTCCACCTGCGCCTTGATGCCAACCTCTCCGCTGACGTCCAGCCTTTGGGCATTGTCCTCGAGTGTGTCATTGGCCGTATTGAGCCACCGCAGGGTGGCCTCGGCGCCCAGACGTCCGAAGAAGCCCAGCTTCATGGCAATCACGGTATAGTCGAAGCCGATGCCGGCAAACGCCTGCAAATAGGCATATAGCCGCAGCTCGGTGAGATACAGCTCGTCATACTGCTTGGTCAGCGCGGAGGTGAAGGACAGGGTGCCTGCCGCGCCCAACCCCAGCTCCAAAATCATGGGAACGGGGCCAACGTGCAGATTCCAGGTCCACTCGTAGCCGTAGCCGCCGCCAGCGGTAAAGCCGCCGGTCAGCAGGCGGGATTTCCAGGTGTTATCGTCATCGAAATAGACCTCGGTCTCAAACCAGCCCTGAAGGGCGTACATGGTATTGCCATCGCCATCCACCGAGATACCGGCTCCCGGCGTTTTCAGGTCCTTGTCCAACCGCTCTGCCGCATCGGTGAACCCGTTGCCCATGTCGTCCAGATGGCCCTGCAGGCCCTTGTTGTACACGCCCTTGAGGTCCTCCAGGCCGGGGGCCGCGTCCAGGTCGGAGCCGCGGCCGCTGTCAGCCTCCACACGGCTGACGTTGTCACCCTCGATGTTATTCAGGCCTACGGTGACCAGTCCCCGGAACCGGGTAGGATCGCTGGTGGGGGCCAGGGTCATGCTGACGCCGGGGATGCTGATGCCGCCCATCTGGGTCGCCATCGTGATGCCCACCGTGAGGAAATCGTTGCCGGCAGACACGCCATTTGCGTTCATGCCGCCCAGCATATCGCCCAGGCTGGAGATCTTATCCAGCAGGTCTTCGGAGCCAACTGCGTCCTCGATCGCCGTGGCGTTGAACAGCTGCCAGGTGGTAGTCTCCTCCTTGGCCCGCATATCATTTTTCAGATAGCGCAGCTTCAGCTTCCGGCTCTCCATCGTCGCGACCCCGAGGTTATCAAGCTGCTCCTTGTCCAGAGGCACGGTGATATGGGACACGGGCATGGAGCAGAAGGGATATTTCCCCTCCGGGGCCATCTGCGTTCCGCTCAGGGGCCAGCCGGTCTCATCCACCCACTCCAGGCTGCGTTTTGCCGTTGTATCCGTGTCGCCCCACCAGAGGACTGTGGTGGCCAGCAGCAGGTCGTCATAGGTCTTGCTGGGGCCGACCCGCCCGGTCTTGCTGCGCACATCGGTGGCCATGCCGGACTCCGCACCCGAGAAATAGAGCGCCTGCCGCCCCACAAAGGGCTTGTTTTCCTGCCCGTCCGGCACCTCTTCCAGCGTCACCACGCGCTGGCCCAGGCGCACTGCGTCCGCTTCGTTGAGGGAGCCGTATGCCTCGAACAGGATGGGGTAATAGCCCTCCGCCCGCAGCTCCAGTACGAACAGAATATCGTCGGCCGCCGTGATGGGTTCGGGCTGCTTTTCGGTCTGGAAGTCCTCCACGGAATAGACGAAGGTGTGGCCATCCTTGTCGAAGGACACCGAATAGTCGTCCACAGTGCCATTTTCATCCTTGTTGGTCAGAGGATCGACCACCGCGCCCTCGAGCCACTCCCCGTTGCGGTATACCCCCGCCCGGACCTGCACCGTGCCGGTATAGGGCCTGCCATTCGGCATTTTCAGGTAGACCGGTACAGAAGCGGCCTTGCGCAGGGTCATGGAGTTGAGGGGGTAAAGCTCCAGGCTCACCGCGTCCTTCTCCTGGCTCACCAGATCCTCGTTGTAGACGGTGCCCAGATATTTTTCGCCATCGATGTTGGCCTCCACATAGATGTCGGAGGCGATGCCGTTTTCCTCATAGATTGCGAAGCGGCCCTGGCTGTCGCTGACGGCGGTTTGCTGCTGGCCATCGCCGTTCGTGTAAAGCATTTTCATGCCGGACGCCACCGGATAGAACTGGAACAGGTAGAGCTTGTCCTTCAGCGTGTTCACCGTGACTTCCACGCTGGAGCTGAGGTCGCCCCCCGCCAGGGCGTGAATAGCCTCCACCACGGTGGTACCGTCATCCTTGCCGGAGAGCAGGAACTGGGTGGCCGGGGCATAGGAGGAATAGGGCAGGTTTTCGATGTTCTCATAGAACGCGCCCTGGGGGTAGTTCACGGCTGCAACGCCGCTCTGCTCGCTGGCCCACCGGATGCGGTCGCTGGCCTCGCCCCAGGCGTGGTCGCCATAGTTGATGGAGATGGCGGTCTGGAGGTCGATGTCCCGGTTCAGGGCGATGATCTCATTCTGCTTCAGGGAGGCGATCCATTCCTCGTTGGACATGGTAACGGTGTCGCCGTTTTCGCTGACGACCACCCGGCCGTTTTCCATCGGCTGGACCAGAATGTCCAGACAGTCCTTGTCGTAGATGTACAGGGTGAAGCTGTCCCGGCTCCAGTCCGGCTCGGCGGTATTTTTGGCCTTTAGAGACACATCGTAGATGGTGCGGAAGCCTTTGGTCTCCGCCTCTTCCAGCTCAATGGTAAAGCTGCCGCCGCCGTCGCTGTCCGGTTTGGTTTCGGTGACGACCGTCTCTCCGGTACCGTTGTCGGTGACCACCAGCTCGAACGCGGCATTGTTCCCCGCGTCAAAGTGCTCCAGGGTGTACCCGACGGTCATTGTCCCGCTGTTCACCACAAACAGATTCTCCGGCCGGTCCAGCCTGACCTTGACCGGCTGGGAGATGACGGTCACATAGGTCTCAGACGAATAGCCCTCCGGCTCGGCGTTGGGCACGCCCGCCGCCGCCTGGGCGGAGATGGTAATGGTGTATTTACCGTCTCCAGTGGTGGTTTTTAGGCCCGTGATGGGGTAGGACTGGTTGGGAGAGCCGTCAATCCACAGCTTGGGGTCGGACGTATCCTTGGGATCATAAGTAATGGAATAGGTTTCTCCCGCCACATTGCCGTCCGGGTCCTTCACCGTGATGGTAAAGGTGGTGGGGGCGTTGTTTCCAAACTCGGCGTTCTTCTGCACCAGGTTGGAGGCCCATCGCAGAGTCAGCGGGTCGCCCTCCCGGATGGTCATGGTCTCTTCGGGGATGTAAAGATAAGGCTCCGCACCCTCCTCCACCGTGATGCTCCCCACCCGCTTGTGGTAGGTGCCGCTCTCAGAATAGGGGTCCTCGTCCCGATATGCCTCGAGGCCGCCGTTGAAGCCTCTGACGTAGAAATTTGCCGTGCCTTTGGACAGGATGGTGACCTGTCCGGCCCCATCGATATCGGCTACAGCGGGGTTATCGGAATACCACTCGATGTCCTCCCAAGTGGCAGCGCGCGCGTCGACTCTGGCTTTCCATTTCAAGCTGTCCGGGTTGGGCCGTGAATTGAGATAAACAGGATCCGTTGGCCAGTCATCGGGCTTGATAGCAACGATACCTTCCGCCTTCAGCGGAATTGGCTTCCGCGCCGAAAAGGCGGCGTAGCGCCCAAAGAACAACTCGCCGGCGGTGATACTCTCCACGCCGCCCGCGTCGTTTTCCTCAACGGTGATATGATAGAACTCCATGACGAAGTTCTGCTTGTTGATCAGCGTCCCGGCGTCCAGCTCCACCGTGGCGGTCATTTTGGTGGGGGCGGTCCCATCGTCCAGCACCAGCGGAATCAGCGTTTCGCCCCCGTCCATGGAGGCGGCCAGCTGGCCGCAGGCGAAGCCGTTATCCAGCGCATAGACGCCGCTGAGGATCAGTTCGCGCAGCCTTTCGTCCTCGGGCAGATCTAGCGTGACCTCCACGGTGGCGGTGGTCTTGGCCGGGATGTCGCCCTGGGCCGGGGTGTAGGTCAGGTCGCCCACCTGAATGTTGTCAGCTGTGGGCATGGGCACCGCAGCCAGGAGGGAGGCCGCCTCCAGGCTGCCCTCTTTCAGCACAGGCCACTTTCTGTTGTCCGTTCCCATGGTGCGCCCGGTCACATCTTCCGCACCCCAGATGGAGGTGACGTCCAGGAAGGTGTTGCCCGCCGCCGGGACCTCGTAGAGGAAGGTGTGGGTCTTGCCGGTGCCCTCGCTGACGGAAGTCAGCTCTGTGCCGTTGGCTGTCAGCTTCATCCCGTCCGACTTGACCGGCTCGGAGAATACCACGGTGATGGGGACCCGGTCGTTATAGTAGTACTTGCTCTCCGGGGTGGTGACGGACACGACGGTGGGGTCCCTCTCGTCGGTGAGCTTGATGCCCTTGCTGCGCACCATCATGGAGCCGGTATTGTTTTCCTGAACAGTATGTTTGAGTATCTCAATACTACCCAAACTATCTTCAAACGCAACTGGGTCTGTGATCTTAAATTTATCTTCTACATTACGCTTCGCGTCCCAAGTGAACTCATATTTTTCGTTTTCTTTGTTGGTAAAATTTAATTCTACCGTCGACAGGCCGTCATTGTATTCGGTCGCAATGCTGTCTACTGTGAAATCGTTATTATTTCCTTTATCAGCCCGAGATGTATCCCAGCTTGCGTAGACATGGGTGATGGTGCCGTCTAAGACGGCCTCTCTCATATGTATGTCAGGACTTCTTTTTATCCAAAATTCATTATGGCCGTCATACATATAACGCGGCCATGTAGAATTTCGTAAATTGCCGTCCTCATCCACCCACCGTTCACCGCCAATGCTGACGTATGTAACGCCGTTTTCCGTTATCTCCTCACAACCCATTCCCAAACCGCCGTTGTTGCCGCCGTATCCCTCGTAAAAATCCCAGTTTGCCAGTTCGTTGACATCGTCCTCATCCAAAAAGTAGTCTGTTTCCGGAATATATACGGGAATGGTGATCGAGTTAGCCGACTCGTGTATTCTGTTGCTCGTTTGGAAAATTACGCCGGGAGCCTCGAAGCGTACTGCATACACTCTCTCCCCATTATAACGTTCATCGAAATCAGACCAAATTTCTACCTCGGGATATTCGTTATATTTCAGCGTTATCGTACGAGTGGTTGTAAGGCCGGTAACGAAGAATATGCCTTCTACATCCTCGGGCTGATCGCCGGTGGTACTGCCGAGGAGAGTTATCTTTACATCGACTTCGTCCCCTTCTTTGTCATTGAACAAGGTGCAGTTTAGTGGTATTGAGCCGGGGCCGTAAAAACTCAGTAAGGCCGGCACCTGCACCCGCAGCGCCTGGTTCACCCCGGAGGGGAACTCCAGCTCGTCCGCGGCCCGGGTGTCGTAAAGCTGGATGCCATCGGCCGCCAGCTGCTGATAGAGGCTGTACAGGCTCTCGGCCTGCTCGGGGGTCAGGTCTACCTCATCGTTCAGGTAGGTGTCCTGGATGCGCTGCAGCTCGGCCTCGATGTCCATCATGGTCTTGAAATCGGCCATGGTGATGGGGGTGCCGTCCACGGAAATGACCATGTTGGGGTCGTAGTCCCCGCTCTCCAGCATGGCCAGCAATTCAGTCAGGTCCGTCTCCCGCTCTCCGCCCGGCAGGGTCAGGCCCCAGTCGGAGGCCGCCCCGGTCTTCGTCAGCAGGCCGTACTGGTCCAAAAAGGCGATGAGGTCCAGCAGCTCCCCGCTGTCCGCCTCCTGCCCCAGCACCGTCACCACCGGGGCGGCGGGAGCGACCGCGGGCGCGCCGACGCCGAAGAAGCGGCCAAGGGACGCAAGGACGCCGCCCGCCTGCTCCGGGCTGCCGGCCCCAGTGCCCTGGGGCGTTTCCGGCTCTTCGGGCTGCTCCGGCTGCTGGGCCGGTCCGGTTTCCTGGCTGGGATCGGGAGCGGCGGGATTGTTGGGATCCTTGGTTGGATTGGGCGTTTCCTCAGGAATCTCCTCAGGGGTTTCCTCCGGGATTTCCTCAGGGATTTCCTCAGGGGCTGTCCAGCCCTCCAAGGCTGCGCTCAGTTCGGCGGGGGCCACGCTCTGGCCGTTCACCTGGAGCTGCCAGTGGGCCACGGGGACATCGTCCACCAGCAGGCCCAGCCGCTCCATGCCGTCCAGCACGGCGTTCAGCTCCGCCAGGCCGCAGGCGCGGCCGTTGACGGTCACATCGCCCTCGGACATGGCCCGGGCCTGGCCGATGGTCAGGGGGCGGCTCTCCTCCTGAATGGAGATCTTGCCGCTCCAGTCGGTGAGGATGTTGCCCTCCTCATCGATCAGGCCGTACTGCCGCAGCAGCTCCATGGCCTCCTGTGCGGTCTTTTCATCCCCCCAGAAGGCGGTCAGCTCCTCCAGGATCTGCCGGTTCTGGTCCGGGGTGTTGTCCAACAGCGCGGCGTAGGCCGCCGTGGGCAGCATGGTGACCAGCATCACGGCGGTCAGCAGGCCGGACACCAGCCGCCTCCAGATGCGTGTGCGCTTCCAGCTTCGTTTCATGTTCCTTCCTCCCTCTACAAATCTGCACAGTTCCGTTTCCTTGGCAGAGGACCATCCCACAGGGTTCCCTGTGGGACATAGGGCGTACGCCCTATGTCCATTCTGCTCCGGTCCGCTTCTCCATCTGGGGCCTTGCCTATGATAGAGAACGCTTGCGCGTGCATTTGCTGATGATCTCATCCTACCAAAATTCGGTTGAAATTCAATAGGCCCTGCGCGAGTGGTAGGAAATCGTGCTCGAATGGTAAGCCGGGGCAGTTGACAACGGCGTTTTGGACAGGTAGTCTATGGATAGGAACCTATTCAAGACGTTGGGAACGGAGGGACGGAGCATGAGAGAACGGCTGTGCCGCTGGGCTTTGGCGGCGGTGGCGCTGGCCCTGTGCGCCCTGTTCGCCGCGGGGCTGCTGGCCTATGCCCACCCCATGGAGGCGGAGGTCTATGACCTGTCCCTGGCCTGGGAGGGGGAGGCGGTCCCAGCGGACTGGGTCTTTTCCGACAAGGGCTGGACCGTGTTCACCCGGGAGGGAGCGGAACAGCGGGAGCTGTCCCCGGACGGCCTGGGCGGCTACACCGGCCTGAGCACCCCAGGACAGACCTTTTATTTCTCCCGTGTCCTGAGCGAAGACGTGGACAGTCCCGTGCTGCACCTGCGAACCTTCAACCGCAGCGTGGCGGTGTTTTTGGACGGGAAACAGCTCTATACCGACTGCCCGGAGCAGTCCAGCGGGGTGGGCGAACTGGCTCTGCCTATGCTGGGCTGGGACCGGACGGAGCCGGTGGTCATCTCCCTGCCCCCGGACTATTTGGGTAAGACCCTGACCATTGCCCAGTCCACCGGGTTGGGGGAAAAGCAGCTTCCGGAGGCGGAGGCCACCGTCTATCCCTGCCCGGTGACGTTGAGCTGTGGCTACGCCTATGAGAGCGGCCTGATCGCCCAGAGCTTCCAGACCGCTGTCCCGGCGGCGCTGTGCTGTGCGGCGGCTCTGCTGCTGCTCGCTCTGATGGTGTGGCAGGCGTTCCACGGCAAGGCCGAACTGGGGCTGCTGTGGGCGGCGCTGGCGCTGTTCTTCTGGATGCTGGAGGTGCTGGGGAACGCTCCCTTCTTTTACGCCTATTTCGGACGGACACAGTTTGATTTCCCAGGCCTGGCCCGTTTCTTCTCCCTGGCCGCCCTGTTGTTCTTCCTGTCCAGCCGGGCCGGAAAGCGGCGGTGGGTGCTGTGGGGTCTGACCGGGCTGTACACCCTGTCTGTCGTCATTTTCTTTGCTGTTGAACGCCGCATTCCATTCCTGGGCAGTGATCTGCTGGCATTTTTGACCCTCAGTCCGCCAACTCTGCTGGGGCTTGCGGCCCTGCTGGCCGCGCTGGTGCTGGGCGGTGTCCTCTGGTGGAAGGAGAGCCGTTTTTACCGCTTCTTCCTCCCCCTCACATGCGTGGGCGTTCTGCTGATCGCGACCGGCACCATGCTCACCGGGCAGGGCTTTGCCGCGCTGGATCAGGCGATCACCTCCATCTCTGAGCTGACGCCCGGTTATCTGCTCTGGCGGCTGAGAGCCGCGGCGCTGACCGCCGCTGTTCTCTCAGCGGCAGCGGAGGTCATATCAGGCGAGGTCGCCCGCCGGGCGGAGGCCCAGGCGCTAGCGGAACGGGAACGCATGGCGATTGCCAGTTATGAGGGACTGCTCCGCCAGCAGCAGGAGGTCCTGATGCTGCGGCACGACATGACCAGGCACCTGCGGGCCCTTCAGGGCATGGTGACAGAGCCTCAGGCCGCGGCGTATCTGCACGCCCTGACGGGGGAGGCGGTGGAGACCCGCACCATGGCGAACACCGGAAACCAGATGATCGACCTCCTGCTCAATAGCCGGCTCGCCGCCGCGCAGGACGCCGGGATCGCGGTGGAGCTTCAGCTTGCACAGGCTCCGGAACGGCTGGGCCTGTCGGATACAGAGCTGTGCTCCCTGCTGATGAACCTTCTGGACAACGCCGTGGCGGGCGCGCAGGCCCCCGGTGTGGCGAAGCCGTATCTCAAGCTGGACCTGCATATCAAAAACGGCTTTTTTGTGTTCGTCTGTGAAAACGCCGCCACACGGGAATGGATGGAGCGGGAGCATAGAAAAAAGCCCATGCAGACGCATGGGCTGGGTAAGAAAATTATTCAGCAGATCGTAGCAAGGCACAGCGGCCTGCTCCAAACGGAGACGGGGAACGACTTTTACCGGGTCACGCTGGCGCTCCCCATCAGTGCCTGAGGAGCTCCAGCAGCTTTTGCTCGACTTCCGCCATACGCTGGCGGCTGACGGGCAGAGTCCCGCCGCCCCGGAGCTCCAGCGTTCCGTGAGAGATGCCGCTGACATAGTCCAGATTGACCAAAACCGTCCGGTGGCAGTACACGAACCACTCCGGAAGCTGGGACACCAGCTCCGACAGGCGCATCCGCAGCTCCAGCTGTCCTGAGGGGAGGGAAATGCGTGTTCCCCGGCCCCAGGTCTCCGCATAGCGGATGTCGTGAAGGGATATGCGGGTGCGGCCCGAGGCGGTAGGGAGCATCAGTTGGTCCCGGCCCTTGGTCCGCCGCCGGGCCTCTCCGTAGCAGTGGAGCAAGGCTTCACGAAGCAGCTCTGGCTCTAACGGTTTGGGCAGATAGCGCCTGGCCTCTACCCGGTAGCCCTGCATGGCCATATCCCGGTCTGTGGAGATAAATACCACGTCCGGAGCGTCCGGCCGCTGTTTCAGCGCGGCGGCCAGCGCCATGCCGTCCAGCTTTTCCATGATCACATCCAGCAGCAAGAGGTCGAAATGCCGTCCGCTTTGAACGTCCGAGAGGAGAGACTGTCCGCTCTCATAGGCGGCAATAGAACAGGGGATCCCGGCCTGCGCCATGACGCGCTCCGTCAGCCGGATGTTATGTTGCAGATCGGACTTTTCATCGTCACAGACGGCGATCTGATACATGACGGTCCCCCCTCTCAAATATTCTGTGTTTTTCCATTATAACACAGAGTGTTCTCTCGCTCAATCAAATCCTGAATATCTGTAAGAGGGTTATAATTTTTTGTTTACAGTCCCCCAAATTCTGAGCTGCGGTCAACGCAAAAATGACTTGATTAATCCTGTCCTCTGAGTTACAATGCAGGCAGTCAGAAGTATGAAAATGCTCCCCGTCCCTGTCGGCAATTATCGCCGGCAAGGGCTGGGGAGCGTTTCTGACCACAGGAGCCACCACAGACATCGGCGTACCACATGGAGATTTGAGTTCTAAAGAGTAGCGGAAAGAAAGAGAAACGGAGCGGAAACCGCTATAAATAATTAGAAATAATGCAAAAAATGTTCGGATGAGTTTTCGCATCGCAGAGGTCGAGGGTTCGATCCCCTTCGAGTCCACCAAAAGAAAATGCGACTTGTTTCGACAAGTCGCATTTTCTTTTGGGTTTCGCTCCCGTTGGTCGCTCCACCCTTCGGTGATTGAAATGCTCGGGCGAAGTGAATTCGCCCTGCGCCAAGGTTTTGCCTGTGGCAAAACGCTTGTACGGCGCAGAGGCGCCGCCGGCCAGAAGGCCGGTTGGGTGCTTCTCAAGAAAAATTGCAAACGACCTGAGAGGATTTGGATTGTTACCCCTTGCCAAAACTAGAAATCGCTGCAGTTTTTACTGCGGCGATTTCTCATTGGATCGCCCCATCAGCTCTGCCGGTGGGGCGGCCCGTAAAAAGAGCTTTAATATCAAACATCGAGTGAAGTGAGCCGCTAACATGAACCTTCCGCTAATAGAAATCTGCTATTAGAACGGTGATTGCCCGTTTACGGGCTGTATGGCAAGTGATGCAAGCGGAATAAATTTCCATGTATCTTGAGACGCTTGCCGGTAATAGGCTCTTATAGGGCCTACGCAAGCCTCCGGCTTAACCGGCGGTTATGGCTTGACCACAGACGGATTTTGCTTTGATTATCGGAAGGATTCCTCGTACGGAGAATCCTCTTTTGTTTATTGCAGCGCAGATCATGGGGCCGCACTCTTCAGCATCCTGTCCAGTCCCCAATGACTGGAATCTGCTCACAGACATGTGCCGGGGCGGCGGACTGTTCCAGCTTGACCTGGAAGGGACGTCAAGCCAGAGAAGAAGCTTTTTATAATTCCGGCAGTGCCCAGCGGCGGTTGGTGGAAGAGTGGCCTGCTGCTTTGGGATTCGGATCGCTGATAACGAATTTTCCGCTCACCGATGCGCAGTTTTCATGCCGCAAAGTCCGGACCCTCCCGCCGGAAGAACAACCGTCTGCCCTGGCGGCTGGCTCTTATAAGAAATACCATACGCTTCTTCCGCCGTGCGTATTGAGCCGTTTAGGGCGGCAGAGCGGTTTCTTCCCACGAAAAGCGGCTTGCCTTGCGGGACATACTGCGCTGCAAGGCGGCGGAAAGGGGGTCCCTTTGTCGGGACGCGAGAGAACAAAACAGCCCCCCTTCGGAATGCCCGAAGGGGGGCTGCGGATCTATCAGAGCTGCTTGACCGTGTAATACACCGCCAGGGCAAAGACCACTATGGCCAGGGCCCACATGGCGTAATAGGCGATGGTGCTGCTGAACAGAGCGATGGCCAGCGCCACGACGGACAGGCCGCAGGCCGCATAGATGGGCATGGGATCCGCGCCGGCAGTCAACACCTGAAGATTGCCCAGCTTGCCGCCATTCTTGTCCGCCTTGTTGGTGAGGAAAGCCGCTACGATCAGTACCACGATATAGACTACCGCAGCGATCCGGACATAGGTACCCAGGAAGATGCTGTCCAGCACCCGCCGGCAGACCCACAGGGCGATCAGGGAGGCACCCAGGATGGTCAGGGACCAGGAGCACTCCCGATCGTACAGATTCCACAGAATGCCCAGCAGCATGACCACCGGAACCACCACGCACAGGAAGGTGAGAGCGGAGTCGTAGAAGGTGCGGATCATCCAGGCGGAACCGCCCAGGAAAACGCCGGCGGCAAACACCGACCAGCCGATCCAGCGGCGCTTGGTTTGCTGGCGCCAGACGATGCCCAGGACCAGACCGATCACAGCTACTGCCGCACCTGCGGCCATCAGATAGGGCAGTGCGGCGTCGCATGCGAGAAGCTCATTGGCGGTGCCGTTCACATAGAAGCGGCGGATGACCAGCAGATAGATCTCCGCCACGCAGCCGGCCAGAAAAAACTTGAGCGCGTTGTGCATGGGCTCGTTCCGCTTTACCGGCTTGGATTTACTGACAGGATTTTTGGACATATAGGACAACCTCCAGGGTGTTTGTTCCGAAAATAGCCGCGGGAAAACATGCGCTTCCGCTGGCATACTATGATAGTATAGCAGATATTTCGCGCCTTTGCAAGGGGAAGGAGCCAGACTTTTCCCTTTTTTCCAACAGGAGTCAGGATTGCCGGTTGAGATTTGCCCGGGGGCGTGGTATACTCCTCTATTATGAGATTTTTTGCGAAAAATACTGATGACAAGAGGAATTTGCTTATGAAACGTTTGGGCGCACTGCTGGCGTCACTGCTGCTGGCGGGGAGCCTGACCGCCTGCGGCGGCACTGCGGCGCAGGAGATGCAGAGCATACAGGTCTTCGCCATGGACACGGTGATGGGCCTGCGGGCCTGCGGCGGGGAGACGGAGGCGGCGCTTGCGGCGGCGGAAGACGAGATCTACCGCCTGGATGAGGCGCTCTCCCGCACCCGGGAGGACAGCGCAGTGTCCCGGTTGAACAGCGCGGCGGGGGGGACGCCGGTGGATGTGGGGGAGGAACTCCGCGACCTGATTGCCCGGGCCCTGGATTTCAGCGCTGCCACAGACGGGGCCTTTGACATCACCCTGGCGCCGGTGTCCTCTGCCTGGGGCTTTACGGAGGACACCTACCGGGTGCCGGAGGACGCTGAACTGGCGTTGCTGCTGCCCTGCGTGGGGGCGGAGCATGTCCACCTGGAGGAGGGGACCGTTGTCTCGCTGGACCAGGGCACCCGGATTGACCTGGGAGCCATTGCCAAGGGGTATGCCAGCGACCGGATGGCTGCGATTTACCAGGAGCACGGCATCACCCACGGCATCGTGGACCTGGGTGGGAACACCTGGGTCTGCGGCGGGAACTTGGAGGGGGAGCCCTGGCAGATCGGCATTCAGGACCCGGCCCGGCCCGCGGGGGCTTTGGCGGGGATCCTGGAGGCGTCGGACGCCTTTGCCGTCACCTCCGGCGGCTATCAGCGGTATTTTGAGGAAAATGGACAGCTCTATCACCATATCATTGATCCTGCCACCGGCCGCCCGGCGGAGAGCGGACTTACCTCCGTCACCGTGGTGGCGGATGGGGCCGCGGGCAACGGCACGATGTGCGACGCCCTCTCCACGGCCCTGTTCGTCATGGGGGAGGACCGGGCGCTGGAGCTCTGGCGCAGCGGCGTCTATGACTTTGACCTGATCTTGGTGACAGAGGACGGCCGGCTGCTGGCGACTGCGGGCATCGCGGACCGGTTCCGGCCGGACGATTCGGCGGGGTATGCGTATGAAATCGTCTCCTAAGCTGCGGCCAAACGGCTGGGATGCGTTGGCGGCGGCCGCTGTGCTGGCGCTGGCGGTGGCCTGCGCGGCTCTGTTCTGGACTGGGGGAGAGGAAATAGGCCCGCTGACGGCGGTAGTGTCTGCGAACGGCGAGCCGGTGGATCGGGTGGTGCTGGCGGACCTGTCGGGACCGGAGGAGCGGACCTATACGTCCAACGGCTACACCCTCCGGGTGGCCTTTGGGCCAGAGTCTGCCCAGGTGACGGTGTCCGACTGCCCCACCCAGGACTGCGTCCACATGGGGGAGATCACCCGCGGGGGACAGAGCATCGTGTGCCTGCCCGCCCGGATCGTCGTGCAGCTGGAGGGCGGCGCGGCGGCGGATGACGGCGTGGATCTGGTGATCGGATAAGGAGGCTCCATGAAACTGACGACGAGACAGTTGACGCTGTGCGCGGTGCTGACGGCCATGGCGCTGGCGCTCAGCTATCTGGAGAACTTCTTCCCCTTGTCCCTGGCCATCCCCATTCCGGGGATCAAGCTGGGACTGGCCAATATCGTGACGCTGTTCGCCCTGTACGCCCTGGGACCGGGGCAGGCGCTGCTGATCTTGCTGGCCCGGTGCCTGCTGGGGGCGGTCTTTGCAGGAAACATGAACGCGCTGATTTTTTCCCTGCTGGGGGGCGTGACGGCCATGGGGGTGATGATCGCCCTCTCCCGGCTGAAGCGCCTCTCCGTCTACGGAGTGTCTGTGGGCGGAGCAGCGGCCCACAACTGCGGCCAGGTGGCCGCAGCCGTGCTGACGCTGGGCAACACGGCGCCGCTGTACTACCTGCCGGTGCTGCTGGGGGTGTCCCTCTTTACCGGGGCATTGACGGGGCTGATCGCCGCCTGCCTGTTCCGGGCGCTGGCACATACAAGACTGTGGGGGGTGTGAGCGGATGGACAAGCGGGATCAGAGCAAAAAGGACGAGATCATCCTGCGGCAGCTGGAGGTGATCCGCTCTATGACGGAGCACAACCTCAGCCGCATGGGCGCGGACTTCTGGGGCACTCCGACACCGGAGAAGCATGTGCCTGCGGTTCCGTTGCCGGAGAAAGAAAAAAGGACCCCGCCGGCAGACGGCGGGGAGAAAAAGGCGCCAGAGGCGGCAGAACAGAAACAGGAAGACACCGCCAAAGCTCCCCCCAAAGAGAACATCGAGGATCTGCAGAAGGAGCTGGACAGCTATGTGGGCCTCAGTGCGGTGAAGCGGGAGGTGAAAGACCTCATCAATCTGGCGGCGGTAGAGCGTCTGCGCCGGCAGCACGGCCTGCCCACAGCGGACATGAGTCTCCACATGGTGTTTTCCGGCAATCCCGGCACGGGAAAGACCACCATCGCCCGGCTGATGGCCCGGGTCTACCACAGCCTGGGCATCTTGTCCAAGGGGCAGCTGGCGGAGGTGGACCGCAGCGGGCTGGTGGCGGGCTACGTGGGACAGACAGCCATCAAGACCCGGAAGGTCATCGACTCCGCTCTGGGGGGTGTGCTGTTCATCGACGAGGCATACGCCCTCAACGGCGGCGGGGCCAACGACTTCGGCCAGGAGGCCATCGACACGCTGCTGAAGGCCATGGAGGACCACCGGGACGACCTGGTGGTGATCGTCGCGGGCTACGACGGGCTGATGGACGAGTTCATCCACTCCAATCCGGGACTGGAGTCCAGGTTCAACCGCTTCCTCCACTTTGCAGATTACACGGCGGAGGAACTGCTGGCCATCTTCCGGATGCAGTGTGAAAAAGGGTGCTACATTCTGGAGCCGGAGGCGGAGGCGCCGCTGCGCTCCCTGCTGGAAAGGCGGATGGCGGATGCGGCCTCCTTCGGCAACGCCCGGGGCGTGCGAAACCTGTTTGAGCAGATCCTGGTCCGGCAGGCGGGCCGTCTGGCGGGACAGGCGTCCGTCAACCGGGAGGACCTGACGCGGATCACCGCCGCAGATGTGGAGGCAGTGGGCCGGGCAAATGATTTGGAGGCGAAAGAGCGTTGAAGGTTTTGATCTTACATCCCAGCAGCCGATATGACCGGTATCTGCCCGATATTCCCGCTGCGGGGCGGATGGAGCTGGTGTTCACGGACCGGGAGGGGCCGGAGGAGCGCTGGCTGGCAGCCGGCGGCGATGCGGAGGCTTTGGTGGCCGCACCGGTGACGCCGGTGACAGAGGAACTGATCGCCCGGATGCCGCATCTCAAGCTGATCCACAGCGACGGGGTGGGCTACGACCGGATTGACCTGGCGGCGGCCCGGGAGCGGGGCATTTACGTGTGCAACTGCGCCGGGTGCAACGCAGGCCCCGTGGCGGAGCTGGCGGTGACGCTGATGAGCATGCTGCTGCACCGGACGCTGTGGGGCGACCGGATGGTGCGGGCCGGGCGGCAGCACGAGGCGGTGAACGAGCTGGCGGCCCATGTGCCGGAAGATCTGTCCACCTGCCGGGTGGGGCTGGTGGGCTTCGGGGCCATCGGCCAGGCCACGGCGCAGCGGCTGCTGGCCAACGGCAGCGAGGTGTTTTACTACGCCCGGCACCGGCGGGATCCGGCTGTGGAGGCGGCGTGCGGTGCCCGGTATCTGCCCCTGTACGAGCTGGCGGAGACCTGCGACATCATCAGCCTCCACCTGCCCGCCACGCCGGAGAGCACCCACCTGCTGGACCGGGCGTTCTTCGGCCGGATGCGGCCGGGGAGCTATCTGGTGAACACCGCCCGGGGCGCGGTGATCGACGATGCGGCCCTGTGCGAGGCCATCCGCTCCGGCCGTCTGGCGGGGGCGGCGCTGGACGCCTATGACCCGGAGCCTGTGACGGCGGAGCACCCGCTGGTGCGGCTGGCGGCGGAGTGCCCGGACCGGCTGATCCTCTGCCCCCACCAGGGCGGGATCAGCCATGCGGCGTTCCGGGAGGCCGCCCGGATGGTGTTTGCGGATCTGGAAAAGCTGATGGACGGCAAGCGCCCGGAACGGGTGGTCAACGGCCTGTGATCGGCGCTGATGGAGATTGGGGGAGGCGCCGCGGGCGCCCGGAGAGGAGAGGCGGATCACCATGCGCGTACCGGAGCACTACACAGCGGATGCGGGGATGTTCTTCGACGGCCATCCGGAGGAGCTGGCGCTGTATGAGGCGCTGTTCCGGCGGATGGACGGGGCATTTCCGGAGGGAACCGTCAAGGTGCAGAAAAGCCAGATCAGCTTTTACGGCCGGCATCTGTTCGCCGCGGCATCCCTGCCGGTGCGACGGCGGAAGGACTGGCCGAAGATGTGCCTGATGGTGACCGTTGGACTGCCGTACCGGCTGGACTCACCCCGGGTGGCGGCGGCCTCGGAGCCGTATCCCGGCCGCTGGACCCACCATGTCTTGGTGACGGAGGCGGACCAGATCGACGAAGAGCTGATGGGCTGGCTGCGGGAGGCATGGGACTTTGCGGAGAGCAAGCGATGAGATACACACGGGAAGAGCTGGCGGAGGCCCGGCGATCCATCGACTCCACCCTGCGCAAGTGTGAGAAGGCGCTGGAGAAGCTGCGACCGGGCACGTCGCCCCATACGCTGACGGTACGGCGCATCCGGGCGTTCCGGATCGCCTTGGCGCTGATCGACCGGGAGATGGACGGGACGGAGATTCCCGGTCCGGAAGGGAAGGAGGACCTATGAGCCGCTATGCCTACGGATACTGCGGGATGCCCTGCGCCCTCTGTACCCGCTGCCAGACAGAGGGAAGCAGCCGGTGTCCCGGCTGCTCCTGCGACGGATACTACACCGTGCCCTGCAAGGTCCACCGCTGCGTCCGGGAAAAGGGACTGGACCACTGCGGACAGTGCGGGGACTTCCCCTGCCCGAAGCTGGGGAAGATGGGGGATTTCCGGGACCTGGATACGGGCCGCGTGAAGGAGCGGACCTGCCGGGCCGTGGCGGCGGAGGGCCTGCCCGCCTGGCTGGCGGAGTATGAGGAAAAGGCGGACCTGCTGACGGTGGCGCTGGAGCGGTACAACAACGGCAGGATGAAGCGGTATCTCTGCGAGCTGTTCCTGCAGCAAGACCTGGACACCCTGCGGCGGATCATGGCCCGGGCGGAGGCACTGGAAGGAGCGGATTCCAAGGAGCTGGGCCGGGCCTTCCAGGCGCTGGTGGGGGAGATGCTGGAATCGTGAGCGTGGCGCTGAACAGAAAAAAAGCCACCGGAGCATTTGCTCCGGTGGCTTTGATGTTCGCTTATTCCAGCTCGAAGGCACCGGTGTACAGCTGATAGTACAGTCCGTGCTGGCGGATCAGATCGTCGTGGTCGCCCCGCTCCACGATCCGGCCGTGGTCCAGCACCATGATGGCGTTGGAGTTGCGGACGGTGGAGAGCCGGTGGGCGATGACGAACACCGTCCGGCCATACATCAGGGAGTCCATGCCCTGCTGAACGATGGCCTCCGTCCGGGTGTCGATAGAGCTGGTGGCCTCATCCAGGATCATCACCGGCGGGTCTGCCACGGCTGCCCGGGCAATGGCCAGCAGCTGCCGCTGGCCTTGGGACAGATTGGCGCCATTGCCGGTGAGCATGGTGTCGTACCCCTGGGGCAGGCGGCGGATGAAGTCGTCGGCATTGGCCAGGGCGGCGGCCGCCTCCACCTCTTCATCCGTGGCATCCAGATTGCCGTAGCGGATGTTCTCCCGGACGGTGCCGGTGAAGAGGTTGGTGTCCTGCAGCACGATGCCCAGGCTGCGCCGCAGGTCCGGCTTGCGGATGTTGTTGATGGAGATGCCGTCGTAACGGATCTTACCATCGGCAATGTCGTAGAACCGGTTGATCAGGTTCGTGATGGTGGTCTTGCCGGCGCCGGTGGCGCCCACGAAGGCCAGCTTCTGGCCGGGCTTGGCAAAGAGGCTGATGTCGTGGAGGATGGTCTTGCCCTCCTCATAGGCGAAGTCCACATGGTCGAACCGCACGTCGCCGGAGAGCTTGATGAGGTAGTAGTCCTCGCTCTCGACATTCCGGACCGGGCCCAGGATGGGGCGGTAGAAGGCCTTGCCGTGCTCCTGGTATTTCCAGGCCCAGGCCTCGTCTTTTCCAGCCTCGGGGGCCTTCAGCTCCGTGAAGGAGCCGTCCGCCTCTTCCCGCACAGGGACCATCACCATGTCAGTGCTGTGGGGGACCCTCCAGGCCCAGAGGTTGGTGCGCTTCTCGGACTCCTCCAGCTGGTGGCCCTCTTTATCATAGGACACGTTTACCAGCGTCACAGTGCCGTGGTCCTCCTCCGGCTCCTCGTCCATCAGGGCGAAGATCCGCTCCGCGCCGGCCAGGGCCATGATGATGGAGTTGAACTGCTGGGAGATCTGGTTGATGGGGTTGGAAAAGCTCTTGGACAGCTGCAGGAAGCTGGCAATAACGCCCAGGGTGATGGTGGTGTCCACCCCGCTGAGGGCCAGAGCGCCGCCCACCATAGCCACGATCACGTACTGGACATTGCCGATGTTCACCATGATAGGCATCAGGATGCTGGCGTAGGTGTGGGCTTTGTCCGCGCTGTGGAACATTTCGTCGTTGACCCGGTCAAAGCCGTCCTGGGCCTCCTGCTCATGGCAGAAGACCTTGACCACTTTCTGACCGTTGATCATCTCCTCGATATAACCGTTGAGGGCGCCCAGGGTGCTCTGCTGGCGGAGGAAGTAGCGGCCGCTGCGGCCGGCCAGGAACCGTGTCACCACCAGGGCGAAGCAGACGCACACCAGGACCACAACCGTGAGCAGGGCGTTGGTGAACAGCATACCCAGGAAGGTGACCAGGATGGTCATAGAGGAGTTGATGACCTGGGGGATGCTCTGGGCGAACATCTGCCGCAGGGTGTCCACATCGTTGGTGTAGACGCTCATCACGTCGCCGTGGGCGTGGGTGTCAAAATACTTGATAGGCAGGGTCTGCATGTGGCCGAACAGGTCGTCCCGAATGGTTTTCTGTACGCCCTGGGACACCACGATCATGTTCCGGTTATAGGCGTAAGCGCACAGGGCACCCACCAGGAACAGGCAACCCATCATCACCAGGGCCCGCACCAGGCCGGAAAAGTCTGGATCCGCCGCACCCAGCAGGGGGGTGATATAGTCGTCGATCAGACTGCCCAGAAACAGAGAGCCCGCCACATTGGCGATGGCACTGACCAGAATGCACACCAGAACAATGATGAAGCGGGCCTTGTACCCCCGTTTGATATAGCCCATCAGGCGGCCGACAATGTGCCGGCGATGGCCGGGCGCCTTGGCGCCGCTGCGGATCTGCTTACTGCTCATTGTCACTGCCTCCTTTCATTTGGGACTCATAGGTCTCGCGGTAGATATCACAGGTTTTCAGCAATTCGTCGTGGGTACCCATGGCCACGATCTGTCCGCCGTCCATCACCAGGATCTTGTCGGCGTCCTCGATGGAGGAGACCCGCTGGGCGATGATGAACTTGGTGGTATCCGGGATCTCCTCCAGAAACGCCTTGCGGATCAGGGCGTCGGTCTTGGTGTCCACGGCGGAGGTGGAGTCGTCCAGGATCAGGATCTTGGGGTGCTTCAGCAGGGCCCGGGCGATGCAAAGCCGCTGCTTCTGCCCGCCGGAGACGTTGGAGCCGCCCTGCTCGATATAGGTGTCGTACTTGTCGGGGAACTCCTGGATAAAGGAGTCCGCCTGGGCCAACTGGCACATCCGGACCATCTCCTCGTCAGTGGCGTCCTTTTTGCCCCAGCGGAGATTATCCTTGATGGTGCCGGAGAACAGCACGTTCTTCTGCAGCACCATGGCCACCTGGTCCCGCAGGGCGTCCATATCGTAGTCCCGGACGTCCGCGCCGCCCACCAGGACGCGGCCCTCAGTGGCGTCGTACAGACGGGGGATCAGCTGGACCAGGGTGGTCTTGGAGGTGCCGGTGCCGCCCAGGATACCTACGGTCTCACCGGACTTCACCGTGAGGTTCACGTTCTTCAGGCACTCCTTGCTGGGGTCCTTGGCGTAGGAGAAGCTGACGTTCTCAAACACCACGGAGCCGTCCTTGACCTCTTCGATGGGCTGGGAGCCGTTCTTCAGATCGCTCTCCTCGTTCAGGATCTCTGTGATCCGCTCTGCGGAGGCCCGGGCCATGATGATCATAGTCAGTACCATGGAGAGCATCATCAGGCTCATCAGCATCATCATGATGTAGCTGAACATACTGGTCAGCTGGCCGGTGGTCATGCTGCCGCCCACGATCAGGTTGGCGCCGATCCAGGACACGGAGATCATGCAGGCATACACACAGATCTGCATCAGAGGCATATTGAAGGCCAGGATGCGCTCCGCCTTGGAGAAGTCCATGTAGATCTCCTGGGAGACCTTGCCGAACTTCTCTACTTCATGGTCCTCCCGAACAAAGGACTTCACCACCCGGATGCCCAGCAGGTTCTCCTGCACCACGTTGTTCAGGTGGTCATAGCGCTTGAAGACCCGTTCAAAAATGGGGTGGGCCCTGGTCATGATGAGCGCCAGGCCGATGCCCAGGATCGAGATGACCACCAGGAAGATCAGTGCCAGCTTGGGGTTGATGCGCAGGGTGAGTACCCAGGCGCAGATCAACATGATGGGGGACCGGACCGCGATACGGATGACCATCATAAAAGCCATCTGGACGTTGGTCACGTCTGTGGTCAGGCGGGTGATGATGCCGCTGGTGGAGAACTTGTCAATGTTGGCAAAGGAGAACTTCTGGACATTCCGATACATCTCCCGCCGCAGATTCCGCGCGAAGCCCGTAGAGGCCTTGGCGCCGAAACGGCCGGACAGTCCGCCGCAGATCAGCGCCAGAACAGCCATTCCCACCACGGTGAGGCCGTAGGCGGCAATATGGTGCATGCTGCCGGCCTTGACCCCCTCGTCCAGCAGCTTGCCGGTCATCAGGGGGATCAACACGTCAAACGCCACTTCGCCGATGACGAAGATGGGCGTCAGGATGGTGGCTGGCCAGAACTCCTGAATACAGCTGGCCAGGCTCCTTTTTTTCTTCATAGAATACCTCCTTGTGTCTTTGCTGTGCCGGGGGAAGCGATTGAGCCGCTTCCCGGCCGGGCCCGGTTGGTCAAATGAGATTTTGCTTCAGCTTTTCCGCGATGGCCAGGAACTGGTCAATCTCCTCCTGAGAGATGCCTCTGGTCAGCGTCGCCTCTGTGGCGGCGATCCGCCGCTCTGCCTCCTGATTCAGCGCCTGCGCCCGGAGTGTGGGCGTGATCCGCTTCATCCGGGCGTCCCTGACCCCCATAGAGCGCTGGACGAGGCCCTCGTCCTCCAGCCGCTTCAGCAGCCGGGAGGCGGTGGAGCTGCGGATGCAGAGGGCGCGCTCCAGATCCTTTTGATAGATTTCCCGGCCCTGGCTGTGGCAGAGATAACCGATCAAAACGCCCTCGATCTCCGTCAGCATGCTCTGGGGATGGTCGGCAGGCCCCCAAAGCCGTCTGCGCAGGAGATTGGACAGTGCCTTGATCTCATACCCGACGTACCGCTCATGCTGCATGGAAACACCTCCTCCAACTGAACAGGATTATATTTTAGTTAGCAAACTAGCAAATGTCAAGAAGCAATCTGCCAAAATTTCTACGGGTCTTGCTTTAAAATTCGGCAGGCACCGAAAGAGAAGGAGGCGCCCCACACCGAAGGGCGGGGCGCCTCTGAAAAAACGGTTGGAGGCTGCTGTTCAGCGGCCGCCCCGGGGGCGGTCCGGCAGGAAACAGAGGCAACCGGCCTGACGGCTGGCGTTCAGGTCGATGAGCCGCTGGTTGGAGCTGCCCCGGAACCGGAGGGTCAGGTCCTTCAGCTCCTCTACGAAGCGGCCGTCCACCAGCACATCCAACAGGGAGAGCATCTCGTCTGTCACCTCGCAGCGGGGATGAGTGCCGTCCGAGGTAAGCTCCTCATAGGTGAAGCCGGAGAAGCCCCAGATGGTCTTGTCCGGATACATCTGCCGGACCCGCCGGAGAAAGGGCACCAGGGCCCGCTGGTTCTCCGGTTCAAAGGGCTCGCCCCCCAGCAGTGTCAGGCCGTTGATGTAGACAGGGGAGAGCAGGGAGAGCAAATAATCCTCCGTCTCGGTGGTAAAGGGCTGGCCGTAGCAGAAGTCCCAGGTTTGGGGCTGAAAGCAGTTCTTGCAGTGATTGGTGCAGCCGGAGACGAACAGGGTGACCCGCACTCCCTCGCCATTGGCAATGTCGCAGTTTTTGATCTCACCGTAGTACATGACAGCCCTCCTGCTATTCCTCAAAATGGGCGCCCGCAGGCGCCCATTTGAGTTTGATCGTTTTTCCCGGGGACATGCGCCTCGGGAAAAACACCGCTCAGTTTGTAAGTGTGCGAGCGAAGCGAGTGCGCGCACAAACTGCAATCTCTTCGTTCAAAAGGCTTTGCCTTTTGAACGAAATATTTTACAGGTGCAGCACCCGGTCCCGGATCTCCTGAGTCCGGCCCTGGTTCCAGAACTGGGTTCCGATGTAGCCGCAGGTCCGGCGGGCCACATTCATCTTGTCCTGGTCTGTGTTGCCGCACTGGGGGCACTTCCAGATCAGCTTGCCGTTCTCCTCCGCGATCTGGATCTCGCCGTCCCAGCCGCACACCTGGCAATAGTCGGACTTGGTGTTCAGTTCGGCGTAGATGATGTTTTCATAGATGAACTTCATCACCTGGAGCACCGCCTCCAGGTTGTTCTGCATGTCCGGCACCTCCACGTAGCTGATGGCGCCGCCGGGAGACAGGGCCTGGAACTGGGCCTCAAACTTCAGCTTGTCGAAAGCGTTGATATCTTCTGTCACATGGACGTGGTAGCTGTTGGTGATGTAGCTCTTGTCAGTGACGCCCTCGATGATGCCGAAGCGGCGCTGCAGGCTCTTGGCAAATTTATAGGTGGTGGACTCCAGAGGCGTACCGTAGAGGGAGAAATCGATATCGCTCTCCTCCTTCCACTTCCTGCAGGCGTCGTTCATGTACTGCATCACCTGCAGGGCGAAGGGGGTGGCGGAGGGGTCCGTATGGCTCTTGCCGGTCATGTACTTCACGCACTCGTAGAGGCCGGCGTAGCCCAGGGAGATGGTGGAGTAGCCGTGGTAGAGCAGCTTGTCGATGGTCTCGCCCTTCTTCAGCCGGGCGCAGGCGCCGTACTGCCACAGAATCGGGGCCACGTCGGAGAGAGTGCCCTTCAGCCGATTGTGCCGGCACATCAGGGCACGGTGGCACAGCTCCAGGCGTTCGTCAAAGATCTTCCAGAACTTGTCCAGGTCGCCGCCGGAGGACAGGGCCACATCGGGCAGATTGATGGTCACCACGCCCTGATTGAAGCGGCCGTAGTACTTGTGCTTGCCAGGCTCATAATTGCCGGCGTTTGCGATGTTGCCGATGCCGGCATCTGTGAAGCGGTCCGGCGTCAGGAAGGAGCGGCAGCCCATGCAGGTATACACATCGCCCTTCAGCTCCAGCATTTTCTTGGCAGAGATGTAGTCGGGCACCATCCGGCGGGCGGTGCACTTGGCCGCCAGCTTGGTCAGGTAATAATAGGGGGAATCCTCGTGGACGTTATCCTCCTCCAGCACATAGATCAGCTTGGGGAAGGCGGGAGTGATCCACACGCCCTTTTCGTTCTTCACGCCCTGGTAGCGCTGCTCCAGGGTTTCCTCAATGATGAGGGCCAGATCCTTTTTCTCCTGCTCATTCTTGGCCTCACCCAGGTACATGAACACCGTCACGAAGGGGGCCTGGCCATTGGTGGTCAGCAGGGTCAGCACTTGGTACTGGATGGTCTGGACGCCGCGGCGGACCTCATCCCGCAGACGGGTCTCCACCAGCTCCTCGATCTTCTCCCGGGTGGGCTGGATGCCCAGGGCCTCCATCTCCTGCTCCACCAGCCGGCGGATCTTCTTCCGGCTCACATCCACGAAGGGGGCCAGATGGGCCAGGGAAATGGACTGCCCGCCGTACTGGTTGGAAGCCACCTGAGCGATGATCTGAGTGGCAATGTTGCAGGCGGTGGAGAAGCTGTGGGGCCGCTCGATCAGGGTGTCCGTGATGACGGTGCCGTTCTGAAGCATATCCTCCAGATTCACCAGGTCACAGTTGTGCATGTGCTGGGCGTAGTAGTCCGAGTCATGGAAGTGGATGATGCCCTCCCGATGGGCCTCCACGATGTCGGCGGGCAGCAGCAGCCGCTCGCTCAGGTCCCGGGAGACCTCGCCGGCCATGTAGTCCCGCTGGGTGGAGTTCACCACCGGGTTCTTGTTGGAGTTCTCCTGCTTGGCCTCCTCGTTGCAGCACTCGATGAGGCTGAGGATCTTCTCGTCGGTGGTATTGCTCTTGCGGACCAGAGAGCGGACATAGCGGTAGGTGATGTAGTTCTTGGCCACCTCATAGGCCCCGTGAGCCATGATCTGGGACTCCACCAGGTCCTGAATCTCCTCCACAGAGGGGGAGCGGTTCATCTTCTGACAGCTGAGTTCCACGGACTCCGCGATCCGCTGGATCTGGACCGGGGTCATCCGGGCGTCCTCCTCGATAGTGTTGTTGGCCTTGGTGATGGCGGCGATGATCTTCGTGATGTCGAAGATGACCTCCGTGCCGTTCCGCTTCATGACTTTCATGGGACTCTCCGCCTCTCTTGTAGAATCAATCTCAATTGTAATATATCTAGTAAGCATTGTTATCATACCACACTAGATATGGGATGAAAAGTTGCATTTACCATAGTGTCTTCCAAAATTCGGCGGGGAAATTTGTGCGTTCCGGAGAAAAACTGTCGATGCGGAAAAACCGCCCCGTGCGGCAGGGCGCGGAGCGGTCGGGATCCGGAGAACAGTTAGGTCAGCTCTGTGTATTTGGCGGCGCTGCCCCGGGCCTTTTCCACCGGGTACTTGGCGGCGTTCTGATCCACCTTGGCGTTCAGGATCTCATCCAGATCCAGGCCGCACACATCGGCCATCAGGACGCAGTAGCTCAGCACGTCCGCCAGCTCTTCCCGGATGCGGCCCAGCTTGTCCCGGCACTCCAGATCCGTGCCGCTCCACTGGAATATCTCCAGCAGCTCCGCCGCCTCCAGGGACAGGGAGATGGCCAGGTCCTTGGGGGTGTGGAACTGCCGCCACTCCCGGTCGTCCCGGAACTGGATCACCCGACGGATCGTCTCATCCCGCAGCATGGATGTCAACTCCTTTTCCATAAAATCAGGATTCACTCCGCCCGGACAGCCCACCGCAGCTTGGTGGAGTGGGCCCGGGGGTTCCGGCGGCACTCCTGAGGGGAGGGACGGGTGACCTCCTGGGCGATGTCGCTGTAAAGCCCCTCCCGGTACTGCTGGCGGAAGGCCTGCTTCACCAGCCGGTCCTCCCCGGAGTGAAAGGTGAGGATAGCCGCCCGCCCGCCGGGCTTCAGCACATGGGGTAGCTTGTCCAGAAAGGCGTACAGCACCTCGAACTCACTGTTCACGTCGATCCGCAGCGCCTGGAAGGTCCGCTGACAGGACTTCTTCACCGCCTCCTTCCGCTCCCCGGCGGGGAGGAAAGACAGCGCCCCCTCAATGAGGGCGTACAGCTGGCGGGTGGTATCCACAGTGCCGCCCCGGCGGAACACCTGAATGACGGCCTTTGCGATGCGGTCCGCGTAGGGCTCGTCGGAATTTTCCACCAGCAGGTTCTCCAGCTCCTCCTGGTCCAGCTGCCGCAGCCGCTCCGCCGCGGTGACGCCGGAGGAGGGGTCCAGCCGCAGGTCCAGGGGACCGTCCTGCTTGAAGGTAAAGCCCCGGGCCGGGTCGTCGATCTGCATGGAGGAGACGCCTAAATCCGCCAGCACGAAGTCGAAGAGCACGCCGGGGGCCACCTGGTCCACGTCGGCGAAATTCCGATGCTGGATGGTGAGGAGCTCCGGCCCGAAGCCCGCAGATGCCAGCCGGGCGCGGGTCTTTTCCATCTCGATGGGGTCCACGTCCGTGGCATATAGGTGTCCTTGCCCCTGGAGCTGTGCCAGCATCCGGCGGGTGTGGCCGCCGTAGCCCAGCGTGGCGTCGTAGCCGGTCTGGCCCGGCTGGATCTGAAGGACCTCCAGGATCTCGTCTACCAGAATGGGGATGTGCATCCCTGCCGGGGTCTTGCCGCTCTCGATGATCTTTTCTACATCGGAGCGGTACTTCTCCGGGTCATGCTCTTTGTACTTCTCCTGAAAGGTGCGGGGGTGGGTGCCCTTGTACCGGGGGCGGCGCTTGTGCTCCTGCTCCATGGGATCAACTCCTTCTCTGAACCGCTATCATATCACAGCCGCAGCCAAAAGAAAAGTCCCGCCGCATTGACAGAGCGGCGGGGACCGGATACAATAGACATTCAGCAAGGAGGCAGATTTTTATGGTAACTTTGGCACAGCGCATTGAGGAGCTGCGGACCGCCAGGGGCCTGAGCCGTCCGGCTCTTGCCGCCGCCCTGGGCTTCCCCCGCACGGCGATTGAAAAGTTTGAGACGGGCCGCCAGACCCCCACCCAGGACCAGCAGAACAAGCTGGCGTCCTACTTCGGCGTGTCCCTCTTCTATCTTCGGGGAGAGACCAACGACACCACCCAGATGTCCGACTGGATGGACGGGGCGTTTCTGGACGAGCCCGCCCCGGTTCCGGCCCCCAGGCGGGCGGCAGTGAAGCCGGCGGTGGCGGCGTCCTCCGGCGGGGAGGGCGGCACCATGTTCGACGCGTTCCTCACCAGCAAGAAATTCCAGGAGGCACTGCGCACCGCGGTGCTGGATACTCTCCGCACGCCGGAGGGCCAGGAGCTCCTGACCAAGGCCATCCGGAAAGAGCTGGCGAATCGGCAGAAGTGATGTGCGGCGGCGAAAGGGGCGGGGGATCGTGATCTCCCATCCTGTGTGTGCTCCGGGTGTATGGGGGAGGCGAAATACGGCCGGAGAGAAAATCCGCGGAACGCTTGCCAACATCCGTTGCGCATAATACCATACAGAAATCAGGAGGGAACTGACGGATACAGACTGGGGGGCAGGCTCAGATGAAGAATGTTCTGTATATAATCAAAGTGGTGGCACTGGCCTGTGCGGCCGGAGTGATTATGACGATCCTGGGGGCTTTTCCGCCTCTGTCGTTCCTGTATAACTGGCTTGTGGGCCACGGCCTGCAAAATGTATGGGTTGGACTGATGGCCGGTGTCATCGCCATCTGCGTGTCCCTGTACAATATGCACCACGCGAAAAAGAAACGGAAGTGAGCGATTTGCGCTCAGTCCGGCTGAGAGGCTTGGATGCTCTGACCAATCAAAAGAGCCGCGGGAATTTGATCCCGCGGCTCTTCTTGTGCGTTTACAGGCTCTTGATGAACTTCTCGATCCGGTCCAATCCCTCTTTCAGGTCCGCGTCGGAGTAGCAGTAGCTCAGGCGCATGAACCCCTCGGTGCCGAAGTGGATGCCGGGGATGACGCCCACCAGGCCCTCCTTCAGCATCCGGGTGCAGAAGGTGTTGGAGTCCATGCCGAACTTCCGGATGTCCACAAACATGTAGAAGGCGCCCTCCGGCTTCTCCACGTCCAGGCCCATGTCCACCAGGCGCTGGTAGACGTAGTCCCGGCGCCTGCGGAAGATCTCCACCACATCGCTGGTGTCCGTCTCCAGGGCCGTGACGCAAGCCCGCTGGACAAAGGAGGGCACGGAGGTGACACAGTACTGGTGGAACACCTGGATCCGGTCCATCAGCTTGGCGTCCGCCATGCAGTAGCCCAGGCGCCAGCCGGTCATGGCATAAGGCTTGGAGAAGCTCTGGACCACAATGATCCGGTCCCGCATGTCCTGGTACTCAGCAAAGCTGTGGTAGTCCTCACAGTAGGTCAGAGTGCGGTACACATCGTCGCACAGGACAAAGATGGGCTTGTCCTGGAGGATGGCGTGGACGGCGTCCAAGGTCTCCTTGGTGTAGACGCAGCCGGTGGGATTGTTGGGGGAGGTCAGGATGATGGCCTTGGTCCTGTCGGTGATGGCGGCCTTCAGTTCCTCCGGCACGATCTGGAAGTGGTTGTGCTCTGTGGGCAGGGAGACGGGCACACCGCCCTGTAGCTGGACCAGCGCCTCATACAGGCCGAAGGCAGGGGTGGGGATGATGACCTCGTCCCCTGGGTTCAGGATGGTGGAGAAGGAGGCGAACAGCGCCTCCGTGGCGCCCACCGTCAGGATGATCTCACTGGGGGCGTAGTGGAGGCCATGGGCCTCAGCCTCGAATTTGGAGATGGCCTCCAGCGCGTAGGGATAGCCGTTGCCGGGGGGATAGTGGGTATCGTTGGCGTCCAGAGCGGCCTTGGCGGCCTCCTTGATGACGTCGGGGGTGTTCAGATCCGGCTCGCCGATGGTCAGGGCGCAGGCGCCGGGGGTATCCCGCACCAGATAGGTGAACTGCCGGATGCCGGACAGCTCCACGCCCATAACGGCATTGTTCAGAGTCAGGTCCATGGATTTTCACGCTCCTTTTTGTTCATGAAATTCAGTATATCCGGATGAAAAAGGGATGTCAACGGCAGTTTCCACAAAAAGGGAGGCACCGAAAAGAAAGCGGCCCCGCCGCAATCTGCGGCGGGGCCTGCTGGGAGACTGCATTTTCAGGTGGGCTGATTGGAAGAGGCAGCATCTTCTGCCGGCTGGCCCGTTTCGGCGGGGGCATCAGCTGGCGCCTCCTCCGGGGTGAAGGTCACGGGGGTCTCTCCGGCCCGGGCGACGGAGGTGCCGGAGAGAATGCCGCCGCCCTCCCCTGCGGTGTAGGCGATAGTCACCTGATCCCCGGCATTCAGGATCACCGCCAGGGGGTTCTCCGCGGCGTTGACGGCGTAGAAAGTATCCTGTCCCTCCAGCCGCAGGAAGTAGTAGGAATTGCCGTCCAGCACAGCGGTGCGGATCTCAGCGATGGCGCCGCTGATCTCCTCCTGGTCAGAGGGAACAGCCTCCGCATCCCCGTCGGAGATGAGGCCGCTGTCGGCCAGTGCCCGGCGGTAATTGGCCTCGCACTCCGCTACGGTGCTGCCGGTCTCTACAATGTTGTACTGCTGGACGTTCACCATGGCGTACATCTTCACCAGACCGTCTTCACCCTTGAGGGACATGAAGTAGGTGGGCTGGTCGGCGATGTTCAGCAGCAACGGGAAGGTGGCCACGTAACGCATCTGCTGGACCTGACTCATGGCGCTGGCCTGCGCGGACGCCTCTGTGGCGCCGGCGACAGAATAGAAGTGCGTCTCCTTGGTCCGCTGGTTGGAGAGGATGAATCCGATGTTGGACTGGTCGGATGTCACAGAGGTGACACCGGTATACATATACACGTCATCCCCGATGGCAATATAATTGTAGCCTTCTGTGGTGTGCGTCACATCCCGCTGGCCGAAAATGGAGTTGATAAAGCCGTTGTGGTACATTCCGTAATAATCGTACTGCTCCATAATCAGATTCGCGTCATAGACGTGGTCCACCCAGTTGGGGACCTCCTCATAATACTGGCTCTCCCCGGTAACGGCGTTCACCAGAACGGCCCCCTGGATGTCCGTGCCGCCGAAGAGGCCGATGGTCTTCACCATGCGGGGGCAGACCCAGTAGGGCTCGCCCTCTTCATTGATCTCAAACACCGGATCGGCAAACATATATGTGGGATAGTGGAACCGCAGGTGGCGGGGCAGATACCGCCCGAAATGCTCGGCGGTGGTATATTTCATCCCCTCGTCCAGGCGGACCACTTCCGCCTCCTGGGTCACCATGTCGATAATCAGATAAGCGGGCAGGCCCGCGGAGCGGTTGGTGAACCACTTGACCAGATCTCCATAGGCCAGGGAAGTCACGCGCACCGGGCGACCCTGGTAGTTGATCTGGGTGTAGGAGGGCAGGATCTCAAACTGGGAGACCATATCCGCCAGTTCGCCCAGTTTGCGGCTGCCCAGGCGCGCGGCGGAGTCTTCGTCCAGCATGGGGATCTGATTGTAGGAGATCTCCTCCACCTCGGAAGCAAAATCACCATCTTTGATGGAAAGCAGCTTGCTGTAGCTTCCGGCCCGGATTACCACCCAAGAGGTAAGGCCGCCGATGATGATGGCGGCGATCAGAGCCACCAGGACCAGGAAGGGGATGGTGCACTGCTTTTTCACAAAGCCGAAGTACCCCTTCACGCCCTCCCCCTGAAAGCCGGAGGTGAGCACGGCGCACACGCAGTACACCGCGCACAGCAGGAACACGAAGACATAGAACTCCTCCGCGTGGAAGTTCAGGGCGGGCAGCTCGAAGTAAAAGTACCCCAGGCCGAACAGCAGCGTCACGCCCAGATTGATGAGCGTCCGCGTGAAGGCGTTGCCAATGGCCTTGCGGGGCTTCCGCTCCCGCTTGGGACGCTGGGGCTGGGAGGCGTCCCCGCCGCTGAAACCGCCGAAAGCACTGGGGTCAAAGCCTCCGAAGTCAAATGAAAATGGCATAAAAACCCAATTCCTCCTTTTTCAGATGGGCCGAATTGAAACCCATGATACAGGAAAAGTGTGAACAAATCAAGGTTTCCCGTCAGAACACCATTCCGATTCCGAAAAGATTATGGTAAAATCAAAACAACATGTAAGCTCTGTGCGGAAACTGCGTGTAGAGAAGTGGAGAGGAGGGACGGCATTGGAGGATGCCCGGATCGTGGAGCTGTACTGGGAGCGGGACGAGGCGGCCATTGCGGAGAGCAGCGCCAAGTACGGCGGCTACTGCTACCAGATCGCCTTCCGCATCCTGGCCCTGCGGGAGGACGCGGAGGAGTGCGTGGGAGACACCTGGCTGCGGGCCTGGGAGGCCATGCCGCCCAGCCGCCCCGGCAGGCTGGATACGTTCCTGGGGAAGATCACCCGGAACCTGTCCCTGGACCGCTGGCGGGCCCTGCGGGCCCAGAAGCGGTGGCAGGGACAGGCGGAACTGGCGCTGACGGAGCTGGGGGACTGCCTGCCCGCCTCCGGCGGCGTGGAACAGGAGGTGGAGGCCGCCGCCCTGGCGGAGAGCCTGAACCGCTTTTTGGAATCCCTGCCCCAGGAGAAGCGGGTGCTGTTTGTCCGGCGGTACTGGTATCTCTGCTCCGTGGAGGAGCTGGCCGCCTGGAGCGGCAGGCGGCGGGGGACGGTCTCCGCGGCGCTGTTCCGCCTGCGGCAGGACCTGCGGGAACACTTGGAGAGGGAGGGATTCACCCTATGACAAGGGAACAGCTGCTGGATGCTGTGGGAGATATCCGGGATGCGTTCATCCGGGAGGCCGCGCCGCCCGCCTCGTACCGCAAGCAGCGGGAATTCCCCTGGACCGGCGCGGTGGCGGCCTGCCTGGCGCTGATGATCGTGGGCTCCACATTCTTCCTGTCACAGATGAACATGGGGGACGGAGCCACTGGAAGCGGCGGCGCCTCTGCCGCCACGGAGGACACGGCGGAGGTCGGTGAGTCCGGCGGAACGGTGAACGGTGCAGCAGACGGCACAGACGATTCTGAGCCGGAGACAGCGGCGATCACTGTCACAGTGGATGGCACGGTGTATGTGCAGGCAGGCGGCGTGGGCCGCCATCCGGAGGCGTGCCCGGAGGGATTCTCCTACGCTGGAGAGGCGGAGCTGCCGGACACCGGGGAGCTTTGTCCCTACTATGCCGACCCGGAGCGGCCGGGGCAGATCTATGTCTATCAGAGCTGCTGGGATGAGGGGACCGGAACCACCTATATGGCCTATGTCCGCTACGAGGCGGAGACAACAAACTGACCGCGGGCGGAAAGAGAAAGCAGGGCCGCCGGAGGGGATCCCCTCCGGCGGCCTTTTGCGTATGATTTTGCCTGTCCTCACGGCAGCATCAGCAGCTTTTTCAAAAATTCCACGCCCCTGGGCAGAACGGCCTCGTCATCAAAGGTGAAGTCCGGGGCGTGAAGCTGGGGGGTATCCCCGGTGCCCAGGAAGAAGAACAGCCCCGGCACATACTGCTGGTAGAAGGAGAAGTCCTCCGCCGCCAGCACCGGCTTTTCCATGAGGGTCGGCGCGTTATCGCCCAGCTGGGCGGCGATCTTCTGATAGAGCTCTTCGTGGTTCCACACGGCGGGGTAACCCTCGCTGAGGTGGACGTCCAGGCTGCAGCCGGTCTCCGCTGCCACGGACCGGCCGATGTCCTTCAGCTGCTGACGGCAGAAACGGAAGGTGTCCTCCCGGTAGGTGCGCAGGCTCCCCTCCAGCACGGTGCGGCCGCTGATGGCGTTCCGGACTGTGCCGGAGACCATCTTGCCGAACCGCAGCACCCGGGGCTGGTCCGGGGGCAGCTGTTCCATCATGTCATAGGCCCGCTGGAGGTAGGAGATGCCCGCCGTCAGGGCGTCCAGCCCCTCGTCCGCCCGGGACATGTGGACGCTGCGGCCTTCCACGGTGACGGTGACCTCGTTGGACCGTGCCATCAGCGGGCCGGGGCGGGAGGCGATGGTCCCGGCCTCCAGGCCGGGCCACAGGTGCAGGCCGAAGATCCGGCGGACCCGGTAGCGATCCAGCACGCCGCTCTCACACAGCTTTCCGGCGCCGCCGGTGGTCTCCTCCGACGGCTGGAAGAGGAAGAGCACGTTCCGGGGCAGCTCGGCCAGATGCTCCGCCGCATACTCCGCCAGGGTCAGGACCATGGCGGTGTGGGCATCGTGGCCGCAGGCATGCATCCGCCCGGGATGGACAGAGGCGTAGGGCAGGTCCGTGGCCTCCGTCACCGGAAGCGCGTCCAGCTCCGCCCGAAATGCCACGGCATCGCTCTTCCCTGCGTCGAACCAGGCGCAGACGCTGCCGGTGATGGGAGAGAACACCCGGCAGGGCAGCGGGGCCAAAATGCGCTGGACCAGCTGAACCGTCTCCGGCAGCTGGTTATCCAGCTCCGGGATGCGGTGCAGGGCACGGCGGTAATCGACGGCGGACATGGACAGGACCTCCCCTTCTGAGATGATATTAATAATCATATCATACCACAGACACGGCCGGGTGACCAGAGGAACCGGGATTTTTCGTCCCTTTTGACAAGGAAACGGGACTGCCGGACGCGCTTTTTTCCGTTTTTTCCCTTGCCAAAAGGGAGAATGTAATGGTATGATACCAGAAAATGAGATAGAGGCGCGGATGCGACGAGACCATGGGAGCCGACGGGCGAGGATCGTGGGGGAGGCAAGTCCGCCGAACTCCCTGGTCAGGTATGGGTAGGGGGTGGGTCCGTGGGGAATACCCACGGGACTGTCCGCGGAATTTTCCGCGGGGGCGCTATCCGCTTACAGGGAACTCCGCTTTTTGCATGGGTGCAGAGGTGTGAAAGAGCTGTCGGTAGGGGCGTGTCTCTACCGACTTTTTTGTTGCTTCAACCAACGGACAAAAAGAAAGACGGAGGACACTCACATGAAATTTGAACATCTGCAAGGTTCCATTGTCGCCATGGTCACCCCGTTCTGCCAGGACGGCAGCGTCAACTTCGATATGCTGACAGAGCTGCTGGAGCGGCAGATCGCCGCCGGTACCGACGGCATCCTGACCCTGGGCACCACCGGCGAATACTCCACGATGAGCCATGAGGAGGATGCCGCTGTGGTGGAGCACACCATCCGGGTGGTGGACGGCCGGGTGCCGGTGATGGTGGGCAGCGGCTCCAACTGCACTGTCACCCAGATCGAGAAGAGCCGGCTGTACCAGTCCATGGGGGCGGATGCCCTGCTGCTGATCTCCCCCTACTACAACAAGGCTAACGCGGAGGGGATGTACCGCCACTTCGCCGAGACGGCGGACGCGGTGGACATTCCCTGCATCCTCTATAATGTGCCGGGCCGTACAGGCTGCTCCATCCCGGTTTCCGTGGTGGAACGGCTGGCCCGGCACCCCAACATCGCCGGCATCAAAGAAGCCAGCGGCGATATGTCCTACGCCATGAAGATCGCTCGCTGCGTGGGACCGGATTTCGCCCTGTACTCCGGCAACGACGACATCACTGTGCCCATCCTCAGCATCGGCGGCAGCGGCGTCATCTCCGTCTACGCCAACGTGATGCCCGCCATGTGCCGCCAGATCGTGGCGGACTGGCTGGACGGGAATCATGCCCGGGCCCTGGAGAACCACCTGCGGTACCTGCAGTTGATGAACGACCTGTTCCTGGAGGTGAACCCCATCCCGGTGAAGGCCGCCATGAATATGATGGGGCTGGACGTGGGTCCCATGCGGCTGCCCCTGTGCGAGATGGGGGAGGCCAACGTCGCCACACTCCGCCGGACGCTGGAGGAGGCGGGACTGCTGTGAGGATCATTTTGATCGGCCGGGGCAAAATGGGGACGCTGATCCGGGAGACCGCTGCGGCCGCCGGGGATGAGATTGAGGCCGTCTTCGGCCGGGACGATCTGGGCCAGCTGGGCAGACTGGGGCGTGTAGCGGACGTGGTGATGGATTTTTCCCGCCCGGAGGCTCTGCCGGAGGTCACCTCCTATGTCCGCCGGACGGGGACGCCACTCCTCTCTGGAACCACCGGGTATACGGAGGCGGAGAAGGGGAGTCTCTTTGCCCTGGGCTCTGCGGCCCCGGTGCTGTGGAGCGCCAACTACTCCCTGGGGGTGGCGGTGCTGGCCCGGGCCCTGCAGGTCATCGCCCCGGTGCTGGGGCCGGATTTTGACATCGAGATCACCGAGACCCACCACAGCCAGAAGGCGGACGCCCCCAGCGGCACCGCAAAGCTGCTGCTGGAAGCTGTCGATCCCCAGCACCGCCTGCGGCCGGTGTATGGCCGGGAGGGGAACTGCGGCCGCCGGGAGAAGGATGAGGTAGGCATCCACGCACTCCGGGGCGGCACCGTGGCCGGGACCCACACGGTCCATTTCTTTGGGCCGGATGAGGAACTGGAGCTGACCCACCGGGCTGCCAGCCGCCAGATCTTTGTGAACGGGGCCCTGCACATCGCCCGGCTGCTGCCTGGGCGGCCCAAAGGGGTCTATGACCTGCAAAAAATCTTGTTTGGAGCGTGATGGCTTTGAATGCACAGGAAATCATCAACTATATCGCAGATTCCCCCAAGAAGACCCCAGTAAAGATTTACGTCAACCTGTCGGCTCCGGTGGACTTCGGATCCGCTGAAGTGTTCGGTGAGGGAAAGAGCCGCATCGTCTTTGGGGACTGGGCCGAGCTGGCGCCCATCCTGGAGGACAACCGGGAGAAGATCACCGACTGCGTGGTGGAGAACGACCGCCGGAACTCCGGCGTGCCCCTGCTGGACCTGAAAGATCTCAAGGCCCGGATCGAACCCGGGGCCATCATTCGGGAGAAGGTGGAGATCGGCGAGGGTGCCGTCATCATGATGGGGGCCATCCTCAATATCGGTGCTGTGGTGGGCAAACGCACCATGATCGACATGGGGGCTGTCCTGGGCGGACGGGCCACGGTGGGAGATGACTGCCACATCGGCGCCGGAGCCGTGCTGGCCGGGGTGGTGGAGCCCGCCTCCGCCACCCCGGTAGTGGTGGAGGACGGCGTCCTGGTGGGCGCCAACGCCGTGGTGATCGAGGGGGTGCGGATCGGCGCCGGGGCTGTGGTGGCCGCGGGCGCTGTTGTGACGGAGAACGTCCCTCCCAACGCGGTGGTGGCCGGAACCCCCGCCAGGATCATCAAGATGAAGGACGCCCGGACGGAGGGAAAGACCGCCCTGGTGGACGCCTTGCGGAGCCTGTGAACTGGAGAAGAAGCGGCCCTGCGGCGTTGTGCCGCAGGGTCCCTTTTATCAGAACGTCAAAATTTAAGACAAAAATTTGGCGGCAATCGTTTGCGGTTTCGATTGCCTGGGGCGGCGCCTTGTGATATTGTAATAGCAACAATCGAACAGGGGGGCTGGACATGCTGGTATTGGACTTCATCAACGTGGGCAACGGCGACTCCATCCTGGTCCGGGAGATGGAGGGGGAACGACTGCGTTTTTCCATGCTGGTGGACTGCGGCCACGACAGCCTGGAGCGGGACGACCACCCGCCGGTGGAGGACCCCCGCTCCTGCCGGATCTTTGCCGGGGATTTCCTGCGAAGTCAAGGTGTGGCGCATCTGGATATCCTGCTGGTCACCCACTTCCACCGGGACCACATCGGTGGTCTGGGCCGGGTGCTGGAGACCGTCACTGTGGGCGAGCTGCTGACCCCCTATGCGCCCCCCGCCGATTCCGGCCCGCTGGACCCGGACGGAGACAACGGCCTGCCCAAGGCAGCGCGGAACGTGCTGCGGTGTATGGACCTGTACGCCGGCCCCCTGCGGCGGTACGGAGACCGGATCGGCCGGATCAAGGAGCTGCCGGGGGACCGGATGGAGTGTCTCCGGCTGACGGACGACCTCACCATGGACATCCTGTTCGGCGAGCCCGCCCTGTACCCCCGGCAGAGAGCGGTGTACGACGCCGCCTTCCGGGGGGAGCGGAACGGCTATGACCTGATTCACTGGGGAAAGTCCATGAACGTCTCCAGCCTGCGCCAGCGGCTGTACTACCATGGGAAGGAGATCGTTCTGGGGGGCGACGCCTACGCCCACATGTGGGAGACGCAGACCGCCACCCCCTGCGACATCCTGAAGGTGCCCCACCATGCCTCCCTGTCCTCCACCACCCGGAAGCTGCTGCGGCTGCTCCAGCCGAAAGCCGCCGTGGTCTGCGTGGCCGCCGGACGTCCGGACGAGCGGCCCCATCCTTATATCGTCTCCCTGCTGAAGGAATTCACGGAAGATGTCCATTTCACCGATGCGGTGGAGATCCCCGGCCTGGTGGAGCCGGTGTTCCACACGTCCGTCCATATAGAGCTGCCATGAGGAGTTCTCTGATAAAAAAGAGACCGCCCCAGCCGCCGTTTTCAAAACGGCGGCTGGGGCGGTGCGGCTTCAGGGGGGAAGCAGATTACTGCACGCCCTCCCGGTTCAGCAGCTCCAGGATTCTGGCGTCATCTTCCACCGTGGCGCTGGGCATGGGGAAGGTGCCCGCACTGGTGGCGGCGATGCCCCGCAGGCGGCAGGCCTCCTTGATGACGGGCAGGAAGGGGCTGCGGATGGCATACAGGTCCATCAGATGGTCGATGGTCTGCTGGCCTCTGGCGATGCCGGCCAGGTCGTTCTCCCGGAAGGCGCGGACCCAGGCGGCGCAGATCTCCGGCACCACGTTGCTGAGGGCGCCGATGCAGCCGTTGCCGCCGGAGAGTACATTGTGGGCGAAGTTGTCGTCAAAGCCGGAGTAGATCTCGAACTGGGGGATCTGGGACTTGACGACCTTGATGAGCTCCCGGGTGTGGTCCATGCCGGGAACGGTGTCTTTCATGCCCACGATGTTGGGGTGCATCTTGGCCAAAGCCAGCACCGTCTCAGGCGGGATCGTGTAGCCGGTGTTGTCAGGGAAGTTGTAGATGTAGATATCGCCGTGAATTTGCTCGGCCAGGCGGTCATAGTATTGCAGCAGAGCGGAGGGGCCGAAGTGGAAGTAGTAGGGCGGCAGGATCATAACGGCGTCGGCTCCTGCGTCCAGGCAGAAGTTGGAAAAGCTGATGATCTCGTCCGCTACCATGTGGCTGGTGCCGATGATCAGCTTCACCCGGTGGTCGATCTTCTCGATGGCGAATTTGGCCATCTCCCGGCGCTGGTTCATGGGCATGGCGAAAAACTCGCTGCTGCTGCCCTCCACCAGGATGCCGTCTACGCCCTGGTCGATGAGATTGTTGAACAGACGCTCCTGGCTGGCCAGGTCCAGCGTGCCATCCTCGTTGAAGAGTGTGATGGCCGGCGTCAGATATGCTGCGTTCATAGAAAAGTCCTCCTTCATACGGCCCCGGGACCGCCGGCTCCAAACCCGCGGGGTGAGATTTTGAAAACGCACGGGCGGGGCGCGAAAAACAGGCTTTAGTATAACAAAACGGCGCTGAATGTCAAGAGGAGATCTGGTAAAATCCCGCCGGTTGGAAAACAGGGCGGCGGCGCATGCCCGCTTGTCAAACGAAGCGGCATCTGATATGATCGGCCTGGAGGAATCAATCGGCGGCGGAGAGTGCCGGCGTGGAAGGAGCACGATATGACACAGGGACAGCATCGGGCCACAGCCCGGGTTTTGGATATTCTGGAGAGCCTGTCCGGCTCAGAGGAGGGGTTGACGCTGACAGAATTGTCACAGGCCCTGGATGCCCCGAAGAGCAGCCTGTTTCCCATCGTACATACGCTGGAGGAGCGGCGCTACCTCCGGCAGGACGATGGGACGGGCCGGTATACTATGGGTCCCCGGGCGCTGGTGCTGGGAGCGGCCTTCTCGGCGGACCGGGGGCTGGCACCCATTACCCAGGTGATGAAGGAGGTGGCTTCCAAATGCCAGGAGACATGCCAGATGGGCATTCTGGACCAAGACAGGGTGCTGTATGTGGCGCGGGAGGATTCTCCCCAGCCCATCCGGCTGATCTCCTGGGTGGGGACCCGCCTGCCGGCCAACGCCACTGCCGTCGGTAAGGCTCTGCTCAGCGGCCTGACGAACGAGGAGGTGCGGGCGCTGTATGCCGGGGGCCTGCCCCGGCTGACAGAGCAGACCATCACGGATGTGGAAACCCTGCTGGCCCAGTTGGAGGCGGTCCGGCGCGGGGAACTGGCTATGGAGCGGGAGGAATCCACGGACCAGCTGGCCTGCTGGGCCGCGCCGCTGCGGCGGAAGGGAACGGTGTTCGCGGCTCTCAGCATCTCCGTACCGCTCTTCCGCTGCCGGGAAGAGAAGATCGAGCTGGTCCGCCGCAGTCTCCTGACTGCCCAGGCGGAGATCGAAAAGCTGGCCGAAACGCGAAACTTTGGCTTGTCTGAGAATTGACAAACTGGGAACGGCATGATATAATACGACCGAAAATTCCAAAATAAGAACTGAGTTCGACATAAGGAACAGAAAAGGGCGCCGCGCTGACAAGAGTCTGTCTTGGTGTCCCTCTTGCACGGAGATCTGTGTGCGGTCCCAGAGCCGTCCGGCGGCTGGGACAGGATCCGTGGCCAGAGTCCCTGACAACGGGGCTTTTTTAAGATAAATCCCTTTGGTGTGACGGCCCGCATGATCGGCCGCTCATGCGGGGAATGCTCGCAAATGGCCAGGGGAGAGGCCCTCTGCCCCCCCAGCAAACAAATTGAGGAGGAAGAAAGACCATGATCATGCGATTCCTGAAAAAGATCCCCGCAGGTATGATGGTCGTCCCGATGCTGCTCGGCGCGATTATCAATACCTTCCTTCCGGAGGTCACCAACATCGGCTCCTTCACCACCGCCGTCTTCACCAGTGCCGGCGCCAACACCGCCATCGGTATCCAGCTGTTCTGCCTGGGCACCACGCTGCGGGTCCGGGACATGGGCGGCGTTGTCAAGCGGGGCGGTGTGCTGCTGATCTCCAAGTTCGTCATCGGCGCCGCCATCGGCATTGTGGTGGGCAAGGTGTTCGGCCCCACCGGTGTGCTGGGCCTGAGCTCTCTGGCCATCATCTCCGCCGTCACGAACTCCAACGGCTCCATCTATCTGGCCCTGATGAACTCCTACGGTGACACCGTGGACCAGGCGGCCATGCCTCTGCTGGCCATCAACGACGGCCCCATGCTGACCATGATCGCTATGGGCATCGGCGGCCTGGCCGATATCCCCTTCATGGCCCTTGTGGCTGCTATCGGCCCCATCCTGGTGGGTATGATCCTGGGCAACATCGACAAGGACCTGTCTGACTTTCTGGCCCCCGCCGGCACCATCCTGCTGCCCTTTGTGGGCTTCTGCCTGGGCGCTGGCATGAACCTGACCAACATCGCCAAGGGCGGCGCGCAGGGCATTCTGCTGGGCCTTGTCACCTGCCTCATCGGCGGCGCCTTCATTGTGCTGTGCGACCGCTTCATCAGCCGCCGTCCCGGCTATGCCGGCTGGGCTGTGGCAACCACCGCAGGCAACGCCGTGGCAGTGCCCGCCGTTATCGCCGAGGCGGATCCCTCTTGGGCGCAGTGGGCGGATGTGGCCACCTCTCAGGTGGCGGCGTCTGCCATCCTGACCGCCATTCTGGTCCCCATCATTACCTCTTGGTGGGCCAAGAAGTTCGGTTGCCCCAAGTTCCCGAAAGACGAGGCACAGAAAGCCCTGTTTGAGAAGCACTGATCCCCATTACACATATTCGTTGAGGAACGAAAGGAGTATTACATTATGTTGAACGGCATGATCGTTGAGCCCGTGGACAACGTGGTGGTCGCCATCGAGCCCGTGAAGAAGGGCGAGACCGTCACCTACATGTGCGCGGGCGAGGAGAAGCGCCTGACTGCGGCGGAGGACATCACCATCTATCACAAGCTGGCTGCCTGCGACATCGCCAAAGGCCAGCCCATCGTCAAGTACGGCGAGCACATCGGCCTGGCGGCCCGGGACATCAAGGCCGGCGAGCACGTGCACTGCCACAACCTGGAAGAGCACCGGGAAAACCTGGACAGCAAGGGCTGAGAAGGAGGATACGAGTATGAATTTCTACGGTTACAAGCGTCCGGACGGCCGCGTGGGCGTCCGCAACAAGGTCCTGATCCTGCCTGCCAGTGTCTGCGCCTCTGATACCACCCGTATCATCTCCCAGCAGGTGGTGGGCTCCGTCACCTTCAACAACCAGCTGGGCTGCTCCCAGGTGGCTCCCGACCAGCAGTTCACCATGGACGTTATGGCCGGCTATGCCGCCAACCCCAATGTCTACGGCACCGTGGTGGTGTCCCTGGGCTGCGAGAACTGCCAGATGGACCTGGTGGTGAAGGCCATCCAGGAGCGCACCAACAAGCCCCTGAAGCAGGTCATCATCCAGGAGGCCGGCGGCACCCTGAAGGCCATCGACATGGCCGTCCGCTACGCCAAGGAGATGGTGGAGGAGGCCTCCCTGCTGCAGAAGGAGGAGTTCCCCATGTCCGAGCTGATTATCGGCACGGAGTGCGGCGGCTCTGACCCCACCAGCGGCCTGGCGGCCAACCCCCTGATCGGCCAGCTCAGCGACCTGATTGTCAAGGAGGGCGGCACCTCCATCCTGTCTGAGACCACTGAGTTCATCGGCGCCGAGCACCTGCTGGCCCGCCGCGCCATCAACAAGGAGGTTCACGACCGCATCTTTGAGATCGTCCACCGCTATGAGGACTCCCTGCGCCTGGTGGGCGAGGAAGTCCGTGAGGGCAACCCCTCTCCCGGCAACAAGGCCGGCGGCCTGACCTGCCTGGAGGAGAAGTCCCTGGGCTGCATCCACAAGGGCGGCCATAGCCCTGTCATGGCGGTCTATGACTACGCCAAGCAGGTGGAGGCCAAGCAGGGCCTGGTCATCATGGATACCCCGGGCAACGACCCCTCCTCTGTGGCGGCCATGGTGGCCGGCGGCGCCCAGATTGTGGTGTTCTCCACCGGCCGCGGCACCCCCACCGGCAATCCCCTGGCCCCCGTCATCAAGATCACCGGCAACAAGCTGACCTACGCCAATATGATTGACAACATCGATGTGGATGCCTCTCCCCTGATCTACGGTACCAAGACCATCGAGGAGCTGGGGCAGGAGCTGTTGAAGCTCACGCAGGAAGTGGCCTGCGGCAAGCAGACCAAGGCCGAGTCTCTGGGTTATACCGAGATGGCCATCGCTCGCGTGTGCAACTTCGTGTAAGCTCTGCTGGACGTCGCGCATAGAAGTAAAGAGAATCCATCATGCAGCCGCGGCGGTACGATATGCAAATCCCCCCTTATCGTGCCGCCGCGGCTTTTCACAAGCGCCCACCCATCTGCCGGGCGGGATCGCCGCAGGGAAATGCGGCGCATTTTATAACAGGAGATGAGTATCCCGATGAAAAAGAAATTTGCCGTCATGGACGGCAATACGGCCGCGGCCCATGTGGCATACGCGTTCACAGAGGTCGCGGCGATCTATCCCATCACCCCGTCCTCTCCCATGGCGGAGAAGGTGGACGAGTGGTCCGCCAAGGGGCGGAAGAACCTGTTCGGCTCCACGGTGGACGTCATCCAGATGCAGTCTGAGGCCGGCGCCGCGGGCACCTGCCACGGCTCCCTGCAGGCCGGCGCCCTGACCACCACCTTTACATCCTCCCAGGGTTTGATGCTGATGATCCCAGCCATGTACGCCATGGGCGGCCAATTCCTGCCCAGCGTCATGCACATCGCCTCCCGCGTGGTGACCAGCAACCACCACTCTATCTTCGGCGATCACACCGACTTCATGACCTGCCGCACCACCGGCTACGCCATGCTGATGTCCTCCTGCCCCCAGGAGGCCATGGACCTGGGCGCGGTGGCCCACCTGTCCGCCATCAGCGGCAAGTACGCCTTCATGCACTGCTTCGATGGCTTCCGCACCTCTCATGAGATGCAGCGGATCGAGGCGCTGGACTATGAGGACCTGCGTCCTCTGGTAGACCAGGAGGCCCTGCAGGAGTTCCGCCGCCACGCCCTGAACCCGGAGCACCCCACCAACCGGGGCAACAACGTGAACCCCGACGTGTACTTCCAGTGCAAGGAGGGCGCCAACGTCAAGGCCGCCGCCATCCCCGACACAGTCCAGCATTACATGGACGAGATTAACAAGCTCACCGGTCGGGACTACAAGCTGTTCAACTACTACGGCGCGCCTGACGCGGAGGAGGTCATCGTGGTGATGTGCTCCGCCAGCGAGGCCGTGAAGGAAACCGTGGACTACCTGAACGCCAAGGGCCGCAAGGTGGGCATGGTGCAGATCCACCTGTACCGGCCCTTCTCCGTGAAGCACTTTGCAGCGGCCATCCCCGCCACGGTGAAGAAGATCGCCGTGCTGGACCGGTCCAAGGAGACCGGCTCCGTGGGCGAGCCCGTGTATCTGGACGTGGTCACCGCTCTGAACCAGGCGGGCCGGGGCGACATCCGTGTGGTGGGCGGCCGGTACGGTCTCAGCTCCAAGGACACCACCCCGGGCCAGTTCATCGCCGTGTATGACAATCTGAAGCTGGAGAATCCCAAGAACAGCTTCACCATCGGCATCAACGACGACGTGACTCACACCTCTCTGGACTACAAGGAGGTGGAGCTGCCCCATCCCGGCGAGGTCTCCTGCAAGATCTGGGGCCTGGGCGGCGACGGCACGGTGGGCGCCAACAAGAACGCCATCTCCACCATTGGTCTGGTGGCCAACAAGTACGCACAGGCGTATTTCTCCTATGACTCCATGAAGTCCGGCGGCCTGACCCAGAGCCATCTGCGCTTCGGTGACGAGCCTATCCGCTCCACCTATCTGGTGTCCTCCGCGGACTTTGTGGCGGTCCATGCCCCCACCTATGTCAACAAGTACGACACCACCGAGGATCTGAAGGACGGCGGCATCTTCCTGCTGAACTGCCCCTGGAGCGCGGAGGAGCTGGAGACCCGCCTGCCCGGCAAGATGAAGCGGGACCTGGCCCGGAAGCACGCCAACTTCTACATCATCGACGCCGCCAAGCTGGCGGTGCAGGTGGGCCTTGGCGAGAAGCGGACCAACAACATCCTTCAGGCTGCCTTCTTTGCCCTGACCAAGGTCATCCCCCTGGATATGGCCGTGGAGGACATGAAGAAGAACAACTACAACTCCTATTTCAAGAAGGCCGGCCAGAAGATCGTGGATCTGAACGACAAGGCCGTGGATCTGGGCATCAGCGCCGCTGTGAAGGTGGAGATCCCCGCCTCCTGGGCGGACGCGCCTGACACTCCCATGGCCGAGCCCAAGAACGCCTCTGCCTTTGTCCGTGACATCGTGCTGCCCATGGACCGGCAGCAGGGCGACAAGCTGCCTGTGTCTGTGTTCCAGAAGCACGGCGTGCTGGACGGTACCTGGGAAAACGGGACCTCCGCTTTCTCCAAGCGGGGCGTGGCAACCAAGGTGCCCAAGTGGAACGCGGAGAGCTGCATCCAGTGCAACCGCTGCGCCATGTGCTGCCCCCACGCCGCCATCCGGCCCGTGCTGCTGGCCGAGGAGGAGAAGGCCCAGGTGCCCGCGTCCTTTGAGACCGTGCCCGCCAAGGGCCTGGGCAAGGACGCCCCCAGCTACTTCTTCCGGATGCAGGTCTCTCCCTATGACTGCCTGGGCTGCGGCGTGTGCCTGACCGCCTGCCCGGCCAATCAGAGCGACAAGACGGCGGACGCCCTGGTGATGACCCCCTTCGAGGAGATGAAGTCCGAACAGGCGAACTTCGACGAGGTCGCCATGAACGACAAGTACCTGAAGAAGGATGTGATCAACAGCAAGACCGTCAAGAACATGCAGTTCGCCAAGCCGTACTTCCAGTTCTCCGCCGCCTGCGCCGGCTGCGCCGAGACCACCTACATTAAGCTGCTGAGCCAGATGGTGGGCGACCGGATGTACGCGGGCAACGCCGCAGGCTGCTCCTCCGCCATTTCCGGCGGCGCGCCCATCCTGCCCTACTGCAAGGACAGCCAGGGCCGCGGCCCCGCCTGGGAGCACTCCCTGTTTGAGGACAACGCCGAGTTCGCTTATGGCTTCTTCCACGCTCAGGATGCCATCCGCAAGGAGCTGCTGATCCGGCTGGAGAGCATGAAGGACGCCGGCATCGCCCCTGCGGAGATCGAGGACTACATCAACAACTGGAACGACGGAGAGAAGTCCCGCGCCGTGTCCGACGCCCTGATCGCCGCCCTGGAGAAGTGCGAGCAGACCGAAGATGTGTCCTATATCCTGGAGAACCGTGAGTATCTCTCCAAGAAGTCCATCTGGGCCATCGGCGGCGACGGCTGGGCCTACGACATCGGCTTCGGCGGCATCGATCACGTCATGGCCCAGAACAGGGATGTGAACCTGCTGGTGCTGGACACCGAGGTGTACTCCAACACCGGCGGCCAGTCCTCCAAGTCCACCCCCACCTCCGCCGTGGCCAAGTTCGCCGCCGGCGGCAAGCAGGTGGCCAAGAAGGACCTGGGCGCCATCCTGATGACCTACGGCTATGTGTATGTGGCCCAGGTGGCCATGGGTTATGACCAGGCCCAGACCCTGAAGGCCCTGCGGGAGGCGGAGTCCTATCCCGGCCCCGCCATCGTCATCTGCTACTGCCCCTGCCTGGAGCAGCATATCAAAGCCGGCATGAGCTGTACCCAGGACGAGATGAAGAAGGCGGTGGAGTGCGGCTACTGGCACCTGTATCGGTATGATCCCCGGCGGATCGCCGAGGGCAAGAACCCCTTCCAGCTGGACTCTCCCGCGCCCGATACTGACAAGCTCATGGACTTCCTCATGGGCGAGAACCGCTTCGCCTCTCTGAAGAACAACTTCCCCGAGCGGGCGGACGCCCTGTACCAGAAGGAGATCGCCGACGTCAAGGCCCGGTACCAGAAGTACCGCAAGATGGCGGAGGACTGATTTCCGAAGGAACAGATCAAATACAGATGCCCCGGCGCCGGTTACGGCGCCGGGGCGTTTTCTCTGCGCTGCGGGCATTCCTGCCCGCGGCGCTTTTTGTGGTGAGCGGAGGGAGAGATGCATATAACCTGGAAGAGAGGAAGGCGGGAAAAGAAATTTCCGCCGCGTTGCACGCCGCCGTGCGCGCCGGCCGGGAAATAAAGGATATGGTTGACGGCTCCGGCTATGCATAGCGGAGCCGCCGGAAAGGCACGATAGCGGTTGAAGCCAAGCGAATTTCAGAGCAGGGAGGACACGAACGTGAAGAGATGGCACAAGGCCTTGATCCTGTCGCTGATGGGCGGGGATCTCTACTGCATGGTGGAGCTGATCTGGCGGGGGCACACCCACTGGAGCATGTTTCTGCTGGCGGCGATGCTGAGTCTGCCGCTAGATTTGGCCAACGAGCACATGGCCTGGGAGCGGCCCCTGTGGCTCCAGGCGCTGATCGGGGGCAGCGTCATTACCTTGGCGGAGCTGGGAGCCGGGCTGATCCTGAACGTCTGGCTGAAGCTGGACATCTGGGACTACTCCCGCCTGCCGGGCAACCTGTGGGGGCAGGTGTGCCTGAAGTACGCCCTGCTGTGGGTGGTGCTGGCGGGGACCGCCATCGTGCTGTTCGACTGGATGCGGCACTGGCTGTTCCAAGAGGAGCGGCCCCACTACCGCTGGATCTGAGAGGAGGGATGCAGGATCGGAACGGAGGTGCTCTGCGCGCTGATCGCCGGGGCGGCTACCGTACTGGCGGCTGGGGCGGAATACCGCTCCCGGAAGAGTGCCAGGCGGGCAGATGCCCGGGCGGCGCGCCGGGCTACGGAGAGCAGGCTGGCTATGGATCTGATGTACGCCACCTGTTCGTTGTCCCTGACCACGGCCAAAAAGTTGGCGGGTCAACATACCAACGGCGACGTGGAGGAGGCCATGCGTGCAGCGGAGACGGCCCGCACGGCGTATATCGGCTTCGTCCGCAGCGAGGCGGCCCACAGCGTCAGTAAAATTTGAGCCGGGCAGAACCCGGAGAGAGGATGGTACATAAGATGAAAACCCTGGAGGAAGTGCTGTACGATTACACCAGAGGAGAGAAGACTCTGGAGGAGGCCAACAAGGCCCTGAAGGAACTGGGGTGCGGGCTCACCCTGGACCCCACCCGCAATCTCTTCTCCGCCCGGGAGCTGCTGGAGACCCGGGCGGGAGAGACGCCGGACGAGGCCAACGGCTGGGGCATTCTGGACCACGGTGTGGGCAGCCTGGAAAAGGTCCATGTGGTGAACGGCCGCACGGTGGACGTGGACATGGGCCAGGAGACCGCCTATGTCTATATGGCCGGAAAGCGATACCGCCTGCGGGGCGATGTGCTGACGGAGGAGGACTGAGATGGAGCTGCTGACACAGCGCCTGGCCAGCCTGCTGACGGTGAAGAGTCTGGTGACGGTGATTCTGACGGCGGTATTTGCTGCCATGGCCGGAACGGGCCGGGTGACCGCGGAGCAGTTCTTGACCGTGTTCACCGTGGTGATCGCTTTTTACTTCGGCACGCAGGCGGAAAAGCGGGCCCGGGAATGAGCGTGGGGACATACAGCCTTGCCCGGGAGGGGGACAAGCTGCTGTCCCCCCACTTCCGGGTGCGGGAGTTCGCCTGCCGGGACGGGGCAGACCTGGTGAAGATCGACACGGATCTGGTGGAGCTGCTGGAGCGGATCCGCACTGCCACCTGCGGGGCGGTGACCGTCAACAGCGGGTACCGCACCGCTTCTTACAATCAGAAGGTGGCCGGCGCCAGAGCCAGCCAGCACCTGCTGGGCAGGGCGGCGGATATTCAGGTGAGCGGTGCCTCGCCCCTGCTGGTGGGGCAGATAGCGGAATACTATCTGGGCGGACACGGTGGGATCGGCGTCTATCAGACCTTCACCCATGTGGACACCCGGACCGCACGAGCCAGATGGGACCAGCGGAGCGGACGGGAGGTGGCCGTCTCCGGCTGGCCCGGCTGGCGGCCCAAGGAGGAAACAGTCATGGACAACATCTCCAGCACGTATGCGGAGGAAGCAGTGGCCTGGGCCGTGGAAAACGGCCTTTTGCAAGGCAACGAGGCGGGGAACCTGATGCTCTCCCAGCCCGTCACCCGGCAGCAGCTGGCAGCGGTGTTGTACCGCTTTGCAAAGCTGGAGGGGCAGACCTGATACATTATTAAAATATAGAGTTTCCAGAATGCGGCGGCGTTTCCGGGCTTTTCCGGGAACGCCGCCGCATGATTCCGCAGATTTCACAAATGCTAGAGCCGGGGTGATTGTATGCGGCAGGCACAAGCTCCGCAGAAGAAGTCCCCCAGCCGAACGCCCGCCCTGCGGATCGAGCCGGAAAAGCGGCTCTGTCCGGCCTTTGACCCGGTCAGCATCGCCACCTTCCCGGTGGCGGAGCCGGAAGAGATGGGCTATCGGGTGCTGGACAACTTCTGTGAGGAGCATATCCAGTAAACGGAGGAGCCGTGTCCGGGCGCTGCCTGGATGCGGCTCTTCTGTCAGGAAGTTCTGTTTGTCATGGGCGCGGAATCATGGTACAATGGCTGTAAGGACAGCCGCTGGATTTCACGGCACGGCGGCCGCGTGACATCTCAATGAACAAGACGGGGAGTGGACCCATTGAAACGATGCTTCATTTTTGCCGCAGGCACCTATTACGGCCTGCGGGAGCGGCCCCAGACAGGGGACCTGGTGCTGGCGGCGGATGCCGGGTATCTGGCCTGCCGCCAGGCGGGGATCACCCCGGATCTGCTGCTGGGAGACTTTGACTCCATGGATCAGCCCGCGGACTTTGACCATGTCCGCCGGGTGCCGGTGGAGAAGGATGACACGGACACCATGCTGGCTGTGAAGACGGGGCTGGAGCAGGGCTGCGGCGAGTTTTACATTTACGGCGGCACCGGCGGCAGGCGGCTGGACCACACCCTGGCCAATCTGCAGACACTGCTGTATCTGCGCCGCCATGGGGCCAGGGGATACCTCTATGACAATGATTTTGTGTGGACGGCTGTGGAGAATGAGACCATCACTGTGGAGCAGACGGTGGAGTGGGGCCTGCTCTCCGTCTTCTGCCTGGGTGCACCGGCCTCCGGCATTGACGAGAAGGGTGTGCAGTATCCCCTCTCCCACGCCTCCCTCTCGGCGGAGTTCCCCCTGGGCGTCAGCAACCACATCATCGAGCCCAAGGCCCGGATCACCGTCCGGAAGGGCGCCCTGATCGTGGGGTGGGAGCTGCCGTCTGGTGGCGTTGTTTCCGAGATAAAATAGCGTGCCGGACAAAGTTCAGTTGCGGCGGCAAGAAAGTTATTGTATAATAGAGACAGCGGAAAGGTCGACCTTTCCGAAAGAACACCGATGACCGTGGGACCAGGGTTGGGCACGGCAGTCAAGGAGGAACTTGCCATGGCAAAATTTACCGTGAACGGCCGGGCCGTGACAGTGGAAAACAACCAGAAGCTGCTCCGCTACCTGCGGGATACCCTGCATCTCACCAGTGTAAAAGACGGCTGCAGCGAGGGCGCCTGCGGCACCTGCACAGTGCTGATCGACGGTAAGCCCACCAAGGCATGCATCCCCCAGACCGATAAGCTGGAGGGCAAGTCCATCGTCACGGTGGAGGGGCTGACCGATTTTGAAAAGCAGGTCTATACCTACGCCTTCGGCATGGCGGGGGCGGTTCAGTGCGGCTTCTGCATCCCCGGTATGGTGATGAGCGCCAAGGGATTGCTGGATATGAATCCCAATCCCACCCGGGAGGAGGCGGCCTACGCCATCCGAAACAATATCTGCCGCTGCACCGGCTATGTGAAGATCATTGATGCGATTCTGCTGGCCGCCGAGCTGTTCCGCAAGGGCGAGGTGCCGCCGGCTCCCGCTGATTGGTCCCTGGGGCAGCGGGTGCCCCGGGTGGACGTGGAGGAGAAGGTCACTGGTACCGGCATCTATCCCGACGACATCTATCTGGACGGCATGATCTACGGCAGCGCCGTCCGGTCCCAATACCCCCGGGCCCGGGTGCTGGCCATCCACACGGAGGAGGCCAGGGCCCTGCCCGGTGTGGTGGGGGTCTTTACGGCGGAGGACATCCCCGGGCAGAACAAGGTGGGCCATTTGGTGAAAGACTGGGACACCATGATCGCCGTGGGGGATATCACCCATTACTTGGGTGACGCCATCTGCCTGGTGGCGGCGGAGACACCGGAGATCCTGGCCCAGGCCAAGGCCCTGGTGAAAGTGGACTATGAGGAGCTGCCCATGGTCCGCAGTCCCCGGGAGGCCATGCTGCCAGACGCTCCCCTGGTCCACCGGACCGGGAACCTGCTGACCCACAAGCACATCCAGCGGGGCAACCCGGCAGAGGCCATCGCCAAATCGAAGCATGTGCTGACCCAGCACTTCTCCACACCCTGGACGGAGCACGCCTTCCTGGAGCCGGAGTGCGCCGTGGCCTATCCCGACGGGGACGGGGTCATGATCCTCTCCACAGACCAGGGCGCCTACGACACCCAGCACGAGACCATGGGGATGCTGGGATTGCCGGCGGAAAAAGTGAAGGTCCGCAACTGCCTGGTGGGCGGCGGCTTCGGCGGCAAGGAGGACGTGACGGTCCAGCACCACGCCGCCCTGATCGCGTACCTGACCAAGCGCCCGGTGAAGGTGAAGCTCACCCGGGCGGAGAGCATTCTGATCCACCCCAAGCGTCACCCCATGGAGATGGAGTTCTCCATCGGCTGCGACGAGAACGGCATCATCCAGGGCGTGGCCGCCGAGGTCATCGCCGACACCGGGGCCTACGCCTCTCTGGGCGGGCCGGTGTTGGAGCGGGCCTGCACCCACGCCGCCGGTCCCTACAACTACCAGAATTTTGAGATCGACGGCTGGGCCTATTATACCAACAACCCCCCCGCCGGGGCCTTCCGGGGCTTCGGTGTCACCCAGACCTGCTTCTGCATCGAGAGCCTCTTAAACCAGATGGCGGACATCGTGGGCATTACCCCCTGGGAGATCCGCTACCGCAACGCCATTCGCCCGGGACAGGAGCTGCCCAACGGCCAGATCGTAGACAACTCCACCGGCCTGGTGGAGACGCTGGAGGCGGTGAAGCCCTATGTGGAGAATAACCAGTACGTGGGCCTGGCTTGCGCCATGAAGAACGCCGGCGTGGGCGTGGGCATCCCGGACACCGGCCGGTGCCGCCTGGTGGTGGAGGACGGCAGGCTCCACATCTTTGCCGGTGCCTCCTGCATCGGCCAGGGCCTGGGCACGGTGCTGACACAGATGGTCTACGAGCAGACGGGCATTCCCCGGGACAGGATCGTCTACGAGCGGTCCAACACCTACTGCGCGCCGGACTCCGGCACCACCTCCGGCTCCCGCCAGACGCTGTTCACCGGCGAGGCGGTCCGCCGGGCCTGCCAGGATCTGAAGGAGGCTATGGGGGCCTCCGGCGGCCTGGACGCCCTGAACGGTCAGGAGTTCTATGGCGAATACCTGGGCAAGACGGACCCCCTGGGGGCCCCGGTGCCCAACCCCGTCAGCCACGTGGCCTACGGCTACGCCACCCAGGTGTGCATCCTGGACGACGAGGGGAAAATCCGCCAGATGGTGGCTGCCCACGATGTGGGCAAGGCCGTGAATCCCCTGTCCATCGAGGGGCAGATCGAGGGCGGCGTGGTGATGAGCATGGGCTTTGCCCTGACGGAGCGGTATCCCCTCACGGACTGCAGGCCCACCGCCAAATACGGCACGCTGGGCCTGTTCCGGGCCAACCAGATCCCGGAGATCACCCCCATCATCGTGGAAAAAGCGGGACTGAACGTGGCCTGCGGCGCCATCGGCATCGGCGAGATCACCTCCATCCCCACAGCCCCAGCCATTGCAGACGCCTACTACCGCTACGACGGCAAGTTCCGTACCAGTCTGCCCCTGGAGGGCACACCTTACAGCCGTAAATAACAAGCGCCGCGGCGGTACTCCCGCCGCGGCCTGTCCGAATCTGCGTTACCCCCGCTCCCGCACTGTCACATGGACGGTGTCTCCGGGCTGCTTCCCGATTTGGGCCCGGATGTCCTTGCGCATCCCCAGGATGTGGCCGGGAGTGCCCATCCGCACCAGGCTCCCCGCGTAGGGGACGCCGTCAAAGGTGGCAGCCACCTTGACTCGGCCCTTACCGAATAGCGCCTGTACGTCATGGGGGAATTCTACATAGGCTCCGTCGATGTCCGGAACTTTCCGGATCACCGCATCGAATTCATAGACGGTTGGATTCATACCTGCTCCTCCGCTTTCAATTCCTCCAGGGCTTGGGCGGTATCCACGTCGTGGAGCTCCTCCGCCGGGACGTCCAGAAGGAGGAGATCCGCCTCGTGCCGCCGGATAACGGTGTTGCCGCCGTGGTCCTCCCGTAGCTCCAGCAGCTCCGGAAAGAACCGGGCAGGGAAGAGGCAGGGATTGCCCCGCACGCCGCCGTGGCCCAGAGCCACGATCTTCTCCGGCCGGGTGCGCCAGCGGTCCACCAGCTCTGCCACGCTCTCACGCCGCAGCAGCGGCTGGTCACTGACCTGGAACAGCACCCCGTCACAGTCCCGCAGAGCCGTCAGGCCCAGTTCGATGGTGTGGCTGATGCCGTAATCCGGGTGGGGATTGTGGATGGCGGCGAAGTGGAACTCCCCGGCCAGCCGCATGACCTCCGGGTATTGAGTCACCACCACGACTTTGTCAAACTTCTCGGCCGGGACGGCTTCCAGCGCCCGGAGGATGAGACTCCTGCCCCGCAGCTGGGCGGCCAGCTTATTTTCCCCAAACCGCCGGGCGTTGCCGGCGGCCATGACCACACAACCGATTTTCGGCTTGTTTTCCACATCCATCACCTCATTTTATCAGTAGTATATCCGCTTTCGCCGTGTCCAGTCAATGGGCGGCGGAACTTTGATCAAAAAAGGAGGCTTGCCTGATGAGCAAAAGCGTCGGCAAAAGCGTCACCCGTGTGGACGCCTATGAAAAAGCCACGGGCCGCGCCAAGTATGTGGCGGACCTGTGCGATCAAAGCGCCCTGGTGGCCAGGATCCTGCACGCCACCATCGCCCACGGCTACGTGAAGTCCATCGACACTACGGAGGCTGAGGCCGTTCCCGGTGTGGTGAAGGTCCTGACTTGCTTCAACGTGCCCGATTACCGCTTTCCCACAGCGGGACACCCCTGGTCCACAGAGCCCGCCCACCAGGACGTGGCGGACCGGCTGCTGCTGAACCGTCACGTGCGGTATTACGGCGACGACATCGCCGCCGTCATCGCGGAGAACGAGATAGCTGCCGCTCAGGCCGTCCGGGCGCTGAAGGTGGAGTATGAGGAGCTGCCCTTCGTTCTGGACGTGCAGAAGGCCATGGAGCCGGATGCCCCACAGATCCACGAGGACTGCCCCGGCAATGTTCTGAAGCACACAGATATCCGCAGAGGCGACTATCAGACCGCCATCCAGGAGCCGGGCCTGATCCGGGTGGAGGGCTGGTACGACACCCCCACTGTCCAGCACTGCCACATTGAAAACCACGGCTGCTTCGCCTATGAGGAGGCGGGCCGGGTGGTGGTGGTCACCTCCACCCAGATCCCCCACATCATCCGCCGGGTGGTGGGGCAGGCACTGGGTCTGCCCTGGGGCAAGGTGCGGATCATCAAGCCCTACATCGGCGGCGGCTTTGGCAACAAGCAGGACGCTCTGTACGAGCCTTTGTGCGCCTGGCTCTCCACCCAGGTGGGGGGACGGCTGGTGCATCTGGAGTGCAGCCGGGAGGAGACCTTTGTCTCTAACCGGGTCCGCCACGCCATCCGCACCCACATCATCTCCTACGTCCGGCCGGACGGCACCCTGGTGGCCCGGAAGTTTGAGGCCTGGTCCAACCAGGGGGCCTACGCCTCCCACGGCCACAGCATCGTGGCCAAGGGCATGGGCGCCTTCCCCCAGCTCTACCCCTGCGACAATTTGGAGTGCGACTGCTGGACGGTCTACACCAACCGCCCCGCCGCCGGCGCCATGCGTGGTTATGGGATCCCCCAGGCCATGTGGGCCGGGGAGTGCCACATCGACGATATCTGTCAGGCTATCGGGATGGAGCCTATGGAATTCCGCCGGAAGAATCTGATGCCGGTGGGGTATACCGACGGCTTCTCCAGAAACGAGTTGTACGCCGACACCTTCAACCAGTGCATGGACAAGGGAATGGCGATGCTGGATTACCAGCGGAAATATCGGGAATACCAGAACCAGACTGGCCCTGTCCGTCGGGGCGTGGGCCTTGCGGTGTTCTGGTACAACACGGCTGTGTGGCCCATCTCGCTGGAGTCCTCCTCCTGCCGGATGGTGCTGAACCAGGACGGTTCCCTCCAGTTCCAGACCGGTGAGACGGAGATTGGACAGGGCTGCGACACCGCCTATTCCCAGATGGTGGCGGACGCGGTGGGTATCCCGGTGGAGGACGTCCATGTGGTGTCCACCCAGGACACGGACGTGACGCCCTTCGGCACCGGTGCCTACGCCTCCCGGCAGACGTACATCGGCGGCTTCAGCATCATGCAGACGGCTCAAGCATTGCGGGAGCGGATTCTGCAGATCGCCCACGAGCAGACCCGGATGCCGGTGTCTGTTCTGGATCTGGTGGACGGCAAAATCATCCGCAAGGAGGACGGCCGGGTCCTCAGGACTCTGGGCGAGCTGGCAACGGAGAGCCTCTACTCCCTGGAGCACAGTCAGCACATCACCGCCGAGACCACGGCCCAGATCAAGTCCAACGCCTACTCCTTCGGCTGCTCCTTCGCAGAGGTGGAGGTGGACGTCCCTCTGTGCAAGGTGAAGCTGCTGAATCTGGTCAACGTCCACGACTGCGGCACCCTCATCAACCCGGCGCTGGCAGAGGCCCAGGTCCACGGCGGCATGTCCATGGCCATCGGTTACGGCCTCAGTGAAGAGCTGAAGTTCGACGAGAAGACCGGAAAGCCCCTGAACAACAATCTGCTGGACTACAAGCTGTCCACCTTTATGGACCATCCCACGCTCCAGGCGGCGTTCGTGGAAAACCCGGAGCCCACCTCTCCCTACGGCACCAAGGCCCTGGGCGAGCCCCCGGCCTGTTCGCCGGCGCCGGCCATCCGCAACGCCATCCTGAACGCCACAGGTGTGGCCTTTGACGCATGCCCTATCACGCCCCATGTCCTCTACCGCGGATTCAAAGAGGCTGGGCTGATCGAAGACTAAAGGAGGGAACCACTCATGTATGATATGAAAGCCCTGTATCAGGCGGAGAGCGTTCAGGACGCGGTGGCCCTCCGGGTGGCCCATCCGGATGCCCAGATCATCGCCGGCGGATCCGACGTGCTGGTGCAGATGCGGGAGGGCAAGCGGGCCGGGGTGGAGCTGATCTCCATCTACGGGCTGGATGAACTCCGGGGCGTGACCCTGGAGGCAGACGGCACCCTGCGGATCGGCTCCCTCACCAGCTTTTCCCACATTACCCGGGATCCCCTGATCCAGAAATACCTCCATGTTTTGGGAGAGGCCGTGGACCAGGTGGGCGGTCCCCAGATCCGCAACATCGGCACCATCGGCGGTAACACCTGTAACGGTGTCACCTCCGCGGACTCCGCCTCCACTCTCCACGCCTACGACGCTATTGTGGAGCTGACGGGACCGGACGGTATCCGCCGCCAGCCCATCCGGGAGTTCTACATCAGGTCGGGCAAGGTGGATATCCGTCCCGGCGAGATCCAAACGGCTATCCTGATCGAAAAAGACAGTTATATTGACACATTTGGCCACTATATAAAGTATGCCATGCGGAATGCCATGGACATCGCCACCCTGGGAACCTCTGTGAACGTCCGCCTTTCCGCCGACAAAAAGACCGTGGAGCGGGCGAGAGTAGCCTTCGGCGTGGCGGGGCCGGTGCCCCTGCGGGCGGCGGCTGCGGAGGAGCTGGCCGCCGGACAGCCGGTGAGCCTGGAGCTGGCGGATCGCTTTGCCCAGGCGGTGAAGGAGGACATCAATCCCCGGGACTCCTGGCGGGCGGCCAAGGATTTCCGGATGCACATCGCGGTGGAGAGCGCCCGGCGGGCGTTCATCGAAGCGGTGAAGCTGGCGGGAGGTGACCTGTGATGGAAAAGCATGTGATGCAGTATCAGACTGTTCACTTCAATCTGAACGGCAAGGACGTGGAACGCACGGTGGACGTGCGGGCCAGCCTGACGGACATGCTCCGCAACGACTTCCGGATGACCTCCGTGAAGAAGGGCTGCGAGGTGGGGGAGTGCGGCGCCTGCAACGTCCTGATCGACGGGGAGGCATACAACTCCTGCATTTATCTGGCCGTGTGGGCGGAGGGCAAGCACATCCGCACCCTGGAAGGGCTGCTGGGCCCTAACGGCGAGCTCAGCGACATCCAGCAGGCCTTTGTGGACGAGGCGGCCATCCAGTGCGGCTTCTGCACGCCGGGCTTTATCCTGACGGCAGTGGAGATCCTGGAGAGCGGCAAGGAGTACACGGACGATGAATTGAGAAAACTCCTCTCCGGCCACCTGTGCCGCTGCACCGGGTATGAGAATATCCTCCGGGCGGTGAAAAAGACCATGTACAAGCGCCTGGGCAAGCCCATGCCGGAGGCGTGAGATCTTCAAAAGCAACCCGGCCGCGCACAGCGGCCGGGTTGCTTTTTGGGGGATGCGCGGCAGAACGGTTTTCTTTTCCCGGGAATTGTGTTATACTGGCACCAGATGAAAAAGGGGAGGGAATGCCATGGCCCGCAAGACCTATACGGAGGAGGACCGGGCCCGGGTGCGGCAGGCTCTGCTGGACACGGGGCTGAATATGGCCGTAAGCAAGGGTCTGAAGGGACTGCACTTGGCGGAGCTCGCCGCGGCGGTGGGGATTTCCAAGCCCTATTTCTACACGTTTTTTGACTCGCTGGAGGATTTTTCCCTCCAGATGATGGAGGAGCAGCGCTGCCGTCTGCTCCGGCTGCTGGAACAGGAGCTGGCCCGGCCGGAGGGGACCTGGGAGGAGCACGTGGAGTCTTTTTTCCGGACGATCCTCCGCCACCGGGAAAACGGCATCCTGGTGATGACCCAGGGGGAGGAGGCGGATCTGCACAGCCGCCTGACGCCGGAGCGATTCCAGGATTTCCGGCCCGGGCAGCGGGATTTCTTTCTGCGCCTGATGGGGCTGCTGGACATCCGGCAGGAGGACTGCGCCCCTGAGGTGCTGGCGAACCTGGTGTTCTCCTGCCTCCTGATCTATAACTCCGCGCCGGAATCCATGCCATTTCTGTTTCCTTCGCACCTGGAGGAGACGGCGGCGCTGCACGTGAAATTTTTGGTGAACTATCTGGGCTCCCTGCGCAACGCAAAAAAAGACCGCTGATGGGCGGTCTTTTTTTGTGTGCTGATAATTACCCGGTTGCGCAATCCGGTTTCTTTTGGTATGATATCTCATATATTGACCAGATAAAATAAAATGGTCAATATAAAATTAAGATATTAAAGAGGGATTGTCATGGGAATTTTCGGAAAACTCTTCAAGGGACCTGAAATTGACCAGGTCAAAAGCGCGGACAGCAAGCAGAAGATGCGCCGCCTGTTTGACAGCGTGGTGCCCGACGGCGGGCAGTACCAGCTGGTGGCCGCCTATACGGAGGATGCGAAGCGGTTCAACTACGGCTTGGTCCACGGCAGCAAGACTACCTACGGCAGCCTGATCGTGGGCTGGAAGGAGGGGGCGGACCCCACGGTGGTGGTCGTGCCCACAGTTCCGGACCTCTCCGGCTGCGGCGATCCGGAAATCTGCCCCCGTTCCGCAGTCAAAAAGGCCTATCAGAACAAGTACCCCACGGACGCCTTCATCATCTACCCGGATGGGCGTCACTATCTGGCCATCAACACCTTCGAGTGGCTGGAGGATGAGAAGCTGTTCATCTACGTGGACCAGGGACCGGAAGAGCAGGCCTTTGAGACTTTCTTCAAGACCTGTTACGCCACGAAGTGAGGAGCGCGTGCCATGTCGCTTTCCCTGGAGCAGGTCGGTGCCGTCCTGCTGGCCCTGGTGATTCTCTTCGCGGCGGGACGCCTCTGGTATGCACTGGTGGAGACGGCGAAGGACGCTGGTGCCCGCCGCTTTTTTTCCGGAAAACGGGAGCCCTGGCATCCCCTTCCGCCGGATGAGGGCGATTCCGGCGACGGTCCGCCCGGTACTGTTTGACGGCGGCCTCTTCTTGCGGTATAATAAAACCAACAAGGAGAGGAGGGTTCTCTATGAAAACCATCATCACCATCGGCCGGCAGTTTGGCAGCGGCGGCAAGGAGATCGGCATCCGCGTGGCCAAGGAGCTGGGCATTCCCTTCTATGACAAGGAGCTGCTGCAGGAGGCCGCCAAGAAGAGCGGCCTGTGCGAGAAGATTTTTGAAAACTTCGACGAGCGGCCCAAGAGCCTCCTGTACTCCATCGCCATGGATTCCTATATGTTTGCCCTGCCCGGCAGCGGTGTGGGTGACTCTCTGGAACAACAGGTGTATCTGGCGACTTTCAACACCATCCGGCACATCGCGGACCAAGGGCCCTGCGTTATCATCGGCCGGTGCGCGGACTACGCCCTGGCGGACTATCCCAACCACCTGAGCCTGTTTATCAGCGCACCCCTGGAGGTCCGTATCCAGCGCGTGGCCCAGCGGCAGAACCTCACGCCGGAGAAGGCCCGCCAGCTGATCCTCAAGACCGACAAGCGCCGGGCGTCCTATTACGAGTACTATTCCTCCAAGAAGTGGGGCAGTGTGGACAGCTACCACTTCTGCATCGATTCCAGCTATCTGGGCCTGGGCCGGACCGTGGAGCTGATCCAGGCCATGGTGGCCCACAAGGAGCATCCGATCCCCAGCCCCACGGAGGAGGATCCCACCCGTCCCCGGACGTAAGCGCCGCAAAACACGGAGGGACCGGAGCCGCACAGGCTCCGGTCCCGTTTTCCTGTTCAGAGAGGATAACTCCTGGGCAGGCACGGCGGCTCACGCCGCACCGGGTCATGGCCGATGGTCCAGATCCCGGTAGAAGCGGAAGGCATCCTCGAATTTCCCCTGGGCGTAGGTGCCCACATCGGCGCAGTAGGCCTCATAGGCCGCCAGAAGGCGCTCCGCCTCCGGCGTCAGCACCGCGCCGCCGCCGTGGGCACCTCCGATGGTGGAGGAGAGCAGCTTGCACCCAAACACTGTCTCAGCCGTGCGGATGATACGCCACGCCTTGGAGTAGGCCATTTCCATAGAGGCGGCTCCGGCCCGGAGGGAGTGGTGCTCCCGCACCCGCTGCAGCAGGGTGGCGATGCCGGGGCCGAAGCAGCGCTGGTCATCGTCGCTGTAAATTCGCAGCGTCACTTTCAAATGGAGCTCATTCTGTGCCATAGGGCGCCTCCTCTGTTTCTGTCCCAATCCCCCGCTGGGACCGTCCGGACACCCATCCGGGGCCCGACCTGCCGGGCGAGACCCCAATAGGCTGAGGACAGGGGTGCCGGGGGCCCGGACGGGAGATCATGTCCCTCCGAAGCGATATTCTGCTTCTATCATATCACAGGATTTGCGGTTTGCAAACCTGGAAAAATGTGATACAATCCAATGCAGGGGAGTGACCCGCTCTGTGCGGGAAGGAGGAACTATTATGGAGAAAATCAGACTGGGCCGTACCGGCCTGCTGGTGACCAAGACGGCGTTCGGTGCCCTGCCCATCCAGCGGATTTCCAAGGCGGATGCAGTGAAGCTGGTCCGCCGGGCCTGTGAGGCGGGAATCAACTATTTCGACACCGCGAATATGTACACTGACAGCGAGGAAAAACTGGGAGAGGCCCTCCACGACGTGCGGCAGAACGTGGTGATTTCCACCAAGAGCGGTGGAGGAGACAAAAAGACGGTCCAGGCCCACATTGAGCAGAGCCTCCGCAGCCTGCGGACGGATTACATCGACCTGTTCCAGTTCCACAATCCGGCGGTGCTGCCGGATATCCATGACCCGGACGGGCCCTTTGCCGCCGCACTGGAGGCCAAGCAGAAGGGCTACATCCGCCACATCGGCATCACCAACCACCGGCTGAAGGTGGCCCACGAGGCCATTGAGTCCGGCAATTTTGAGACGCTGCAGTTCCCCTTCTGCTATCTGGCCACGGAGAAGGACCTGGAGCTGGTGAAGCTGTGCCGGGAGCACGACATGGGCTTCATCGCCATGAAGGGCCTCTCCGGCGGCCTGCTGAACAATGCGGAGGCCTGCTACGCCTTTATGCAGGAGCATCTAGACGTGGTGCCCATCTGGGGCATCCAGCATGAGTGGGAGCTGGACCAGTGGCTGGAGCTGACGGAGCGGAATCCCCGCATGACGCCGGAGCTCCAGGCGGTGATCGACCACGACCGGACGGAGCTGTCGGGGGACTTCTGCCGCTCCTGCGGCTACTGCCTGCCCTGCGCCGCCGGCATCGACATCCCCCAGGCGGCCCGGATGGCCCAGCTGCTGCGGCGGGCACCCTACAAGCCCTATCTGAGCGACGAGTGGCGGGAGAAGATGCACCAGATCAAAAACTGCATCCACTGCAACGCCTGCAAGTCCCGCTGTCCCTATGGGCTGGACACCCCGGCCCTGCTGCAGAAGCAGCTGGCGGACTACGACGCGTTTTACGCCGCCCATCACAACGACTGAAAAGGAGAACCCCAGATGCTCTTCCGCAATGAGGAGTCCAGCCTGAGGCTGGATATCGTGAACTATGAATTTCCGCCGGACGGCGGCGACCCCACCAGTGACGACCGGAACTGGCTGGTGCTCCGGGCCACCTGGAACAAGGAGGACGGAGACGTGGTGAAGGATTCCAACAGCTGCCTGCTGACCCACGAGCTCCAGAGCATGAGCGCCGGGCTGAAAGTGCTGAAGGCTGGAATCCGGGATGTGTACGTCAGTGACTTTCAGGAGAACTTTTACTTCTCCGTCGGCGCCCGGGCATTGGGAGACGGGACCTTTGAAGTGGTGGTGTCCTTCTATCTGCCCAACACCATGGACGGGGACGACACCGCTGAGATCACCTGCACCATGGACCAGAAGGAGATGGAGGCGCTGATCGGCGAACTGGACCGGCTCTGCGAAAAATTCCCGGATCGGACCTGAAAAACCCCGGAGCCCCGGTTGGAAAGAAGGTGAACAGGCTTGAACTATAAGACGAGCTATTGGCTGATGCGGATATTGGGCATCGGCGGCATTCTGGTGATGCTGATCGGCGGGATCACCGGCAGAACCGTCATCGGCGTGCTGGGCATCATCTGTGTGCTGGTTGGGACGCTTCAGATGAATTTCTTCTACCACTGCCCCCACTGCAAGCGGGATCTGCCCAAGCGGACCCTGCCCAAAACCTGCCCCTATTGCAAGAAGCCCCTGGACTGAACGGAGGGCGGCCATGGACTACAAGAAGAGTTATACGCTGCTGTGGGCGGGGCTGATTGCCGGATTCGTCCTGATGCTCATCGGCGTGTTTCTGGAGATTGGATGGCTGCTGTGGCCGGGAGCGGTGGTTGTTATGGCGGATGTTCTCCAGACGCTGCTGTTCTTCCGGTGTCCGTACTGCGGCGGACACTGGGATCCCCGGGGCGGCATTCCCCACTACTGCCCGGAGTGTGGGGAGTACATTCGGTAAAAATCCTGTCATACTGGCAAAACAAGGCCGCTCTGCGTTTGCAGAGCGGCCTTGCGGTTGTGTCGAACAAGCGGCAGCTCGTTCGACAAGATCAGGGCGCCGCTTCCGCGGCACCCTGATCCGGCTTTTCGTTTTTTACTTACTCCGCCTTGGGGCCGGCGGCTACCAGGGCCTTGCCCGCCTCGTTGGCGGCATACTTGGAGAAGTTCTTCACAAAGCGAGAGGCCAGATCCTTGGCTTTGGTATCCCACTCGCCGGCGTCCGGGTAGGTGTCCCGGGGGTCCAGGATGGCGGGGTCCACACCGGGAAGAGCGGTGGGCACCTCAAAGTTGAAGTAGGGGATGGTCTTGGTGGGAGCAGTCAGAATAGAGCCGTCCAGAATGGCGTCGATAATGCCGCGGGTATCCTTGATGGAGATGCGCCTGCCGGTGCCGTTCCAGCCGGTGTTCACCAAGTAGGCCTTGGCACCGGACTTCTGCATCTTCTTTACCAGCTCCTCGCCATACTTGGTGGGATGCAGCTCCAGGAAGGCCTGGCCGAAGCAGGCGGAGAAGGTGGGAGTGGGCTCGGTGATGCCCCGCTCGGTGCCGGCCAGCTTGGAGGTGAAGCCGGACAGGAAGTAGTACTGGGTCTGCTCCGGGGTCAGGATGGAAACAGGGGGCAGCACGCCAAAGGCGTCGGCGGACAGGAAGATCACATTCTTGGCGTCGGGTCCGGCGGACACGGGTCGCACGATCTTCTCAATGTGGTCGATGGGATAGGAAACGCGGGTGTTCTCAGTGACGGAGTCGTCGGCGAAGTCGCAGTGGCCGTTCTCGTCCACAGTCACGTTCTCCAGCAGGGCGTTGCGCTTGATGGCGTTGTAGATGTCGGGCTCGGCGTCCTTGTCCAGGTTGATGACCTTGGCGTAGCAGCCGCCCTCAAAGTTGAATACGCCGTTGTCATCCCAGCCGTGCTCGTCGTCGCCAATGAGCAGGCGTTTGGGGTCGGTGGACAGGGTGGTCTTGCCGGTGCCGGACAGGCCGAAGAACAGGGCGGTGTTCTCGCCGTTCATATCAGTGTTGGCGGAGCAGTGCATGGAGGCCATACCCTTCAGGGGCAGGTAGTAGTTCATCATGGAGAACATGCCCTTCTTCATCTCGCCGCCGTACCAGGTGTT
>OIYD01000081.1_pt1 | contig 90354 bp, 70 predicted proteins | sample 1588141 | NCBI WGS metagenome assembly OIYD01 (sample SAMN03283259) | human gut metagenome | biome: human-associated habitat; material: feces | host: Homo sapiens | place: USA | collected 2013
GTCCCACAAGGGCGTCCAGGTAGTCGCGACCATTCCGGTAAACGGTCACCGTCTCATATTCAGTCAAGACTGGATAATCGCTCCAGGGAGCGGGAAGCTGGTCGCGGCCGTCGATTTTCAGGTATTCAAATTTATTTTCCATATCCTTAAAATTACGTTTGAACGGCATTTGAACGGGGGTCATTCCCCCGTCATCCGTTTTACCTTATGAATGGATTTCTTGACGCGGCGCAGGTCAAAATCACAGGCGGAAGCCTCTTTCATGACATAATCGATGCCTTTCCTGTCAGTCACCCCGTTGGCCGAACAGATGGCGTACACATCCCGCTCGTCAGTGGGCTCCAGTGCATAGAACTTACGTCCGATACGGCTGTAAAATTCCTTGTAACCCGGTTTCTGGTATTTAAGCCCGTTGCTGATGCGCTTGGCTATATAGTCGGTACTCAGGAAGACCACGCCGCATTTTTCCTCCAGCTTGTTGTACAGGCTGATAAAGTAGTGGAATACCGGTTCGGTAAGCTTGTCGGCTTCGTCAAATACAAGGAGCGGAGCGTCCATCTGGATAATGTCGTCAAGGATAAGGCTCCAGACCTCACGGATATTGCAGCCCTCCGTGCGTATGCCGACCGTGCGGGCTATCTCACGGACGAAATCACCTTTCTTCATGTCCTCGGAACAAAGGATATAGAAAACTTCCCTGTGTTCCTGAAGATAACTGCGGGCGGCGGTACTCTTGCCGCAACCGGCTTCCCCCGTCACCCAGGTGACATTGCGCCAGCGCTGCGCATCGGCAAGCACTCCGGTGATCTCCTGATAGGCACCGGTCTCCACAATCTGCCAGCCGGTAGGATTGACGCTCCCGACCTGTGAGGCTATATTGCGGAACATCTCATCGCTGATATTCTCATAACGTCCGTTCAGAATGTTGCTCACCGTTCCGACACTTGTGTTCTTAAGGCTGCCGGCCGCTTTGGTCTGGCTCGGATATTTTGCCACATAAGCCCTCAGACTCTCGCTGATGGCATCCTTGTCTTCTCTTTTCAATTCACTCATATTTTTCTTATTTAAAATTTCCTGCTATAATTTTCCTACCACTTTGCGCACACTCACTTCCTTCTTCCCGAGCTGGTCCCAGGTAATGTTACTGATTACCTTTGTGGAACGTCCCAGGACAACCTCTTCCGGAGGCCGGCTGTATTTCTTTGTGCGGCGGTCTATCTGGCGCTGCACCTCGGCCGTGACACCTTTCAGGTTGGGGCTGCGCAGCCCGTGCTGTTCAGGCGCAACCCCATGCTCGTATTCGATGGACTTGGCTGCGACCTGACGTTCGATGCGGTCATGGACGTTGGCCTCCTGTTCCCGGCGTATGAACGCCGCCTCACCCTCGGTCTGGTCCTGGATTGCGCGATGAACCACCATGTACGGTTCGGCAACGCGTTCGAAGCGGAGAGCACCGCCCTTGTCTTTCCAGTACAGCCGGACGCTGCTGAAATCATAAGGGTCATACTTGACATAGAACTGTCTGTAGGTATTACGGCGACGCCACTCATGGTCAGGAACACCGGGGGAGGAATAGACCTCGTAGGTGCGCGGCCTGCCGCCGACAGTGAACTCTATGCCGGCAGAGGTGAAAGTGCTCGGCCGGGAGGTCATAACCCAGAAGATGTCCACCATGTCACGGGCGGTCACCACTTCCGTGTCCTCGTTTACACTTGTATCGTACATCTCTATCCGGGGGATGCCGGTAACAGGATGCTTCATTTCGTTCCACTCCCGGCGTGCCTCGACATATTTTGCCTTCAGCTCGTCGAGAGTATAGAGCCGGTCCCTGTTGGCCTCGATGAACTCAAGGTTCGGACGGCTGGAATCTTTTCTGGCAGTGATATTCTGTCCGGTAAAGCCCCAGTATTTGTGCAGGACCTGGCTCTGAAAACGCCCGAAAGCGGATTCTATCGTCTTGGACTGCCCGCTGTAAGGGGCGGTGGGACGGTGGATATGGCTGATCTTGTCAAGCAGACCGTCGGAGACACGTTCAAGCTTCTTATGACCGCCCTGGTTGTCATGGACCAGCTCGTAAGGCTTGTGCCCGCTTGTCTGGAGCGCCATGCGGTAAGCATGGTACTGCGCCTCATAATCCTCGTTCTCGCTGATATGGAAGCCGAGCAGGACTTCACTGTAGGCATCCATGACCTCGTACACCCCGATGGTGCGGACCTTGCCGCCCTCATCCCGGTAATAAAGGTTCAGTTTGGTACCGTCACCGTACCACAGGCTGTCACGGCGGCTGGGGAGTTCGGTCTTATGCTTGCGGCCGTAACGCTGGTGGGCCTTCATTTCACCGTAAACCGCATCATACCATAAAGGCTCTATGCGGGGACTGCTGAACCATGAACGGAGACTGCGCGGGCTTTTCAGGGCCTTCCACCCGCGTGCGGGGGCTACCCGGTTGTATTCCTCGAAAATCTGCATGTCGGTATAGACCGGAACACGGCTGCGTTTCAAGGCGACAAGGAAACGCCCGGGTTCCTCATCTATTTTCAGGGTGTTGCTGTTTCCATATTTGCCGCTCACAAGTACACTGTAGTTGTCGGGGCGGAACTTGTTTATCAGGGCCTTCAACCGGCCCACACTTCCCGGAAGGCTATGCCCGTACACCGGACGCCACTCCTCACTCGTGACAAGCAGAAGCTCCCAAAGGTTGCGGCGGAAACCGGTCAGCTTGTTATTGGATGAACTCAAACGTTTGAACTCTTCCATCAGCGCGTTCAGTACTGAAGCGTTCCAGGTGTATTCCTTCTTCACATCCTCGGGAAGGGCGACCAGCTCACCGTTCTTGTCATAACGGTACTCCTCGAAAAAGTTCTCGGCCTTTTCGTCTCTCTTCACTATGTTACGGATAATTTCTTCTCGCATCTGTTTCTCGGGCTCGCCATGGCGTTCAACCCAACGTTTCTTGTACTTCTCGGGAAGGGAGGAATAGGCATACAAAGCCGGATTATTTTCACCGCCGCCACGAGAAACGACATCCAGTTTTTCCCGGGACAGCTGGCTGTTCAATGTTCCTTTGGGCATTATATCCAGCAACTCTTTGTAAGTTACACACAATATATTATCAAAGTATTCCATCTCCCAAATTAATTATCAATCCTCCAAATTATTCAAAGGGACATGCTTCTTCAGCAACCGTACGGAATTCCCGAAATTCAACACCAGGAAAAGCTCCGGTAGCGGGTGGATAAAAAAGACAGTGAGCAAAGCCGCAAGACTCAGACAGAAGTAAAGCACGCAAAGGCGTTGCCTCCGGCTCAGACCGGCGAACTTGCGCAGCTCGTCACCGAATATATCAAGCAGGTCGTTTTTCATCACAATCAGACTTTTGAGTGTCCACACCGATTTCAGTACCACCACGCTCAAGGGCGAGTTTACGGATGGAACGCGCAAGTCGGCTGTTCTTGCGAAAGGCAAGTGCATGGCTAACCATTACATTCGTACATCCTATCAGTTCGGCGATCTTGTTCACCTCACCGTATTCTACCACAATTCTTCTTTTCATACTATCTAATTATTTAAATTATCGTAGAGGGCAGTCGCGGACTCGAACCGCGGACCATGACCTCTCCCTTGTGGGAGTTTGGTGTGTTCTACCAACTGAACTAACCGCCCGAGAATATTATAAAAGTTCCTTTATCGCATTCTCCGGAACACATATCACAGTCCAAACCTGGCCGTCTTTCATATAATCGACATCATATTCACGACCGAAAGTACAAATGTTATAGTCCCAGTCTCGGATTACACCATCAATGACCTCACCGTTCCTTTTGGTGATTCTCACACTTTGTCCCTTTTTAAATTTTGCTTCCATTTTGCTTCTTCTTAAATTCTCATTGTTACTTCAAGCCTTTTTTGTAGCTTTGGAGCGTGTTTAAACTTTAATCACGTGGCAAATATAAATCATGTTTCGCAAATTGCAAAACAATACGCGAAATAATTTCGCAAAATATAAAAACAATGAATAAAAAAGAAAGATTAGAAGCTATTATAAAGCATTATAGTGATGGAAAGCCTTCTGTTTTTGCAAAGTTAATAGGGGTTGCTCCCTCAACTATAAGCTCGTGGCTGTCGCGGGATACATTTGATTACGATCTTTTGTTTGCAAAATGCGAAAATATATCATCAGAATGGCTTTTGACTGGTAGGGGAGAGATGATTAACATACAAACTTCTACTTTTAATAATAAAACTACCTTGCCTCAAAAAGAAAGTACAGGAATAGAAGACAAACTATTAGCAATTATAGCTGATAAAGATGCCATTATCCGAGAGATGGCAGAGGAAATAGGGATGCTCAAACAAACAATTACACAACTTAAACAGGACAAGTCGGGGCGTGTTTCGGATGCAAGCGATTCTACAATTGCCAATGCCGTCTAAAACGCGTTTTACGGGGCAAAGGGGGTAAAAAGTAGTAAAATATTGATTATTAAAGCAATGTATTAAAATACAGGGGAGTAAATAAATATTCCCAATATATCATTTACCCCCTACAATATTATAAAAATAGATAAATACTAAATAAGAAAAAGATATTCCCCCGCTTTATTAGAACAAAATAGATACAAAAATGAATAACCAAATGAATAACCAATCAAAACATTTCGTTTTTGTAATAGCCTAAATGAATAACCAAATGAATAAGCAAGTGAATAACCTTTCCTCTTTTTAAGGAGTTCAAAGCGTTCAAACGGATAAATACAGCTTTCTATCATAGTTTGACATTTATAAAGACACAAAAAAAGCCGCAAAAAGCGGCTTTTAATACGTTCTAAGGCTGTTTTAGCCCTTTCTGGTAGTCTTTATCAGGTGTGACTGGATAATCATCGCACGTTTCGTGTATTTTACGGCTCCATCAGTCAAACCTGCATGTAACAGACTACTTTTGGTGATGCCAACCCGGTTCTCGGTCAAAGTATCAAATATAGCAGAAATACTGCCGAAATAGAGGTTTTTCTTCTCATAAATCAAGTGCACATGGATAACTTTAGTCATAATTATATAGCATTTATTTGACTACAAATATACCAAATATTATCTATATGGAATAATTTAGATAAAATAAAAAAGGAAGTGCATTACGCATCTCCCCGCTCACTTGCATAAATCAGTTTGTTTGACTATCTTTATGGTCAGAAAAGAATCATGGGGAACAATCTGTAATAACACTTCCGAAATATCTCCTATCTCACCTTTAATGTAAAGTAATTCATTTGAACGGCGTTCAAACAAGGCTCAAATGTAAGCCCAATGTAAAGCAATGTAAACGTTTGGTTTTTCCAGCCCGTTCTGCTCTATTCAACCATAACATTTTGAATACCAAAGCAATCAGCCATTTTCAGGATAACCACATATTGATACGTTTCGTTTTTCCCCCCTTAATTAAAAATTCAAAAAGTTTATGGGAAACTTCAGTAAGGCTATTTTAATAGCCTCAGTAGCTCTTTGTCTTCATATTTCTGCTTTTTCTCAAGGTATATCGTTGAAAAATAGGGAAATAACTGTAAAAGAGGCAATGGAACTATTGAAAGAAAAATCTGGTTACTCGTTTGTGTTTTCATCTGCGGATGTAAATACGAATAAGCGAATTTCAATATCTACGGACAAAGCGACAATTGATGATGTCGTTAAGCAAATTCTCCAGGGACAAAATAATCTGACTTATGAAATTCAGAATAAGCGAATAATAGTAAAGAAGATACAATCGGGGGACAAGACTAAGAATAAACGAATTAAAGCCGTTGGTAAGGTTGTAGATGATGCAGGGGAGCCGATCATTGGTGCAACTGTAAAAGAACAAGGAACAACTAACGGAACAGTTACAGGCATTGACGGTGGTTTTTCGTTGGATGTTGCAGATAACGTAAATTTGGAAATATCCTATATTGGTTATGAAACACGTAAAATAAGGGCTCAACAGGGTAAGAAGCTGGATATAACTATGCGTGAGGATGCAAATGTATTGGATGAAATTGTTGTATTGGGTTATGGTAACATACGTCGTAGTGATGTAACGGGGTCCATTGCATCTGTTTCATCCGAGTCTATATCCAAAGTTGCTTCGGCTTCTGTGGCTGATGCTTTAGCCGGAAAGATGGCCGGTGTACAGATTACTACTGCCGATGGTGCGCTGGATGCTGAAATCAGTGTTCGCGTGCGTGGCGGTGGTTCCATAACCCAAGATAATTCACCATTATTTTTGGTAGATGGTTTTCCGGTAGATGATTTAAGCGGTATTCCGCCAACGGATATTGAATCTATTGATGTTTTGAAAGAGGCGTCAATGACAGCTATCTACGGTGCAAGAGGTGCAAACGGTGTTGTTATCGTGACTACCAAAAACCCTAAAATGGGTAAAACAACCGTACAGTTTAATAGCTATTTGCAGATGCGTACATTGACGCGTAAAATACCGGTAATGAACAACTATGAGTTTGTAATGGCCGAATATGAATATCAGATGATTCGTAAAGGTTCGGATGAGGGTTTTATCAAAAATTTCGGTTACTATGATGATATTGATTTATACAAATACACGAACACTACTGATTGGCAGGATGAAATTCTAGGCGGTAATCCTATTTCGCAGTATTATAATATAACCGTTAATGGCGGTAATGAAAAAACCAAATTCAATTTGAGTTATACCCGCAATAAAGACGAGGGACAGTTGATTGGTTCGGGACTGACACGTAATAACATTAATCTGAAATTGAATCATCAGTTGTTCAAGAATCTGAAACTGGAAACAAATGCAACTTATCGTACGCGTACTATCGATGGTGCCGGAACTTCGGGGACAAATATTGTTACTGCGCTTCGTTTTCGTCCTACCAATGGGTTGTCGGCAGGAGTTGCCGTCGACCCTGATGATGACGAGGAAAACCTGGATGGAGATGGAAATTCCCTGAACCAGAAATATACTCCGGTGGAAGAGAATAAACAGAATTACAGAAAACGTGACGAACAGGCTCTCAGCCTGAAAGCAGCTTTGGTGTGGGATGTGATAAAAGGATTGCAATTTCGTTCCGAGTATGGAATAAGCACGACTCATGCAAATGACAATCAGTTTTACGGTCCATTGTCCAGTACGGCTTCTGCTGCCGGTATGAATAATATGCCTTCTGCTAAACGTACCAAAACCCATAAGGAATCATATCGTTTGGCAAATACGCTGACCTATCGTAACTCGTTTAATAAGTCTCACAATGTCAATGTAATGCTGGGACAGGAAATTAACCATGCGCAGAACGATAATACGTTTATGAGTGCAAAGCTCTTTCCGGTTTCTGTAACGGCAGAGGCAGCGTTGGAGAATTTTGCTTTGGGGACTCCCAATCAGAGCACCAGTTATAAAAGTGCTCCCGACAGAACCGCTTCTTTCTTCGGACGTGCATTGTATGATTACAAAAATCGTTATTATGCTACTCTGACGGTTCGTGCCGACGGGTCTACCAAGTTTGCTCCCGGTAAGCAGTGGGGATATTTTCCGGCAGGTTCCATCGCCTGGAGAATTTCCAATGAAAAGTGGATGAAGCCTATAAAGTTCATCTCTGATTTGAAGTTGAGAGCCAGCTACGGTTTGGCTGGTAATAACCGTATTGGTAATGATTTGTGGCATAATATCTATCGTGTATACAGTGGAACAAGTGCTCCCGCTTTCGGTAATGAGGAATATAATTATTATCAGTTTGCAGACCAGACTTATCTTTACGATCCAGACTTGAAGTGGGAGACGACAATAACCCGTAATATCGGTTTGGATTTCGGATTCTTTAGAAACCGTCTGAGCGGTACGGTTGATGTGTATTGGAATACAACCAAGGACTTGTTGGTTCCTTCCATCATTCCTAATTCATCAGGTTATTCCCGTCAGATGACAAATGTGGGACAGACTTCAAACAAGGGAGTTGAAATCTCTTTGGATGCAAAAATCATTCAGACAAAGGATTTCCAGCTATCGGCAAACTTCAACGTTGCGTTCAACAAGAATAAGGTAGACAAGTTGGCTACCGGTGAAACCGAATGGAAAACCAAAGCTTCATTATCCAACTGGTATGGAACGTATAACTATAAAATGGAAGTAGGCAAAAGTATGGGATTGATTTACGGATTCGTCAACGACGGGTTCTATAAGGTAGATGATTTTGATTTCGATGCAACTACTAAAAAATGGACTTTGAAGCCGGGTATACCCGATAATTCATCGTTCAGTTCCGGTAACTTTGCTTTTAAACCCGGAGCTATGAAATTCAAGAAACTGTCCGATTCCGAATCGAACTTGATTACTGAAGATGATATGACGGTTATCGGTGATACCAATCCTAAACTGACCGGCGGTTTCGGACTTTCCGGCAACTGGAAGAATCTGGACTTCACGGCATTCTTCAATTACATGTGTGATTTTGATGTGCTCAATGTGAATAAACTCTACCTGCACTCGGCTGTCCGTCGTAATTATTCCAACTTATCTACGGATATGAACCTTGCCAATCGTTTCCGTTATGTGGACGATGCCGGTGTGAATGTTTCCAGTGACCCTGTTGCCTTAGCGGCATTAAATGAGAACGCCAAAACCTATTCTTGGATGTCCGTAACTCAGGGTATAACAATGACCGATTTGGTTGAAGACGGTTCTTTCCTTCGTTTGAGTACTTTGACGGTTGGTTATACGCTTCCTAAGCATTGGTTGAGATCTTTAGGAGTTAAGAGCCTGCGTTTATATTTTTCCGGAAGCAACTTGTTTACAATAACAGGATATAGCGGTTATGATCCAGAAGTGAATATCCAAAAAGGTTTGACGCCAGGCATTGATAATAATGTAACTCCGCGTAGCCGTGTTTATACAGTCGGTGTTAATTTGAATTTTTAAATTATATAGGATATGAAAAAAATATATATATCGGTAATGGCGAGCTTATTATTGTTCGCATCCTGTTCAGACTATCTGGATGTAAATTCTCCGTCTACGTTTGATAAGGAGTATGTATTTGGCAGTGAATCCGAAATAGCTACTGCTGTCAATGGCATGTATGTGCCTATGGTCAGCGGTAAGGGTTGGGTAGGAGTTCTGCTTAAGAAGATGCTGTTTAATACGGATGTGGAGTTCAGTGGATTATCTACAGCATCCAATCTCAATGAGCGTGCATTTGTTCCGAGTACAGGCGATATAAAGTCGTATGGTGATATTTGGACAGGTATGTATGACGGGGTAAACCGTACGAACGATGTCATAGAGGGTATTGAACAGAGTTCTCTGTTTGCCGCTGCTGACAAAACTAAACCGTCGCGTCTGATGCATTATTACGGAGAAGCGAAAGTCCTGCGTGCCATGTATTATTTGGAGCTTGTCAGAAACTGGGGTGATGTGCCTTACAGAAGAAAACCTGCCGGAAATAAGGATGAATTGTTTATCGGAGCGACCGACCGCAATACAATATTGACCGATATGATTAATGATTTGATAGAGGTAGAACCTTTGATGTTGTATGCAGAAGAATCCGACAGAGGAGTAGAGGCTGCTTCAAGAGAATTCTGTCAGGCATTGATAGCTCGCATTGCTTTGCAAAGAGGTGGTTGGAGCCTCAGGCCGGATTATGATAATCCTTCTGCTGTGGGTACAATGGAGCGGAGCGACGATTGGAAAGAATATTATAAAATAGCTGAGGAATATGCCGGAAAGGTTATCTCTGAGGGTAAACATTCCTTGACTCGTTCTTTCCGTCAGGTTTGGGTAGATGAATGTAGTTGGATAGTACCGGTTGGTGATGATAATATTTTTGATGTACCGGCTAAAGTAGGTGGTTCTGGAGAATTGGCTTATTCTTGGGGAACATATATTGTATCGTCAAAGAACTCAGAGGGCGTGAATGCGTCCAATGCTCCTCACGGATATTCATCCGGTGGCGCCAGATTGGCTCTTACCTATATGTTGTCTTTTGATAGAGAGGATTTACGTAGGGATATTACTTGTGAGATATTCCGTTATGAAAATTCAGGAATGAGTTCTATTATTCAGAAGCCATTTTCCGAACTTAATGTTGGTTGTGGCAAATGGAACCGTCTATTTATGGAATCACCGTTGGGCAGTACATCCAATAAAGGTACAGGGATCAATTATACGTATATGCGCTATGCTGATGTGTTGTTGATGTATGCGGAAGCTGCCAATGAAAACCATGACGGGCCGACGACCGAAGCTAAGGATGCCTTGAAGCAGGTGCGTAAAAGGGCTTTTGCAGAAAAAGACCATGCTGAAAAGGTAGAGGCTTATGTGGATGCTTTGGGGACAAAAGAAGATTTCTTCAATGCTATTGTTCAGGAACGTGCCTGGGAATTTGGCGGAGAAAAGCATAGACGTTACGATTTGGCACGTTGGAATCTGTATGGAAAAACATTATATAATTTGTATTTCGATTGGATTGAATTGGGTAAAGTAGCTCGTACTAAGCAATATGAAAATACGGAAACTCCTTTTGAAAATCCTACTTATGATGCACGCTTTGATTCTTACCCGGCTGTAGCCTATTATAAGATGGTACCGGCGGATAAAACGCTGTTCCCGGTATGTGTAGCCGAAACAATGGATTGGTACAAAGAAGGGAACATCAATTCTTATGATGAGGCGCTACCTGCATATCCTTCCCAAAATCCTTCCGGTTACTCGCGTGTAGATATGTGTGTTCAATATTGTACGCAAGTTAAAAACGCCAGTCCTCGCCAATGGGAACCGTCTGCCCGTATTCTGCATTCTTTCTATGGCTATATTAATGCATCGAATGCCGGGGCTGTGAATCCCGAAACGGATCCGGTACGCTATTTGGTTCCTATACCGCCGGACGCATTGTCAAGCCATCAGGGATTATTGAAAAATTATTATGGATATTAAAACTAATAGTAGGATGAAAACAAAATATATAGTGCCGCTTTTACTTTTCTGTCTGTTTGCTTGTATAGCATGTGAAGACGAGACGACAGAGATGCCCCGTTTATTCAGACCTTCCTTTATTGCTTCGTCCTGTTTTGCAGAAAGCAATACTATAACGCTGGCTTGGAGAACATCCGGCGAAGCAACTTCGTATACGGTAGAGCTTTCTCAGGATGCCACGTTTCAGTCGGAAAATCTTGAAACACAGACAGTGGAGAAGGGCAAATGTACGTTTGCGAATTTACGTTATGAGACTAAATTTTATGCCCGTGTCAGAGCTAATAATGAATCTCTTGCTATAACATCGAATTGGACGGAAATGGGTTCTTCCATTTCAACTTTGTCCCGTACTATTCCGAAAATACTGTATGCTGTGGAAGGTTCGCAGATTAATGAGACTTCCGTGGAAATTAAATGGGTGGTATCGGAAAAAAATCCGGTTGACGGATTGGCGATATGGGAAGAAAGAACTACAGAGGAAAAACAAATTAGTTTGGAAGATGCTTCTGCCGGACAATATACGATTACAGGATTAACTCCTCGTACTACTTATTATGTGGCTTTGACAAACAGTGCTGCACCGGAAGGAGCAGAAAAATATAATCAGCAGAGATTTACCACTGCAGGAATGCCTGCCGATGCAGTTGTGGTGGAAGATGGAGTTGATTTGATGGATAAGATTAAGGCCGGTATGGATGATACAAGTAAGCAGGCTCTTGTTTTCCAATTGAAGAATGGCGTTGATTATTACCTGACAACAGGCGGGGAAGTCGCTGCGAAAACCGGCGATATTAAATTGACCAAAAGCATTGCTCTTCTTGCTAACCCGGGGGAACGTCCTACCTTGTACATTCGCGAGGGGGGCTTCATTGTGAAACCGGAAGTTGGCAATATGCCGAATATTGAATATTTTATTGTTGATAATGTGAATATTAAGGAAACATGGACTGAGAGTAAGCCCAGTAAAGGTAGTAAAACACGTTTGCTGAATATAGGGAAACACAATGCCGGTACTGATTTCACAATAGATAGATTTGAAATTACAAACTCGGATATAGTTTTACCATCTACCGTTTTAATGATGAGTGATGCCAGTGAAGGAGTAACCACAATCAACCATATCCGTATAGATAATTGTTTGGTTTCCGGTATTAATGATACAAAAAATGTAACAAAACAATTCGGTTTTATTCATGCTATAAATAAAGGCTCTAATGTATGGAATGATGTCTCCGTCACTAATTCCACATTCTATGAGTTCTATATTTCACCGGGTGTGTTTGGAGCACCTACTGCTGATGTCCCTATTGCGGCCGGTAACAAAGTTGTTATTTCTAATTGTACTTTCTATAATTGGGGCTCAAATAAGGATGGCAAAAACACTTATAGGGCTGTTGGGAATTTCTCCAAATTGACTACGCCGCTGAACTTGTCGGTAAGTAATTGTGTCTTTGGCAGCAGTAAAAGTAAAGTGCTTGATGCAGGCAGTGTTAATTTAAATTCGAAAGGCAACTATTGTACATTGGATTTTGAAAAGATGTCTGATGCCGGTTTGACACTGATTTCATTGGATACGGATGATGCTTCGTTATTCCGTAATGTTGAGGAAAATGATTTTACTGTAGTTGATGCAGAGTCAGTCATTTATAAATCAGAATACGGTGATCCCCGTTGGATTAAAGTTTTGGATTAATTATTTGTAAATTAAATACTCTAATTAATGAGATATAATATGAATTTGATAGGATTCTTTTGCCTTGCATGGGCTTTGTTGGCTTGCGACCAAGATGAAGGGAAAGATAACTCTGGTGTTTCTTTCCCGGATTATGGTGAGGTACTGGCCTTTCCCGGTGCGGAAGGATATGGGCGGCATGCCACAGGTGGCAGAACGGGTGAAGTATATCAAGTAACGACTTTGGCAGATTCGGGCAGGGGTTCTTTACGTGATGCCGTCAGTAAGCCCAACCGTATTATTGTATTTAAGGTTGCAGGGGTAATCAAATTAGAGTCTCCTCTCGACTTCTCAAAGAACTTGACAATTGCAGCACAGACAGCTCCGGGTGACGGAGTTGTCGTGTATGGCAACCGGGTTTCCTTTTCGGGAGCGGACAATTTGATATGCCGTTATTTACGTGTACGAATGGGTATCAACGGTCGTGAAGGTAAAGATGCAGCCGGTATCGCCTATGGTTCGGATATGATTTTCGACCATATGTCTGTAACTTGGGGACGCGATGAATGTTTCTCCATCAATGGAGATCCTAAAAAGCCCGCAGATCAGCCTCGGAATATCACGATACAGAACTCGTTCATAGGGCAGGGATTGCAACCTCATTCTTGTGGTGGGCTTATCCAGACCACAATAAACGATGGAGTTACTTTGTACCGGAATCTGTATATAGACAATAGAACCCGTAATCCGAAAGTGAAAGGACTAAATCAGTTTGTAAACAATGTCCTTTATAATTGGGGAAACGGCGGTGCTTATATTATGGGAGATACTCAGCAGAAATCGGATGCCGATATTCGGAATAATTATTTTATAGTAGGAACTACAGATAATTACGATGGCAAGAAGTTAGGCGCAACGGCTCCCTTTACCCGATATAACGAGCATTTCAGTGCTTATTTGTCTGGTAACTTTTGTGATGATAATAAGGATGGCTCATTGAATGGCCGTGAACTGGGACGTGCAGACTGTATGAAGAAGTCGGTTGCAGCAGGAGAGGAGATTATAACTTCTCCTACGTTCCTCGAACGTCCGTCCGATGTACATCCCGAAATAAAAGAACTGATGACTGCTCAGGAAGCCTACGAATGGATTGTTGCCAATGGCGGATCTTCCTTGCCCGTACGGGATGAGGTGGATGCCTATCTTATCGATGAACTGACTTCATTGGGGAAAAAGGGGCTGATTATCCATTCGGAGGAAGATATACCGACAAAGGGACCGGGTAATATAAAGTCGGCGGAAGCTCCTGCAGATACCGACAATGATGGTATGCCGGACGAGTTTGAAGATAAATACGGCCTTGATAAGAATGATCCGGCAGATGCCATGAAAGTAGCGTCTAATGGATATACGAATATAGAGAATTATATATTTCTGATTAAATAGAATACCGAATGATGATGAAAAAGTTATGTCTTGTTTTTATAAGCATATTGCAACTGTGTAGCGTGTCGGCAGGGGCGCAAACGAATGACAAAGCCAAAGAGATGGCAATGAAGATAGCTGATCGTATTTTGGCGTCCACGACTTATGAGTTTGTGGATAAGAAAAGCGGAAAGACCTATACATCCTTAAAGAATATTCCTTTGAATAAAGCGTTGAAAGTCAGGAGTAAATATCTTGATTGGCACTACACGAACGGAGTTACCAATATTGCTTTAATGGAATTGGGTAATAAGCTGGGTAACTCCAAATACGAAAACTACGTATTGAAGAATATGAATTTCGTATTTGATGAGGACAATCAATCTTATTTCCGTAGATTGTATGAGGAAACGTTGAAGAATGAAGGATGGAAAGCGGTGAATGCCTTGAATTGGCACATGATTTATCGTAATAAACGTCTGGACGATAACGGACCGATGGGAGCAAGTTTGATTGATTTGAGCCGGAAGCATCCTAACGCGGCATTCCGGAAATATATTGAAAGTACCAATCATCATTTAATGTTCTCCGAACCCCGGCTTGCCGATGGCACTATTGCCCGATTGTGGCCGCACGTGAATACGGTGTGGGCTGATGATGCTTTTATGGCCCTTTCCTTTTTGGTAAGAATGGGAGAGATGACAGGAGATAATAAGTATTTCGATGATGCTGCCAATCAGATACTGAATTACACCCGCTATCTATGGTGTCCCGAGAAGGAAGTCTATTATCACTGTTATCATACTGACACGAAGATACACGGAGTAGCTCATTGGTCAAGAGCCAACGGATGGGTATTTATGGCAACGGCAGATTTACTGTCGAGAATGCCCGAAAATCATCCTATGCGCGAAGATGTCATTAAGAACTTCCGGATGCAGACGGATGGGGTAATTCGTTATCAGGGCGCTAACGGATTATGGCATCAGTTGCTCGACAAACCAGATTCTTATGAAGAGATAACGGGAACGGCCATGTTTGTTTTCGGCATTGCCAAGGGAGTTAAAGAAGGATGGTTACATCCCGATTATATTTATGTGGCATGGGAAGGCTTGAAAGGTATGCTGACAAAAATCACCCCTGAAGGTGATGTCACCGCTATTTGTGCCGGTACGGGAATTATGCCTTCTTTATCATTTTATTATAATCGCCCTCAATGGAAAAACGACCCTATGGGTGAAGGACCTGTTTTAAGAGCATTGGTCGAGATGATTGATGCACCTGCTTATACGGAAATTAAAGCGGAACAGCAATATGACAAGATAAAATAGAGGTTGTATCTCTTGGTTACAGCAACTAACGTTTTTAATTCTCGTAGATTATATTTGGTTGAAACCTTAGAATTCAATAAGCAGGAAAAGCTCATCCTATCTTTCTCTGATTATTGATTCTAAGGTTTTCTTTTGGTTGAGGCCAAATATCCTCTATGCTTTTCGTAAAACTGTATACAGAAACAGTTCCGAACCTTTTTTAATATTTCTACAAGGTTATTACAGCGATGCGCTATACTTTATCAGCGCATAGCCGCCTACTACCTGCATTGCCATTCCCGGCAGCCCGATACGGAAATCCTGTACGGCTTGGAAGAAGCTGCCCACCATAGCCCATTCGCCCAGAGTACCTGCTACCTGATAGAACAGTACAACGGCCAATAGGATAGGCAGAGAGATACGGTTGAAACGATGTGCTGCCCAGCCGGCTGCTGCCAGTAATACGGACTTCAACAGAATGGCGGGAAGCACTGCCGGAAGAGGCATCCCGAACAGCAGTGAATTGATTACCGGAGAAAGGATCGCAGTCAGCAATCCTACCTTCCAGCCGAATTTGTATGCACCGATTAAGGTGAAGAAATAGATGGGCAACCATGTGATACCGCCTTGCGGTATAAGGTGGAAAAGCTGGGGCAGTGCCATATTGCCTGCAATGAACAATGCGGCCATTAAGTAAGTTCTTGCATTGCTGTAATCCAGCGAATAGAGTTTTACAGTTTTTGTTTCCATATTTTTATTGTTTATAAAATAATCTTATTCATTTATCGGGTAAATTGTATTGGTCCGTCGGATAATCTTTATCGGCTAATCAAACAATCTGTTTTATACTCACAAAGTTATAACTATTATTTCAAACCAATACGGTCTTGACAACAGTAATGCCTGATTTTGTCAGAAATTGATATTCACTCCGCCCATAACGGTTGCCTTAGGCATCGGAAAGCCGTCGTTTATTTCGTAGCGTTGCGCCAGCAGGTTTTCCCCTCGTACAAAGACATCGGCATAGCGGCATACACGATAATTGGCACGCAGGTTCCAGAGAACAAAACTTTCTTTCTTCTCCTTGCCTTTGCTTACGTTGGTATAGAGGTCTTTTATATATTGCACCCCGGTTGACACTCCCCAGCGGTCTCGCGTAAAGTCAACGCCTGCATAGAATTTATGTCCGGGAGCGGCAATCACCGGATTCTCCATGTGCAGCCAACTGTAATTGGCATTTGCCTGCCAGTGCGGGGTAATGCGGTAACCGATATTGGCTTCAATGCCCCGGTTTTCAATCTTGCCGGTATTTACGTTCTTGGGCTTGCCGTCCGTAGGAACGGTCATAATCATATTGTCGCCGTCAATGTAGTAGAGGTTTATGCCGTAATACAAAGCACCGTCCAACACCCGTTGCGAGAAAGACAACTCGTAGCTCATCAGGCTTTCCGCCATTAAATCCGGATTCTGTGGCGGAAACATGTACATCTCACGGATGGTGGGGTTACGGAATCCCTTGCTCACCATTGCTTTCACTTCCATCTGTCGGGGCAAGTGGAACGAAAGGCCACCTTGCGGAATCCATTCCGTGCCTACATGCGAATGGTGGTCTACACGGATGCCCGCATCCAGAGAGAGCCATTCGCCGAGGTCTTGACGGAAGTCTACATATCCGGCAAATTCATCCATTTGCTTGTCTACACCCGGAACACGTTCGCCGGTAGACACCATCCGGTTCCATGATTCGCCGCCGAAGTGCTGATAGTCGAAACCCGTGGTCAGACGGTTACCGGTGAAAAGCGTTGCGCTCTGATACCACGACACGCCCAGCATGCGGTCTTTGGAGTTGAAGTGGGATTCCTGCGGCGTACCGCCGGGATGATAGCCGTCATTGATTTTATGGCGTCCCCAGTTATAGAAGAAACTCAAGGCGCCGGAGCTCTTTTCATAATGGTTTTCGAGAGCGAGCGAAGTCATGCCGCGCGTGATGCGGGAGTCATTGTCTATGTACGGATTACCGGCCTCGCCCGGATTAGAGGCCTTGAACTGCGTGATGTTTACATCGCCCCACAGTTTCCAGGAATCGTTGAAGTCATATCCCAGCTTGGCATACCCGCCGTATTGCTCAAACTCCATATTGTCGCGATGCCCGTCGGTACGGTTGTAAGAGCCGGTGACAATACTGCTGAAACGCCCTTTCCTGATGCGGTTGGAAACTTCCGTCTGCAATGTGTTGTAGGAGCCGTAGCCGATTTGCGCATGGGTCTTAACCCCGTCTTCCTGCATCTTGCGGGTTACGATATTGATAACGCCACCCATGGCGTTGGAACCATACAGCACCGAGGCAGGGCCGCGAAGCACTTCCACCCGGTCGGTTAGCATGGTCTGATAGGCATCGGCAATGGGATGTCCCATTAATCCCATATATTGGGGATGGCCGTCAATCAGCACCAGCAAACCAGCCGTAGGACTGCCGCCGATGCCGCGCAGGTTCATTCCGCCTGCCGCTCCCGTGGACACGCCGTATCCCATGATGCCACGGCTTGTAGCGAACAGTCCGGGCACTTGCTCTGTCAGTGCGGGCAGTACGGATGGTTGGAAACGTTGCTCCAACACCTTGCGGTTCACTACGGAGATGGTCATCGGCAGATGCCGTATATCCGTTTCGTTTCTTGTTCCGGTTACTACCACTTCGTCTATAGTCAGGTTCCGGGCAATGCGCGCGCTGTCCTTTGCAGCCTGCGCAAATCCCGCCATTGTCCAAAGGCCGGCTATCGAAAGGAGTAATATGTTTTTTTTCTTCATTCGTATCGCTTTCTTCATTATTTGCTCCGCCAAAGATAGGGCGTATTTTCTTTTTCCGTTTGTATTATAATCTCTCTTGTTTGAGATTTTCTACAAACCGGTCTATTTCCTGTAACTTTTGGGGTATATCGATGCTTTGAGGACAGTGCGGGTTGCATTGGTCGCATCCTGTACAATGGCTTGCCTGGCGGAGCTTCGGTACGCTACGGTCATAACCGATGAGGAAGGCGCGGCGGGCTTCGCGATAGTTCTCATCCCGGCTGCTTTTGGGTATATTGCCTTCGTTGACGCAACGGTTGTAATGCAGCAGAATGGCGGGAATGTCCAGTCCGTAGGGACAAGGCATGCAATACTTGCAGTCGTTGCACGGGATGATAGGATAGGTAAGCATTACCTGCGCCGTATCTTCCAGCAGAGCCAGTTCTTCTTCCGTGCAAGGGTCGAGGGGGGAATAGGTGCGGAGATTGTCCTGCAGATGTTCCATATACGTCATGCCGCTCAGTACCGTCAGTACCTTGGGGAAGCTCCCGGCAAAGCGGAATGCCCAGGAAGCCACACTCTCTTGCGGACGATGCTGTTTCAGGCGTGCCACCAAGTGGTCGTTCAGTCTGGATAGCCGTCCTCCCAGCAGCGGTTCCATGATAATGGCGGGAATGTCGCGTTTAACGAGTTCGCCATACAGATATTCGGCATTGACATTATTGCCCGAAGCATGCCGCCAGTCGGCATAATTGAGTTGGATTTGCACGAAATCCCAGTGTATGCGGTCGTGCATGGCCAGTATTTCATCAAACACGTCCGTTGTTCCGTGAAACGAAAATCCCAGGTTCCGGATACGCCCGGCCTTGCGTTCTTCCATCAGAAAATCAATCATACCGTTGTCGATGTACCGTGCCCGGAATGTCTTGATGCCGCCATTGCCGACGGAGTGCAACAGATAATAATCGATGTAGTCCACTTGCAGGTCCTCGAACGATTTCCGATACATGGCGATTGAATTCTCGCGGGTGTAATTGGAAAAGTTGGACAGTTTGGTGGCTATCAGGAACTTTTCACGCGGATGGCGTTTCAGTGCTATTCCCGTTGACTTCTCCGACCAACCCTGCACATACACGGGCGATGTGTCGAAATAGTTCACGCCGTGGGCGATGGCATAGTCAATCAGTTCGTTGACGGCTTCCTGGTCTATCTCATCTCCGTTTCCGTCAGCCCGCTTCCGGGTAGGCCAGCGCATGCAGCCGTAGCCCAATAAGGATACCCGGTCGCCCGTGGTGGGATTGGTACGGTACACCATCTTATCGGTAGGAATTTCACCCAAAGCGGCCGATTCGCTGTCCGAACGGTTGTTCTTGCCGGAGCAGCCATACAGTGCGGCTGCCGATGCAAACGTCCCTGCGCCGGCAAGCTTGAAGAAGTCCCGGCGGTTTATCTTGCTGTTATTCTTATTCTTCTTCTCTTCCATAGTTACTCGTATTTATTCTTCTCGGTACTGTCTGGTGTTCAGAACGTATCGAAGATTTTCCTTTATCGTTTTGTCATCTGATTCTCACACCGTTCTGTGCATGATATGTCCTTCCACATAGATTGCGCTGAACGGGCGTGCCGGACACAGGTTCTCACATGCGCCGCAGCCGATGCAGCGTTCGGTATTGACAACGGGTATTTGGGGGGATTGCGGATTCCCGGAGTCCGAAGCCACCATTTGTATGGCGCCGACTGGGCAGTGGCGGGCGCAGTTGCCGCACTCCACCTTATCGGTGATGCAGATGCAATTCTCCTTTATCCATACGGCATGACCTATCTGGATGGCCGATTTGTCGGCTTTCGTTATCGGCCGGATAGCACCTGCCGGACAAACTTCCGAACACTTGGTACATTCGGGACGGCAGTAGCCGCGCTCGTAGGACATTTCCGGCTGCATCAGCCGTGTCAGGTCGGAAGAGGGGCGCAGCACCTGGTTGGAACACACCGCAACGCATAGCTGGCAAGCCGTACAGTGTTGTGCAAAATTGCGTGCGCTCAACGACCCCGGAGGAGTAATGGCGGCGGCACGTACGGGTATCTTCTTGTCTTCGATGGCGGCCAGTCCACCGTCTACTTTCTTCTCTTGCGCCTTTAGAGCGGCGGTAGTGGCCAATACTGCCGTTGCCGAGAGGAATGCGCGCCGGGTATCATCTGCCGGTCCGGTAGAAGTTGTTGTACATTGAGTCTGATTCCGGGCGGATATTTTCGCAGCATCCGCTTTATGACGGCGGCGGGTGTAGGTGATGGCTCCTTGTCTGCATTTATCCAGGCAGTCCATGCATGCCACGCAACGGCTGTAATCAATTTCGTGGGTTTTGGAGTTGATGCACGATGCCTTGCAGTTGCGTGCGCAAAGTCCGCAGCCGTTGCACTTCTCGGTATCTATGACCGGTTTGAAAAGAGAATACCCGGACAGGAAACCGAGCACCGTACCTACCGGACAAATCGTGTTGCAGTACGTACGTCCGCCTCGCCATGCCAATATGATGAGCACGACAAAAGTGAGGGCCGCAATGATGAAGGTAGGCAGGCTTTTCATCCATACCTCTGTTTCATAGAAAGCGTAGCTGTCCGCCCGTTCCGCCAGATATGCCAGCAGATTATTGCCCCACTGATAGACGGGAGCGAAGAGACTGGAAGCGATGCGCCCGTAAGTGCTATACGGTTCGAGCAGCGAAGCAACCGCATGAAAGCGCACGCCTGCAATGAGGGTCACGGCAAACACTGCCAACATTCCGTAACGCAGCCATTTCCTGGCGGGAGAATAGCGGAAACGGTTTTTCTTCCGTTTGCCTGCAAACCAGGAAATGACATCCTGAAATACGCCGAGCGGGCAGATAACGGAGCAATAGACGCGTCCGAACAGCAGGGTCAATGCAACAAGCAGCAGTATCACGCCTGCATTCAGTGCGAGCAGTGCGGGGAGAAACTGTATCTTCGCCATCCAGCCCATCCAGCCGTGCAGCGTTCCGGTGAAATCGAGGAACAGGAGCGTGACGAGTGCAAAGAATACAATTGCAAGTGTCAGTCTGATAGTACGTAACATAGTCATAATAGTTTTATCATTGCAAAAATAAGGAGTTTATAATTAGTTTGTGTATATGGATTACGTTTGTTTTTACCGATTTTACAGAAAAAAGCTTATTTCTTGTTCAATTCCTGTTTCTTTCAGAAAATCCCGGTCGTGTGAGACAGCAAGTACGGTACCTTGATAGTTACGTATCGTAGCTGTGATGATTTCAATACTTTCGATGTCCAGATTATTGGTGGGCTCGTCCAGAATAAACAGGTCGGGAGTGTTATCGGCAATCATCAGACAGCAGAAGGCAAGACGCATTTTCTCACCGCCGCTTAATTTGCTGCAAGGCTTGTTCCAGACGTCCTGTGGGAAAAGGTAACGGTTTAAGATGGTCTTTGTTTCATGCTCCGGCAGATGCCGCAGATTGAAGGCTTCCGCTTGTTCCGAAACGGTATATTCATTTTGGATAAGGGAGTACTCCTGATCCAGATAAATATAGGTAAAGTCTGCACGCTCTATCGTTCCGCCGGTCGGTGTCAGTTCGCCGGTAATCAGTTTCAGCAGGGTTGTTTTGCCGCTGCCGTTATCACCTTTAATGCAGAACCGGTTGCCGCTGCGTAGCTGAAAACTGAGCGGAACCGTCCAAAGGTTTGTGTTGCTGTCCGGATAATGAAAGTTGATATTCTGTGCCGTGACGAGTATTTTGCCTGTGTGCAATGCCGAAGCATTGAAGTCGGTTTTCAGCTTGTTTGTTTGCGGCAGGGAGCCTTTCAGGTTTGTTATTTCCTGTTGAATCTTGTCCGTCTTTTCGGCATGGACATTGCTGAGTTTGCTACTGCTGTTTTCGGCATGATTCTTCAGACCGCCTAACAGAATACGCGGAATACCTTTCTTTATGGAAGCCTTTTCGCCTCGTGTGTTTTGTCTGGCTTTCCGTTCTTCCATTTCACGGGCGGTCTTGCGGGCGAGGCGCAAGGCCTTTTCTTTTTCTTCCAACTGCTGTTGCAGGGCATTGCGGTGCACTTCCTTCTGTTCTTTGTAGAAGTCGTAATTGCCGCCGTAGCAAGCCAGTCCGTTGCGGGAGAGTTCGCAAATGGCGGGTAACAGATTTAGCAGAGTACGGTCGTGACTGATAACGAGCACCGTAGCCGAAGTGCGGTGTACGAAATCATACAGACGTTTCCGCCCGGCAGTATCCAGATGATTGGTCGGTTCGTCCAGCAGTAGGGTGTCCGGTTCTTTCAGTTCCATGCCGGCAAGGAACAGGCGTGTTTTCTCTCCGCCGCTAAGCCCCTCTAACGGGCGTAAAAGAGAGATACCGTTCAAATGCCAGGCGTGGAGAACGGCTTGGGTACGCTCTTCGATATTCCAGTCGTTGTCGAGCCGGGCAAAGTGTTCTTCCGCTGTATCACCGTTCAGAATGGCATGGAGTGCAGTTAGCTTACGGTCTATGCCTAATACCTGCGCAACCGTCCGGCCGTCATATTGTCCGAAATGCTGGGGCACATAGTAAAGATGTCCGGAACAATGTACACTACCGGCGCTCGGTGCTGCTTCTCCCGCAAGGATACGCATCAGGGTGGACTTTCCGCAACCGTTATTGCCTGTCAGCGCGGTCTTTTCTCCGGAATTGATAATCAGATTGAGGTTGGAAAACAAAACTTCCTTATCGGTATGGGTATAGCTAAGGTCTTTAATAATGATACTCATAAAATTACTGTGTTTAGGGTAGATAACATAGGTGTCTGTACGACACACTTTCAACTCTTGTAAGGCTGTGGGGAACAGACAAACACAGTAAAGGCTAAACATTTTCCTTTTGAGTGATGCTCAGCGTTCTGATATGAAAAGCATATATAAAGCGATGTTTACCGAAATGTGCTGTCTTTATTTGGATATTCTCATTGGTGGTGGTATTTGTTGGTTAGCAGTTGCAGAGGTAGGTATTTGTTTTATAACATGGAAGACGCATCGAACGAAAGCGGCAGCAATGCGCCCACACTTCTCAATTCATAAATGCCTTTTTCGCCGGACAGCAGTATGCGCATGGGACGTTTGAAACGTTTTTCCGTTTCGAGCATCACCTGCCGGCAGGCGCCGCACGGGGGAATCGGTTCTTCCAGGAACTCGCCGCGTTCGTTGCGGGCGGCTATGGCGAGTGTCTCCACAGCCTGGTCGGGATATTGGGAGTTGGCATAGAACAAAGTGGTGCGTTCCGCGCAAAGCCCCGACGGATAGGCTGCATTCTCCTGATTGGTTCCGGTAACGATGATATTGTTTGCCAACCGGGCGGCTGCGCCCACCGAGAAGTGCGAATAGGGGGCATAACTGCGGTAAGTTGCCTGCCGGGCGGCATCCAGAAGCTCGCGGTCGGCGGCATTCAGCTCTTCGTATTCGTATATCTTGATGGCAATCTGTATGTTCAGGTCCTTCATAGAATAATGGTTTATTGTAATTAATGTTACAAAGATAGGAAAGAGATTGGTTTTTTCAATTCTTTTGCAGACTTTTGTGTCAAATTCAACACTCGAAGCATGAAACCTATATTCAGACTGACTGCTATCATAGCACTTCTCCTTATTTGCGTGGCTGTGCAGGCACAACGCAGAAATTCCCGTTACAACGAATATATCAAACAATATGCCCCGCTTGCCGTGGAGCAGATGAAGGAACATAAGATACCCGCCAGCATCACACTGGCACAAGGCCTGCTGGAGAGCGGTGCGGGACAAAGCGCACTGGCACGCAAGAGCAACAACCACTTCGGCATAAAGTGCCATAGCGACTGGCGCGGGCGGAGAGTGTACCACGACGACGATGCCAAAGGAGAGTGCTTCCGCGCCTATCGCCACCCGAAGGACTCCTACGAGGACCACTCGCTCTTCCTGAAACGCGGCGCACGCTATGCTTTCCTGTTTAAGTTGAAGATTACCGACTACAAAGGCTGGGCGCGCGGCCTGAAAAAAGCGGGATACGCCACAGACCCTTCCTATGCCAATCGCCTGATAACCATTATCGAGGACTATGACCTGTATAAGTACGACAGCCGCGGCATGAGCAAGCGCGAGGCCCGCAAGTGGGAGAAAGAACTGAAGAAGAAACCCTGGCTTGCCAACCCGCATCAGGTGTATATTGCCAACGACATTGCCTACGTTGTGGCCCGCGACGGCGATACTTTCCAGTTCCTGGGCAAAGAGTTCGACATCAGTTGGCGCAAACTGGTGAAGTATAACGACCTGCATAAAGAGTACACCTTAGAGGCAGGCGACATCATCTATCTGAAAGACAAGCGTAAGAAAGCCGCCAAACCTCATACCGTTTATATTGTAAAAGACGGCGATTCCATGCACTCCATTTCGCAGAAGTACGGCATCCGCCTGAAGAATCTGTATAAGATGAACCGCAAGGATGCGGAATATGTGCCCGAAGTAGGGGACAGACTGCGTCTGAGATAACGTTCAGGGAATATTATCGTAAGTGCTTGATAATCACAAGAAAGGATGTACCGGGAAATACCTCGGCTTGGTACGCGGAGTACCAACCGTTGGTATCTCTCGTACCACAGTGCGGTATTCGTAGTACCACAGTGTGGTACATGCCGTACCAAAGAGTGGTATGACAAGTACCAACGCGTGGCATGACAAATACCAAAGGGGGAAACGGACGCTGAGGTGAGGAGTTTTCCCCGTTATCCCCTGTCGTTTATATTTCTTCCGCCGTACCATTGTGCTTTCTCTTCCGTCTGTTTCTTCTTTTCGTACAGTGCAGCTATCCGAAAATGTACAGAGTGTCCGAAAACGGACACTCTTCTTTTTGCCTTAACGCTTGTTTTCAATGATTTATGTTTTTGGCACGGATTTGGCAAGTATAAGGGCGAAGAATCGCAGGCTGTCCGTTTACGCAACAGGACGGCAGCAACGTAAAACGGTAAATAAAGACAGAAAATATGGATAGAGAGATTCCGAAAGAAGTTCGTAACAAAGAGCGTAACAAGAAAATCATTCGCTATGGCGGCATGGGCGCTGCGGGTATCGTCGTTATCAGTGTGTTCATTTCATTGATGCGCACGGGGGTGAAGGAGAAAGACATCGTGTTCTCCCAGGTAAGTACAGGCACGATTGAGGTCAGCGTAAGCGCTTCCGGAAAGGTGGTTCCTGCCTTTGAGGAGATTATCAACTCGCCCATCAACACCCGTATTCTGGAAGTATATAAGAAAGGCGGCGACAGCGTGGATATAGGCACGCCCATCCTGAAGCTGGACTTACAGAGTGCCGAAACCGACTACAAGCAGAAACTCGATGAGGAGCAGATGCGCAGCTACAAGCTGAAGCAGCTCAAGCTTGAGAATATGACCAAGCTGAACGACCTGGAGATGAAGATAAAAGTCTCTGCCATGCAACTGAACCGCAAAAAGGTGGAGTTGCGCAACGAGCAATACCTCGACAGCCTCGGTTCGGGCACTACCGACAAAGTGCGTCAGGCAGAGTTGAGTTATAACGTGGCGGAGCTGGAATACGAACAGTTGAAGCAGCAGTACGCCAACGAGAAGGAAGTGCTGGATGCCGAATATCAGGTACAGGAGCTGGACTTCAGCATCTTCAGAAAAACGCTTGCCGAAACGAAACGCACGCTGGACGATGCGCAGGTCCGCTCGCCCCGCAAGGCAATCCTCACTTACATAAACAACCAGATCGGCGCGCAGGTGGCGGAAGGTTCGCAGATTGCCGTCATCTCCGATTTGAGCCACTTCAAGGTAGAGGGTGAGATAGCCGACACGTACGGCGACCGTGTTGCCGCCGGCGGCAAGGCGATAGTCAAGATAGGCAGCGAGAAGCTGGAAGGTACGGTGAGCAGCGTCACTCCGTTGTCCAAGAATGGTGTTATTTCCTTCACCGTACAGTTGAATGAGGACAACAACCGCCGTCTGCGCTCCGGCCTGAAGACGGACGTATATGTGATGAATGCCGTGAAAGAGGACGTGATGCGCATAGCCAACGCCTCTTACTACGTGGGTCGCGGGGAGTACGAACTGTTTGTACGCAATTCCGACAAGGAGATTGTGAAACGCAAAGTGCAGTTGGGCGATTCCAACTTTGAGTTTGTGGAAGTTATTGGCGGCTTGCAACCGGGCGATGAGGTGGTGGTGAGTGACATGAGCCAATATAAGAACAAGAATAAGCTGAAACTGAAATAACAATTAAATACCTACCATTATGATTAAGTTAACTGGCATCAACAAGATTTATCGTACCAACGAGATTGAAACCGTAGCGTTGGAGAATGTGAACCTCGAAGTGAACAAGGGGGAATTTCTCAGTATCATGGGACCTTCCGGTTGCGGTAAATCTACTTTGCTGAATATTATGGGTTTGCTGGATGCGCCTACCGGCGGCACGATTGAAATAGCCGGTACCAAGGTGGACGGCATGAAGGACAAGGAACTGGCGGCTTTCCGTAACCGGAAGCTGGGCTTTGTATTCCAGTCTTTCCATTTGATTAACTCGCTGAATGTGCTGGACAACGTGGAGCTGCCTTTGCTGTACAGAAAGGTATCGTCCAAAGAACGTCGCCGCCTGGCAGAGGAAGTGTTGCAGAAAGTAGGCCTGAGCCACCGCATGCGCCACATGCCTACACAGCTCTCCGGCGGTCAGTGCCAGCGTGTTGCCATCGCACGCGCCATTATCGGCAATCCGGAGATAATCCTCGCCGATGAGCCTACCGGTAACCTGGACTCCAAAATGGGAGCGGAAGTGATGGAGTTGCTGCATCGACTGAACAAGGAAGACGGGCGCACCATCGTAATGGTAACCCACAATGAAGAGCAAGCCAGACAGACCTCAAGGACAATCCGCTTCTTCGACGGCCGTCAAGTAGAATAACCCCCATAATCCATAACTTATAACTCATAACTCAAAAATGCAGACCATTCGCCAAGCTTTTATACTTTTACGGCAGAACCCGTTGCTGAGTACCATATTCATATTGGGTACGGCATTTGCCATTACCATGATTATGGCGATTGTGATTACCTGGCAGATGAAATATGCCGACATCGAGCCGGAAGTGAACCGTAACCGCTCTCTCTACATAAGCAAGATGCATTTGCAGGGTAAGGAAAACAAGAACTGGAATAATTATACAGCCTGTTCGCCGGCTTTCATGAAGAACTGTGTGCAGCCGTTGCCCGAAGTAGAGGCCTGTACGGCATTTGTTCCGGCAACGGTCGCCCTGGTTTCCATGCCCGACGGCACTAATGCGGTGAAAGTGGATGCTATGGAAACCGACCCGGGATTCTGGAAAGTGTTCCGGATGCAGTTTGTCGCAGGACGGGGATTCGACGATTCCGACCGGGGCGGTGATGTGTCCGCCATTGTCGTGGCTGCTTCTGTGGCGCGGAAACTGTTCGGCACTACGGATGCAGTAGGCAAGACGGTGCTGCTGAACCGTAACGAAGCGCGTATCTGCGGGGTGGTAAAGGATGTTTCGGTCATTGCGAAGGATGCTTATGCGCAAGTGTGGCGCATGTATCCCGCCAAGTTGCAGGATGCCACTTCCATCTGGAGTTATGCCCAATCGCATACGGTGGTGGCGCTGGCACGTTCTTCCGAAGATATTCCGGCCATCAGGCAGGGAATAGCGAAGCGGGTGAAAGACATCAATGCCGTACAGGCCGAAACGCTGATGGACATTATGGAACAGCCCGATGAAATCGTGACGCATGTCAACCATGTGTGGGCCAACGTGGGGCCGGATTTGCGGATGTTGTACATACAGTACGCTCTGGCATTGCTCATTGTTCTTTTAGTGCCGTCGCTCAATCTGTGCGGCCTGAGCAACAGCCGTATGCAGCAGCGCATCAGCGAACTGGGCGTGCGTAAGGCATTCGGAGCGACGCGCGGCGTACTCATAAGGCAGATCTTGAATGAAAACCTCGTACTGACTCTGATTGGCGGAGCGGTGGGGCTGGTGTTCAGCTATCTGGCCGTGTACGGCATGCGTACGTGGCTGTTCACCAACAATCAGAACACCGGCACTTCCGGCGAGTTCGACCTGAGCATGTCGGTACTGTTCAGCCCTACGGTGTTCTGTCTGGCATTCCTTTTCTGTCTGGTCATCAACCTGCTGAGCGCAGGCCTGCCTACATGGCTTGCCGCACGGCACACAATTGTGGATTCTTTGAACGATAAATAAAGCGAGATTGATTATGAAATTCATAGTACATAACTTACGTATGATTCGGGCGCGTCTCCGCAGTAACGGATGGGTGCTTGCAGAATTGTTTCTGGTATTTATCGTGATGTGGTTTCTCTGCGATTCGCTGGGATGCCTGAAGTATACGTTCTATCGCCCGTTGGGCTATAACATAGACCATGTGTACCAGCTTTCAATGATTAAGGGCGGTGAAAGCCGGGACAGCAGCATGACGAGTGCGGACAAATACCTGGGCATCCTGCAGAAGCTCGAAAGGGAGCCTGCGGTTGAAGTGGCCGCCCTGTCGTATTGGAGCCTGCCGATGAGCGGCAATAATTCCTATAACTCGCTGGCTGTGCAGGATACCATCGGTTGTGCGGTGCGTATAATAAACGCTACCGGAGGATATACGCGGGTATTTCGCATGAAGGAAGATGCCGGACGTCCGTTTGCGGCAATGCCTGTGGGGAATGATGTCACGTCCGGCAATTATGTGATGCTGAGCGAGGGTGCGGCCGACTATTATAAGGAAAGAGTACCCGGCTTCTCTTTGGATACTCCCTTGAGCTGGTACGGAGATTCCGCGAACGTGGTAATACAGTGCGGTATGATCGGCAGTTTCCGTTCCTATCGCTATGGGGCAGATGCAGAGTGGGCTTTCCGGAGAATTGACGAGAATGTGATACGGACCGAATTGCGGGATGATGGAGCGCAGATTGTTTTCCGCGTGAAGGAAAACATGGACTCTCCCGATTACCGGAGCAAGTTTCTGAAAGAGATAGCCCCGCACCTGGACACCGACAATATGTTCATAGCCGACGTTGTGCCTTATACGGAGCAGCAATATCAGTTTGAAGTGATGAAAGGCGATGTGGATAAGGTGAATACGCAAACGGTTGTGGTGGTATTCCTGTTGGTGAATGTGTTCCTGGGGCTGATAGGCACTTTCTGGTTCCGTACCCGTAGGCGCCGCAATGAAATAGCTTTGCGGCTTGCCATGGGCAGCACGAAGAAGCAGATATTCTGCCTGCTCATGGGGGAGGGATTGCTGTTGCTGACTCTTGTTACGCTGCCCGCCATGATTGTCTGTTATAACGTGGGCATTGCCGAATTTACAATGGGACATACGGAACTGATTACCACCTGGCCGGTGAAATGGAGCTTCCTGCGTTTCCTGCTGGGCTCGTTGGGTGCATGGCTGCTGATAGCGCTGATGGTGGTGATTGGAATATGGTTCCCGGCACGGCAGGCTATCAAGATACAGCCGGCAGAGGCGTTGCACGAAGAATAGAATGTGAAACAAAATAAAAAAAGAAGAAATATGAGAACTGATATAGCGGGTGTTATCATTGCATTGGTATTGGCCTTTGCAGGTATGCTGAGTGTTTGTGCACAAGATGCAAAAGTAAGTGAGGTACGTAAGGTGGATGCTTTCTCGTCCGTTGAGATAACCTCTGTGGGGACAATTCATTTTACACAGAGTGATACTTATTCTTTCAGGATTGAAGGCAGGGAGAGGTACGTGAAGAATACGCAGACCACAGTGAAGGACGGCCGTCTGCTGATAGGTTTCAAGGACGGGAAAAACAAGCGCAGGAGTAATCAGAAGGATGGCGTGACTATCTGGATTTCAGCTCCCGATTTGAAGGAGGTGGAGTTTACCGGTGTAGGCGAATTCAAATGTGAGAAGCCCTTGAAGCTCGATGCCGTGTCATTCGAGATAAAAGGTGTGGGTGAAGTGAATGTCTCCGACTTGACGTGCAACGAGCTGAAAGTTGCCTTGCGCGGAGTAGGCAGCGCCGATATTCATGTAGCCTGCGACTATTTGTCTGCCAAAATGGGTGGTGTGGGTAGTGTCACTTTGAGCGGAAGCGCCGGACGCGCTGATATTTCCAAAGGAGGCATAGGAGGCGTAAATACAGATAATTTAAAAATAGGCCGTTGAGATGATAAAGCAATATTTCATACAAGCATGGGCGCAACTTCGCCAGCAACCGCTGATTAGTGCGGTCAGTATAGCCGGTACTGCGCTTGCCATCTTCCTCATTATGCTGGTGGTGATGATGCAGCAGGTAAAGGTTGTCCCTTTTGCACCCGAAAGTAACCGTGACCGCTTCCTGCACGTCAAGTGGATGAGTATCTCCAACTCAAATTGGGGAGACGGCACAAGTAACGGACCGATGAGCGCACAGACTGCCCGCGAATGTTTCCAGTCGTTGAAGACACCGGAAGCCGTTACTATTTATACTGTTTTTCCTATATCCACTCCTGTATCTCTGCCGGGCAGTCCGGCGATCAGTGTGGACTTGCGACAAACGGACGACATCTTTTGGCGCGTATTTGACTTCTCCTTTATTGGTGGAAAGCCTTATGATAAAGCAACATTCGATGCAGGTCAACCGGTGGCTGTACTTACGGAGAGTGTGGTGCGCAGCCTTTTCGGCACGACGGATGCCGTGGGGCGCGAGTTTCTTCTCAATCATGCGCCTTACCGCGTTGCCGGTGTCGTGAAAGATGTGTCTACGCTGGCCGACTGCGCTTACGGACAGGTATGGGTCCCGTATACTTCTACGGGAATGGATAAGGAGGCTTGGAACGACCGGCACATGGGAATGATGAGTTGTACGATGCTGGCGCACAGTCGGGATGATTTTCCCGCTATCCGCCAGGAAGCGGAACGCCGTAAATCGGAGTATAATACGCTTATCGGAGAGAACGGCTGGAAGCTGATTTATCGTAACCGCCCTTACGACCAGGAAAAGAATTCCATCGCTTTCGGTGCCAATATCGAACCGGATGTGAATGCGGCGCGCCGTCAGCGGATTATCATCTTCGTCATTCTGCTGATAGTGCCTGCCATCAATCTTTCGAGCATGACACAGAGCCGCTTGCGTCAGCGGGTATCGGAAATCGGAGTGCGCCGTGCTTTCGGCAGTACACGGATGGAGCTGATAGGGCAGATTGTGGCGGAGAATCTGGTAATGACTTTATTGGCAGGTGTTGTCGGTTTGCTGTTGAGCGTAGCCTTTGCATACGTGGACAACACGTTGCTTTTTGCGCAGGAATTCAGTCAGACTTTGAACCCGCCGGAAGTGGATGCTTCCATTCTGCTTCATGCTTCCACCTTTGGGTGGGCGTTGCTGTTCTGCTTTGTGCTGAATCTGATGAGCAGTGGTTTCCCGGCATGGAAGGCTTCCCGCATCGGGATAGTGAACGCATTGGGAGGACGGTTACACTAAACGCTTGTCGCTAACTATTAATTACGGAAAGAAATGACTAAGAAACTTTTAGTACAGATAAAGAATGAATGGCGCAATAACCTGTGGCTGGCGTTGGAATTGCTGGTTGTAAGCGTTGTGATGTGGTTTGTGGTGGACTATCTCTATACGCGTACGGCAACTTATCTGGAGCCGCGGGGCTTCGACATCAGCCATTGCTACCTTATCGAAATGGGAAAGCTTACCGATAAGAGTCCCGATTATATCCCGAACCAGACCGATGAGCAGGAAGATGCCGATATTCTTGAACTTGTGGACCGTCTGCGCCGTCGTCCGGAGATAGAGGCGGTGAGCCTTTCGCAAAACTCATATCCATATAATGGCAGTAACTCCACAGATCTGGTGCAGTACGATACGCTGGTCTCCGGTAATTGGACGATACGCCGTTTGGTGACTCCCGATTTTGTGCGTGTGTTCCGTTATCAGGGCACACGTGGCGAGACGCCCGAGCAGCTTGCCGGGATGTTGGAAAAGGGAGAGTTCCTTGCTTCCGACAATCTTTACCGGAAGTACGGCCATCCGCTGACGGAGTTCGTAGGCAAGAGCTTCCGGCTTTTCGGCGACACAATACAAACCTACCGGCTGGGAGCGGCCTTGAAGGATGTACGTTACAATGATTTCGAGCAGGCCCGCGATTCGTATACCTTTCTTTATAAACTCGATTGGTATGATACGGGATTGGAACTCTGTGTCCGTGTCCGCGAAAATCAGGACCATGATTTCATCCAACGCCTGAAAACGGACAGTGAGAAACAGTTCCGCATCGGCAATATCTTTATCTCCGAAATACGTTCCTTTAAGGACATCCGCCGTAATTTCCAGCAGACATGGAGCAATGACCTGCGCAATTACGTAATGGGTATGGGATTTCTGTTGCTGAATATATTTCTGGGACTGCTCGGCACTTTTTGGTTCCGTACCCAGCAACGCCGTTCGGAGATTGCCCTGCATAAGGTGCATGGAGCATCGGACATGGGTATTTTCACCCGTCTGATAAGCGAGGGGCTGCTTTTGCTGTTGCTTGTCACGCCTGTTGCTTTGCTCATAGACTATAATCTGGCAAGCATGGAACTGAACTCCTGGCGCAACGGTACGACTTTGGAGTGGGAGCGCCTATTGCTTTGCGCTGCCATCAGCTTCCTGCTGATAGGATTGATGATTGCGATTGGTATAGGCATTCCGGCACGCAGGGCGATGAAGGTACAACCGGCAGAGGCTTTGCATGATGAATGATTTTAGGAAGTTAAACAGATAACGGAATATGATACGTCTTTACTTTCAGCAAGCGCTATATCACTTGCGCGAGAATCCCATCATAACATGGGTTTCCGTACTGGGTACGGCATTGGCCATCTGCATGATTATGGTACTTGTCATCACTTTTCAGGTTCGGCTCGTGGACTGCGAGCCCGAGGTGAATCGCAGCCGTTCGCTGTATGTGTCTGCCATGTCCGTCAAGAACAAGGGCGGGAGCGACGGCGATTCATCCAACGCCCGCATGTCGGTGCGTACGGGGCGCGAGTGCTTTAAGAATCTCACTACGGCGGAGGCGGTAACGTTGGTTTCCTTGCCCGAAAAGGTACGTGTGTCCCTGCCGGCAGGCAACAAGGTCACGGCCGACATGGTGCAGACGGACGACGCCTTTTGGTATATCTTCCGGTTCCGCTTTCTCAGCGGCAAGGCGTTTACAAAGGCCGACAGCGATGCCGGAGTGCCATGTGCCGTGTTGAGCGCTGCGGTGGCGCGCCGCCTGTTCGGCACGACGGACGTTGCGGGAAAGACGGTACAGTTGAACTATGTGGAATACCGTATATCCGGTGTGGTGACGGATGTGTCCGTACTGGCTACTTCCGCCTATGCGCAGGTGTGGGTTCCCTATACGTCCACAGACATTGCCCGGCTGACGTGGTGGGAGGAGACCATGGGGCAGATGAGGGCGGTTATCCTTGCGCGCTCCGCAGCCGATTTCCCGGCTATCCGTGAGGAGGCGGAGCAACTCCGCCGTAAGTATAACGACAGTCTGCGCGACTCGGAAGTGTTCTATCGCGGGCAACCCGATGAACAGTTTGCCAACCTTTACCGCAAGTGGAGCGAAACGCCCGATACCAAAGCCATTATCCTGCGCTATATGCTCGTTATCGCCATCCTGTTGCTTGTGCCTGCCATCAACCTGAGCAGCATGACGCTCTCCCGTATGCGCAGACGTATGGCGGAGATAGGTGTGCGCAAGGCTTTCGGGGCTACGGGTGGCGAACTGATACGCCAGATATTCTTTGAGAACCTGTTGCTGACATTGTTTGCCGGCGTGTTGGGACTTGCGCTGAGTTACGCCGCCACCTTCCTGCTGAACGGTTTCCTTTTCAACAACAGCACCAATGCCTACCTCAGCGGGGAAACCGCCCTGACACCGGGCATGCTGCTTTCGTCCTGGGCATTCCTTGCTGCTTTCGGTTTCTGTTTGCTGATGAACATCCTTTCGGCAGGCATACCGGCATGGAGGGCTTCGAGAATGAATATAACGGATGCGATCAATCAAAGGTAAACGATGGTTATGAAAACGATATTGAAACAAATAAAGAACGAGTGGAACAGCAATCTTTTTCTCTTTGTGGAGCTGCTGCTGGTCTTTGTCGTGCTGTGGTATATTGTGGACTGGACGCTTGTCACCGCACGGGTCTATCACGCTCCGATGGGATTCGATACGGAGCACTGCTACAACATCACCGTAAGCAAGCTGGGAGAGGACTCGCCTCTTTATAATCCGGAGCTGACCGCCGATGATGATATGGACGACTTGCTCCGGCTTACGGACAGGCTGCGCCACTGCCCCGGCGTAGAGGCCGTTGCCATTTCGCAAAACTGCTTTCCGTACAATGAGGGCAGTAACGGTATTGATTTGGGTATTGACTCTGTGGCTGTCAATGTTCGTCTTCTTTGGGTGGAGGCGGACTTTTTCCGCGTGTTCCGTTATGCCTTTACGGAGGAAGCGGAGTTTGCCAAGGTAGAGGCTGCATTCCGCAATGACGAGCCGGTGGTATCTTCCAATCTCACCGAAGGACATCCGGAATTGGGAGGCAGTGCGTCCTTGCCAGGGCGGGAAGTCTTGCTGTTGAACTACGGTAAGGACGTCCGCCGTCGCATCGGTGCGGTGGGCACGCCCGTGCGTTGGTCGCATTTCCATACTCCGTCGCAGTGGGGCGGGGCTTTTGCAGCCCTTCCGCTCAATGCGAAGAGGTTACGGAATTTCGGCGAACCCCGTTATGTCACAGTCAGCCTGCGCGTTTCCGAAGATGCCGATAAGAACTTTGCCGAAAAGCTGATGAATGATGCCGACCGCCTTTATCAGGTAGGTAATCTGTATCTGCTGGACATTACACCTTTCAGCCATTTGCGCGAAATCTGCGAGCTGGAAGACATGAACGAATGGAAGACGCAGCTTTGCGTGCTCGGTTTCCTGCTGTTGAATATCTTCTTGGGCGTTATCGGCACATTCTGGTTCCGTACGCAGCAACGCCGTAAAGAGGTTGCGCTGAGGCTGGCGCTGGGCAGTTCGCGCCGGGGGATTTTCTCCTGTCTCATGTACGAAGGGGTGTTGCTGCTTACGCTGGCGGCCGTACCGGCGGCTGTCATCGCTTTCAACATCGGTTATGCCGAACTGGTGGATGTGGGCAAGATGCCTTTCGATGCCGGACGCTTCCTGCCGGCTCTTGCCTTGACATGGCTGCTTATGGCGCTGATGATTGTTGCCGGAATCTGGTATCCTGCTTATGGAGCGATGAAAGTACACCCGGCAGAAGCATTGCATGATGAATAAAGTTTTTTAAGAAAAGATGTATATTCTCGATATAAGCTTGTATATTTGCGTAGTTATAAAGAAGTTTACGCAGACAAATCAAAACAAACGGAATGGGAAAACACTTTTTCTTAACATGTTCATTAGCTTTCTTATGCATGATATCGGGGACGCTTTCGGCTGCGGAAACCAATTATAATGTACTTTTCATACAATCATACACAAACAGCTCTTCCTGGCATAATAACCTTATTGCCGGTTTGCAGGACGGCTTGGAAGAGGGCGGTGTAAAAGCAAACGTGGTTATAGAGTATCTGAATGCCGATTTTTGGACGTTTGCTTCGGAGTGTGTCATCATGCGCCGCATATGCGAACGTGCCAGACAGCGGAAAACGGATTTGATTGTGACGTCCAGCGATGAGGCTTTCTTTACCTTGACTCACTGCGGCGATTCTTTGCCGTATCAGATACCGGTAGTTGTTTCGGGCATTAAATATCCTGACAGGAAGTTGTTCGACCGTATGCCGAATGTCTCGGGCTTCACTTCAGTAACGGATTTTAATGTGTTGCTTGAGGAAGCCATACGTTTGTTTCCTGCACGTAAGGAGATTGTCTGCCTGTCGGACAGCAGTTTTTTGAGTGCTAAGGGAGTGGAAGCGGTAGAAGAAGCCTGGGAGTCTTTTCATAAGAAACATCCCGAATACAGTTTTAAGGAACTGAATGTGCAGAGAAAGTCCCTCAACTCTCTCATAACGTCTATTTGTTACGATTATCATGCCCATAAGTACATTGTTATCGCCCCTAAGTGGATTCCTTTTCTTTCCCTGAAATTGAAAGCTCCTGTATTTGCCAATCAAAACCTGGCAATGACAAGCGGTGTTTTATGTGTTTATGATGTAGAACCGGCGGCAGATACTTATGCTGCGGGCATACAGGCGGCAAGTATTCTGAAGGGCCGGTCGCCTGCTTCATTCGGAATAGGAGACCTGGGCGGCAAGTTATTGTTCGACTACAAACAGTTGGATTTCTTCCATGTAGATGTGGATAGTGTTGAAAAACGGGGAATCGTTTTGAACATTCCTCTGATGGACCGCTATCAGGCTTGGTTTATTCTGTTCTATTCGGTGATAGTGGGTGCGTTGGCATTTCTTGTAGTCTGGCTCTATCGGAGCAACCGGCGTGAATCGCGCAAGCGGATACATGCGCAGACCCGTCTGCTGATACAACACCGCCTGGTGGAACAGCGGGATGAATTCGATAAGATATTCTGTTCTATTCGCGACGGACTGGTTACGTATGATATGGATTTGAGAATCCATTTTGTGAACCGGGCTTTAGTGGAGATGCTGGGATTGCCTGCAGAAATGTATACGACACGTCCGTACGAAGGACAGGTTGCCGGTTCCATTCTCCATATTTACATGAATGGCGAGAATATCCTGCAGGCTCTGTTGAAACAGGTGATACAGGATAGGAAGCCTGTCATTATACCGGAAAAGGCATTCATGCAGGAGAATACCAAAGGTACTTATTTCCCTGTTTCGGGCGAGGTGGTTCCTATCTTTGCGAAAGACAAACTGACGGGTATGGCAATTGTCTGCCGTAATATATCCGAAGAAGAGATGCAGAAGCGTTTTTTCAATATGGCTATTGAGGAAAGTTCCATTTATCCGTGGCAGTACAACACACGGTTGAAATGCTTCCATTTTCCCGACGGACTGCTGCAACGTTTCAATTGCTACGACAATACGGACTATATCTCGAGGGAAGAACTGGATCGGATTGTCCATCCGGAAGACCTTTCCCGCACATGCAGGCATTTCGACAATATCATGCTGGGGCATGAGCCGAACTCGCGCATGAGTTTCCGGCTGCAAAACGCAGATGGCGGATATGAGTGGTGGGAGTTCCGGAGTACTGCTTATGAGGGGCTTACGGTAGATATACCTTATAGGGTATTGGGCGTATGCCAGAGTATCCAGCGTTATAAAGACACCGAAGAGGAACTTATCGCAGCCCGTGACCGTGCCTTGCAGGCTGACAGACTGAAATCGGCGTTCCTTGCCAACATGAGCCATGAGATACGTACTCCGTTGAATGCGATAGTCGGTTTCTCCGATTTGTTGAAAGACCTGCAAGCCTTTTCTTCGGAAGAAGTACAGCAGTTTGTCGAGACTATCAATATAAACTGCACGTTGTTGCTGGCTCTGATTAATGATATTCTGGACCTCTCGCGCATTGAATCGGGCACAATGGATTTTCAGTTCTCTTCTTACAATCTTACGTTTATCATGCAGGAAGTTTACGACTCCCAGAGGTTGAGCATGCCGCAGGGAGTGGAATTATGCACCGATTTTCCGGAAGGGGCCGACAAGTATATCACTACCGATGCCGTACGCTTGAAGCAGGTTTTGAATAATCTGATTAACAATGCCAAGAAGTTTACCGTGCAAGGGAGCATCACTTTAGGATATAGAGTGGATGAATCCGGATATACAACCGTCTTTGTGGAAGATACCGGAGCGGGTATATCCGATGAAGACCAGAAGCATATCTTCGAGCGTTTCTATAAGGCGGACAGCTTTACGCAAGGGGCCGGTTTAGGGTTGAGTATCTGCCAGACAATTGTGGAACGTATACACGGAACCATTACGGTGACTTCAAAGCCGGGCAGAGGAACCCGCTTTGAAGTCCGCATGAGTGATGATGTAATATGATTGCCGGTCGGTTTTAGAGTTTATTCTATCCTTTTGCATCCGTTGGATTGCAGGAACTCGTCGAGCATCAGTTCGTAGTTGCCATGCAGCATGATGTGATGGTTACCCAACGGGTTTCTCAGGAAATATTCTGCCGGGGCGTTCATCTTGATACGTACCTGTGTGCGGCACATATTGATGTAGTTGGTGTTTTCGGTCAGTGTACCTGTGCCGAGGTAATATTCGTCCAAACATTCTCCGCCGCATTTCACGATTGTCACGTCTCCGGTAGGCAATATTCCCTGTATGCCGATGCCGCTTTCCGTTTCAAAGTGGTTGCGGATGATGAACTGTTCTGTCTGTGCGATGCCGATGGTGCAATGCGCCAGTATGATTTCGTTGGTGCGTGCATTAATCATGGAAGGATTGGCCATGAAAGCAGGTTTGCCTGTAAGCACTTTGGCAGCGAGCATGGTGAAGACGGACTGCAAATCGCCTTCGCATCCGGCAATGATGCCCTCGTCATTCAGCAGGGAAAGCGCCAGGCAGCCGGTAGTGCCCGTCTGTTCTATCAGGCGGAAACAACTCAGGGTGAGTGCGCTTAAACGGTCTTCGTCCACAATCTTCCGGATGGCGCGGTACAGGCGCATTGCCTTTATCATATCTTCGGGCGACGCTTCCCGGCAGGCAAGCGCTTTTCCGGCAAGGCCGGCACATGCTTCGCCTACTTCATCATCCGTGATTTGGTTGTAATATTCGTACACACGTTCCAGTGCGATGTCTGTGTATTCCACTCCCCAGCGTCGTTTGGCAAGCAGATAATCCACGTTGCTGGCAATGAGCCAGCTCGACGGAGTGCCTATCACGCCGATACGCATTCCGTAGAGGCCGCGTTGTGCCATGAAATTGCTGTGCAGTACAAAAATACGTTTGATGATTTCGGACAGTTCGCCATGCAGGATTTCGCTTTTCATTCCCCGGCTGCGCAGCCAGGAAGATATTTCGAGGGCGGCGGCAAGCGAGTTCTGCATACCGTCTGCCAGGATGATGGCAGGGCGGGGAAGAGCCTCGAAATGCTGGATAACCAGCCGTTCCACTCCGCCGGTGGCGATGAACAGGATGCTGAAATCGTCGGGAGACAGCTTGTTGATATCTTGGTAATCTATGAAATTGACGGTGAAATATTTTTCCAGTTCGTTCAGGATTATTTCATGGGAACTGCGGACTGATGCTTGCTTATGTAGCAGTGAAGCAAAAGTTATTAGGTTGATGACCATAGCGTTACTTACTATTTTAAAAGTTGGTTTAAGATAAAACGGTTGTGGTTGCTCATTTGTTTACTATTTCAAAGGTACAAGATTCTTTTTAAATAGCATAGTGTTTTTAATATAGATAAGGTTTTTAAAGTTTTTATGTCTTTGCTTCCCTTTGGTATCAAATAAATCACTACATTTGCAACTTAAATGATAAAATGATATAAAAACTCATGCCAACAATTTCTATTCGCGGGATGGAGATGCCCGCATCTCCTATCAGAAAGCTGGCTCCCTTGGCAGATGCAGCCAAGCAACGGGGCATCCATGTATTCCACCTCAATATCGGACAGCCCGACCTGCCTACGCCGCAAGTCGCGATTGACGCCATCCGTAATATTGACCGTAAGGTATTGGAGTACAGTCCCAGTGCCGGTTATCGCAGCTATCGCGAGAAGTTGGTGGGGTATTACGATAAGTACAACATCAAGCTCACTGCCGATGACATAATCATTACATCCGGCGGTTCGGAAGCGGTGCTGTTCTCTTTCATGGCATGCCTCAATCCGGGTGACGAGATTATCGTGCCCGAACCGGCTTATGCCAATTACATGGCGTTTGCCATCTCTGCCGGAGCCAGGATACGTACGATTGCAACGACCATCGAAGAGGGATTCTCGCTGCCTAAAGTGGAGAAGTTCGAGGAGCTGATAAACGAACGTACGCGTGCCATCCTGATTTGTAACCCCAACAATCCTACCGGCTACCTTTATACCCGCCGTGAAATGAATCAGATACGCGACCTTGTGAAGAAGTACGACCTCTTCCTCTTCTCCGACGAGGTGTATCGCGAGTTCATCTATACGGGTTCTCCATACATCTCCGCCTGCCATCTGGAAGGCATCGAGAACAATGTAGTCCTGATTGATTCCGTTTCCAAGCGGTATTCCGAATGCGGTATCCGTATAGGTGCGCTGATAACGAAGAACAAAGAGATACGCGATGCCGTTATGAAGTTCTGCCAGGCGCGTTTGAGTCCGCCGTTGATAGGTCAGATTGCCGCCGAAGCGTCTTTGGATGCCGGCGAAGACTATCTGCGCGATACCTACGACGAGTATGTAGAACGCCGTAAATGCCTGATTGACGGTCTGAACCGTATCCCCGGCGTATATTCACCCATTCCGATGGGAGCGTTCTATACCGTGGCCAAGCTGCCCGTAGACGATTCGGACAAGTTCTGCGCATGGTGTCTTTCCGAATTCCAGTACGAAGGGCAGACCGTTTTCATGGCTCCGGCTTCCGGTTTTTATACCACTCCGGGTTCCGGCCGCAACGAAGTGCGCATCGCTTACGTCTTGAAGAAGGAAGATTTAATCCGTGCGCTGTTTGTGCTTTCCAAAGCGCTCGAAGCCTATCCGGGACGTACGGAATAGAAGATATATAATACTACTGATGAATTTATCCCGTTTCATAGCGCTGCGTATTTACCGCAGTTCCGATGTCGGAAAGCAAGTTTCCCGTCCTGCCGTGCTGATAGCAACTATCGGTGTTGCTATCGGGTTGGCGGTGATGATTATTGCCGTGTCGGTGATAATCGGTTTCAAGAGCGAGGTACGCGATAAGATAATCGGTTTCGGCTCGCATATCCAGATTAGCAATTCGGATGCGGCGCGTTCTTTTGAAACCCGCCCCATAGCCGTGACGGACAGTATGCTTGCCGCTCTTGCGGATAATTCCGGTGTGAAACACGTGCAACGCTATTCCACCAAGCCGGGTATGATAAAGACGTCCGATGCCTTTCAGGGCATGGTATTGAAAGGTATAGGGCCGGAGTATGGCAGTTCCTTCTTCCGCCGTCACCTGATAGAGGGAGAGTTTCCGCAGTTCAGCGACTCGGCTTCTACCAACCGTGTGGTCATTTCAAAGGCGATAGCCGACAAACTGAAGCTGAAGCTCGGCGACAAGATAGACACCTATTATATACAGGACGATGTGCGTGCCCGCCGCCTGACAATCGTCGGCATCTACCAGACCAACTTTTCCGAATACGACAACCTGTTCCTGCTTACAGACCTGTGCCTGGTGAACCGTCTGAACAAGTGGCATCCCGACCAGGTGAGCGGAGTGGAGCTGGAGCTGTACGACTACGATAAACTGGAAGAAACCACCTACCGGATAGCCGATGAAGTGGGCCGACATCCCGACCCTTACGGGGCAGAATACTGTGTACTCAACGTAGAGCAGTTGAACCCGCAGATTTTTGCATGGCTCGGCATCTTGGATGTCAATATATGGGTTATCCTTATTCTGATGATTGGCGTTGCCGGGTTTACCATGGTTTCGGGACTGCTGATAATCATCATAGAGCGCACCTCCATGATTGGCGTTCTGAAATCTTTGGGAGCGAACAACCTCACTATCCGCAAACTGTTTCTTTGGCTGGCGGTATTCCTCATCGGAAAAGGAATGCTGTGGGGCAATGTAATAGGACTGGCTTTCTATTTTATCCAGAAGTGGTTCGGCTTGTTCCGTCTCGACCCGGAAACCTATTATATGGACACCGTTCCCGTATCTTTCAATCTTTGGCTTTTCTTGTTGCTGAATGTCGGCACGCTGCTGGCTTCAATCGCTATGCTGTTAGGACCGTCCTACCTCATTACACGGATTCATCCGGCAAATTCCATGCGCTACGAGTAGGGTAATTCCTCATTTATTTTCTCAGGAATTCGCTTTTCTTTCTAAACAGACAGTAGAGCTTCCAGCGGAGAGATTGCAGCGGCTGGAGTACATCGAACACGGGCAGCGACCAGTAGTATCTGCGCCGGTCGTTTAAATCCTTGGCAGTCTTGTTGACGATGATGGCTTGCAGGATAAACCGGAGTATCCAGACGAGGAATGCAATGCCTGCCGCCAGCCAGTGGAAATGCAGTATGGCTGTTGCGAGCGTAGCCATCCATGCGGCATGGAACGCGAGGCGGGTAGTGGTTTCCAGTCCGGCAAGCCAGCGTTGCATGCCGTGATAGAGGCGGGCGGTAGATGCGTAACCGATTTTCTCTTCCCGCCAGTCTTTTGCGCGGAATACGGGTTGCATGCGTACGGTGGCATCCGCATCGGTTTCCACGCGGGTATTTTCGGCAGTGGCTACATGATTGACGAACAGGTCGTCATCGCCGCGCTGAAGGTTGAGATGTGCAGAGAACCCTTTGTGTTCGTAAAACAACTCCTTGCGGTAGGCAAGGTTACGCCCGATGCCCATATACGGGCTTCCGGCAAGCGCAAAGCCGAGGTAGCGCATGGAAGTGAACAGATTGTCGAAAGCCACACGCTTGTGCAGCCAGCCTTTACCGCGTTCATAGCCGCTATATCCCAAGACAACTTGCGTACGCGAGGTGAAGTTGCGTGCCAGCAGCCGCAGCCATTGGTTGCTTTGCGGGCAGCAGTTGGCTTCGGTAAAGACGAGCCAGTCGTATTTGCTGGCTTTCACGCCGAGGGTGGCGGCAAGCTTCTTCCGGCTGATGTAGCGGGAAGAGTCGGGGACAAAGCTGTGGTAGAGGTGCGGGTATTTCTCTTCCAGCAAGGTGAGGTAATCTTCGCTTTCGTCCGTGTTTCCGTCATTGATGACGATAACCTCAAATTGCGGATAATCCTGCTCCAGCACAGCTTTCAGGTTACGCCGCAGGTTTTCGCATTCTTCACGTGCGCAGATGATGACCGACACCGGTGGGAGCTCCTGCGAGAAGTGTACATTGCCGCGCTTCACGGCACGGCTGCGCAGGTGGATGCGGTTGTACAGGCAAAGGTAATAAAGGGCTTGAATGATAAAAAGAGTTCCCGTCGCTGCGAGTAATATCTGCTCGGTTGTATCGAATGTAAATGCTTCCATGTGTCCTATGACGTTTTATAACGTGCAAAGGTACGAAATTCGTCACAGATTACATGGTCTGATGCAGATTATTTATCTCCGGCACAACCTCAAACTTCGTTTCGGGGAAATGTCTGGAAAGATACTCCCGTATGTATTGCATCGTATCGTTCTGTATGGTCTTGTCCTCTACCGTGGGATAAAGGTTGTACAGTACGGTGTCGAGCATGATTCCCCGGTGCCCGATGGCTTCAAGGCTTAGCAGGGTGTGATTGATACTGCCCAGCTTGCCGGATGTCACGAAGATAAGGGGGTAGTTCTTATCGGCAATGTAGTCTATGGTGAGATATTCTCCGGTCAGGGGAACCATCAGTCCGCCGGCTCCTTCCACGAGTACGGTGTCGTAGCGGCGGGCAAGCTCCTGCGTGGCGTTCTCTATTTTGTCGAAGTCGATAGGACGGTTGTCGATGCGTGCCGCAAGATGGGGAGAGCAGGGATAGGAGAAGATTTCGGGCATTGTAAGACCCTCGTTATCCTCAGGCAGATAGCCGGTGCCCATGATGCGGCGGTGCAGGTCGATGTCCTCGGAGTGTCCGGTATTGCCGGTTTGAATGAATTTCTGGGTGATGACACGCTGTCCGTTCCGGGATAGCTGCTTGGCATACCAGGCAGTGCAATAGCTTTTTCCGGCATCCGTATCAATGCCGCTGATGAAATAAATGTTTGGTTTCATAATTCTTTATATCTTTATGTAAATTAACTGATTAAACATCGGTGCTCATACCTCTTATCACCTATGTGTTTACCGAATTCCTCATCCTTTATTTTAAAATCTCTTATACCTCATACTTCATACCTTATACTTTACATTTCGTACCTTATGCTTCGTATTTTGTACTTCATCCCTTATGCTTCTTACTTTGTCCTTCCTCTTTTTCTCGCTATTACATAAATCGGGTGATAAGTCAGCGAAACACTACGGTCGTCCTTGCCGTACATCCGGATATATTCCTCGCAGAAACTTTGCAGGCGTCCGCGCGTCCAGACTCTCTTTTCCGTCCCGGTAACGCCGGTTTGTCTGAGGTGTTGCAACACTTCGAGCGGAGTGCCGAATGGCAGGGAGACAATCTCTTCTTCGGCATAAAGAACCTCGAAGCGGGAAGACAGCAAGGCTTTCAGTTCTTCAAGCGAGAAGTACTCCAGTCCGTGTCCGGTCAGGGTATGTATCTCCTGCATATTCCTCTTGCCGAAAGTGCTGAATGCGAGAATGCCACCGTCCGATAGGAAGTGGTGGCAGCGGGTGAAGAACCGTTCCGTATCGGCAAACCATTGCAGGGTGGAGCAGGACGTTATCAGGTCTGTCCCTTGCGGGAAATCAAGAGTTTCGGCATCACACGGCAAAAAGCTGACGGCAGGGGATATAAGCGGGTTTCCGTAAAGTGGCACTTTAGCTTTCTCAAGTGGCACTTTAGCGCCGTAGAGTTCTACTTTATCATCGTAAAGTAGAGGTTTATGAGGCAGAGGTTCACCGGCCGGCAACAAATCGCAGATACACTCCCTCATTTCGGGACACAAGTCGTTGAGAAGCAGAGTTTCCGGTTGCAATGCGTGCAGCAGCAAACGGGAGTAGCACCCGGTTCCGCATCCGAACTCTACGATATGGCGGAAGGGGGAGGCGTTGCCTGACAAACTTCGCGTATTGCCCTCGCCGTTGTGTGCCGCAGCAGACGGGCAGGCATGTTTCGTGAGCAGGCGCAGCATTTTCTCCGCCACCTGCTGCTGCACAAGAGCTTCTCGACCGTACGTATTCCGTGCATGGGCAAAGCGTCTTGCAACGAGGGCTTTGTCGATGGATTGAATGGTACTGCAAATCATTTTCTGTTTCGTTTCATTCAATATTTATGGCTTTGATATGATATCTGAATTCACTGGCAGTCATCTCCCACATATCTTGCAGCAGAAAGCGGAACATGGACTCGTCATAGTGTGCGTTGTCCGTCAGGACCGGATGGCAGTCTATCAGGTCGCAAAAGTTCATCTCCATGTTTTCGGGCGGGAAAATCCGGTCGTTCTTGCCGATGAAGGCGTAGTTGTATTCGTAGTTATACTTTTCGATGTTTGCCTCATACTTATCTTCCTTTTCCTCGTCGTAACTTTTGTTATTTGCGTCTCCGAACATATCGAAGTACCGCTCCAGAATGAGCCTCAGTTCTTCCTTTATTTCGTCGAAGTCCCGTCGGGGAGTCACTTCCATAAATGCCTTGTAGGCGTTGCTGTCCTTGCACATGCGGCGCAGGAACTTCTGGAGCGTTGCGGGGGTAAGCCCGTCGAGAGTAGCCTGAAAGGTGTTCACGGGGATACCTTCCAGATTGTCGATGGGGTATGTAGTTCCGTTGAACGCCAGGCTGAACACCTTGTCCCGGGGGACTTGGCTCAGTATGAGAGAGCCCATCCACACACCCATGGACCAGGCTACCACGTTTACTTGCCGGTAACGGTCGAAGATGGAATAGTCGAAGTCCAGCGTGCGGTAGTCGTAGCAAATCATGTAGTCCATATCTTTGGGACGGTACTGCTTGAAGGGAGTTTCGTCCGCTGCCCAACCGGCAAAGAAAAGGAGTAACTGGGGATGGTTCTCGTTGATAATGTACACTTGTTTCATTGTTCTTTTTTGTTAGATGAAGATGCCCTTCTGTATGAAGATGCATTTCGGTTAATATTCCAATGCCGTCTGTTACGGGCATTGCTTAAAGTATTTTCGGGTTATTTCAAGTTCTCCGTTCTTTTCTTCAGTTCTTCTATTTCCTCTTGCCTGATATCCGCTGTCAGCGAAAAACGGATGCGCGACGTTCCTTCCGGCACTGTAGGCGGGCGCACGGGCAGGGCGTAAAAGCCGTGCCGTTGCAAGGCCTCTGCTTTCAGCACGGCATCCGCACTCTGCCCGATAATCATCGGGACGATGTGGCTGGCGCCGGGGCAGGTGTATCCTTGTGCCTGCAGGGCTTCGCGAAGCGTCCGGCTGATGTGTGCCAGATGCTCGCGCCGTTCCCGCATGTCTGCCAGCCGGCGCACGACAAACAGTGTCCAAGCGATGTTTACGGGGGGCAGTCCGGTGGTGAAGATAAGTGTGCGCATGCGGTTGACGAGGTATTCCCGTATCACCTTCCGGCATACGATGTAAGCGCCTGCGGATGCTGCCGCCTTGCCGAACGTGCCGACAAGGAAGTCGATGTCTCCGGTGCAGCCGGACTCCTCGGCGCAACCGAGTCCCTGCCTGCCGCGCACGCCGAAAGCGTGGGCCTCGTCCACGTAGAGCAGCACATTGCCGTACCGGCGTTTCAGTTCTGCCAAGGCGGGCAGGTCGGCTTGGTCGCCGTCCATGCTGAAGATGCTTTCGGTGACGATGATGATTTGGCGAAAGGCGGAGTGGTGCTCTTTGAGCAGTCGTTCCAGTTGTGCCAAATCGTTGTGGCGGTAGCGGATGCATTTGGCGGCAGACAGGCGGATGCCGTCAATCAGGCTGGCATGGACGAGCTTGTCGGCAAGTATCAGCGTCTGTGCATCGCTTACGGCGGGAAGGATGCCCGTGTTGGCATGATACCCGCTGTTGAACACCAGTGCGGCTTCCGTGCGGAAAAGGCGTGCCAATTCGGCTTCCAGCTCTTCGTAAACGGTGAAGTTGCCCGTCAGCAACCGGGAAGAAGAAGAGGTGGGCAGGAACGTGTCGGGGGTGAGTGTGCGCAGGAATTCTTCGCGCAAGGCCCGGTCGGATGCCAGCCCCAGGTAGTCGTTGGACGAGAGGTTCAGCATGCGTTTGCCGTCCACGATGACATCCCTGCCGTCGTGTACCATCCGGGGCAGGTGGCGCAGGTTGCTGTGCTCTTCAAGAAGTTGCAGCTCTTGCTGCATGTGCGATATAGTGCTCATTGGCTATGCTTGTTTTTGAAATATAAGGAAGTTTATTGTTCCCTTATTTCTTTTGTAACCTTAATCTCTTATCTCTTTTATAATCTTAATCAGTCCCTTCGTCAGTGTGCCGAGCTGTTCCGGTTTGATGATAAAGGGCGGCATCAGATACACCAGCTTGCCGAACGGACGCACCCAGATACCTTCCTCGACGAAGCGCCGTTGCATCCATGCCATATCCACCGGACGTTTGGTCTCTATCACGCCGATGGCTCCGAGTACGCGCACATCCGCCACTTGCGGCAGTTGGCGCGCGGGTTCCAGCTCTTGCTTCAACTGCGCTTCGATGCGCGCCACCTTCTCCTGCCAGTTGTATTCGGGAGACGTGAGCAGGCGTACCGATGCACATGCCACAGCGCATGCCAGCGGGTTGCCCATAAACGTGGGCCCGTGCATGAATGCACCCGGGGCGTGGTTGGAGATGGTGTCCGCCACTTCGTTGGTGGCCAGTACGGCGGAAAGCGTCATGTAGCCGCCGGTCAGTGCCTTGCCTATGCACATGATGTCCGGTTCTACTCCGGCATGTTCCCAGGCAAACAGCTTTCCGGTGCGTCCGAAGCCCGTCGCTATTTCATCGAAGATAAGCAGCAGACCGTGTTCGCGGCATAGCTTTGCCGCTTCGCGCAGATACTGCGGATGATAGAACCACATGCCGCCTGCACCCTGCACCACGGGTTCCAGTATCAGGGCAGCCAGCTCGTCGGCATGCTGTTCGATGGTTTCCTGTAGCGGGCGGATATCTTCCGGATTCCATTCGCCGTCGAAACGCGAGCAGGGTTGCGGAACGAAGTACCGCACGGGCAGTGCCGAGCCGAACAGCGAGTGCATCCCCGTCACCGGATCGCACACCGACATGGCATTCCACGTATCTCCGTGATAGCCGCTGCGGATGGTGACGAAGTTCTGCTTCTTGACGGGGGTACTCTGCGACGAAGCCCCTTGCCCTTTGGCATACCAGTACTGTACGGCCATTTTCAGGGCCACTTCCACGGCCACCGAGCCGGAGTCGGCATAGAATATCTTTTGCATGGACGGCGGAACCAGCGGCAACAGCAGTTTGCCCAGCTCGATGGCAGGGTCGTGCGTCAGTCCGCCGAACATGACGTGCGACATCTTGCCGAGCTGCTCCGTGGCTGCCCGGTTCAGTACCGGATGATTGTAACCGTGCACGGCGCACCACCAGGAGGACATTCCCTCTATCAGGGTCTGCCCGCTTTCCAGCGTAATCGTTGCCCCGTCCGCCTGCTTCACCTTATATACAGGCAGCGGATGGGTGGTCGAGGTGTATGGATGCCACAGGTGCTCGCGGTCGAATTGCGAACCGCAGAACTCGTATCCGGCTTCTTCTATCAGTTTCTTGTCATCGGAAACTTTGGAGCCGAGCGTCGTCAGCAGGTCGCCCACGATAGCCGAGTTGATACCTATATATAAGGACTTCTTCACCGCATCCTTGCTCAGTTGCGAGCGTCCGCCGGCAAAGCGCAGGTAGGCGGTGGGGTTGATGAAGCGGAACAGGGCGACGGTCACCAATACCTCTTCTTCCGTCAGCGGCGGGCGGTTCTCCAGCGGAGTGCCCGGAATGGGGCTGAGCAGGTTGATGGGAATGGATTGTACCCCCAGCTCTTTCAGGGTGAAAGCAAACTCAATGCGCTGTTCCATCGTCTCGCCCATGCCGATGATGCCGCCGCTGCAAATGTCCATGCCTGCGTTGCGGGCTGCCTGCAAGGTGCGCAGCTTGTCTTCCTGCGTGTGCGTGCTGCACAGGGTGGGGAAGAAAGAGGGGGCTGTTTCCAGGTTGCAGTGGTAGCGGGTGACGCCGGCATTGTGCAGGGCGCGCAGCTCTTCTTCGGCCAGCAGGCCTAAAGATGCGCATAATTGTATGGATGAGTGGCGGCGCATGTAGCGCACTGTGTTACAGAGTTGTTCCAATTGTTTGGGAGAGGGTTTCCGTCCGCTCGTAACGAGGGAGAAGCGGTTGACATCCTGCCGTTCATTGTATTGTGCCTGTTCGAGGCATTCTTCAGCGGAGAGTAGGTTGTAAACGTCGGCTTGGGTGTGATAGTGGGAAGATTGTGCGCACCATTTGCAGTTTTCGGGGCAGCGTCCCGACTTGGCGTTGATGATGGAGCACATGTCAAACTCATGCTGCGAGCATTGTACGGTAATCTCGTGTGCAGCGGCGTAAAGCGCTTCACGGTCGGCGGTATTCGCCAGCCAGGCGGCTTGGTCGGGCGATATGTCTATGCCTGCCAGCACCCGGGCTTTCAGTTCGTCGATAGTCATGGTGTGAATAGAATAGGGGATAGTCCGAACCGTGTCCTGCTTCCGTAGCGAACTGTCGGCCACGTTCTTGCGCAGACAACCGATTGTGACGCATCTGCCTATGCTGGCGAATGCGGCATACGACTTCCGACTCCAGCGGCGGAAGCGTATCGTCTGTGCAGGGGATTGATTGCGTTTCACGGGTTCGGTATTTTGTTATAGATTCTTTTGACGGTGGCAAATGTAGGAAATAAAAACGAGAAAGAATTTTATATGGCTGAAAATATATAAAGAAAAGTAGGCAGGGCGGTTGGAGAAACGCTTGCTTCCTTTTTGCCGGCGTAAGCAATCCTTTATGGTTTATAGGGGGAGAACGGCGGATACCTCTATGGGGTACGGAAAGTACCAAAGGCTGGTATGGGAAGTACCAATGTTTGGTACGTCGGATACCAACGTTTGGTACAACGGCTACCAACATAGGGTACGATGAATACCAACCGTTGGTATTGTCGGTATCCCACGGTGATATTCATTGTACCCAATGGAGGTATAGGTTTATGTCTATATAGAGAAAGATATAATACAGTGAAAGGAGTTATAACTTCGGGTTGTAAACGTAATCCACCGCTTTTTGGGCTTTCAGCGACGCTTGTACGTCTATCAGCCGTTGGTTGCTGCTGCCACGGAAGTAGAGGTCTTCGTCACGCAGCTCTTCTTTGAATTTGCCGTCCACCAGCACGTCGATGTACTCCAACAGTTTTGCCTGGCGGGGATTGTGCAGTAACGTTTCAAATGTATACCCCGTATAGCACCAGATGTTCTTCCGGCTCTGCCGCTTGATGGCATGTGCCAGTTCGGTGAAGCCTTCGGGCTGGTACATAGGGTCGCCACCGCTGAATGTCACATCGGCAAAGCTGTCGGCAAGCACCTTTTGCAGTATTTCATCGGTGCTCATCCAGCGTCCGCGGTTGATGTCCCACGATTCCGGATTATGACAGCCCGGACATCCGTTGGGACATCCGGCTGCGTAGATGGCGGTACGGAATCCCGGACCGTCCACCGTAGTATCTTCTATTATATCAAGAATGGAAAGCACTATTCAACTTTTAATTTTCATGTATTACTCTGTCGTTCAGCTCGGCGAGCTTGGCTTGATTCCAACGGTCGGTAGTACCTACCAGATAGCCGGTGATGCGCTGTAGCTTGTCGATGTGGGTGCTGCCGCACTTGGGACAGGCTTCCAGGTTGACGGTAGAGTTTTCGTATCCGCAGTCCAGGCAGCGGTTGCGGTTGTGATTTACCGAGCCGTAACCGATGTTGTACCGGTCCATCATGTCCACCACACGCATAATGACTTCGGGGTTGTGGGTGGCGTCGCCGTCAATTTCTACATAGAAGATGTGTCCGCCGCGGGTCAGGTCGTGGTAGGGGGCTTCGATTTCGGCTTTGTGGCGGGCGCTGCACTTGTAGTACACGGGCACGTGGTTGGAGTTGGTGTAATAATCACGGTCCGTAATGCCCGGCAAGCAGCCGAACTTCTTGCGGTCTACACGTGTGAACTTGCCCGACAGCCCTTCGGCAGGCGTGGCCAGTACGCTGTAATTATGCTGGTATTGGTCGGAGAACTGGTTGGCACGGTCGCGCATGTAAGTCACGATTCTGAGTCCCAGTTCCTGAGCCTCTTCCGACTCTCCGTGATGCTTGCCCAAAAGCGCCACAAGACATTCCGCCAGACCGATGAACCCGATGCCCAGCGTACCCTGATTGATTACGGACGAGATGTCGTCGTTCGGTTTGAGCTTGTCGCAGCCTATCCACAAAGCGGACATCAGCAGAGGGAACTGCTTGGCGAACGCTGTCTTCTGGAACTCCATGCGTTCATGCAGTTGGCGTGCGGTGATGTCGAGCATGGCATCCAGCTTGGCGAAGAAACGGGCGATGCGCTGCTCCTTATTCGTAATGCCCATGCACTCTATGGCAAGGCGCACAATGTTGATTGTGGAGAAAGACAGGTTGCCGCGTCCGATGGATGTCTTGGGGCCGAAACGGTTTTCGAATACGCGTGTACGGCATCCCATGGTGGCTACTTCGTGCTCGTAGCGTTTCGGGTCGTCGGCTTTCCAGTCGTCACTTTGGTTGAAGGTGGCGTCCAGGTTCAGGAAGTTCGGGAAGAAACGGCGTGCGGTGACCTTGCAGGCAAGTTGGTAGAGGTCGTAGTTGCGGTCTTCGGGCAGATAGCTTACGCCGCGTTTCTTTTTCCATATCTGAATGGGGAAGATGGCCGTTTCACCGTTGCCCACGCCCTGATACGTGCTTTTCAGCAGTTCGCGGATGATGCAGCGTCCCTCGGCGGAAGTATCCGTACCGTAGTTGATGGAGCTGAATACCACCTGGTTGCCGCCGCGCGAGTGTATCGTGTTCATGTTGTGGATGAACGCTTCCATGGACTGATGCACGCGGGCTACGGTTTTGTTCACGGCATGCTGGATGATGCGCTGCTCGCCGGCGAGGCCGTCCAGCGGCTGTTGCAGGTAATCGGTGAGCTCTTTCCGGTAGAGATGTGAGTAATCCTCACCGTTCAGCTCTTCCAGGTTCTTTACTTCCTCGATGAAGCTGTTGCGCACGTAGGGAGCGAGGTAGAAGTCGAACGCGGGAATCGCCTGTCCGCCGTGCATTTCGTTCTGGGCGGTTTCCAATGAGATGCAGCCCAGTATGCTGGCGGTCTCAATGCGTTTCGCAGGGCGCGACTCTCCGTGTCCGGCAGAGAAGCCGTATGTAAGGATGCGATCCAGCGGGTGCTGTACGCAAGTCAGGCTTTTGGTGGGGTAATAATCCTTATCGTGGATGTGCAGATAGTTTTGGCTGACGGCATCCAGCACTTCTTCGCTCAGTAGATAGTCGTCAACGAAGGGTTTGGTGGTTTCGCTGGCAAACTTCATCATCATGCCCGCCGGGGTGTCGGCGTTCATATTGGCATTCTCACGGGTGATGTCGTTGGATTTGATGTTGATGATTTCCAGAAACATATCGCGCGTTTTCGCCTTGCGGGCAATGCTGCGCTGGTTGCGGTAGGCAATGTATTTCTGTGCTACATCTTTACGGCTGCTCTTCATCAGTTCCATTTCCACCAGGTCCTGAATGGCTTCCACCGTCATCTGGGCATCGCCCTTAAAGGAGATGTGGTCGGTGATCTGGCGTATCAGTTGCATGTCTTCTCCCTTGTCCGTATGGAGCATGGCCTTGCGGATGGCAGTTACTATTTTCTCTTCATTGAAGCCGACGATGCGCCCGTCACGCTTGAGTACCGTTTGTATCATGTTGATTGTATTTTTAGATTTTACAAATAGGAGTTAATTGCGAAACAAAGGTATGATAGTTTTCTGTAAGTTTTCTGTTTTGGAAAACTTTTGTTGGATTAAAAATGGTTAATGTGTTGATAATTAAATATGCTTTGTTGCAAAATGGAAAACTTTATAGAATTCGATGCTTTTACAATTGTATCTTATTGATAATTATGAGATAATATATCTGTCAATCTATTTCAAAATGACAGATGAGAAATAGGGATTTTATTTGTTGTTTTCTTAAATACTTTGGTTATATTTGCTTCTCTTTGTTCTTTGTATGAATAGGGTAAAGACTTGAATTTCTAACTATTATCAGTTAAAAGAAAAGTGAATATGGGAAAACTGTTTCCACCTTTTAAGGTCGATATTGCGGGAGCATTATGTGTACCTTTTACGTTGCGGGATGCAAGAAACCGATATCAGCACGGGCAAATCAGCCTGTCGGCATTGCGTGCCATTGAAAATAAGGAAATATGCAAATTAATGGAGCGATTGAAGCTGGAAGGTATAGCGGTTGTGACAGATGGCGGATTTCGGAGTTATGACTTTTTGGAAGGCTGGGAAGGTATCCGTTGCAGAAACAATGCTGATTCTTCATTGGAAAAGAAGCTGGAAGTGACCGGCAGAATCGGTTTGCTTCATCACCCTATCCTTGAAGATTTTGTTTTTCTGCTAAAGAATACCGCGGAAAATGTATTGCCAAAGCAGCATATACCGTCGCCCGGCAAAATGTTGATGAGGATTCTTCGTGAAACGGAAGCCGGGTGCTTGAAGTCGGTTTATCCGGATTTGAACATACTGTTGGATGATTTGGCTGTCGCTTATAAGAAGTTGTTGGAAGGGTTGTATGAGGCGGGGTGCCGTTATGTACAGTTCGAGGGAGTCAAATCCATGCTGACCGATGAAGCTGCCCGTCTTAACAACCGGGTACTGCGCGAGCGTCCCGAAGGATTGTTTGTAGCGTTTCATGCCGCAACGGATATGTTGATACGGTTGCACGGGGCGGATGCTTACTTCTTGAATTACGATTGTGGAATTTGCGACCGTAGCCGTCTGCTGTGGTTTGTGCATGAACGGGAAGCTGTGTTTGGCTTTGTGCTTTCTTATTACCCCGATGAGGAAGAACTGGATGAATTGCAGGCCAAGATGGAAGAAGTGTTGAATTATATACCGATGAAGCATTTGACACTCTGTCTGCCCGATGCGGATAACCTTCTCAATCCTTCGGAAGAGGATGAGGTGAAACAGTGGAAGACTGTGAGGTTGGCTAAGGATATGGCAAACCGTATATTCTCAGTCTGAATGCACACGCTGTTCATCTGAGCATGTTATTATGACCGGTTGCGTATTTCAGTTTGCCGGTCTGCGTGGCCGCAAGCCAATTCTATAAAATCAACGAATGTGTGTCAAAACTAAAATCCGCTTACTATTTGTTTCTTTTTTAGACACGGATTACACGGAAAACACGGATTTCACAAATTTTCTTTATTCTTTTTCTGTGAAATCCGTGTTTCCCGTGTAATCCGTGCCTAAAAGAAATCGTCAAGTGTATTTTGACACATCTCCGTTGGTCTTATATTCTGCCGGCTTTCTTTGCTTATTTAAGAACCTCAGCCAATTTCTCTTGCAATTCTTCTCCGTGCAAGCCGCGTGCAAGGATGATTCCGTCACCGTCAATCAGTACAGTGTGAGGAATGCTGCTTACGGCATACAACTTGGCGCCTTCGCAGTTCCAGTATTTCAGGTCGGACATCTGCGGCCAGGTGATATTCAGTTTCTTGATAGCCTCTTTCCAGGAATCACCGCTCTGGTCTAAGGAAACGCCTACAATCTCGAAATTCTTGTTCTTGTATTTGGCGTATGCCTCTACCAGATTGGGCATTTCGCGACGGCACGGGCCACACCAGCTTGCCCAAAAGTCAACGAGCACTGTTTTGCCCTTGCCCACATAGTCGGACAGTTTTACCGTTTTTCCTTCGGGGGTCTGCATTTCAAAATCCGTAAACTTCTGACCTACGGCAGTGGCTTTCATCTTTTCTACGTTCTCCTTGATGCGGATGATGGTTTCGTCGTTGTTGTATGCTGCGGGGATTTGCGACATCAGCGGATCTAGTTCTTCCACATCCATGTAATAATGGTTCTTCTTGAGCAGGAATACTCCCACTGCATTATTGATGTTTTGTTTGATTCCCTCTTTGGCGGTGGCGATATATTGCTCTTCCAGGTCATTCATCTGCTTGGCTTTGGCTTCGCGCTGTTCGTCTGTCAGGGCTGTGTCGGACATGGACTGGTAGATGGCGTTCATCTGTTGGTTCAGTTCGTTTTGCTTGTCCCGGATGCGTTGGTAAATATCATTGTTGGCTGTACCGGTGGCAGAGTCGCCTTCGCCGGAAGTCAGTTTGATGTTGATTGCTCCGTTTTCGAGGAAGAAGTCCATCAGCACACCTTCTTTCCCGGAGGGCTGGCACGTGATATAGCGGTTCACAGCACTGTCCTGCGTTCCTTTGAAGGTGAAGGTTCCGTTGGTGATGACTGCAGAATCGAGTTTTACGAGCTGGCGGCCTTCTGCGGTTTGCAGATAAACGGTATCGCCATCGGCAGCGCCTTCTACTGTTCCGGTTACGGTGTAACCTTTGTTTCCGCTGTTACAAGCTGCGAATACGGCAGCGGCAGCGAGCAGGTAAGTTAATTTTTTCATTGCTTTGTTCATTTAATAAATAAATAGTTGCAGCAAAGATAATAATAAAAAATCCTCACCGGCATAACCAATGAGGATTTTATGTTTTTTGTCCCTTTTTTACAAGGATAGCTCTGCTTTTTATTCAGCAGCAGCTTCTGCTGCGGGAGCTTCTTCAGCCGGAGCTTCGGTTGCTTCTTCTGCAGGTGCTTCAGCGGCAGCCTTAGCAGCTTCTTCAGCAGCTTTCTTTTCGGCCAGTGCCTTAGCTTTCGCTTCATTTACTTTCTTTTCAGCTTCCAGACGTGCTTTGGCTTCAGCTTTCTTAGCTTCTTCTTCCTTAGCTTTCAGAGCAGCCAAACCGCTTTGTTTGTTGTTCTTCCAAGCTTCGAATTTAGCTTCTGCTTCTGCTTCGCCGAATGCGCCTTTTGCTACACCGCCAAGAAGGTGTTTCTTCATGTAAACGCCTTCGCGAGAGAGGATGTTGCGAACAGTGTCGGTAGGTTGTGCACCTTTCAATACCCAGTCAAGTGCGCGGTCGAACTTCAAATCTACTGTGGCAGGATTGGTGTTAGGATTGTAAGTACCAATCTTCTCAATAAATTTACCATCACGTGGTGCTCTTACGTCTGCAATTACGATAGAGTAGAAAGCATAGCTTTTACGTCCATGTCTCTGCAATCTGATTTTTGTTGCCATTTAAATAAATGTTTTTAGTTAATGATTTGAATTATGCTGCTATCTCGTAACAGCGGGCGCAAAGATACGCTTTTTCTTTTGATTGACAAAGAGTTTGCCTGATATTTTCATTATCGTGCGCATAAATGCGCTTCTGTGTGAAAGACGGATGTAATTGTGTCCTGTTCTTTAAAATGTCTCCCTGCCGTGCCCGGCTGTAATCTGCTTAAATTTCACTTTTTCAACAAATTAACCCTATAGGTGTTATCCTCTTATTTGTCCCCCTCTCATTTTTCCCGATTTCATTGTTTCCACGTAATTTTGCCTTATCCGACAAACGATAACATATCAGGAACAAACAGACCTATGTTGTCTTTGCCGGCAGACGAAAACTTTTAATACTAACACTAAAAACAGATTTGTAACAATGAAGAAAATTACAGCAATTTCAGTTGTTTCCCTGCTTTTACTCGCTTCCTGCGGCGGCAAGGGAAAGGATGCCGCTTCCATGGATTATGGATTGGAAGAAGCAAACGAGGTAATATCCTATTACAACACAAGCATCGACATCACCAAGAAAATGGTGGACATGGGAGAGATCTCCAAGATTATCGATTATATGCAGAAAAACGGTAAGACTCTTGTAGCGCCTGTTGTTATCCGCACGCCGGTTTCTGCAACAGACACGACTGCTTTATTGAACCCCGGCGATTGCTTCCCGTCCTCGGCTGCCGACAGTCTGAAGATGTACTACCGTCGTTTCTTCGATGTGTCCAAGCGTCTGTATGCCAATTATGATGCTTACCGCGCCTACATCAAGGCCGAAGACTATAAGGACGACAACTATGCCAAAGGTAATGAAATCTGTAAGGAAGAGAAAGAGTTGGCAGAACAGATTCCCGGACTTCGCTCCCAAATCTATGCCCTGCTTACTCCCTATGCCGATAAAGCCGAAGAGGCCACACTGATGGATAATCCGCTGAAGGACCATATCCTTGCCGGAAAGGCTTTGATTTTTGAGATAGAGAAGACTTTGGAACTCTATTCGCCCGAAGCCAAGAAAGAAGATTTGCAGGCTGCTTACGATGCTGTCAACGCCAAGAAAGAGGCAGCTTCGAAGTTGGAGAAGAAAGCGGATTTCCAGAGTGAGATGTCGAACTACGATAATTTGCTGAAGTATGTGGACAAGTTCCTGGGAGAACTCCGCAAGCAACTGCGCGACGGAAAGTTCACCGAGGATGGTTATAATGATTTAGTATCCGAATATAATGACGTAATCAGCCGTTACAATAGTTTTATAAACTGATTGATGTTCGGAATACAGCCGATGTCCGGGAAGAACTATGAGTATCTTCCCGGATACCTTATCAATATGGCGAGTATGGCGCAGGCTCCCATGCAGAACGGGTAGTACAGATTGCCTATGATGCTGAGCGGCGAGATGCCCGCCAGTCCTGCGGCTATCAGCATTTGTGCGCCGTAAGGGATAATGCCCTGAATGAGACAGGAAAATGTATCCAGTATGCTTGCTGTTTTCCGGCGGTCCAGGTGAAAGCGTTTGGCTATGTCTTTGGCGATGGGACCGGTGGTGATGATGGCAATGGTGTTGTTGGCGGTGCAAAGATTGGCTACACTCACCAGTGCGGCTATACTGAATTCCGCACCCCGCTTGCCTGTGACGTGGCGGGTGAGGCGGGTGATGACAAAGTCGATACCGCCGTTGTAGCGGATTGTTTCCAGCATTCCGCCTGCCAGCAGGGTGATGATGATAAGTTCGCCCATACCGGTGATACCCGTTCCCATAGCGCCGAACCAATCGAAGAAAGCGGTGCTTGCATTCATGTTTTCGGCAGGAGTGACGCCGAAGACGCCCGTTGCCGTGCAAATGCCGATGATTCCCGTAGAGACGATGCCAAGTAGCAAAACCACCATCACATTGACTCCGGTTATTGCCGTACCCAGTACGATAAGGTAGGGGATTACCTTTATCCATTCAATCTCGTATATCTGTGGAACGGCGGATAAGGAAAGTCCCTGAATTACATAGATGCCCAGTACCACCAGTGCAGCCGGCACTACAATCATGAAATTTATTTTGAACTTGTCCCTCATCACACAATCCTGCGTTTTGGTAGATGCAATGGTGGTGTCTGATATGAAGGAAAGATTGTCTCCGAAGAACGAACCGCCCACTACAATGGCTGTCATATAAGGCAGGTCGATACCGGTTTTCTCTGCCAGTCCCACCGCTACCGGAGTCAGGGCAACGATTGTTCCCACGCTTGTACCGATGGATAGGGAGATGAAACAGGCGGCGATGAAAATACCCGCCAGCAGCAGGTTGTCCGGCAGGATATGCAGGGTCAGGTTTACAGTGGCGTCGATAGCTCCCATCTGTTTGGCGCTTTGTGCAAACGCTCCGGCAAGGACAAATATCCATATCATCAGCAATATGTTCTTGTTACCGGCCCCGACGGAGAACTGATAAATGCGTTGTTCCAGCTTCAGTCCCCGCGTAATGGCAATGGCGTAGCAGGACGACAGCAGAAAAGCTACCGTTATCGGCACTTTATAGAAATCGTTTATAAGCAGTGATGTGATGAGGTATAAACAAAGAAATACAGCCAACGGACTCAGCGACCACCAGCCGCCCTTTTGTTTGGGAGAGGTATTTGTATCTGCGGACATACTTTCTATCATGAGTTTATAAGAACGATTGTTTTGAGTAAATCGGCTGCAAAGATACAAAAACGGATGGAATTCTGGTGCATATCTAAATATTCGGACAGAAGAACAAAAGAACAAAAAAGGAAAAATTTTATTTTTCTGGTAACATTACCTATTTTTATTCTTTTGTTCTTCTGTCCGAATTATTGTGGAATACCCGTCAACATCAGACGGTAATTCCGTGCACTCGGGCTATGAGCGCTTGCCGTTACAGTGTCACCCCTGTCTTGAAAATGGCGATTTCTTTATAACCTTTCTTTTCATTGTTCACAAACTCGCCGCTTGCCACGCGGATAATGTAGTCGACGAAACGTTCGCAAGTCTTTTCCATCGGTTCGTTTTCAAGGATAACGCCGGCGTTGAAGTCAATCCAGCCCGGTTTGTTCTTGGCGAGGGTGGAGTTGGTGGAAATCTTCATGGTTGGTACGTATGTTCCGAACGGCGTTCCGCGGCCTGTTGTAAACAATACCATGTGGCATCCGCACGAAGCCAGGGCGGTGGCGGCAACCAGGTCGTTTCCCGGAGCGGAAAGCAGGTTCAGACCTTTTACTTTCAGGCGTTCGCCATAAGGAAGTACACCTTCCACATAGCTTTTGCCACACTTTTGGGTGCATCCCAAAGCCTTGTCTTCCAGTGTGGAGATACCACCAGCCTTGTTGCCCGGCGACGGATTCTCACCTACCGGTTCGCCATGCGAGAGGAAGTATTCCTTGAAGTCGTTAATCAGCTTTACGGTTTCTTCAAACAGTTCTTTGTTGCGGCAACGGTTCATCAGGATTGTTTCCGCACCGAACATTTCGGGCACTTCCGTCAATACACTCGTACCACCTTGTGCAATGAGGAAGTCGGAGAACATGCCCAGCAGCGGATTAGCCGTAATGCCGGAGAATCCGTCGGAACCGCCGCATTTCAAACCTACACGCAATTCGCTCAGAGGCACGTCCACACGTTCGTCCTTGCTGGCTTTCGCGTAGAGTTCGCGCAGCAGTTTCATACCTTCTTCGTATTCGTCGCCCACTTTTTGCGTCACCATGAACTTTACACGGTCGGAATCGTATTCACCCAAAAACTCGCGGAATACATCCGGCTGGTTGTTTTCGCATCCCAAACCTACCACAAGCACGGCGCCTGCATTGGGGTGCAGCACCATGTCGCGCAGTATTTTCTTGGTGTTTTCGTGGTCATCGCCCAGTTGCGAACAGCCGTAGTTGTGCGGGAATGCCATGATTGCATCCACGCCTTTACCGTCTGTCTCGCGGCGCAGGCCTTCTGCCAGTTGGTTGACAATACCGTTTACGCAACCCACCGTGGGGATAATCCATATTTCGTTGCGTACTCCCACATCGCCGTTTTTGCGGCGGTATCCTTTAAATGTCAGGTCCTTGTGCGGAATGTCCAGTTTCACTTCGGTGGGGTTGTACGTATATTCCAGCAGTCCGGCAAGATTGGTCCTGATGTTGTTTTCGTTCATCCAGTCGCCTTGTTTCTGTGCGGTGCGGGCGTGTCCTATGGGATAACCGTATTTAATTACATTCTCGCCTTCCGCAAAATCTTTCAGCGCGAATTTATGTCCGGCGGGGATATCCTCGTTCAGGATGATTTCCTTGCCGTCTACTATGAGTTTTTCACCGGCCGGAAGTGCTGTGATAGCCACCGCAACGTTGTCGGCCGAGTTGATTTTCAGGTACTTTGTTTCCATATACTATGTTTTAATTGGTTTCGTTCGATAGTGTCGTATTACAGTTCCATTGTCTGATTGCCCGGCACTCTTATCTGTTATAATAGAATTCTATATTTTCTTTTGTCAGCAAATCAATCGGCATGAAGTTCTCCCTTGCGATTTCTTTTTTCAGAATCAGGTGGTCGCACAGCGCTTTGATGCCGTCGAAGCCCTGCAGGGTAGGCTGTTGGGCGATAAGGAAGAAAATGCTTCCTTCTTTCAGGCAGTCCACATTGCGTTTCAGCAGGTCGTACCCCATAAGGTTGAAATCCGTTTTCCGGTGTCTTTGCAGGTACTCTCCGATGATGTATGCTTTGGAGTTGAATGTGATGCCGTTCTTTACGGTGGGATGGGCGCGGAAGAAATCATCCAGCATCTGTGCATCTTCACCGTCGCGTTTGGCGTGCAAGTCCAGTTCCCAGATGCGACAACCGGGATGATGCTCGCGCATATATTCTCGGAAACCGATTTCCCGCCGTTCCTGTTGGTTCGAACCTACAATGCCTTCGTTTATCTTGCGGAAGATAACGATTTCCTGTGCATCCTCACCGGCAAGCAGCATCAGCATACGTGCGGCAAAATACCCGCTTTGGTGCGAATTCTGTCCGAAGAAAGAGAGGGCGGGAGCTTCCTTGATATTCGAGTCTATATATATATAAGGTATATCCAGCTTTTCAAGTTCATCGGTAAAGGGAGTGGTGTACTGCGGGGCAGTGGGGGCAAACAACACACCGTCGGGCGTCATTTCCACGATACTGCGGGCTTCCCGGGCGAAGGAGCGGTAATCGTACGGGTCGTAGTACCTCAGCTTCACGGTGATGTTGAAATCCGAGTAGGTGGTCAGCGCTTCGTGTATGCCGCTTTCCACTTCGGTCCAATATTCTCCGGTTTCGTGCTGGGGTAGCAGGCAGGCAAAGGCGTACTTCTTGTTGGAAGCCAATGCGCTGGCGTACATATTGGGCTGGTAGTTCAGTTTCTCCAGAATTTCTTCCACGCGTTTGCGGCTGGCTTCCGACACTCCGCTACGTCCGTGGATGACGCGGTCTACGGTTCCTACCGACACATCGGCCATCTTGGCGATGTCTTTGATTCTTATTCTTTCCGGCGTATTCATGGTTTTACTCATGGCTTTTTGTGCCCGTGCACAATAATAATCTAAATATTTTCGATACAAATATATAACAATTTTTGTAATTACGAAAATTGTTGTATATTTGTGCCCGCACACGAAAGCTATGAAGAACGAGCTGTCTTTTAGTTTACTCTGCATGGTATCAGGTGTTTAGCTTTTTAATAGGAGCTGATGTGATAATTTGAAAGAAACAATTTAATCATAGTATTTAATAAAAACATAGAATTATGGGAAAGAAAGTCGTTACATTAGGTGAGATTATGTTGAGACTGTCCACTCCGGGCAACACTCGTTTCGTACAGTCCGATTCTTTTGATGTAGTATATGGCGGCGGTGAGGCTAACGTTGCTGTCAGCTGTGCTAACTACGGTCATGATGCTTACTTTGTAACAAAATTGCCGAAACACGAAATCGGTCAGTCGGCAGTGAACGCTTTGCGCAAATATGGTGTAAAGACAGACTTCATCGCACGTGGTGGCGACCGCGTAGGTATCTATTATCTGGAAACCGGTGCATCTATGCGTCCCAGCAAAGTGATTTACGACCGTGCCCATTCTGCAATTGCTGAAGCCGATGCAGCGGATTTCGATTTCGACGCTATCATGGAAGGTGCAGATTGGTTCCACTGGTCAGGTATCACTCCCGCTATCTCCGACAAGGCTGCCGAACTTACCCGTCTGGCTTGCGAAGCTGCCAAGCGCCACGGCGTTACGGTATCGGTAGACCTTAACTTCCGTAAGAAACTTTGGACAAAGGAAAAAGCTCAGTCCATCATGAAACCGTTGATGCAATACGTAGACGTTTGCATCGGTAACGAAGAAGACGCCGAACTCTGCCTCGGTTTCAAACCCGATGCCGATGTAGAAGGCGGTAAGACAGATGCAGAAGGCTACAAAGGCATCTTCAAGGCTATGGCTAAGGAATTCGGTTTCAAATACGTTATTTCTACATTGCGTGAATCATTCTCGGCAACGCACAACGGTTGGAAAGCAATGATTTACAACGGTGAGGAATTCTACGAATCAAAACGTTACGATATCAATCCGATCATCGACCGCGTAGGTGGCGGTGACTCTTTCTCAGGCGGTATCATCCACGGTTTGCTGACTAAGCCCAACCAGGGCGCTGCCCTCGAATTCGCAGTGGCTGCTTCCGCTTTGAAGCACACTATCAACGGTGACTTCAACCTCGTTTCAGTTGAGGAGGTAGAAGCGCTGGCAGGCGGTGACGCAAGCGGTCGTGTACAACGCTAATGATTTTTTTCAGGCACGGATTCCACGGATTCCGGTGTAATAATCACGCAAAGAACACGCTACTAATCCGTGTCTGAAAGAACAGAAAAAGAGTTATTTCCATACATTAAATTACTGATTAATACAATGGCAAAATTTGATAAAATAGCCGTATTGAACAAAATTGGTTCAACCGGTATGGTTCCTGTATTCTACCACAAAGATGCAGAAGTGGCAAAGAAAGTAGTGAAAGCTTGTTACGATGGTGGTGTTCGTGCATTCGAGTTTACCAACCGCGGTGACTTTGCTCACGAAGTATTTGCAGAAGTTGTGAAGTTCGCAGCAAAAGAATGCCCTGAAATGGCTATGGGTGTAGGTTCTATCGTAGACCCTGCTACTGCGGCACTGTACCTGCAATTGGGTGCAAACTTCATTGTAGGCCCGTTGTTCAACCCCGAAATCGCTAAGATTTGCAACCGCCGTTTGGTAGCTTACACTCCGGGATGCGGAAGCGTTTCAGAAGTTGGTTTCGCACAGGAAGTAGGTTGCGACCTTTGCAAGATATTCCCGGGTGATGTACTGGGCACTAAACTTGTAAAAGGTCTGTTGGCTCCGATGCCGTGGTCTAAGCTGATGGTTACCGGCGGTGTGGAACCGACACAGGAAAACCTGACTTCTTGGATTAAAGCCGGCGTATTCTGCGTAGGTATGGGTTCCAAGCTCTTCCCGAGCGATAAGGTTGCTGCCGAGGACTGGACTTACGTTACGGAGAAATGTAAGGAAGCTTTGGCTTACATTGCAGAAACAAGAAAGTAATTATTATATTTCATTTTGTTTAAAGGTGTTTAAAGGGGACAACCATCGAGGTGCTACGGCACTTCGGTGGTTTGTTTTTTTATACCCGGTGTAATGCTTTCGGCGGATAGTGTGTCACATTGGTAGCATTTTAACTGTTTACAAGTGTAAAAGAGACGCTTAATCTCTAAAACAATGTTATAAAACACACACTTCTTTCCCCTTCTGTTTGCGCACACGGAAAAAAGTATTACCTTTGCAATGCAGTTGGGAAATTGCTCTTATAAAAGAATAAAAAGATAAAGTTTTCAGTATAGGTAATTAGTTAAGAGGTAAAAAGATTGAATTAATTCATAGGTAAAAGTTTTAGATTAAAGTAGGTAATTAGAAAAAGGTAAAAGTTAAACATTAAGTGTTATTTAATAGGTAATTGAAGTTTGTTTTTTAGAGGTAAAAAGAAAGATTGATTTTCAGGTAACAAAATTTGATGCAAGTAAAAAAAGAAAAGCCTTTGGGCTTTTCTTACACGAGGCGAGGGGTTCGGAAGAGCTTGCTCGTTTTTTATTTCTGTATTTTATGCTCACTTTTTTGTATATTCTGTCCAAACTCTTCCCGTTTTTTGTATCTTTGTAACGAATGTCCGGCAGGCAGGCTTTCCGGAACATAGAACAACAGGCTTAAATTGCATGGATTTTGGAACACTTGTTATATACTCTTGATTGGTTGCTATACATTTTATTCGCGATAAATGTGGCATATCTGCTGGTGTGCAGTCTGGCATCGCTGTGCCGTTACAAACCGTTCGTTACCGCACCGGCCCGGACAAGCAAGCGTTTTGCTGTGTTCATTGCCGCTTATCGCGAAGATGCGGTTATATTGCCTACCGTGCATGCCTGTCTGGCGCAGGATTATCCGGACGACAGGTATGATGTTGTGGTTATTTCGGACCACATGCGGCCCGAAACCAATGCAGTTTTGTCTTCACTTCCCATAAAGCTGCTTCAAGTCGATTTTGAGAAGAGCACCAATACCAAATCCCTGCAAGCAGCCCTCGGATATTTGGACAAAGCCGCTTACGACATAGCATTGGTAATAGATGCGGATAACATTATTGCTCCTTCCTACCTGTCCGAGCTGAACGATGCTTTCTCCGTGTCCGGCGTCCGGGTGGTACAGACACATCGCGTGGCCAAGAATCTGAATACCGGTATGGCCTATCTGGATGCAATCAGCGAGGAGATAAACAATTCCATATTCCGTTTGGGACATGTCAATTTGGGAATGTCGGCGGCTCTGATAGGTTCGGGGATGGCCTTTGAATATCCCTTGTTTTACGATGCGATGATGGATAATACCTCTGTGGGCGGTTTTGACCGCGTGCTGGAAATGAAGCTTCTTTATAAGGGCATACACATTCATTATCTGCCCGATACTATCGTCAGGGACGAGAAGATACAGAAAGCGAACAGCTTTTACAGGCAGCGCCGCCGTTGGCTGTCCGCCCAGTATTACAGCTTCTTTGAGTTTGCCAATCACCTGCTACCTGCCATTCGCAGCGGGAAGTGGGACTTCTGCGATAAGCTTTATCAGCAAATCTCTCTTTCCAGAGTGTTGCTGCTGGGCTTTGTGTTCATAATTTCCCTCGCACATTCCCTGTTCGCGTCCCCGTCGGCCTGTAAATGGTGGGGGATTTTCATACTGTTGCTGTTGGCGCTGGCTTTCGCCATTCCCCGCAAATATTGGAAATGGCGTTTGCTGAAAGCGGTTTGTTGGGTTCCTTACTCTTTCCTGCTGATGCTTTTGAACCTGTTCCGGCTGAAGGAAGCGAACAGGCGGTTTATTCATACCACGCACGGAGTCGATTGAAAGATTATGCCATGGAACGGAACATCCCCGAAATATCAGTGATAGTGCCTGTATATAACGTCGAGCAATACTTGGCCGAATGTATAAGCAGCATTTTATCGCAAACGTTTACTGATTTCGAGTTGCTGTTGGTAGATGACGGCAGCCCGGACCGTTGCGGGGAAATCTGTGATGAATATGCGGGTAAGGATAAGAGGGTAAGAGTTTTCCATCAGGAGAATGCAGGGTTGAGTTGCGCCCGGAACAAAGGGCTGGAGCACGCATCGGGGACTTATATTGCATTTGTCGATTCGGACGATTACGTCACTTCCACCTATTTGCAGGAGCTTTACGCATCATTGCCTGCCGATAAGTCTCAAAGAGGAACGGTAATCTGCGGGTTCGATAAACTATTTCCCGACGGTTCTTTGCATACCGTTCATGTTCCGCAACAAACCATCTTGCCGATGGACTGTTCGCGTGTGCTTGCAGAACTGGTTGGAAAGTACGTAATGTATGCCTGGGCAAAGCTGTATGACAACAGGCTGATAAAGGAATACGGTATCCGGTTTGTTCCTGCTGTGTCGGGATTGGAAGATATGCTCTTTATGCTCGACTATCTTCCTTATTCGGATTATCTGCTTATCCGCGATACTTCCACCTATATATATAGGGTGGGATATTCTATGGCTACATTATCCACTTGCATAAAAGATTTCCGCAGCGAATACGCCGCTTTTTCCAACTATCTGGAAAGAGTATGCCGATATAAGGAAACCTATCGGTTGGAGGATTCCTCTTTGGTCGGGGTATGGGATTCATTAACGGTGTTTTTTCATAAAATCCTGTTGGCAATCTATAAGAAAGAGAATCATTATAGCCGAAAAGAGCGGATTGTTTTTTTGCGTCAGTTGCTTTCATCCCACAGGAGGTGGATAGAAGAATGCTTCTCTCCCCGGTATAAGGCGGATAAGTTCTCAAGGTTTTTGCTGGTCAATGTCGGTGCGGTTGCTTTTGATGCGTGGATGCGCTGCCTGTGGGGAATTAAGTTCAGGTATATGTTTGGAGCGGAAAGATGATGGAACAATGTGTCATATCTGTAATAATACCGGTCTATAAGGCAGAAAAATACCTTTCCCGTTGTATCGCAAGTCTGCTTGCCCAGTCTTTTACAGCTTTTGAATTGTTGTTAATCGATGACGGCAGTCCTGACAACAGCGGCAAGATATGCCATGACTGGGCTGAAAGAGACTGCCGCATCCGTGTGCTGCATCAGAGGAATGCAGGTGTCAGTATGGCCCGCAACAAGGGGCTGGATGAAGCGAAAGGAGAGTATATCGTTTTTGTCGATTCGGACGATTATGTAGGTACGGACTATCTGAAACATCTCTATGAGGAAAGGCCTTTGAATCTGGACTCCATTGTTGTACAGGGATTTACAGTTGTGTCGGAGCAGGCAGACAGGCAATATACAACCTCTTTTATTCCGTCGGTCTATACCGGTAGAGATGTCAGGGAGCTGTTTCTCAATGATGAGATGCGGGATATGCGGGGACCGGTTGCCAAACTTTTCAGCCGGGTTCTCATTGAGCGGTTGGGGCTACGCTTTCCAGTAGAGATTTCTTTCGGTGAAGATACGATATTCAACTTTCAATATTTGTTTCATTGCCGGCAGGTGGTTGTAGGCAGCCATGTAGATTATGTCTATTGCGACGTACCCGGTTCTTTGACAAAGCGTCTGAATGATTTTGCATCGGAGTATGCAACTTTCAAATTATATAAATCGATTACTGTACGGCTTGCCGGAAAGTTAGACTTGAATGTGGCGGATATGAGAACTGCTTTCTCCTTTGTCGTGCTGTTTTTCCAGCGTGCATTGATTGCCGACTATCGCTCTGCCGGGAAAGTTCCTTTCTCATTACGGACACAACATTTGCGCCGGTTGGCAGCGGAACAGCGCTCTTTTATGAAAGAGTTTTATCATCCCGGATATAAAGCGGACAAGTGGGGCAGGCAGTTCCTGTTGCATGGTTTCTGCTTTTGTTATAATCTCTATATGTCCGTACTTTGCAGTTGCCGGTTCAGGTACGTATTCGGTTATCCCGAAAAGGCATAGGGCAGGTCTGGTTTCATTTTACGATAAGAAGAAATGGAAATTCTATATTCAATCATTATTCCCCATAAGGACATACCTTGCCTGTTGCAACGGTGTCTCGATTCCATTCCGCCGAGGGACGATGTGCAGATTATCGTGGCAGATGATGACAGTTCCCCGGATGTTGTGGACTTTGCTCATTTTCCGGGCAGTGACAGGACGGATGTGGAGATTCTCTTTACCAAAGAGGGCAGAGGAGCCGGTTATGCCCGTAATTGCGGACTTGCCAGAGCCAAAGGCAGATGGCTGGTATTTGCGGATGCCGATGATTTCTTTCTGCCCGGCTTCCTGAACGTATTGGATACTTACCGGAATACGGACTATGACTTGATTACGTTCCGTGCGGAAACAGTCGATTCGGATACACTGGCTCCGGTTCCGTCACGCCAGGTCTATAATGGGAAAATAGCGGAGGACATGGACCTTGAAATTCTGAAATACCGTAACGATGTACCCTGGGCTAAGATGGTTTCCGCAGAATTGGTACGCAGATACCGTATTTGCTTTGATGAAACGGTTGCCGCCAACGATGCCATGTTTGCCGCTTATGTGGATTATCATGCCCGTAAAGTAGCGGCATGTTCCGGGTATGTTTATTGTGTCACAGTCAGAAAAGATTCATTGCAGTATGGAGTGCGGTCAGACACTCTTCTTGCCCGTGTAAAGGTTGCTTGCCGTTACAACCGCTTTTTGCTGGATATAGGGCGTAGCGATAAGGTGCTTTACAGTTATTCCCGTGTGACGGATTGCCGCAAGCACTTCGGCAGTAAAGGATATTGTAGAGCTTTGTGTATTTATCTTCGGTTTGAAAGTTGGAAAAACATATACAGGACTTTTGCAGAGCTGTTAAAAAGTAAGTTTCATTGTACTTCCATAACCAAGGTTTTATAAATAATGTTTTACAATGTCAGAATCTCGCCTCCATAAAAGCTATCTGAATGCGCGTGTCAATGTATTCTTTTACCTTGTCACCCTTTTCATCTCCTTTTTCTCCAGGAAGATATTTCTTGAGAAACTGGGGGCGGACTTTGTCGGGCTGACGAGTACGATGCAGAACCTGCTTGGCTTTCTCAATTTGGCGGAACTGGGCATCGGAGCTTCCATCGGCTATGTGCTTTACAAACCGATTTTCGACGGAAACCGGGACAGGATAAAGGAGATTGTTTCGGTACTGGCTTATCTCTATCGTAACGTAGGACTGCTGATTTTGGGTGCAGGACTGCTTTTGGCCTGCTTCCTGCCCTATATATTCGCCGATGCCGGCATCCGCCTCGGAGTAATCTATTTTGCTTATTTTGCATTTTTGACTTCCGCTCTCATCAGTTATTTTGTTAACTACCGGCAAACCCTGCTGGGCGCCGACCAGCGCAACTATGTAGTCACCGTTTATTTTCAAACGGCCAATATCGTCAAGATTCTCCTGCAAATAGCATTGGTATGCTACGTGGGCAGTCTTTATCTGTGGATAGCCATTGAACTGACATTCGGCATTTTGTATTCGTTCATACTGAACTGGAAGATAAACCGGGTATATCCGTGGCTGAAGTGCAGTGTGTCGGAAGGCAGACTGAAATATCCGGAGAATAGGATTATTGTGCGTAAAGCCCGTCAGATGTTTGTACATAAGCTGGCGGGAATGGGCAGAACGCAGCTTTTGCCTTTTCTGGTCTACGCATTTACTTCATTGAAACTGGTGGCGTATTACGGCAACTATATGCTGCTGCTCACCAAGCTGAATCTGTTTGTCGATAACTTTCTGGGCAGTACCGGCGCAGGGGTGGGCAGTCTGATAGCCGAGGGGGATATGAAGCGTATCCAGCAGGTATTTTGGGAGTTGAGCTCATTGCGCTTTTTGATAGCCTCGTTTCTGACGTTCGCGTTGTATCATCTGATGGACCCGTTCATTACGGTGTGGCTGGGCGAGGAGTACATACTGCCCCGTTCCGTCTTGATTGTGATTCTTACCAACTTCTTTATCAGTCAGTTCAGGGGTACGAACGATCAGTTCATTTTCGGTTACGGACTGTTTCACGACACATGGGCACCGGTTGCCACACTGGCGATAACAGTAGCGGTGGCATTGGCAGGCGGCTATTTGTGGGGACTTCCGGGAGTATTGCTGGGAGATATAGCCAGTTCGATAACCGTTATCAGTATCTGGAAGCCTTATTTCCTTTACAAAGAGGGGTTTAAAATGTCCGTGAAGTCATATTGGAAAAATATATTCCGGTATCTGCTGCTTGCCGTTCTTTCATGGGGGCTGACGGATGCGGTACTTTGTTTCCTTCCGTTGGCGGAGCCGTCCCGGGGATATGGCATGTGGATTGTATATGCGCTGGTCTCCTCTCTGGTATTTCTGCTGATATTGTGCAGCAGCTTCTATTGCTGTTCGGCAGGGATGCGTTCGCTGGTGAAGCGTTTGCGGCGTAAATAGAATGCATACATGTGGAGTTTATTATAATTTATCCCCATTAAACTGAAAGTTTATTCCTATTGAACCGGAAGTTTATTCCTAATAAACTATGAGTTTAATGGGGATAAACTTTTATCGGTACTGAACGAACATTCCCCGATAAGTGCCGCATAGCGTTGCCTTGGCAAGTGTGCCTTGTCCGTGCAGCAGATATACGGCTGCTTTTTTAGGAGCGGCGAGGATGCAGAGGTAGGTACAAGACAGGTATTTCCTGATGCCTCGCAGATTCCGGCGGGCGAAGAGCACACGGGCGCGCGACAGGTAGAATTCCCGCATCGGACTGCCTCGCTTCGCCGTCATGCTCTCTTTGTGGTAGACTACGGCAGCAGGTTCGTACCATAGGCGGTAACCGGCTTTTCTAAGCTGTGCAGACCAGTCCAGCTCTTCGTAAAAAAGGAAATATATTTCGCTCATGGGGCCTGCATCCTGTAGCGCCTGCCGGCTTACCATCATGGCGGCTCCGTGCAATGAGGCGGTTTCGCAGGGAGTACGGAAGCGCGGGCCGTCCTGTTGCATGAATCCGATGGATGCGTTGCGCAGTGTAAGGGAACTTAGAGGAGTGAAGCCTGCATATTGCAGGATGTCCGGACAAGCGGCGAATTTCAACATGGGCGATACGCCGCCGTTACGTTGCGGGTCGCACTCCATGCGTCGTACCAACGCATCCAGTACCGGTTCTTTGATGAGGGTGTCGTTGTTGATGAAAAAGAGATAATCTCCTCCGGCGGCTTTCAGTCCGGCATTGTTGCCGCCGGCAAATCCGTTGTTGATGTTCCGCACCACTTTGACAGGAGGAAAGGAGGCGGGGTTGTCCGATGCAGGGCTGCCTGATAAGGAGCCGTCCGGTACGAGGTTACTCCTGTATCGTTCCTGTATTTCTTCCGCTTCGGGCAGGCGCGAACCGTTGTCCACAACGATGATCTCGTAGTGCGGATAGGTTTCGTGGTTGCGGAAAGAGTCTATCATTTCGCAGGTATCGCGCAGCCCGTTATAGTTGACAGTGATGATGGAAACAAGCGCTTTCATGGTCTTTTCCTATTTTTTCTTCAGCCAGAATACAGCCCAGTTTCTGAAGCTTACATATTTTCCGAGCCGCAGGCGTCTGAAGCGGCAGGCGGTTTCTATTTTTTCAAGCAGCGACATCCGGTGTCCCGCCCAGATTACATCGTTCAGGGTGTAGGACAGGTATTTGCGGATGACCGTTTTCCATTCGGGATGTTCTTGCCCGAGTGCCTGCATTTGGGTACATACGGTGGTGTATCCCTCGATGTTGCGCATTCCGAAGCGACTGGTCATAATGGAGTGGGGACGTATCCTTCGCCCGAAGAAAGCCTTGGGAACGTAGCACGTTCTTTGTGCATTCAGATAAATCATCATAGTGAAAGAATGGTCTTCGTGGATAATGCCGGGATGAAAGCAAGTGAAGCATTTTTTCAGGAACAGGCGATTGACCATGCACAGGTAAACGGGAGTGAGGAACAGGCGGTTGCTCAGCTCATAATCCAGCAATTCCATGCCGGAATGTACGGATTCGTCTATTTTCCCTTTTCTGTCATAATTGGGAATATTCTGGCTGTCAGCCGACTCCGTCAGCGGTTTTGCATCGAAGAAGATGAAGTCCAGTTCTCTTTTCTCGCACAAATCATGGCAGTGCCGGAGGGCTTGCGTATCCAATATGTCGTCACTGTCCATAAAATATATGTACTTGCCGGTAGCATGCAGCAATCCTCGGTTGCGTGCAACGGATAATCCCTGGTTGGGCTGCGCGTACCACCGGATTCTTGCGTCGCGTTTCGCGTATTCTTCGATGATGCCGCGGCTTCCGTCGGTAGAGCCGTCGTCGATAAGGATTATCTCCAGCTCTTTCAGGGTCTGGCCGCAAATGCTGTCCAGCGCCTTGCGCAGGTAGGCAGCCGTGTTGTATATGGGGATGATAACAGAAACTTCGGGCATGGTATTTTACTTTTTTATTCGGACAATCTGTTCATACACTTTTTTCATCTGTTCTTCCCAACAAAGGTGTTGGATGGAATCTCTTATTTCCTGCGGTGTCACGGTCATGTGCTGGAAGAACTCTATCAGGGCGGGGATGCTGACGGGACTTTCGTCGGCGGGCACTTTCAGCGTGTAGGGCATGCGGTCGAAATCATCGTCCGTTTCGGAGTAGACGAAACCGAACCCGCGCGCCGCATATTCCCTGTTTTTCAGGGTCTTGATGTTGTATATGCCGCTGCGATGCCGTGCCAGACTGCCTATGGCAAAGTCTGCCCGGTTGAAAAGCGCGTCCAACTCCTCGCCATGCTTTGCTCCGTACAGGGTGACGAACGGCTGCAAGCAGTACCGGCGGATGAGTGTTGTAATGTCTTTCTCTTCCCGCCTGCCGCTCGGTTTGCCTATCAGATGGAAATAGACTTTATATTCGGGGTTGTTGCCGTAATATGCTCCCAGGCCTTTCAGCAACCGGTCGAAACCATGCCAGAAGTGGATTTCGGCAACTCCTATCAGGTGGAGTTCCTTGCTCGTGCCGTGTCGGAGAGAGCGCAGGGGGATACGGGCGAAATCTATTCCGTTGGATATGCGGATGGTGGGGCGACCGAATATCCGGTCATCGCTGGAGAAGGTTACAATGAAATCGACGTACCTGCAGAACGCATGGCGGAACAGCTTGTCCGTGTACAACTGCACTTTCTCCATGCCGGAAGAATATTCATGGTCATAGGGATATGTGGGTATCTCCAGCAGCACTCTTACACCCTGCTTTTTCAGCATCCTCACGAAGTGTATGGTAAAGGGATTGGCGTTGTGATAGGAGCGGATATATACGCATTGTATGCCTTCCCGGCGAACGTATTGCAGGATAGGGGCAAACGACAGCCGTTTTTTTATTTTGGCGGGTATTCCTTTGCCCAAATCGGCAAGCACATCTTCGTCTATCATCCACTTCCGGCTGCCGTCGTTGCCAACCTCGTAGTGGCAGGTGCGTACATCTGCCCCGCATAGCCTGAGGGCGTCCGCCTGGTATCTGATTTTCTTACTGATACCGTTGTATTCCTGAAATCCGTAAAAGACAAGAAAAAGGGTTTTCATGGGCGGAGGTCATTTATATGTCGAGTGATTGATATACTTGAATCAGCTCATCGGCTGTCTTTTTCCACGAGAATTGCCGGGCGCGCAGCAGTCCGTATTCCCGTTGCTGCCGATAGAGCGCGTCTTCATTTTCGAGACGCAGCACTGCACCGGCTATTTCTTCCGGTTGGCGGGGGTCTGCGGCAAGTATGTCCGGACCGCCCACTTCGGGCATGGAAGAGGTGTTTCCCGTAATGACGGGAGTGCCGCAAGCCATAGCTTCCACCAGAGGGATGCCGAAACTCTCGCGCAGCGAGGGGTAGAGGAAAGCGAATGCTGCATTGTACAGCGTGGCGAGGTCGGCGTTGTGGATATAGCCGGGATAGAATAGGTGCCGTTTCAGGCGGTTACTGATATTTTCCTGTTGCAGCAGCCTGTCTATATAGGTTTCGTTGAGGTCTGCGATGAGCAGCGGACGCCTTACGGACGATTTTTCCAGATAAAGGCTGTAGGCTTTCAGCACCCGCGCCGTATTCTTTTTAGGGTCCGTGTTTCCCAGGAAGAACAGGAAGTCTTTTTGGGAGATGTAGCGGTTTACTATCTGCATGTCTATGTCGTCCATCGGACGGAAATGTCTGCTATAGCCGTTGTAGATGGTCGTAATGCGGTCGGCGGGAATGTTCAGGGCTTCGCGGATGCGGTTGCGTTCGAAGTGCGAAACGGTAATGATTTTCCGGCATTTCTTCAGAATCCGTGGTACGGTGAGGCGGCGGTAGTGCCGGCCCATTTCCTGATAAAGCGAGGGACTGCGCTGTTGGCGGGGTTCCAGATAGATGATGTCGTGGAGTGTCAGCACCAGCGGAACCGGACAGTAGAGCGGGGCTGTGTTGGACGTGCAATGCAGCAGGTCTGCCCCTAAATGTTTCACCGCCAGCGGCAGGGCTATCTGTTCCCAAAGCGGGTAGGTGGGACACGCCACTTCCACAATGGAGAGGTTGGCAGATTCTTCCAGGCAATGGTCTTCGCCCGGAGCCACGATAATGTAGTATTCATTGCCGTCGTTCCGTTTCTGCAATTCGCGGATGGTTTCCAGTGCTACGAAATCCATGCCGTGCTTGTCGGGACGGAAAATCCGTTGGGCTTCTATGGCTATCTTCATGCTGTGTACTCCTTATTTCTTTTTATAGAAAAACCGTTTTATATGGCTGAATACGGCTGTAAACATAAGTACCGGGAGCGCCCAGATGGCTTTGCGGAGACGGCGGCTGACTTCTCCTTCGGGCAGTGCCATGAGGAAGGTGAGGATAAGCGTTGCAAGCAGTACGTACCATTTGGGAGCCCAGGTCCAGTTCAGCAGGGTGATGCCTGCCGTGCATAGCAGAATTAGTGCGATAAGCAGGAAACGGGAAGGCATCAGCCACTGAAAAAGTTTGAGGGCATAGTCCCATTCACCTTTCAGCAATACCAGCGGGAGATACCTCAGCGCAAAGAATGTGCTGGTATATTGCGAACGGATCCAACTGATGCGTTGCGTCTGGTAGCCGTCTGCATTATCTTCTTTCTTGCTGTAACATACCACTTCCGCCAGATATTCGGTGTAGATGTTCTGTTCCAGCAGTACGGTTTCCATCGCCTTGCTTATATCGGAGCCTTTCAGCTTGGGAGCACGTTCATGGAACATGGCGAAATCGAATGCCATTGCCGAACCTATGAGAGCCGAGGAAAAGCCCATGCGGGTATGTGCCAGACGGAAAAGGTTGTTGTTGATTTCTTCGCTGGTGGCATTGAGAACAGCGATGCTGGTATTCAGGTTCTCCGCTATGCGGTGTGCCTGGATGGAATCGCAACCGGAATAGTAGGCGTTGTTGAACATGCTGAGGGCGTTCGGCACGATATGGTTGTCGGAATTGAAGATGACAATCAGGTCGTATTCATCGGGAGCGTAGCGTTCCATAACCTGCTGGATGGCGTAGACTTTGGTGCAGTATTCCTTGTCGGGCACTACGATGTTTACGGGCATTTGCAACAGGGTGACAAGGTCCTCTTCGGGCAGTTGGGTGGCTGCTACGGCAACGTCGTATTTGTCGCGCGGGTATTGCTGGGTGTCCAGAAAGCGGTTGACGGATTCAATTACTTCTTTCCCGTTGCGCAATACGGTAAAAAGCACTAAGAAACGGTGCTGTACGGCTGCCGCCGGATAAGGGTTCTTGTACTTTCCGAGCGAGAAGAGTGCGCAGAGAAACAGGTAGGCTACCGGAATAGCCAGCAGCAGGAATAGGACGGAATCTGTCATTTGTAGCGCATTGTTGCTCTCATCCATCCACCAGTCTATGCTGAATATGTTAAAAATGTTGGACATCATAGCATCGAATCTTTTTTAGTTGTGGTTAATAATGCCTGCTGTTTTTCAATCGTCAGACGTTCGTCTATATATTTTCCGTTCATCAGTATGCCCAGGAACATAATCATCATAATGCCGGTGGGAAACTGGGTGAAGAATGCGTTCCCGTAGGCGCTGAGCATCATGCCGAATATGCCGCAGGCAAGTGCGGTGAGCAGGTGGCGCAGCTCGTCATTCCTTATTTTGAACATGATGCAGTAGCATCCCCATAGCAGGCTGCCTGCATAAATCAGCAGGTAAAGGAGAATGCCCACAACGCCCGTTTCCGTCCATATCTTGACGTAGGTGGAGTCGTTGGGAATAGTGGTTGTCAGCCTGCTGCCGAATCTCCGGGCTTCCACACCGCCTAGGCCGAGCCCCTCGCCGAACGGTCTGTTCCTGAGATACTCCGCCAGCTTTTTCTGGTTCTGCTTTCTTACCAGATAGGACGCGTCTTTATTGGGACGGAATGCCGTGCGCATGCGCCGTATCATGTAGTTGCTTTCTCCCACGTATGTAAATGCGAAGAAAACATAGATGCAAATTCCTCCCACTGCGGCAGCACTCATCAGTTTGATGTTCTTGCTGATAAGCGCAAAAAGCAACAGACTGCCCAGGGGCACTACGATAGCTCCTCGGGTACCTGTAATGAACATCGAGTATAATGAGAGTGCGGAGATGGAAAAGTAATATACTTTCAGGCTGGACTTCTTGCTGAACAAGCCGGCAATACCGAACAACGCGCAGGTGAATCCCATGTTGGAACCGTAATTCCCTGCATCGGTAAAGATGGAGAAGTAGCGGGTGATCTGGGGCAGCAAGTGCGTCTTGTACATGCCGCTTTCCATCATGGCATTGTATTCGACGGCGTCGAAACCGATGAATTTCTGACAGAGGCCTTTCAGTATGGCGATGAGCGTAAGTATGGAGAACAGGAATATCAGTCGGCTGATTTGTTTATAGGATGTTGCCAGCAGCACCGTGATTAGAGACACGAGAAACGTATTGTAAATGAATCCCCTGGAATAAATCCATGCTTCCAGGGATGCGGTGGGGTTGACGACTTCCATAAGGCAGTACACCGCCAGTACGGCACCCCCTATGGTGAGGATGTTGACGGCCCGTTTCCAGGGAAAACGGTAGTGCAGCGCCGTCTGGACGATGATGATGAGAAGCACGCTCCACCAGATGATGTCCGACAGTATGCTGAGTCCGTCCTGCCGGCTGTAACGCGCCAATGGGGTGAAGAAATAATTGAAAATGAATAGCAGGAATAGGAAGCGTTCCGGTTTGCGAAGATGCAAAATCAGAATACACAAGAGGGCGGGCAGTGCCGCCACCAGTCCTGCTATCGCTAAATTTTGCTTCAAAGTAGCTGCGACGATACATCCTAAACCGATGCAGAGTATGGCAAAGGTCAAGGCGGGAGATGATATGTAACTTCGCTTGATACTCATTTTACAGCAGCTTTTTTAGCGGTCAGTCCCAGTTGGGACAATCGGCTGACGAAGCTGTGGAGAGGTGTCTTGGGCGGTAATTCGCCGGTGAACGATTCCACGACTTCACGGTCGGCATTGTTGAGATAAAGCGATAACGGAGTGTCACCCAGCATTTCTTTAATGGATTTCAGGTTGATATCATCGTTTTTGCCCCATAAACGGCAGGCGTTGGCTATGAGCAGGTTGACATCGGCTTGTTTCAGTACGGTCAAAGGCAGGCTGGCAGTGCTTATGGATGGGTATTCCACAAGAATGATGTCCGGTATCTGCTCGGCGGAGTTCAGTTGCCAGAAATCGGATAGTTGTTGTGCCCGGACGTATTTCTTGTCGTTGGTCTCAAAATCGACATCGTGTTTTACGATACGGGTGCGAAGTCCCACGGAAGCCCAATGGTCGGCAAAATATTTGGCCAGAAAACTTTTACCTTCCCGCTCTTCCATACTGAGCAGGTTGATGACGGTAGGGCGTCCTGTTGCCAGATACCTGTCGAGCTGATGGCAGGAATAGGCGGCGGCACGGCGGTTGCATACTTTCAGGAATCCTCGGAACTTCAGGTTGCTGATACCGTTGAATGCGGCGATGACGGGAAGGCCGCTAAGGCGGTGACTGCGTTCGGCATCCCGTAGCGTGCGGTCTGTCAGTTCAATGATGAGGAAGTAGAAAGTAATGAATATCAAACTGCCAATCAGAGCAGCCACGACGTAGAGCAGGCGCTTACGGCCGTTGTCGGTAAGCGGGAACTCGGGCGGAGCGATGATTTGCAGGTTGGCAGTGGTCATTTTTATGTTTTGCAGGCGGAGCCGCGCTTCGGACAGTCCGCGGAGCTGTTCACGGTAGGTGTCTTCGGCTATGCCGATGGCACGTTCCTTACGCTTTACTTGAGTGCCCACTGGAGCAAATTCCCGATATTGGTTCAGGATGTCGTTCCGGCGTTCCTGAAGGACTTTCAGTTCGGCTTTTGTCTTTGCCTCGTTGATACATGCCATCAGCCATTCTGTTACCATATTATCGATACCGACACCCTCTTTGGTGAAATTGTATTCGTTGAGGTTGTCTGAAATCTGGCTGATTCTATTTTCCGAGTTTCGCAAGTCGGTCCTGTTCTGTCGCAACTGTTCGTTGTCTTTTAGTTCCGTATCCGTTGAAAAGATTTCCTGCTCCAGGATATTCTGGTTCAGTTCCGTAACTTTTTCAAGTTCTTTGAGCAGTTTCGTGTTATCGCGTATAATCTTGGCGCGGATGTCCATTTTATCTTCCAGCATCCGACGGAGAGCCACGGCACTTTTGTAGGTTCGTTGGGCAAGTTCCTCACGGTCGTCCAGATTGTATTTGGTTATCGCCAGCTCTTTACTCTGATTGTCGTAGTTGATTACCGAATGCTCTACATTATAGTGCATCAGGTTGTCTTCTTCTTTGTTGAGGTTGGTTTTGGCAAGTCTTACTTGCTCCTCAAAGTAAGCGATGGCACTGTTCGTGGCGCTGAAACGGAGTATTTCGTATGCTTTGATAAGTTCGTCCTCTAAAATCTTGATGGTGTTTTGGGTGATACCCGGGTCGGGACTTGTGTAGGTGAAACTTATCAGGTCACTTGTGCCCAAACGTTTCACGGTTATCTGCTCGAGTGCGTGGAAACTGTAAAACTCCGTAGGACGGCTGAACATGGAGTATACAAAGTTGGCGGCACTTTCCTGACGGTATGCTTGCAGGTTCCCGACGGTTTTGTCCAACGAGGAATGGTCTACCAAAGCCAGCACTTCTTTGGGTGTATGCTGCAGGAGTTGGCGGTAGTGCTTTGCCTGGATGTACATATTATCCTGCCACTCCTCGCCATATACAAGGTTCGTGGCAAGCAAGCGGAGAGAGACCTTCTCCAATGTGCTTTTGGACTTGGCTATGTTGATGAGATTGTCGAAAGTGCTGCTGATGTTTTCAATCTTACTGCCGTCAATATTGGTAACATTGGTTACACCGGCATAGATATTACTGTTTACAGTATAGCTGAACGGCAGGAACTGGGTGAAGTACGCCACCAGTGCTGTGACAATAAATCCACCCCACAACAGCCAGTAACGGATGCGGTAGAAGAATTGTGCTATAAACTGTATTATATCCATAAGATTTTATTTCCCTTTGATTATTTTTACATTTGTCAGCATCTCAAGTAAAATGATGGCGTTATGCAGCGAAACGCGTGCTTCGGCATAGGAAGTCACCGCTCCGGAACGGCGCGCCCGCTCCAGTGAAAGAGAGATGATGTCTATTTTACCTTGTATAAAATTGTTCTCCGAGATTTTCATCTGAGCGTTGTAGAGGGCGGCATTCTCCGCTTTGGCTTTGATGGTTGCCAGTTGCGCCGTTACATTGTTATATGCTTCCAGCACTTTGAGCCGCCGTTCTTCCATTACTTCTTCCTGCGTGTATTGAAGCTGCTCGATGTTATAACGATAGTTCTTCAGCCGGAGCGGGCGGTTGAATAAATCGCCGAGACCTACACTGAAGCTGGCTCCTACGTTGAAGGTGTACCGGGAACTGGCTGTGGTGGACTGATACCAGTCGTTGTAGGAATCGCTGTTGTCGTTCAATACGTTGTAACGCCCGTATGCATAATTTCCGTTCAGCCGGAAGTAGTTCCACCAGTTTCTTTTTTCTATGCGGTATTGGTTCTTTACCTGCTCTACCTGGGAGTGTGCCCGCTTTACAGTGGCGTTTTCTATGACGGCATCCATAAATACGGAAAGGGGCGGCAGATCAAAACCTTCGATATAGTGTTGCGTTTCCGGTAGCTGGCTTCCTGAGATACTCTTCTCCAGAATGGCATCGCTTTCTTTCAGTGCCTCCAGAATTTTGATGCGCTCTTCACGGGTCATGTCCGTCTGGGCATGGATGGACTGGGACAACAGGAACAGAATAAATGTAGCTGTACAGAGATATGATAGGGGATGTGTATGGGCTTTTATCATTTGTCTGTTTGTTTTTTTAGTTTTAATACTTACACGTTCTCTTTCTGTACAAAAGCGGTGAACGTTTTTAGAAGTATCTTCATGTCCAGCCGGAAACAGAATTCTTGTGCATATTTAATATCCAGTTGCTTTCGTTCTTCCGCCGACATCTTACCGGCTCCGCCACGCTTTTCCACTTGCCAGAGCCCGGTCAGTCCGGAAGGAGCCATGAAGCGGTCTATGTATGCGTCGCTGGTCAGCAGTTCGGCCTCATAGAGCGGAAGCGGACGGTTGCCTACGATGCTCATATCGCCTTTCAGGACGTTGAATAGCTGCGGAAGTTCGTCAATGCTGTATTTACGGATGAAACGGCCGATGCGTGTGACGCGCGGATCGTTTTCTATCTTGACAAACGGGCTTTCTTTGGATTGGGCCTTTTGCCGGAAAAAATCTTTTTCCGGTATGATGAAGTCATCAGAAATCAGTAAGTTAGCTTCTTCATCGGAAGAGCCTGTAAGGTCGTCGAACCGGATGTCGGGGGTATCGCCTGCCGCTTCTTCTTCCATTTTGTACTGGTTGAGGGCATTGAGTTCCTTCAGCTTCTTGTCCGCATTGGTGTACATGGAGCGGAACTTCAGGAAGTTGAATATCCGGTAGTTACTGCCTACACGTTGCGACTTATAGATGACTTTACCCTTACTTTCGAGACGGATGGCAATGGCAGTGCCGATAAGTAACGGAGATAATATTATTAGGGCGCATATGGCAAATAAAATGTCGAACGCACGTTTCCATGCGGGCAGATGAAATGTGTTAAGCATCTTTCGGTGGCTTTGGCTGAATTCCTGCATTTTATGCTTTTGACGCACTTGCAGGAACTGAGTCATTCGGTGGATGCTCGTTTCATCGGCTTGTGGCGGCAGTGTATTATTGACGCCTGCCTGCAGATAGGTTTTGCGGGCTTCTGCCGGCAATCCTTCGGTGATAAGTATTATGTATACGCGTGGAAACCTCTTGTGGAGGCAGGTGATGTCAAGGCAATCCTTTTCTGTGTCGGTTTGCTCGTAAAGGATGGATGTGTTATACCGTTCGCGGATGCCGTCTATGATTTTGGCAGCTTTACGGGCACCGGAGACAGTAACGAACATGCCATTGGTAACCTTGCTCAGGTGGTCGATGGCAGTCTGGCTGTTTCCTATGTAGATATAATATAGCATATCTTCCTTTCAGTTCTTTTTCAGATGTATTTCTTGATGCGTGCCCTGAGTTCCAACGGGTTGAATGGCTTGAGTATGTAATCTGCCGCTCCGGCTTCGAGCAACAGGATGCGTTCGACGGTACTTTCCTCACTGGAGAGCATCATTACGGGGATATGTTTGAACAGCTCGTTCCCTTTCAGATAGTACAGGAATTCATTGCCGCGCATGTGGGGCATGTGAATGTCGGAGATGATAAGGTCGGGAACATTGCCTTCGTTAAGCCACTCAAGAGCCTTTAGAGGGCTTTCAAAATATTCCAGATCGTATTCTGTCCCTAAATAGATCTTGAGTATGCGGCCTATGGTGGCTTTGTCATCAACCAGTAAGATTTTTTTCATTGTTCTGTTTATTATAGCGTTGTTGCTTTGTTTGTTTACTATGCAGTAATAAAAAAACTGTTGTTTTATTGAACTCGCCCGATTACTGACGACAATGAATATTTGCTAACCTGCTTTAACGCAAAATGAGAAAAAACGTGAGAATATGTTTTCTGGTGTATTTCTTCACGTTTTTCGGGTTGCCATATAGGTTGGCTATATTTCAGTCTCTAACAACTGAAAAACGGTAGAATAATTCCATAGGCTGATTTATAATGTTTTTATGTTTTGTTTGCTTATTGAATAAAATAATCAACTTTTAATTGAATATGCTGCAAAGATAGCCATAATATTCGGATTGTTACTTGCAGGTATTGTATTTTTTTGATAAAACAAGGCGAATATTTTGCTAAATCCGACCATTTACCCGTTTTGAAAACTTGTAAATATTGTCTAGAGCGAATAAAAAGGAGAAGTCTGAAAGGGAGTAAAGAGGAAAAAAAGAGGAAAAAAAGAGGAAATTACTCTTTGGTAATTTCCCCTGCCAAATCCGAATTCATCCGGCGACGGATTTCCGCCTGGCTAAGTCCGTGCCCGAGCAGGAACATGAGTTTGGTAACAGCGCATTCGGGCGTACTGTCGTAGCCGCTGATAACGCCGGCTTCGAGCAGATGCAGTCCGGTTTCGTAGCGTCCCATCTCAACACCGCCGCTTTGGCATTGGGTAATGTTGACAATGACGATGCCTCGTTCTGTTGCGTCCTTCAGTTGCCGGATGAACCAGTCCTTTTGCGGTGCATTGCCGGAACCGAATGTCTTGAGAACCACTGCTTTCAATCCCGGAACGTGAAGTACAGAATCGATGATGCTTTCCTGAATACCCGGAAACAGGGTGAGGACTACGACATTGGTGTCGAAAAGATAATGCGGCTTCATCGGTCGTGCAGGGTCGGGGCGACGGATGATGTGTTCGTTGTAACGGATATGGATTCCAGCTTTTGCCAGAGCGGGGTAGTTGAAAGAGCGGAAAGCGTTGAAATTTTCGGCATTGATTTTGGTTGTCCGGTTGCCGCGCATCAGTTCATTTTCAAAGAAGATGCACACTTCGGGGACAAAGGCTGTGCCGTCCGGACGTTTGGCGGCAGCTATTTCGATGGAAGTAATCAGATTTTCTTTTCCGTCCGTGCGCAATGTCCCGATGGGTAGCTGCGAACCGGTAAGGATAACAGGCTTTGCAAGGTTTTCGAGCATGAAGCTGAGTGCCGATGCCGTATATGCCATAGTGTCGGTTCCGTGCAGGATGACAAAGCCGTCAAAGTTTTCGTAGTTGTCATTTATAATTGCGACAATTTTGGCCCACAGGGAAGGTTCCATGTCAGAGGAGTCGATAGGCGGATCGAACTGATAGGACGAGATGTGATAGTTGAAGCGCTTCAATTCGGGAACATGCTTGAGCAGGTGGGCGAAATTGAAATTTTCCAGTGCACCTGTTTCCGGATTTTCTATCATTCCGATAGTTCCGCCCGTGTAAATCAAGAGAACGGAAGGATAATCTGCTTTCATAAATATCTCTTTTTTCTTTTTTTCGGGCACAAAGATAATGTAAACCGATAACAGAATAAAATGAACTTGTCCATTTTTTATGCTGAAATGTAGCTTATCTTCGTATTATTCACAGAGATACGTAAAAAAATGGAATTTAAGTTGTCTTACTGTCCTGCCGCTTTACCGCTTTTACCCAAATCTTCTTTCAGATGTGAGATGGCTTTTTGTGCGTTTCCTTTGTATTCGTCGAGCAGGGTAACGAAGCGGCTTCCGATAATGGCTCCGGACGCATGGGAGCAGGCTGTATCGAACGTCTGCCGGTTACTGATGCCGAAACCTACCATGCGTGGATTGCGCAGGTTCATATCTTGAATCTTCTTGAAATAGACTTGTTTCCGGGCGTCGAAATCTTTCTGCGCGCCGGTGGTGGCTGCTGATGATACCATATAGATGAATCCGTCGGTATGGGCATCTATTTCGCGGATGCGTTTCTCGCTGGTTTCGGGGGTGATGAGCATGATGACCCGGATGTCGTATTTCTGTGCGACGGCCTTATAATTTTCTTCGTATTCCCTGAAAGGCAGGTCGGGGATGATTACGCCGTCGATGCCGCATTCCGTACATTTCAGGCAGAAAGCCTCAAAGCCGAAGTGCATAATCGGGTTGAGATAGCCCATTAATATCAACGGGATACGGACATCCCGGCGGATGTCCTGCAACTGCTCAAAGAGGATGCGGAGAGACATTCCGTTGCGCAGGGCGCGGGTGGCGGCATCTTGAATGACGATGCCGTCTGCCATCGGATCACTGAAGGGAATGCCGATTTCTACCATATTCACTCCGTTCTTTTCGAGTGTACGGATTACATCGGCTGTGCTGTCGAGCGTGGGGAAGCCGGCACAAAAGTAGACAGACAGCAGGTTTTTGGGGCTGTCTTGGAAGAGTTGGTTGATACGATTCATAGTGAGTTTGTTATTACAGATTTATTGATGACAGTTACGTTATCTGCCGGTCGGCGGTTATGTCGTCAGCCGGCAGTTTCACCGGTTCTTATTGCCTGGAGGAATTTTCCGATGCGTTCTACATCTTTGTTTCCCGGAGCCGTTTCAAAGCGGCTGTTGATGTCGATACCGGCTAGTTTGGGGTGATGAAACTCCCTGATGGCTTTAACGCTGTAAGGGTTGATTCCGCCGCTGAGCAGAAAAGGCGTCATTCCGCTGTAACGGTGCAGCAGGTTCCAGTCGAACTGGTTGCCGGAGCCGCCATACAGTGATGTCTTGGCATCAAAGAGGTAATAATCGCATAATCCCTTGTAGTCGGAAACGGTTGCCAGGTCTTTTGACTGTGAAATGGAAAAAGCCTTGATAAGGTGCAGACCGCTGCTGCGTAAGGAACGGCAATATCCGGGCGATTCGCTGCCATGAAGCTGGATGTAGTCCAGTGCAAAACGGTCGGCATACATCAGGATAGTTTCCTTGCTTTCATTGACGAAGACTCCCACGCGCTTTGCGCGAACCGGAAGATATGCCGGTATCTCGCACAGGCAACGGGGAGACTTGGGATAGAAGATAAAGCCTATCATATCTACATCCAGTTGCTCTACATTGCGGATATTTTCCGCTTCGGTCATGCCACATACTTTTATGATAAGAGGAGCCATTTTTTTAATGATTTATGTAATTAATACTTCATTTTCAGGAACGGAGTGGAGAAATGAAATCTTTTAATGCATCTCCCGGCCGGCGGGTTTTCATAAAGGTTTCTCCGATAAGGAAGCCGCGGAAGCCTGCAGCGCGCAGCCGGCAAATGGTTTCGGGATGTGAAATTCCGCTTTCCGAAACAAGTAGCGGCAGGCTTGGGCTGTCGGAAGAATCCAGGGCTGTGGCCGGTATCTGCCGGAGTTTTTCGGCTATATGGAAAGAGTTTTTCACATCGGTGACGAATGTGCCGAGATTACGGTTGTTGACGCCTACCATATCCACATCCGCGTTTACATAAGCGAGTTCGGAAAAAGTGTGGATTTCGAGTAACACTTCCAATCCCAGGGCATGTGCCCGGGCAGTGAGGGTGGCACATTCTTCTTGTGTCAGGCAAGCGGCGATAAGCAATACTGCATCAGCTCCTACGATACGTGCCTGGAGCAATTGGTATTCGTCGATGATGAAATCCTTTCGCAAGATAGGAATGCCGATCAGTGGGCGTGCCATGCGTATATCCTGCAGCGAACCGCCAAAGAATTTTTCGTCCGTAAGGATAGAGACTGCGGAAGCACCGGCTGTTTCGTATGCAGCGGGTATTTCTTCGGCACGGGCAGTCTCGTGTATCCATCCTTTCGAAGGGGAACGGCGTTTGAATTCGGCAATGATTCCCGTGGGTGAAGAAGCAAGCGCCTGTTTCATGCTGCGGACAGGTATGGTTACAGAAGTTCCGGTAGTGGAGTCTTTCTGCATCATGGCGGCAACCTCTTCTTGCAACCTTTCGAGGGAGACGGCTTGCTTTTGCAGTTCTATTTCAATTCGTTTATGAGCGATGATTTCCGATAAAATATCTGTCATGACTGTTTTAGTGAAGAGTTACGGGATATGCGGCTATAAATACCTTTTCGCACCTCATCCCTTACTGGTTAATTTCTATAAACTTTTTCAATGTTTTCAGTGCCCGTCCGCTTTCCAGCGATTCGCGGGCTATGGCAATGCACTCTTCAATCTCTTTTTCCGGTTCCATGACCTGAATGGCGAAGGCGGCATTGACAATGACACATTGAGTCTGGGCGGCTTCTGCGCGGTTGTTCAGGATATTGTCGAAGATACGTGCCGCATCTTCCTTGCAGGCTCCGCCGGAAAGTTCTTCGGGACGTACTGCGCTGAAACCGAGAGTTTGTGGGCGATAGATGCGTTCATAATGACGTGTCATCACTTTGAATTCATCGGTCAGTGAGATTTCATCGTAATTGTCCAGACTATTGACTACGGCAAAGTCGATGCCGAGTCTGTAGAAAACGTTCGTATAGAGACGCATTTGTGCGAGGTCGGCTACGCCCAATAGCTGATAGGCGGGCTGACACGGGTTTACCAGCGGTCCCAGCAAGTTGAACAGTGTGCGTACTCCCAGGGCTTTGCGGACAGGACCTACGAATTTCATGGCTGGATTGAACAGTTGGGCGTGCAGGTAGGCTATGTTACACTCTTCCATGCTTCGCTTCAATATGTCGGGATTGTTGGTGAAGCGCACGCCATGCTGTTCTATTACGTTGCTTGCTCCACTGACGGAAGTAGCGCCGTAGTTTCCATGTTTGGCTACTTTATAACCTGCTCCTGCCACAACGAAACTGGCGCAGGTGGAGATGTTGAAGGTGTTCTTCCCGTCACCGCCTGTACCTACGATATCAATGGGGCGGTAAGGCGCAAAGTCTATCGGAATTCGTGTCTCCATAAGTGCTTCGCGAAAGCCTGCCAGCTCGTCTACTGTGATGCTGCGCATTTGAAAAACCGTGAGCAGTGCGGCAATCTGTGCTTCGGAATACATCTCCCGGCTGATGTTGAGCAGGATTTGTTTGCTTTCTTCTACAGTGAGTTCTTCATGGTTGAAGAGCCGGGTTAATATTGTTTTCATCTGATTAAGTTTGTGGTTTAAAAATAGGTTATTCTTCCAGCCAGTTCTTCATAATCTGCTTCCCGTCCGGGGTAAGCACGGATTCCGGATGAAACTGTATGCCTCGGACATCATATTCCCGATGTTTCAGTGCCATAATCTGTCCTTCGGGACTGACAGCTGTAACGGCAAGCGTTTCGGGCAGTTTTTCAGTATCTACTACCCAGGAGTGATAGCGTCCTACGGCTATATCTTGGGGTAATCCCCGGAAAATGTAATCCGGTTCTGTCAGCCGTATAATGGTCTGTACACCATGAAACACTGTGCTGAGGTTGACTAACTTCCCACCGAATGCCTGTCCGATGGCTTGTTCTCCCAGGCATACGCCCAGTATTGGTTTCTTGCCTGCGTAGGTGCGTATTACATCCAGCAGTAATCCTGCTTCTTCGGGCACACCGGGACCCGGTGAAAGGATGATTTTATCATATTGTTCCAATTCTTCTATGCTGAATTGGTCATTGCGCAGTACATCTACCGCTACGCCGAGTTCTTTCACCAAGTGCGCAAGGTTATAGGTGAAGGAGTCATAATTGTCTATGATTACTACCATTGTTATTAACTGTTTGATTAATTTACTTTTGATACTCTTGTTGATTTATACAATTGGCCGATTTTCTGTTTTACAAGGAATTTTCCGCCATGGCAATTGCCTTCTTCAATGCTCCCAGTTTGTTGTTCACCTCTTGCAGCTCGTATTCGGCATTACTTTTGGCTACGATGCCGCCGCCTGCCTGAAACCATAACATCCCGTTGCGGCTGACGAATGTACGGATGGTGATAGCCTGGTTCAGGCTGCCGTTCAAGCCGATGAATCCGATACAGCCACCGTATGCGCCACGGTTATGCGGCTCCAGTTCGCTGATAAGCTGCATGGCGCGAACTTTCGGTGCGCCGCTCAAGGTTCCGGCCGGGAAGGTATCGATAAATGTCCTGATAGAGTCTGTATCACTGTTCAGCGTACCGCTGACGCGGCTCACGAGGTGAATAACGTGACTGTAATATTGCATCTCTTTGTAAAAGTCCACTTTTACGTCATGGCAGTTGCGGCTGAGGTCATTGCGGGCAAGGTCTACCAGCATCACGTGCTCTGCATTTTCCTTGGGATCGTCTTGCAGGTACCGGGCATTTACAGCATCCTGTTCCGGATTTCCGGTACGTTTGGCAGTGCCGGCGATGGGATCTATATAGGCATGGCGGCCTTCAATGCGGCAGTGCGTTTCGGGAGAAGAGCCGAAGATACGGAAGCCGCCGAAATCAAAGTAAAACAGATATGGAGATGGGTTGATGCTGCGCAAAGCACGGTAAAGCTTGAAGTCGTCGCCTACGAAACGTTGTTCGAAACGGCGGGAGAGGACTATTTGGAAAACATCTCCCCGCATGCAGTGGGCTATTCCTTGGCGGATATTGGCTTTGTGTTCCTCATCGGTCAGTGAAGAAGTGGTTTCGCCAACAGCACGGAAGTCATAGGCTGTGTAGTTGCGGTTGTGAATGGCTTTCTGCACCTTGTCCAGTTCGCTCTTCTCATCGGGAGCAAGCATCTCCAGTAACAGCATTTCATTTTTGAAGTCATTAAAGACAATAAGATACTTATATAAGATGTATAGTATATCCGGTGCATCGTTGGTGGCTTCGCGACTGTCTTTTACGGCGATGTTCTCAAAATAGCGTACAGCATTGAAAGATGTGTAACCGTACAGACCGCAATAGTCGCTGTATTCTCCTTCCACGTGAAAGCGGTTGAGGAAATCGCGTAACGCATTTTCCGCATGGTATTCTTCGGTAACGGGATGTTCCTCACGTGTGCCGTCGGGCAGACAGAACACGGCAACAGCGTGGTCTATACTGACGCTTGCTACCGGGCAAAGTCCGATGAATGAGCGGTTGTTTTCACTGCCATGATAGTCGGAACTCTCCATGAGTGCGCTTTGAGGAAAAATGTCGCGCACCTTCAGATACGTGCTTACGGGTGTATGTAAGTCGCCGAGCATCGTGCGGCTCACTGTCTGATAATCATACTTCATATTTTGTATTTTATTCTTTATACATCAAATACGTTTCTACATCCTTATCCCCCCGTCCCGAAACGGTCAGTACCACCACATCATCGGTTTTGAAGTTCAACTTCTTCAATGCACCGAGGGCGTGGGCGCTTTCCAATGCGGGGATGATGCCTTCGAGCTTAGTCAGTTCGTAGGCGGCGCGGATGGCCTCGTCGTCATTTACGGAGAGAACGATGGCGCGCTTTTGTGCGGCAAGGTTGGCATGCATGGGGCCGATGCCCGGATAATCCAGTCCGGCGGAGATGGAGTAAGGCTCTTCAATCTGCCCATCCTCGTTTTGGATAACGTAGGTGCGTGCTCCATGGATAATGCCCAATTTGCCTAAGGCAATGGTAGCGGCAGTCATTCCTGTTTCTATCCCTTTGCCTCCGGCTTCGGCAAGGACAATCTGTACCTGGCGGTCGTCCACATAGTGGTAAATGGTTCCGGCAGCATTGCTTCCACCGCCTATGCAGGCTATGAGATAGTCCGGAGACTCGCGTCCTTCTTTTTCCATGAGCTGTTTTTTGATTTCCTCGCTGATAACCGATTGCAGGCGTGCCACCATATCGGGGTAGGGGTGCGGACCTACGGTGGAGCCGATGATGTAGTAGGTGTCGGCGGGGTGGCAACACCAGTCGCGTATGGCTTCGTTGGTGGCATCCTTTAAGGTCATGTTTCCGCTGGTCACGGGCACTACGGTTGCACCCAGCATCTTCATCTTCTCTACGTTGACGTGCTGGCGTTCCACATCGGTCTTGCCCATATATACGATGCACTCCATATTCATCAATGCACATACGGTGGCTGTGGCAACGCCGTGCTGTCCGGCACCTGTTTCGGCTATGATGCGGCGTTTGCCCATACGGCGTGCCAGCAGAATCTGCCCGATGGTATTGTTGATTTTGTGTGCGCCGGTATGATTCAGGTCTTCCCGTTTCAGGTAAATCCGGCAACCGTACTTTTCCGACAGACGCCGTGCCTGGTAGAGCGGTGAGGGACGTCCTACGTAGTCGCGCAGCAACCGGTCGTATTCCTGCTTGAAATCTTTACTTTGCAGGACTGTGAGATAAGTTTTCTGCAATTCCTCTACACACCTGTGGAGTATTTCGGGAACGTATGCTCCGCCGAATTCTCCGTAATAACCTTCTTTGTCAACTAAGAAACTAACCATATTGTTTTATTATTTAATTGTTGGCTGCCAGTTACCGGTTGCGAACTGTTAGCTATATACATCGTTTAAATAAAAGAGCCCCGTCGCTTGGTGCGACAGGGCTCTTTTTATATCTATATTGTACATATATACATACGAGCACTGCTCCCTTACGACTGCCGGAGTTGTAAC
>OIYD01000082.1_pt1 | contig 90146 bp, 73 predicted proteins | sample 1588141 | NCBI WGS metagenome assembly OIYD01 (sample SAMN03283259) | human gut metagenome | biome: human-associated habitat; material: feces | host: Homo sapiens | place: USA | collected 2013
CGACGAAAAGGGTTTACAAAAGGGAAAAACAGCGGATTGTTTTTCCCTTTTGATTGAACATAGAAAGTTTTATCAAGAAATCCAAAAAGCAGACTGCGTCAAAAAAATAAGAAATAGGACGTTTAAAAAACGATAAGGAAAGAGAAACCAATACACCTGGTTTCTCTATTTTTATTGCGCCTGTAAGGAATAAATATGAAAAACCGCTATTGGAAACCGACAAAAACAGTTGCGCCTCTTTGTAAGACTTTAACAAAGAATCGCTCTTGCTTGTAAGCATTTAAGCAAAAACGGCCTGCTTGGCTTTAAAAAGCAGGCCGTTTGGTACAATTTTGACCGAATTCGCCGTAAATATTTTTTAATTGCGCAAATTAGTACCAATAGGAAAAACCAGGCTGTTTTTCCCACGCAAACCAGTACAAGTTCAAAGAAAGATTCTTCTAACAATCCTTGTTGCACACATGCTAAAATATAACCGTCAGATAAACGAGTATTTGTGCAGATGGTCGCCTGTCTCACAAAGAAAAAACAAGCCAAACATTGAATGAAAGGATCTGTCATTATGAAAGCAAACAAAATCATTGCCATTATTATGGCGGCGCTTCTAGCGGCAATCACATTCGCATCGTGCAGCGGCGGGGGAGATACCTCTTCGGCAGGCGCCAGCGGCGGTTCATCCGCAGGCTCCTCCGGAGGAGCCCAGAAGATTACCATCTGGGCTTGGGACGAAACCTTTAACATCAAGGCGGCAGAGGTCGCAAAAGAAATGTACCAGAAGGATAACCCCGGCGCGGAAATCGAAATCGTCACCATGGCGCAGGACGACATCGTCCAGAAGCTCCACACGAGCTTATCCTCCGGCCAGACGTCCGGCCTTCCCAGCATCGTGCTGATTGAAGACTACAAAGCGCAGAATTTCCTCAGCGCATACCCCGACGCGTTTGAAGACTTGACCGATATCGTAGACGAGAGCGCGTTTATGGATTATAAATTTGCCGTGAACAAAATTGACGACAAAATCTATGGCGTCCCGTTCGATTCCGGCGTAGCGGGCCTGTTCTACCGCACCGATTACGTCGAGCAGGCGGGCTACAAGCAGGAAGATATGCAGGACCTTACCTGGGAAAAATACATTGAAATCGGCAAGGCTGTGAAAGAAAAGACCGGCCACGCGATGCTGACGCTCGACCCGTCCGACATCGGCCAAATCCGTATTATGATGCAGTCAGCAGGCAGCTGGTATGTAAAAGAAGACGGCCAGACGGTCGATATTAAGGACAATCAGGCGCTCAAGGACGGTATCACCGTTTATAAGGCAATGCTCGACGCGGGTATCGTAGAGCAGGTTTCCGACTGGGATTCCTTTGTTTCCGCGTTCCAGAGCGGCAAGGTCGCTTCTGTACCGACAGGCTGCTGGATTGGCAGCTCCGTCATCAAGGCGGAAGACCAGAGCGGCAAATGGGCCATCGCCCCGATTCCGCGCCTCGGCGAAAATAAAGATTCCGTCAACTACTCCTCCATCGGCGGCAGCGGCTGGTACGTCATCAAGGGCGTCGGCGACGCAAGCGCTAACAAGGATTTTCTGAGCAAAACCTTTGCGACGAGCAAAGAGCTTGCAAACCAGCTTGCTAAGGACATCAATCTCGTCAGCACACTGAAGGCTGCGAAGGATACAGAAAATTACGAAGCAAAGAACGATTTCTTCGGCGGGCAGCAGATATTCAAGAATTTCTCTGAATGGTCTGAGAAGGTTCCCGCTGTCAACTACGGCCTGCACACCTACGCGGTCGAGGATATCATGACCGAGGCCGTTCAGTCCATCGTCGGCGGCGCCGACATGCAGGAAACGCTCGATGCCGCGCAAACCCAGGCGGAAGGCGCAGTTATCAGCTAACCGCTACATCCCCACCTCTTTGAGCCGGCCGCCGCGGGAAAAGCAGCGGCCGGCTCCCTCAGAGAAGACCGCTAAAATAATAAGGAGGGATTCGTTTGGATGCGATGTCAAGCGGCGTACCAAAGGGTACGGCGAAAACAAAAAAAGCAAATACCAGACGGCAGCGGCGCAGAAATAATATCGGTATGACCCGCAAGGAAAATCTCGTCGGCTGGGCCTTTGTCGCACTGAGCACCGTGCTGATTGTCGTGCTGGTATTTATCCCGATGGTACAGGCAATCATCACGTCCACACAGTCGGGACTGGGCAACAACCTGAAGTTTGTAGGCTTTGACAACTACCTGCGCCTGTTTGGTGATAAAACGTTTGTCAAGGCGGCATGGAACACTGTGCTGTATCTGCTGATACAGGTACCGATTATGATTATCTTCGCGCTGATTATTTCCGTCATGCTAAATGACAGAAAACTGAAATTAAAGGGCGCGTTCCGGACGGCTATCTTCCTTCCGTGCATCACCTCGCTGGTAGCCTATTCCATCATCATGAAAAGCCTCTTTGCTCCGGACGGCGTCGTCAACCAGGCGCTTTTGGGAATGAACATGATTGCGGAGCCAATCCAGTGGCTGACGGACCCGTTTTGGGCGAAGATACTCATCATCATATCCATCACCTGGCGCTGGACGGGCTACAATATGATATTCTACCTGTCTGGACTGCAAAACATAGACCCGTCTATTTATGAGGCGGCGGATATCGACGGCTGCTCCGCTGTGCGTAAATTCTTTAAAATTACACTCCCGCTGTTAAAGCCGATTATCCTCTTTACCACCATCACCTCTACCATCGGCACGCTGCAGCTGTTCGACGAGGTCGTGAATATCACGCAGGGCGGGCCGGCAAACGCGACAATTACGCTTTCCCAGTACATCTACAACTTAAGCTTTAAATATTCGCCGAACTTCGGCTATGCGTCGGCAGTTTCCATCGTCATACTGGTTGCCATCATCATCCTTTCGGCAATCCAGATGAAGGTCGGAGGTGACAAACGTGAAGCGTAAATTCAGTATTGCGAGGGTTTTCAAATATATCGTGCTGACCGTCATATCGCTCGTCTCGATTTTCCCGTTTATTTTTATGCTGTTCGGTATGACGAGCAATACCACCGATATCATACAGGGAAAAATGCAGATTGGCGGGGAGCTTGTCAAGAACTTTACAAACCTCTTCAGCAACAACCTGAACTTCCTTCAGGCGCTCGGCAATTCGGCAGTCATCGCCGTCATTACGACGGTACTGGCGCTTCTTATTTCCTCGGCGGCGGGCTACGGCTTTGAAATCTTCCGCACCAAATCGAGGGACCGCCTGTTTAACTTCCTTCTTCTCTCCATGATGGTTCCGTTTGCTGCGCTGATGATTCCGCTGTTCCGTATGTTTTCAAATTTAAACGGAACGCCGTTCGGGCTAGATACGATGTTCGTCGTTATCGTTCCGGCGGTATCCACCGCCTTCCTGATTTTCTTCTTCCGGCAGAATACAAAATCCTTCCCGAAGGAAATGATTGAGGCGGCGCGAATCGATGGGGTAGGAGAGCTCGGTATCTTCTTTAAAATCTTTATGCCCACCATTAAAAATACGTTTGCGGCGGCGGCCATTATCACGTTTATGAACTCCTGGAACAACTATATGTGGCCCTTAATCGCCCTGCAAACACCCGATAAACGTACGATTCCGCTGATTTTGTCCGCAATGGGCGCCTCCTACACGCCCGACTACGGCATGATTATGTGCGCAATCGTCATCGCAACCCTGCCGACCGCGCTTATCTTCTTCATTATGCAGAAGCATTTCGTACAGGGTATGATTGGCTCGGTCAAAGGATAAACAAACATAACCGGACGCGGTGCGGGACGGATGAAACGAATCAGCTGGTTCAAATCCGTCCCGCTTTTTTAAGGAGAAATGCTTATGAATAACAAACCAAACTTTGGGTGGCTTTCAGACCCCGCGGTGTTCGCCGTCAACCGGAAGCCCGCGCATTCTGACCACCGGTTTTATGAAACGCGCTCACAGGCTGAGGCAATGGCGGAAATGCCGCTTTCCTTTTCTTTGAACGGCGCCTGGCACTTTGCTTATGCGCGCAATACAGGGGAAATACCGCAGGGCTTTTGGGAAAAGGGGTATGATGTATCGGATTGGGACAATATCCTGGTCCCGTCGCATATCCAGCTTGCGGGCTATGATAAATGCCAGTATATCAACACCATGTACCCATGGGACGGCCACAGCGAGCTGCGCCCGCCGCAGGTGGACGAAAGCTATAATCCATGCGGATGTTATGTCCGCAGCTTCGTTTTGCCGGAGCACCTCAAAAACAAGCGGCTTACGATTTCGTTCCAGGGCGTGGAAACGGCCTTTTACCTCTGGTGCAACGGGCAGCTTGCCGGCTACAGCGAGGACAGCTTTACCCCCGCGGAATTTGATTTAGATGAATTTATTGAGGCGGGCGAAAACAGGCTCGCGGTTCTCGTATGCAAACGCAGTACGGGCAGCTGGCTGGAGGACCAGGACATGTGGCGTTTTTCCGGTATTTTCCGCGACGTATATTTATACGCGCGGCCGCAGGTGCACCTGTACGACCTGTTTGTTCAGGCGAGCTTGAATGAAACGCTCGACAAAGCGGAAATTACATTGCAAATGCAAATAATAAACGCGCAGGGCGCGCAGGCGGAAATCGAGCTGTTTGCGCCGGATGGGACAAAGGTATATGCGTCTTTGGGCATACCGCTTTCCGAAAGCAGCACCCATACGTTCGCGGTAGAAAACCCCGCCCTTTGGAGCGCCGAACAGCCCAACCTCTACAAACTGTTTATTACTATACAGAAGGACGGGGAAATGATAGAGGCAGTACCGGAGAAAATCGGTGTGCGCCGTTTTGAGATGAAGGACGGCGTCATGTGCTTAAACGGCAAGCGCATCGTATTCCATGGCGTTAACCGGCACGAGTTCGACTGCCGCACCGGCAGATGCGTTTCCTACGAAGATATGGTATGGGACGCAAAATTCATGAAGCGCAATAACATCAACGCCGTGCGCACCAGCCATTACCCGAACCAGACGCAGTGGTACCGCCTGTGCGACGAATACGGAATCTACCTGATAGACGAAACTAACTTGGAAAGCCACGGCTCCTGGCAGAAGATGGGGCAGGTAAAGCCCGACTGGGTTGTTCCGGGCGACCGGGAGGAATGGCTCGGTATTGTGCTCGACCGGGCAAAATCGATGCTGGAGCGTGATAAAAACCATCCAAGTATCCTTATTTGGTCGTGCGGGAACGAATCGTTCGGCGGCAAAGACATCTATGAAATGGCACAATATTTCAGGCGGCGCGACCCGTCCAGGCTCGTCCACTACGAAGGCATTTTCCATGACAGGCGCTATCCCGAAACGAGTGATATGGAAAGCCGTATGTACGCAAGGCCCGAAGAAATAGAGGAATACCTGAAATCGAACCCGGAAAAGCCCTTTATTTCCTGTGAATATATGCACGCGATGGGCAATTCGCTTGGAAATATGGATGAATATATTGCTTTAGAGGAGAATTATCCACAATACCAGGGCGGGTTCATTTGGGACTATATCGACCAGGCGGTCGTAAAGCAGACGGAAAACGGTGAAACGCTTGCCTACGGCGGCGACTTCGGCGACCGCCCGACCGATTACAATTTCTGTACGGACGGCGTTGTGTACGCCGGCCGCTCGCCTTCCCCAAAAGTGCAGGAGATGAAATACCTTTACCAGGATATTGTGCTTGTTCCCGACGAGTACGGCGTTCTTATCCGCAATAAAAATCTGTTTGCAGATACAAGCTGCGGTACGTTTTATTGGACGCTTCTGCTGGATGGGGAAGCGTCGCAGAGAAATTCCTTTGCGTGTACCGTTATGCCGCAGCAGGAGCGGTACGTCCCGCTTCCTGTTGAAGTAAAAGGCGGGGAAGCAGCGTTGTCCGTTTCATTTTGCCTGAACAGAGATACAAAATGGGCGGAAAAGGGGCATGAGCTTGCGTTTGGGCAGGCTGTTATAAAATGCGGCAGCCGGCAGGCGAAAGAAAAAGTACCTGCCGGAGAAACCAGAATTGTCCGGGGGGACATCAACACAGGCGTACACGGTAAGGATTTTTCTGTGCTGCTTTCAAGGCAGGAAAAGGGGATTGTTTCCCTCCGTTATGACGGCAGGGAGCTTATCACCCGTCCGCCGAAGCCGGAGTACTGGCGCGCGTCCACCGACAACGACCGCGGCTGCGGGTTCGATTATAAGTCCGCATGCTGGATGTTTGCCTCGCGCACGCAGCTTTGTACGGACATCAGGGAAGAGGAGCGGGACGGATGCGTCGCCTTCACCTATACCTACCGCCCGCTTGCGTGGAGCGAATGCGAAGCGGTTGTGTCTTATACGGTGCAAAAGGATGGGAGCATCGATGTGTCGGCCTGCTTTGCAGGCGCGGAAAACCTGCCGGATTTGCCTTTGTTTGGCCTTGTGCTGCGCCTGCCGAAGGAATTTGAAAACGTATTATATTATGGCCTCGGCCCGGAAGAAAACTATATCGACCGCAGCCGCGGGGCAAGGCTTGGAAAATTTAAGTTTACCGCGCCGGAGAACCTTTCGCGGTATGTTGTCCCGCAGGAATGCGGCAACCGCACTGGTGTACGCTTCGCTGAGGTTACGGATGCCGACGGCTTCGGCCTGCGGTTTGAAGCAAATGGAACGCCGTTTGAGCTTCAGGTGCTTCCTTATACGGCGCAGGAGCTTGAAAACGCGCTTCATCCACAGGAGCTGCCGCCCGCGGCGTATACGAATATACGCATCGCGGCAAAGCAGATGGGCGTCGGCGGGGACGACAGCTGGGGCGCGCCGGTACATGAGGATTACCATCTTCCTGCAAACCGCCGGTACGCGTTTTCGTTTACCATAAGAAAATGCGGAGGAGAGGGGTAACCTCTTCCTCCGCAGGCAATATAATCGATTCGTTGTTTAACCGATGAAGTCCCGGGCGGGAATCGTAATTTTCACGATGGTACCTTCCCCGGGATTGGAGGAGATATGGACGCCGTAGCCTTCCCCGTACAAAAGGTTGATGCGGTCGTTTACGTTACGCACGCCAATGCCGGTAAAAGGATGTCCTTTCTGCGCGTCCCTTGACCAGAGCCGGTCGAGCTGCTCCCTGCTCATGCCGACGCCGTTATCCATTATCTCACAGATGAGCCGGCCGCCGCTGCGGCGGACAAAAACATTGATTCGCCCCTCAGCCCTGCTGGAAAAGGCATGGAAGAACGCGTTTTCCACAAACGGCTGCAGCAGCATTTTGGGAATTTCAAGCGTTTCGCAGCCCTCTGCGATGGAGTAAGCGATGTTTACCTTATCTCCGTAACGCGCCTGCTGAATCAGGGCGTAGTTTTTCAGGTTGTCGATTTCCTGCTGGACGGCGACCATCTCGCCCTCATTGCTGATGGTGTTGCGCAGGAGATTGATAAACGCGTCGATTGTCTGAGTGGATTTTTCCGTGCTGCCCTGCCATATTAAAAACTTGATGCACGCAAGCGTATTGTACATGAAATGCGGGTTAATCTGCATTTGGAGCGCGTGGATTTCAGCAAGCCTTTTTTCTTCCTGCAGGGTGACAAGCCGGCTTACGTAATCGTTGAGGCCGTCGAGCATATGATTAAAGGCTTCCGCAAGCTCGCGCGCCTCGCCGCCTCCCTTGACCTCGATATGCCGTGAGAAATCACCGCCGACAATCTCAGGCATCCTGCGCGCAAGGTTTGTAATCGGCCGTGTGCTTTTGCGCACGGTGAAAAACAATATAAGCATCACAAGGGCGATGATGACGGCGCATACGAGCAGCGTATCCTGCGGGCGGTACATCTGGTTAAGCAGGGCGGTTTCATTGATGACGCTTGTCAGACGGAAACCATATGAAGTAAGCTCCTTTGCAAGCACGGTCGTTTCCAGGCCGTCTTCCGACTTTTGCTGCCGGTACAGCTCCGGCCCGTTTATGATATCCTCCGCGAGCAGGTTGAGCTCTTTCATGTGTTTCCCGTTTTCAGAAATTGCGTTGGAGGAAATAACCATCCCGTCTTCGTCCGTCAGCACATAGACACGGTTAATAGTCCCGTCAACAAGCGGACGGTACAGGGAGCTGAAATCGCTCTGCGTAAGCAGCGCGACCGCCGCGCCGTAAGGCCGGTTTTCCGCACGGTCCCAAAGGGATTTCGCTGCCAAAATACAGCTTTGGCCTTTGGTGGCGGTCGTAAAGCCGTCGGGCGTGTAGGCGTAAAGAACCAGGTTTGGCTGTTTCATTGCCTCGCGCACAGCGCTGGTTTCCAAAATTTCCTGCGCGGTTTTTGTCAGGCGCGCGTCGCCCCTTACAAACGTTTCGCCGTTCGTACCGGCGAGAATCAGGTGAATCGTCACCTGCGCCTGCACGGACGCGGCGCTTTCAATTTGGCTTCGCATCTGGTGGCGCAGGCTGTACTGTTCGTCTACGTTCATTTCAGAGCCGGATATAATGCGGGATACCGCATAGCTGCCGGAACAGGTAGTAAGCAGGGAGACGATATCCTCGTTTAAGCGCGCATATTCCGACTGTACCTGCGTAATGACCTTGTTGTTGGCCTGCGCGTAGGTATCGATATAAATTTTTTCCGACATTTGGATAACAAAAAAAGAAATCAGCACACCGACAATCAGGATTGCGGCAGTCGTAATCGTGACAATCTTTAGAAACAGGCTGTTGCGCCTCATCCAGCCGGAAAATGCGGTTTTCTTTTCCATCTTAGCCCTGTCCCTTCCTATATTCGCTTGGCGTGCGGCCGGTAAACTTCTTAAATACCTTGCAAAAATAGCTGTGGTCGGAGTAGCCTACCATTGCGCTGATTTCGGAAATCGGAACCGATTTGTTGCGCAGTAGCTCAAGCGATTTTTCAATGCGTATCCGGTTGAGGTATTCGCTGAAGCCCTCGTCGGAATGCGCGCTGAAATAAGAGGAAAGATAGTAATAGCTGAAATTGAATTTTTTAGCGATGTCGTTTAAAGTAAGCGGTTCGCTGTAATGGTCCTGTAAATACGCGGTAATCCGTTTCATCGTATCGTTGTTGATTTTTAAATGGTAATTTTGGATAATGACGGAAAAATCCCCGCAGATATCGTGAAAAACCTTTAAAAAATCTTCCGCGTAAGCGGCTGCTTCAATGCTGCTCAGGTAATTGAGCTTCAGGTGGCTTAAATTCTCCGCATTTAAATTAAGCTCCTCCAGCTCGGAGATAAGGTTATACAGCATACTTTCCAGAAACGCCTTGAGCTCCGGCTCATTCATGCGGTATTCCGTGACTGCGCGGTCAACGTATTCGCGCAGCATTTGCAGCGCTTCTTCAAAATTCATTGAGGTTAATTGGCTTGTAAACCGTTTGGTATCGAACTTTTCGTATTCCTGCAGCGGCGGGAATTTTGAGGCCGCCATCAGCGGCACATCCTTGTAATAAAAGCGCCGCTCGGTCAGCTTGCAGAAACGGTCGTTATAAACAGTACGGATATCGTCGAGCTTATAAAACGGGTCGCTTAATACAAAGAACAATCCGGAGGAAGCGGCGGAAAGCTTTTCTACTGTTTCTTTGACCGCGTGGGAAAGCGTAGCCTCGTCGGGATGGTCGTAATTGAAGATAGCCAGGGCGATATCATCATTGATGTTGATTGGATACGGATGGTATGTGCCCAGCATTTCGTAAACGCCGCTGCCCATAAATCCGTTGATAACGCTGTTGTTTTTACAGATTTTACGGTTGATTCCGAGAATGCGCAGACAGGGTAAAGGGAACTGTTTTTTGAGTTGTTCGGTTTGCAGAACGTCGGTAAAGCCTAAAATAAACTGGTTGATTAGGCTTTCGATATGAATATCGGCGTTGCTTTTGAGCGCAAGGTTCGGGATACGCTGAACCGCCTTCTGCAGGACGGAAAGCAGCTCCTTTGGATTGAGCGTCGGTTTTAAAATATAATCCACAGCGCCGCTTTGGAAGGTGCTTTTGACGTATTCAAAATCGCTGTAGCCGGACAGCACGATTACCTGAATCCCGCTGTTTTTGATATTCAGCATTTTTGTAAGCTCTATGCCGTCCATGACGGGCATAACGATATCCGTCAGTACGATATCTGGCGGGTCCTTCTCAATCATCTCCAGCGCCTGCTTGCCGTTGTCGGCTTCCCCAACAACTTGAAAGCCGTGCTTTTCCCAGTCGAGAAGATGCTTGATGCCCTGCCGGATTATATATTCGTCGTCGACGATTAGGATTTTACAAAACTGTTGCATAGAAATCACCCTTTCCAAATGAACCTGAGCGATACGCGATGTTCAATATATTTCATTATAACACGTATTTCATAAAAAAAACAGATCATATAAAGAATTTTGGTTGCATTTTTGCCGGATACAAGGAGGATTTATCATGGAAAGCAAATCTTTACAAGCGTTAAAAGTGAAATTCGGGGAGCTATTCCCGGAACAGGGGGAGCCAGCCGTTTATTTTGCGCCGGGCAGGGTCAACTTGATTGGTGAGCATACCGATTATAACGGAGGCCATGTGTTTCCCTGCGCGCTCGATATCGGCACGTTTGCCGCTGTCAAAAAACGCAGTGACCGTACGCTCCGGCTTTTTTCCATGAATATGGAGCAGCGCGGCGTGATTGAGGCGCCGCTCGACGGCCTTCATTTTGATGAGGAATATGACTGGGCAAATTATGTGTTCGGCGTTATCAAGGTTTTTACTGATAAGGGATACCGTGCCGACTGCGGCCTGGATATCGTGTTTTATGGGAACATCCCGAACGCTTCGGGGCTATCCTCCTCAGCCTCCCTGGAGGTGCTCACCGGCTATTTGCTCAAGGAGCAGTTCGGCTTTGACAGCGTCAATATGATTGAGCTTGCGCTGATTGGGCAGGAAGCGGAAAATAAGTTTATCGGCGTCAGCTGCGGCATTATGGACCAGTTCGCGGTTGCAATGGGCAGGAAAGGCTGTGCCGTATGCCTCGATACCTCCACGCTTGACTATACCTATGCTCCGCTTCATCTTGACGGCGTTAGGATAGTAATTATCAACACAAATAAAAAGAGAGGGCTGAACGATTCCAAGTATAACGAACGGTGTAATGAATGCGCGCATGCGGTCGAGGCGCTTAAAAAATATGAGTTCCTGAAAAATCTCTGCGAGCTGACGCCCGAAAAGTTTGAAGAGGGAAAGAAATTCATTACGGAACCAACGGTAAGAAAACGCGCGCGCCATGCCGTTTACGAAAACCAGCGGACCATCGATGCCGTAAAAGCGCTCAAAAGCGGAGACCTGGGGCGGTTTGGCGAGCTGATGGTACAGTCCCATGAGTCGCTGCGCGACGATTATGAGGTAACGGGAGTAGAGCTGGATACGGTAGTGGAAGCGGCGCTCAGACAAAAAGGCGTAATCGGCGCGCGGATGACCGGCGCCGGTTTTGGCGGGTGCGCGGTCGCGCTTGTAAAAGAGCAGGATGTTGCGGCGTTTGAGCAGAACGTTGCAAAAGAATATCAGGAAAAAACAGGGCTGCGCGCCGACTTCTATGTGGTGGAGGCGGGCGGCGGCCCCTGCAGGCTGTAATAATCCATTCTGTAATCTCAACCGAAGGGGCGCATGAATAATGATTGATTCCGCGATAAAAAAGCTGGTAAGATATGGGCTGGAAACCGGATTAATTGAAGAAAGCGACAAAATTTATGCTACGAACCGCCTGCTCGAGCTTCTGGAAAAGGAGGAATACGGGGACGACGGGAAAGAATACCGGGATATTCTGCTGGAGCAGACGCTCAAAGAGCTGCTCGACTATGCCTGTGAGCACGGTATGATAGAAAACAGTGTTACGGCACGCGACCTGTTTGATACAAAATTGATGGCGGTACTGACGCCGAGGCCGTCGGAGGTTGTCAAGGTATTTCATAAAAAATATCAGGAAAGCCCGCGGGCGGCAACCGAATATTTTTTTAAATTAAGCTGCGACAGCGACTATATCAGGCGGTACCGCATCAAAAAGGATATGCGCTGGAAAACCGATACTCCGTACGGGCCGCTTGATATTACTATCAACCTCTCTAAACCGGAAAAAGACCCAAAAGCGATTGCCGCCGCAAAAAACACGCCGCAGGGCAGTTACCCCAAATGCCTGTTATGCCCGGAAAACGAGGGATACGCGGGAAATCTCACAAAGCCCGCGCGCCAGAACCACCGGATAATCCCAATTGAGCTTGGAGGAGAAAAATGGGGCTTTCAGTATTCTCCTTACGTCTATTACAACGAGCACTGCATTGTATTTAACTGCGAACATACGCCAATGAAAATCGATAAGTCAGCTTTTCAAAAGCTGTTTGATTTTGTAAAACAGTTTCCCCATTACTTTATCGGTTCGAACGCGGATTTGCCCATTGTCGGCGGCTCTATCCTGTCGCATGAGCATTTCCAGGGAGGTCACTATGAATTCCCGATGGCAAAAGCGCCGGTAGAGCAGGCGTTTTCCTTTGAAGGATTTGAACAGGTCAAGGCCGGAATCGTCAAATGGCCGATGTCGGTTATCCGGCTGGGCTGCCCGGATGAGAAACCGCTTATAGAGCTGGGCGGCAAAATCTTAGAGAGATGGCGCGGCTATTCGGATAAGGACGCCTTTATTTATGCACATACGGACGGTGAAGCACACAATACGATTACGCCGATTGCCAGAAAACGCGGGAACGCCTATGAACTTGATTTAGTCCTTCGAAACAATATCACGACAGAGGAATTTCCGCTGGGAGTATACCATCCGCATCAGGAGCTGCACCATATCAAAAAAGAAAACATCGGCCTGATTGAGGTCATGGGACTCGCGGTACTTCCCGCACGGCTCAAAACAGAGCTTGATTTGCTCGCGGAGTGCCTGGCTGCGGGAAGGGACGCCGGGTCGGACGAACGCATCGCCAAACATGCCGCTTGGGCGCAGGAAATCAAAAAACGGTACCCTGAACGAAATGAGCAAAATATCCATGAGATTATCAGGCGGGAAACAGGCGGGGTATTCCTCCACGTGCTTGAAGACGCCGGTGTTTACAAGGATACGCCGGACGGACGGAAAGCGTTTAACAGGTTCCTCCGTAGCATTTGAACAAAATTATATAACCCATTTTGTGTAAAATAAACGTAACGCAAAATGGGTTATTTTTTTATTTGATATTTTTAAATGATATGATATAATAAAAAATAACTATAAGTAGAAGGAGGGGCCCTTTTGAAAATTGCGCTTTGTGACGATGAGAAGCCATTTCTTTTATGGTTTAAGAAAAAATTGGAAAAACATGTGCCGGCGGTTCAGGCAGATGAATTTATAATTGACCTTTACAGCGATGGCAGAAGTCTGTTAAAAGCGCAGGCAAAGCAAAAATACAATGTGATTTTCCTCGACATACATATGCCCGGCATCGACGGAATGGCTGTCGCGCGGCAGCTTTGGCAGCAAAGCGGGGAACCAATTATCATTTTTACGTCGGAAAAGGAAGAGCTCGTATTCCAGGCGCTGCGCGTCCATCCTTTTGAGTTCCTGAAAAAAAGCGAAATTGACCGGGAGCTTCCCAGGCTTTTGCGCGACATATTGTGTGAGCTGCGCAGAAACGGAGAAATGCTTACGCTTAAATGCCGCCAGGGTATGGTATCTATACCCGTGCAGGACGTCTATTATCTGGAAAGCAGAAGAAACGACATTGCCGTTTATACCAAAGAAAAGGAATATATCATACGGGACAGCCTGTCGGCAAAAGAGAAAGAACTTACCCCGTTTGGATTTATTCGCACGCATTCTGGATTTCTTGTAAATTGCTTTCATATATTTATGGCGGACAAAATGCTTGTGATTTTAGATGACGGAAGAAGGGTTCCGGTCAGCCGAAACCGGTATAAAACAGTGAAAGAAAAATTATTAAAAAATATAACTAAATTGTAAACTGAAATATTGATTTTTGGGTTTTCAGCCGACAAAATATACCAAACATCACAGATTTGATACCAAACATACCAAAGGTGTTTATTTTTTAGGATTTTCGCGTTATATTTTTAGTACCATCAATTAACGGGTTGGAGCGCGGAATTGCCTTCAATCTCAATTATTTCAGCATACACGCACAGCGTCCTGCATGACTTGCTGCATGCAGGACGCGCAACTTTCTCCAGAAAATAAAAGGTACGCTTGTTTTTTTCAATGAAAAAATAATTATGCGGTGCAAAGAAACATGCCGGATTATTTTGGCAGATATTTATTAAGAGCAGAATAACTGCTCTTCTTTTTTTCCGTGAGGATTGGCATATCAATTGTGGAGGATTTAAGAATGGAAAAGGAACTGGAGAGGCTAGCGGAGGATTATTTTATTCACAGGGTACTCAATAGTTATGGATTTGAAAGCGCGCAGCTTGAAGTGCTCATGGCTTATGACCGCACGGCAGGACAGCTTGTACATAAATATGGGGCGCTGTACCAGACGGAAATTATGATGAACCCGCCCATGCGTTCGTCATTTTATTATCCATCGAGAATTTTGATAGCAAGCAGATGTGAAAAAGAAGCGTTTGCAATTTCGCTTGCAAAAAATGTTTTGTCTGTCAGGGGAAGTATTATGGAGGAAACGGAGCTTGGCGCAGTGTCAAGCGGCTCCCCGGCTGTTGTGCATGCCGGGCCGCGCGCAGTTGAAAACCGCTATCAGGTGATGTTTGCAACCTTTGGAAAGCTGCGGGATAATATTGTATCCTTCGCGCTTGCAAACCGCATTCCGTTTTTATCGTTTGCGGGCCGTTCGGCGGTTACCTGTATACATGAATTTGTAAGGGTGCTGTTTTCCAAGCTGAAGATGCAAAACGAAGCGTATACGATACTGCTGGACTTTTTAAAATCCGCAATTTCGCTGAAAGAGCTAAGGGAGCGGCTGCTTTCGCTGCGGCTGGCCGAGGAGCTTGGAGAAATAGAAAAATTTATTCACCGTACGGATTTTATCGCTTCAAATGTACAGGTTGAGTTTTTTGAAAAAGAAAAGGTCGTCTATCTAATCTGGTTTTAAAACAAAAAACTGCCCTACACGTCTTTTGCATATTGTTGACGCGAAGGAAACCGTGTTATAATAACCTCACGCCGCAAAGCGGAAGCCTTGCAAAAGCAAGCCTTCCGGCGGCTGGGAGAACATTGAAGCATATTCGTATATATACGAAGGGGTGTTATTATGTCAAACGCCTTTGAAACGTTGGCGCAATGCCTTGCCGAGGTAAGAAAGCGGACGGATTTTGTTCCTGAGATTGCGATTGCGCTCGGATCAGGCCTGGGTTCGTTTGCCGGCCGGATGAAGGCGGTCTCATCGGTATCCTACAAGGAACTGGATGGATTTCCCGTATCAACGGTCCAGGGCCATGAGGGAAGGTTTGTTTTCGCCTGGATTTCCGGTGTTCCCGCAGTGCTCATGCAGGGGAGGGTACACTATTACGAGGGCTACTCGATGGAACAGACTGTCATGCCCATCCGTTTGATGGGATTATTAGGCGCAAGGACGCTGCTTCTGACAAACGCGGCAGGAGGGATCGGGCCGGATTTATCCCCGGGAGATTTGATGATGATTACCGGACATATCGCATCCTTTATGCCATCCCCGCTGCGAGGGGAAAATATAGGCGAGCTCGGCCCGCGCTTTCCTGATATGAGCGCCGTATATGATATTGGTTTGCAGAAGGCGATAAAACGGACGGCTGACAAATTGGATATTCCGTTAAAAAAGGGCGTGTACCTGCAGGTGCCGGGCCCCCAATATGAAACGCCGGAGGAAATCAGGATGTACCGGCTTTTCGGTGCGGACGCGGTTGGTATGAGCACCGCGGCGGAGGCAATGGCCGCGCGCCATATGGGTATGCGCGTGTGTGGGATTAGCTGCGTTACCAACATGGCCGCCGGAATCAGCGGCTCTCCGCTCTCCCATGAAGAAGTACAGGAAACAGCAAATAAGGTGTCCGCCCGCTTTTCAAGGCTGATTACCGGACTGGCGCCTGTGCTTACAGAGGGGGCGGGCGTATGATTGACCTGCATCTCCATCTCGACGGCTCACTTACGGCAAAAGACATTTTGGAGCTGGCTTCAAAACAGAAAATCCCGCTGCCGGCAGACAGTGAGCAGGCGCTTGAAAAGCTGCTTATGGCCCCGCAAAGCGGCGGCAGCCTAAACGATTATTTAAAACGATTTGAATTGCCCCTGCTTGTTTTGCAGACGGAAGCGGCGCTTCGTGACGGTATATACCGGCTGGCCGGCCGGCTTTCAGGGCAGGGGATATGCTATGCGGAAATACGGTTTGCCCCGCAGCTTCATTTACGCGGGGGCTTAACGATGGGGCAGGTATGCGAGGCGGCCTGTGAAGGGCTTAAGCACGCGTTTAGGGACTTTCCTTTTATTAAGGTGCGTCTGATACTTTGCTGCATGCGCGGCGGAGAAATAGAAAACAACCGAAAAACCGTAGAGCTTGCGGCCCGTTTGCGTGGCAGGGGAGTCTGCGCCGTGGACCTTGCCGGGGCGGAGGCCTTGTACGAGACTGAAGATTACGCCGGGATTTTTTCGTATGCGCGGCAGCTCCGTGTCCCCTTTACAATACACGCGGGGGAAGCCGCAGGCCCCGAAAGCGTCAAAGCGGCTATCCGTTTAGGAGCCGCGCGCATCGGGCATGGTGTGCGCGCGGCAGAAGACGATTCCCTTGTTTTACTGCTTGTTCAAAATAAAATCCCGCTTGAATGCTGCCCGACGAGCAACGTGCAGACCGGCGCTGTCCAGGAATACGGTTCACATCCCGTATTGAAATTACTGGGACGCGGCGTGCCGGTTACGGTCAATACGGACAACATGACGGTGTCGGATACGACAATCAAAAAAGAGCTTGCGCTTTTACAGCAGTATTTGGGAATGACGCGGGCGCAGGAAAAACAAATGCTTTTAAACAGCGTGGAGGCCGCTTTCCTCCCAGAGGAGGAAAAGCAGGGGCTTTACGACAAGGTCCTTTGTAAATTCTCTGAAATATGATATAAAAAACGCGCAGGCAAGCTTGCCTGTGCGTTTTTGTTTTGTATTATCAGAAAAAATCCTTCTTTTTAAAGTACCAGATGCATACCAGCAGGATAATCAGGCTGATGACAATTATCATCGGGTAGCCAAACTGCCAGGTAAGCTCCGGCATATTTTTAAAATTCATCCCATACCAGCCGGTGATGACCGTAAGCGGGAGAAATATGGCGGTAATGCCGGTCAGGAGCTTCATAATACGGTTCTGCTTAACATCGATTTGTGTTTGGTAAAGCTCCGTAATCTGAATAGAATATTCGCGCAGCATCTGCGTGTACCCATAAAGAAGGTTGATTTTCTCAGAAAGGTACCCAAAATAAGACGGGTTTTCAAAATAGCCGCCGTCGTTGTTTTTTAATTTAACAGCAACATCCAGCAGCTGCGCATAGTAGTTGTGCAGGAGCATCAGCTCTTTTTTGAGCGGTACAATTTTATGGTGAAAATCGTCAAGCCTGTTTTCCAGTACGTTTTCCTCGAGCACCCCGAAGCGTTTTTCCGTATCCTCCAAATAAATCAGGTCGCTGTCCACGACGCTTTCCAGAAATTCATAAAGGAACCGCCCGGGCGTCATTTTCCTGCGGGAGCGAGCAAGCGTAAACCTGTTTAAAACAGTTTGTGCGTGCTCATTACAGAGCAAAAGTATCAATCCGTCCTTACACACTGCTAGAATAAGCTTTGCGCGGTGGCGTATGCTGTCCTTTTTAACCGGAATGTTCAGTGTACAAAGCAGGTGTCCGTCAAGCTCCAATAACCGTGTCAGGCGGACGGAGCGCTCTGTTTCAATCAGCCGGAAGGGAACGCCCGCTTCTTCGCAGAGTGGCTGCGCCCGCTCAAAGCCAGCAACCGCCAGGCAGAATCCAGACTTTGCGCGTGCAAACACATCCGTCTGGCTGACGTTCTCCCCGTCTATCAGGTAAAAATGATTTGGCTCAAACTGTGCCATGCTGCCGCCTCTTCTCCAAAGCCTTAGCTTTTTTCAAAACGCTCTACATTGACGACAAAAACCGTCGTACCGCCTACGTCTACTGTTACGGGCATAACGTTAAAGCTGTCCATCGGTACGCCGTCGCCCATATAAGACATACTGTAGGCCACCTGCTTGCGTTTGCCGCACTGGCCTTTGATGATAGAAATCACCTCATCGACCTTGCCGTCTTCCGTTACGGTCATTAAAGTGGAATTTCCGCGGCGCAGGAAGCCGCCCGTGGTAGAGAGCCTTGTAACGCTGAAGCCCTTTTTGTTGAGCTCCTCGGTTACACGGTCGCCGTCTTCTGAATGTACGATAGCATAAATCATTTTCATGGTTTCATTCTCCTTTTTGTCATAGCTTTTTGTCCGTTTTTTATTCTGACACCATTATAATATATTTTTGATTAAGCCGCCATAAAAATTTTGTTTTTTGCCGCAAAAAGGCGGTAAATACAGAAAACGGCGCCAGTATTAGAAAAATATATTTTTAGAAATAAAGAGCAAATAAAAGATAACGACAGAAAATCAAAGAAAATGAATGGATTTATCAAAAAAAACTAAAAAAATCAAGTTTGACTTTCTTTGACCTTGCGCATATAATAATCACATAAAGTCAAAGAAAGTCAAAGTCAAATGATAATGAATGTTTAGGAAGGGGGCGATGCACATGCGTATGAGCGATATTGTAGCGCAGTACATTTCTGAAATTTTGGAGCAGTCCGGCGGCAACGCGGAAATCCAGCGCAATGAACTGGCGCAGACGCTTGGGTGCGTGCCGAGCCAAATCAATTATGTTATAACCTCGCGCTTTACGCCGGAGCAGGGCTATCTTGTGGAAAGCCGTAGGGGCGGAGGCGGTTATATTCGTATTACGAGGGTGCAGCTGGACGCCGATACCGCGCTGATGCATATCGTAAATTCTATTGGAGATACGCTTGATTATACGACGGCGCGTATGATGCTCCAGAATATGGCGCAGCAGGGGCTGCTTTCAGAAGCGGCGGCGGCCCTGATGCACAGCGCGCTGACCGAGCAGGCATACGCCGGCGTTCCCAAGGAGTACCGCGGTATCCTGCGGGCTGGTGTTTTTAAAAATATGCTGCTCACACAAATTTGACAAATTACAAACACGTAAACAGATAGAATAACAGTTGGGAGGAATTTTTATGTTGTGTCAATCCTGTCAGAAAAATCAGGCGACCACTCACATCAAGACCATTATTAACGGAGAGCTGACCGAATATATGCTCTGCCCGGAATGCGCCAAAAAAATGGGCTACGGCAATATTTTTGAGGATATGGCATTCGATTTCAGCAGCTTTCTCGGGAACTTTTTAGGGAACGGCCTCCCGCCGAGAACAAGCGCGACACGCTGCAAGGGCTGCGGGGCCGCGTTTGCGGATATTGCAAAAACCGGCAAGGTTGGCTGCGCACAGTGCTACGAGACGTTTTTCGACGACCTGCTGCCGTCCATCAGAAGGATACACGGGAACACGCGCCATACGGGAAAGCTCGCCGGAAGCGCCGGCAAGGAGCTGCGCGTGGTAAACGAGCTTGAGCAGGCGCGGCAGGAGCTGCATGACGCGATTGAAAAGCAGGAGTTTGAAAAGGCCGCAAAGCTCAGGGACAGAATCAAAGAACTGGAAGGAGGCGCCTCTCATGAGTAAAAAATGGTACCAGAAAAGCGGCGCCGAGGGCGACGTGATTATAAGCACCAGGGTACGTCTTGCGAGAAATTTGCAGGGGTATCCGTTCCCCTGCAGGCTTGACGCCGCGGGGCGCGAGCAGATTGCCGGCAAGGTTAGGGACGCGATGTTCCACAGCAACAGTGTAATCGCGGACAGCTTTCAATATTTAGATATGGCGAAATTGAGCGAGGAGGAGGCCGTTTCCCTTGTGGAACGGCACCTTGTAAGCCCCGATTTTGTCTCCGACCGTCAGGGCAGGTATCTGCTCCTGACCGGGGATGAGAGCATCAGCATTATGCTCAATGAAGAGGACCATATTCGTATTCAGGTAATGAACGAGGGGATGAACCTCGACGGCGCGTACGAGATTGCTGATAAGCTCGATACCCTGCTCGACAACGCCCTGGGATTTGCGTTCAACGACAAATTGGGTTACCTGACACAATGCCCCACGAACCTCGGTACCGGCATGCGCGCGTCCGTCATGCTGCATCTGCCCGCATTACAACACAGCAAAGCGATAGGGCGCATCGCTGGCAACCTTTCAAAGCTGGGGCTTACGCTGCGCGGAACATACGGTGAGGGCACCGAGCCGCAGGGCGCGCTTTACCAGCTTTCAAACCAGGTCACGCTTGGCCTCTCCGAAAAGGCGGCGCTCGATAACCTGAAGAATATCGCGATGCAGCTTGTCTCACAGGAGCGCACGGCCCGCCAGGCGCTTACAAACAGCATGGAAACGCTCGATGTTATCAGCCGTTCCATGGGTATCCTGAAAAGCGCGCGGCTTTTGAGCGGCGACGAATGCATGAAGCTGCTGTCGAATATCCGGCTCGGAATCGCGGCGGGTGAAATAAAGGATATTGGTTATGATACAATCAACGAGCTGATGACGGAAATTCAGCCGGCGACTATCATGAAAACTGCCGGAAAACGCCTGACGCCGGAAGAACGCGACCAGGCGCGCGCCAATACCGTAAGGGAGCGCCTTTGCGGATAAAGCTGGCATGGAAAGATGAAAAAAGGAAAGAAACTGTTTTAAAAAGAAATCACGAAATGGGAGGTATGTATGATGTACAGCTTTAACGGATTTACACAAAAGGCAAACAGGGCGCTGAATCTCGCCGTGGAAGCGGCGCAGGACCTCGGCCATACTTATATCGGGACGGAGCATATCCTGCTCGGGCTGCTTGAGGAGGGTACGGGCGTTGCAAGCGCCGCGCTTTCCGGAAGCGGAATTGCAGCCGACGCCATTGAAGACCTGATAAAAACGAAAATCGGCGTAGGAAGCCGCACTGCGCTGTCACCCGCGGACTTTACGCCGCGCTCAAAGCGCATTTTACAGAACGCGGTTATCGTGGCGGCGAAGCTTGGCCATAATTACGTAGGTACCGAGCATTTGCTTTTGGCGCTGCTTGAGGAACAGGACAGCTACGCGCTTGGATTTATGCAGGAACTCGGCGTAAAACCGAACGACCTGCTCCAGTCCCTGCGCGACGAGCTTTCCGGCGGCGGTACGGACGATTCGGAAATTTTTGATTTTGAAAGCGCCGCTGCCGGCGCCCCGTCCCAGCATAAGGGCGGGAAAAGCAGCACGAAAACGCTCGACCAGTTTGGCATCGATCTGACCGCAAAGGCAAAAAAGGGCGAGATTGACCCGGTAATCGGCAGAGACAAGGAAATCCAGAGAGTCATCCAAATCTTGTCCAGAAGGACGAAAAACAACCCCTGCCTGATTGGCGAGCCGGGCGTCGGAAAAACTGCCGTCGCGGAAGGGCTTGCCCTCAAGATAGCGTCCGACGAGGTGCCAGAGCCGCTTAAGGACAAGCGTATTGTATCGCTTGATTTGACCGGTATGATTGCCGGCACAAAATACCGCGGCGATTTTGAGGACCGCATCAAAAACGCAATGGACGAGGTCAAGGCCGCCGGCAACGTCATCCTTTTTATCGACGAGCTGCACACCATCATCGGCGCGGGCTCGGCGGAGGGTTCGGCGGACGCCGCCAATATATTGAAGCCGTCGCTTGCAAGGGGCGATTTCCAGGTAATTGGCGCGACGACAATCAACGAGTACCGCAAGTATATCGAAAAGGACGCGGCGCTTGAGCGCAGGTTCCAGCCGGTTACCGTGGGTGAGCCGACCCAGGAGGAAACGGTCGAAATCCTCAAGGGCCTTCGCGACCGCTACGAAGCGCACCACAAGGTGAAAATTACCGACGAGGCAATAAGCGCGGCCGTTACGCTTTCCGCGCGGTATATTACAGACCGCTATTTGCCGGACAAGGCAATCGATTTAATTGACGAATCCGCTTCCCGCGTGCGCCTCAATGCCCATACGGAGCCGGAGGACATTAAAGAAACCGAGAAAAAGATTAAGGAGCTGGAGCAGGAAAAAGCCGCCGCGGTCAACGCTCAGGATTTTGAGCGTGCGGCAAAGCTTCGCGACGAGGAAAAGAAAACGCGTGAAGAGCTCAAGGAGCAGAAGGAAAAATGGCATGAGGACAACGAAAAGGTCAGCGGCGAGGTGACAGAGCGGGACATCGCGAAAATCGTTTCAGACTGGACAGGTGTGCCTGTTTCCAACCTAACGGAGGAAGAGAGTGCCCGGCTGCTTAAAATGGAGGAAATTCTCCACAGCCGCGTCATAGGACAGGACGAAGCCGTCACAAGCGTCGCGAGAGCTATCCGGCGCGGCAGGGTAGGGTTAAAGGACCCGAAACGGCCGGTCGGCTCGTTCATCTTCCTGGGCCCCACAGGCGTAGGCAAGACGGAGCTGTGCAAAGCGCTTGCACAGGCGATGTTCGGCGATGAAAACGCAATGATCCGGCTCGATATGTCTGAGTATATGGAGAAGCACAACGTCTCGAAGCTTATCGGTTCGCCTCCGGGTTACGTCGGCTACGACGAGGGCGGGCAGCTTACCGAAAAAGTACGGCGCCATCCTTATTCCGTCGTACTGTTCGATGAAATAGAAAAAGCGCACCCAGATGTGTTCAACATGCTGCTCCAGGTCTTGGAGGACGGCAGGCTGACCGATTCGCAGGGCAGGCTCGTCGATTTCAGGAATGCGATTATTATCATGACCTCGAATGTTGGAGCACGCCTGATTACGAACGAGCAAGGCAGCCTCGGTTTTGCGTTTGGAGAAGAAGGCAAAAAGGATGACGCAGATACCAAAGCACTGCGTGAAACCGTGCTGGGTGAACTGAAAAAGACCTTCAGGCCAGAGTTTTTGAACCGTGTAGATGACATTATCGTTTTCAATAAGCTCAACGAGAAAGAAATTATTGAGATTGCGCGCCATATGCTCAAAGAGCTTTCCGACCGGCTTGGCGCAATGGAGATTACGGTAGAGTTTTCTGACGCGGCGGTCAAGGCTGTTTCAGATGAGGGCTACGACCCCGTATATGGCGCAAGGCCTCTGCGCCGCGCAATTACGTCTAAAATAGAGGACCCGCTTTCAGAAAAAATCCTGGAAGGCGCTGTCAAGGCGAACGATAAGGTCCTATGTGACTATAAAGACGGTGCGTTTTGTTTTAATAAGCAATAAAAACGAAACAATAAAAACAACGAAGAACCCCGGTTCGGTATATTCCGAAGCGGGGTTCTTGTTTCATATTGCGGCAGCTCCTGCGGTCTCAGCAAAATAAATTTAAATTTTTTTTGAATATTATTAAAAAAATGCAAATTATAGCAAATATTTAATAGATTTTTTCGTATAGATGTGGTAAAATCAAAATAGTAAAAGGAAACTGTATTGTTTTTAAGACTGTTATTTGCGATATGCTTACATGCTGTGCCTAAATAACATCCGTTTTACGTTCCGTTGAAGCCTTTGTCCTGCCGGTTTCCTTTTTTGCAGGAGGATAGGGCTTGCGTTCGTCTGTCAGTCCGAGTATATAATCCACGCTTGTTTCATAAATTTTTGCAAGCGCAATCAACACGGCGGTTGGAAGATCGTTTTCGCCCGTTTCGTATTTGGAATATCCGGTCTGTGACATGTCGAGCATCGCTGCAAGCTCGGTTTGGCTTTTGTCTTGGTCTTCGCGCAAATTTCGAATACGCTGAAACATTATGAATCACCTCATAATATAGCATATAATAATTTGCGTAATGAACTTGCTTTTTAATCTGAAACAGGTTAAAATATTTGTGAATTTTGGTCACATTTTAAATTTTTAAACTATACAGGAAGGTATTCCACGTTTTATATGCCGGAAGAGGTGATTTTTTTGGATACAGAGTATATGCAAAAATCCAGTTCCAACCTGAAGGTCCTGCTTGCTTTTTTTGCCCTCCTCTTTTTTGCGTCTTCAGCAGCGGCGGTCTATTTGGCAACCGCCGGTGCGCTTATGCGGGAGGAGGGAATGAAAGAGCTTTTATTTGTAATTGTATTGGCGCTTGGTTCTTTGGCATTCTTTATTGTGGCAAAGATTCGTTCAAAAAGCGAAGTGACGATTTACCGCTCGCATATCAAGGGCCTGGCGGGCGTAGAAGGGCATCCAATCCGACTGCAGCCGTTCGACATCGAGTTCAAGGATATTGATTTTCTCGACGTCAATTACAGGAGGATTATATTTGAAAGCGGCGGCGTTTGCTACAGCGTATTATGCGCTTCCCATTTAGAAGCGGAGGAGCTGCATCTCTCTATTTTCCAGTTGACGGAAAACGCAAGGGTTTACGGTACGTGATTGGCTATGGCGGGAGAGGTATAATAGTCCTCGCCGCAGGGAGCGACGTTTAAAAACGAGAGGGCCTGTAAATCTGCCGCGCGCAAATCGAGCGCGAAAATATCCTTTTGGCCTCCATTCAATTTAGATTGGCTGTCGGTTGTCTTTATGATGACCGGCAGCTTTGCTGTTTCTTTGGCCTTTTTGAGTACCTGTGCGCCGACCTCTCCCAGGCCGAGGACACGCAGATAGGGAACAGGCATATCCAGAAAATCGGAGGAAATGCCCAAAAATGCGTTTATCATGATACGGCGAATGCGCGCGTAGGTGTACCGCTTCGTTTTTACGCCCATAATAATATCGGAGAGTGCCGTGTACTGCCGCACCGCGCCGTATATTCTGTTTTCAAGCCCTTCGGTTACATCGGGAAGCTTCTGGAAATCATTACGCTGCATACAGCGCAGCCGGTAAAGTATTGCGCGCTCGAGGCGGTTTATATCGGATACCCTGCCGTTTGCAATATCCTCCCGCACAGGCTCTATGCAGCATTCCGGCATAAAAGCAAAGGCGCTGTCGTCTTTTTCCAGTATCAGCCTGCGGATATGGGAGGCGCTTGCAATATTGCCGGACGTTTTCCCGCTGTCGTGAGCGGCGCCTGTCCGCCTGACGGTAAAGGGGCGGATGCTGGAACCGAGCGTCAAGAGCGCGTGGATGTATTCAATCCCGAGCGTATTGTTCGGGTGGCGCAGTATGCTTTCAAGCTCAGGACTGGCATCCGCCGAAGCTTCGCAGACGGCGCGCGCATAGCTTTTGCCCTGCGTTAAATTTTCTTTTATCTCTTTGGAAAATGAGCCGCCGTGTATTAGGCGTTCTGCCGCGCAAAGCTTCGCGGCATCGCCGCATTCACTCCCGAATGCCAGTGTGTCTACACAGCCCAGTGCGTCCGCGAGGCTTGCGCCCCCAAGGGCAAATCTTTGTGCGCTGGACGACGCCCATACTACGGGCAGCTCCAGCACGAGGTCGGCGCCGCCGAGCAGCGCGCATTTTGCCCGCGTGTATTTGGAAAGGACGGCAGGCTCCCCGCGCTGGACGAACGAACCGCTCATAATGGCAACGATATGCGTAGCCCCAGACAGGCGGAGCTGTTCAAACAAATACCGGTGCCCGTTATGGAACGGGTTGAATTCGCTGATAACGGCAAAGACCTTCATAAAAGCACCTTTTTTCCTTGTAAAAGTTGTGTAACGGCGCTTAAAATGGTTGAATTTGCCGCCGCTTTGTACTATTATATAGTATTGTAGAAGTCAAAAGCAATATATAGGAGGAGAGCAATGAAGATTTTGGTAATCAATGCGGGAAGCTCCTCGCTGAAATATCAGCTTTTTGATATGGATGACGAGAAAGTACTCGCAAAGGGAAACTGCGAAAGAATCGGGATGGAAGGCAGCCTAATCGGGCATAAAACGTCTGACGGAAGGCACAGGGAAATGAAGGCTGCTATGCCGGACCATACGGCGGCGTTCATGCAGGTGAAGGACGCGCTCACTGATTCGGAGGTAGGCGTTATCAAAGATTTGAATGAAGTCAGCGCCATCGGCCACCGCATTGTCCAGGGCGGCGCGCTGTTCAGTAAAAGCGTTCTGGTAGACGACAAGGTAATCGAGGGGATTGAAAGCCTGATTCCGCTCGCGCCGCTTCATAATAAGGCGCATGTGCAGGCAATCAGGGCGTGTATCGACGTGTTTGGCAAGCAAGTGCCTGAGGTCGTCGTGTTTGACACGGCGTTCCACTCCACCATGCCGAGAAAGGCGTATATGTACCCCATCCCTTATGAATATTATGAAAAATATAAAATCCGCCGTTATGGGTTCCACGGTACCTCTCACCGTTATGTCAGCGCGCGCTGCGCGGAGCTTATGGGCGAGGATATCAAGAACCTTAAAATTATCACCTGCCATCTCGGCAACGGCTCTTCCATTGCGGCGGTAGACGGCGGAAAGGTTATCGATACAAGCATGGGCCTTACCCCGCTCGACGGCTTTATGATGGGAACGCGTACCGGCACGCTCGACCCGTCGGTCGTTACGTTCCTTGCGGAAAAAGAAAACATGTCCCCCGCGCAGATGAGCGATATGCTCAACAAAAAATCCGGCCTGCTCGGTATTTCCGGAGTTTCGAGCGACGACAGGGACGTTACGAAGGGGGTAATCGAGGGCAACGACCGCTGCAAGCTCGCGCACGAGATGCTCCGCTACGAAATCAGTAAGTTCATCGGCAGCTATTACGTTGCGCTCGGCGGCTGTGACGCCATCGTCTTTACGGCGGGACTCGGTGAGAACCAGCCGCACCACAGGGAGGCAATCTGCGAAAGCCTTGCGTGCCTTGGCGTTGAAATTGACAAGGACAAAAACAATGCGGCGGTTAAAGGCCACGAGGGCTTAATCAGCAAGCCGGACAGCAAAATCAAGGTATACGTCATCCCGACGAACGAAGAGCTGGTCATTGCCAGGGATACAGAGCAGATAGTGAAAGCGCATCAATAAACGAAAAGGCCGTTCTGCGTAAATGCAGGGCGGCCTTTAAAAAATCCGGGTGGTTTGAGACAGCAGTACATAAGGAGGCGTTCACGGTGAAAAAACATTTTAGAAAGCTTTTAAGCGCAGTTTTAGCATCTTTAATATTGGTAACCGCCCTGATGCCAGCGGCATCCGCGAAAAGTGCGGGAGATGAAGCGGCGGGACAGGCGGCATACGGCGCCGGAGACGTTGACGGCGACGGGACGGTCACGACAAAGGACGTCCTGGAAATCCAAAAGCACCTTGCAAGCGTCGTCGTGCTGAATACGCAGCAGCTTTCGGCGGCTGACGTCACCGGAGACGGGAAGGTAGGCGTGAGCGACGCGCTGAGAATCCAGCAGTATCTTGCAAAGATGATAGGCAGCCTTGAGCCTGAGCGGAAAATAACGCGCGGAGAATGGGCGGATATGCTCGTTTCATCCTGCGGGCTGCCGGCTGCAAATACGCAGGACGATGTTTATACCGATATTACCGGCAGCATTTATTATGAGTCGGTTCGCAGCCTGTACGCTTGCGGTGCCTTACCGGCGGATTTGGCAGCGGAATTTTCCCCGGAATCCGCGGTGAGCCGTGAATTTGCAGCCTATACAATCGCCCATGCGCTCGGTTACCAGCCGGAGGGATACACGCTTTCCTGCATAGACGCGGACAGCGTGCGTTACCAGCAGGAAGCATACGTTGTGCTGAGCCTTGGTTTCCTTTCGCTTGAAAACGGCAGCTTCCTGCCGAAAAAAGAACTTACCTTTGTACAGGAAAAACAAATTGCCGAGAAACTCAGGACATATAAAGCAGGAGAAAAAATCGACCCTGACCACAAAAACTCGGTGGAGTACGCGCCCGGCGTACGAAAACTTGATAATGGCGTGGCAGTCGAAGAAAGCGGCACGACGGTTACGCTTTCGGGCAGCGGGGTACCGGCGCTCAAAAGCGGAGACGTGTTTGTCACGGAGCAGGCCGCGTATAAGGCGGTAAACGTTTCAGTCTCCGGTGGGAAAACAGTGGTAAAAACGTCACAGCCGCTGCTTCACGAGGTTGCCGGCCATATAGATGTGGAAACAACAGCTTACGGTGATGTTTCAAAAATAGAAAAAATCGAGAACACTGTAATATTACAGGCCGCGTCAAATAAAAAGGCTGCAAAAGCTATCAATCCCAAGGACAGTTGGACGGAGGATATAGAACAAAAAATTGAAATAAAACTCCCTAAAGTTGATATTGGCGGAGGGCTTCTTTTACAAATGAAGGGAACAGTTGATGTTCCTAAAGTCAATTGGAAATTTGAGGGCGACCTGCAAAAGGATCCAATTGACATTGAGGAACTGCTTTTGACGGTTGAAAGCTCCTCCAAGGTTGAATATGTTTTGGAAAGCGCGGACGGCGCCGCAAAGGAAAGAAAGCTGGAAAAGCCGCTGTTCCGAATTCCCGTTCCGCTGGGGTGGGGATTTACCGCCGACCTGGAGGTTGGAATAAAAATTACGGCGGAAGGAAAGGCCACGCTTACGGCAAAGTTTGACGGTGAGGAAGGAATCCGTATTGTTAACAATATGCCTTCCGTCATATATCGTCAGACGGGCGGAATGTCAGCTGAAATTAAAGCGTCTGTAAAGATGGGAACTACGGTAAGTCCCATCGTGAGCTTCTTAAGGCTTGCCGACCTTGCCGATATTTCCCTGTTTGTGGGACCGGCGGCCCATTTAAAGATGGAAGCCTCACAGGAAATAAACGGCCGTGTCTTGGTTTGCGGAGAGGGCGCCGTATTTGGCTTTGTTGAATTTACCGCAGGAACCAAAAGCCTTTTAAAATATTTAAAGCTAACCTATAAGCTGACGTTGTTTAATGAAAAAAATTCGTTCTGGCGAATGTCCAGCCACTGGGAGAACGGTTCCTTTGTTCCAAAATGCACAAAAGACGATGAGCCGCAGGCGGAGCCGATAGCGCCGATACCGCCAGCCGCCGAGCCAGTACCTGCGCTTTCAAAGGCCGCTATGGTTGCTCCATATGAGTTGGATTACAAGATTTATGACGACGGCGTTTCCGTTTACGACTATGGGGGTACGAAAAACAACATCATTATTCCTGACTTTATCGACGGGCAACCCGTCACACGTGTTACTATGCAGAACAAAAATGTGCTGGGGATAACGCTTCCCTTATATTGCGCCGAGTTGATGGATACGATTAACGGGACCAGCATTGTTAGTATTGCGTTTGCCGAAGGAACAAAAACAATTAGGGCAGATGTCTTGAGTAGCCTAGCAGGACAGCAGGCTCGCAGGATAATAATACCGGATACGGTTGTGGAAATTGAAGACGAAGCATTTTCACATACTGATATTAATGAAATTGTATTGCCGGACAGCGTGAAAATAATCGGCAAAGATGCTTTTCGGAACTGTATATACCTTAAAAACGTAAGGCTGCCCCAGGGAATTACGGAAATACCTGATGGAATGTTTTTTAACACCGGCCTTGAAAAATTCACGGTGCCGCAGAGCGTCCAAAAAATTGGAAGCCTTGCGTTTTCTGGCTCGTATCTCAAAGAAATCAGCCTTCCGCAAGGTCTGCGGGAAATAGGCGAGCAGGCATTTCTGGGTAACCAGCTCGAGGAAGTGACCGTCCCGTCCGGCGTAATGTTTAACGGCGGCGGGCAGTTTGGCGCTAATAAATTTCTGGAACGAGTTGTTTTTGAAGACGGAGTAGATACAATACCGGACAGTTGTTTTTACGGATGCGAAGCACTGAAAGAGCTGACGCTGCCCGGCAATATAAAAGAAATTGGGGATTCTGCTTTTGGGGGCTGTCTTTCTTTAGAAAGAGTATCTTTTTCAGAAGGACTTGAAAGGCTTGGTTCCGGCGCTTTTGCCAGCTCCGGGCTTTCGAATATATTACTGCCTGAGTCACTCAGAGAAATTGGTTTCAGCGCTTTTTCCGGCTGCTATAATCTGCAGTCCGCCAGTTTGCCTGATGGGTTAACGCAGCTTGGCGCATATGCTTTTTCCGATTGTGAAAACCTGCGCGATGTAAATATACCAAGGGGAATATCAACCATTCCGCAGTTTGCCTTTAAGGGTACTGGTCTGGATAGGATAACGATTCCCGGTACTGTCAATACAATTGAGAGCTGGGCGTTTGTATTCTGTGAAAGCCTTCGGCACCTGACGATTGAAAACGGGGTAAAAAGAATTGAAGGCGCTTTTTCCGGCACACCTCTCACTGTGGTTACGATCCCCGAAAGTGTGCAATGGGTTGGTTCAGGCGCTTTTTCTTGTAAATCCCTCGATACCGTAGCATTCTTATCCGACAGTGCGCTAATTGAGGAGTATGCGTTTGAAAATGCTTCCGAGACCGTTTTTTATGGACACAAAAATTCGACAGCACAAGCATACGCAAAGCGATTTGGTTATCCGTTCGTAGAGCTGGAAAGCTGAGCGGTACCAAATTAACAGCCCCTCAAAATTAAGCTTTTGCCCCGTGTTTGCTTTCACGGGGCAAATTTTTGTGGTGTATGAATGATTTTTATGCTATAATCATCTCAGTATTATCCATGTGGGATGGAAGTAGGAGCTTTATGGGAATCAATATTAATTTAGGCGCGTGGAACGGCGTGTTTGCCGTGCCGAACGACGTCGTGGACAAATATATTAGGCTGGCGACGGAAAAGCAGCTGAAGGTGCTTCTGTGGCTGCTGCGCAACGCGGGAAGCCAGTACACAGCGGAAGAAATGGCACAGGCGCTTTCGGTGCATCCGTCCGATATCGGCGATTATATCCAATTCTGGGTAAACGCGGGGCTTCTCTGTGAAATGCCGCAGGGCTTAGCACCCGCCCAGGGGCAAAGGGAAGAACCTGGGAAACCGGCGGCTGAAGAAACCGCGGCTGACAGGCAACCACAGCTGCGGCAGGAAAAAGCCCTCGGGGAAAAGAAAAAGCCGCGCGCTCTTTCCCGCCCGCAGAAGCCTGATTCCGCCTATGTTGCCAAACGTCTGAGCGAGTGCGGGGAGCTGTCCTTCCTGATGGAAGAGGCGCAGGTGATACTGGGAAAACCCTTGTCCGGGGGCGACAGCGCCACGCTTTTGATGCTCCATGAGGACGACGGGCTGCCGGTAGACGTGATTCTGATGATTTTACAGTACGCGGCAGGCGAGGGGAAAACCGCCATGCGCTATATAGAGCGTGTCGGCGCAGATTGGGCCAGTGAAGATATCGATTCCGTTGAGAAGGCGGAGGAAAAGCTCAGGGCAATCGCAGGCACAAAGGATGCGTGGGGAAAGGCCAGCAGGATATTTGGGCTCAACAGCGCGGGTTCCCCAACCAAAACGCAGCTTGAATGCGCCGGGCGATGGGTCAATGAGTGGAAGTACCAGGAGGACATGCTTCGGCTTGCTTACGAAACGTGCGTCGATACAAAGGGAGAGTATAGCCTGAAATATATCGACGGTATCATTAAGCGGTGGCACAGCGCGGGCATTATGGTGCCGCAGGATGTGGAAAACGCAAAGAAGCCGAAGAAAAAGGAACCGTTGCAAAAGCGCGGGACCTCATATGATATCGATGAACTTGAAAGCCTGAGCATGTTTGACGACTGACAGGCTTTGCCGCATATTAAAGAAGAACGGAGGCTTAAGTTATGGGCTACAGCAGAGATGTTTACCTGGCGGCGGAGGATGAAATGCAGCGCCGCCGCATGGACGCGCTGCGCAAGGCGGATGAAAGAAGCGCGCGCTTCTACGAAAAATACCCGCGTGCTCTCGAGCTGGAACGCCTGCTTTTGCAGACGGGCGTAAAGGCGGGCAAGGCTGTCGTAGGCGGTGCGGATGTGAAGGAAGAGCTTTTGAAGCTTAAAGAGGCAAATCAGGCCCAGCAGAAGGAGCTGCGCGGCATTTTTGAGCGCGCCGGTGTGCCGGAGGATTATCTTCAGCCACATTTTTACTGCAAAAACTGTGAAGACAGGGGCTATGTCGACGGGAAACGGTGCCCCTGTATGGAAAACCTGCTTCGGGAAAAGGCGTTTAACAAGCTTAACCGCCTGTCCCCGCTGTCACTTTCGAACTTTGAAACCTTCTCTCTTGAATATTATTCAGATGAACGCAGGGACGGCGGGCCTTCATCCAGAAGGCGTATGACACAGATATTCAACTACTGTAAAAAGTATGCAAAAATATTTACCCTGCAAAGCGACAGCCTTGTTTTCTGCGGCGCTACAGGGCTTGGCAAAACACATCTGGCGCTCGCTATCGCGAACGAAGTAACAAATATGGGCTTTGGCGTTGTTTACTGCAGCGCGCCAGACGTGGTCCAGGCGCTTGAAAAAGAGCAGTTTTCCAGAAGCGCAGATGATAAGGAAGATGGGGTAAGAAAGGCGCTGCTTGACTGCGACCTCCTGATACTCGACGATCTCGGTACCGAATTTATCACTCAGTTTACGAGCGGAGCGGTTTACAATGTATTCAATTCCCGCCTTACCGCGGGAAAGCCGACAATCATCAGTACGAACCTTTCGCTCAAGGAAATGGAAAAATATTATTCCGAACGGTTTGTTTCGCGCATAAGCGGCAGCTGCCAGCGGCTCGATTTTATCGGGAACGATGTACGAGTGCTCATTAAAAAAGAGCGGTTGGGCAAAAAGGCGCAATAGAAATAAATATAGTGACCGGCGGCGGAGCAAACCGCCCGCTGCCGGTAAACTGAGTAACGCGAAAAAAAATTTATATTGACTTGCGATATTGAAAGGATTATAATAATTCTTAGAGTTTTGGTTGCTGTGCGGATGTAGCTCACCCGGTAGAGCGTCACCTTCCCAAGGTGAATGTAGCGAGTTCGAGTCTCGTCATCCGCTCCATATGCTTTTGAGAGGATAGAGTTCGCTCTATCCGTTTTTTATAGGCTTTTCGCAAAATTTATTTTATTTTGTCATATTGCGTAAAAGCGCCGGATACCATCTGTTGGGCGGGTTCCGGCGATGATAAACGGCCGGAGGGCTATTTGGGGGAGGAAATTTTTTTGTCTGCGGATTTACATTGTCATACAAGAATATCTGACGGCTCGGTCGGAATAGACGAGCTGGTTGCGATAGCCAAGCGTAAGGGCCTTCATACGATTGCGGTGACCGACCACGACACCTTCGCCGGTGCTACGCGTGCAAAAATTATTGGTGAGCGCCATGGGGTGGAGGTCATTCTCGGCGCGGAAATTTCCGCATGGGATTATAAACGCGGAAGGCTCGTGCATATATTATGTTATCTCTGTGAACATCCCGCACGGCTCGAGGGCCTTTTAAACAAAACACTCGAAAACCGCCGGAAGGCCGTTACGCTTTCGCTGCAGAAAATTATGCGGATGTATCCCATTACGCCCGAGATGGTCGCGAAACGCGCTCAGGGCAGCACAACTATTTATAAACAGCATATTATGCAGGCGCTCGTTGACGCGGGCTATGCGGATAAAATTTTTGGCGCGCTTTACCAGAAGCTCTTTAACAGCAGGATAGGGATTGCAAGGACGCAAATCGATTATCCTGACGTATTCAAAGTATTGGATTTAATTCATGAGGCCGGTGGCGTTGCGGTGCTCGCCCATCCCGCGGTGTATGATTCCTATGAACTCCTTTTAGAGCTTGCGCAGAAGGGGCTCGACGGAGTGGAATGCTTTTATCCGAGGGCAAGAGAGGACGACCCGGAAGTGCTCCCCAAAATAGCGAAGGAATATGATTTGGTAATGACCGGCGGAACGGATTTTCACGGGGCCTGTTCCAGTACTGTAAATCCCTTGGGTACCTGCCTGACGCCGGACGACCAGCTTTTAAAGCTGAAACGAAGAAAGCAGATTCTGCAAAAAGCAAAGGCGGTGTAAGTAATGAGAACGACATACCGTACAAGGGGAACCTGCTCAAGGCAAATTGAAATAGAGCTTGACGGGACAAAGATTGTATCGGTTCGTTTTGACGGTGGCTGTAACGGCAACGGAAAGGGAATCGGGGCGCTTGTAAAGGGAATGGATGCCAAAGATGTAATCGAACGCTGTAAGGGCATACGCTGCGGTATGAAGGGGACGTCCTGTCCCGATCAGCTGGCGCTTGCCCTTGAAGAGATTTTAAGTGAAACAAGTGAAGCTGTAAAAGAAAATTAAAGCGAAATTTTTCTTGACAACGGCAGAACGCTTTGCTATAATATAACACGCTGACTGAAATGCGAGTGTGCTGGAACTGGCAGACAGGCACGTTTGAGGGGCGTGTGTTTCATGACGTACGGGTTCAAGTCCCGTCACTCGCACCAAGATGGGTTGACAAAAAGATGTCAGCCCATTTTTCTTTTATTTATGCCAATTTCAGGCTTTTTGCAGCGAATTTCATAATTTGATTTCCTGTGTTTCTGGGTAAAATGCTGTTGCGGACATTTTTTTCGCAGCACAAACATAAACCAGCATAATCCGAACCTTTTCCGTTAGGAAAAGGTTCGGATTATTTGTTTGTTTTCTTTGGCCGGCCATTTACTTCTGCAACAGGGAAGCGCAGGCCAATCTCCAAACCACAGTTGCCGAGAAAAAAGAAAACAGCGATATAACTAAGAGGACGGCGCAATCAATCACCATAATATTGCCGTATAATTCGTGATTTCTCAAATTAACGGCTGCAATACCGCGGTGTCATTCACATTATATTTAAACACAGATTCATACCAATCAAGGCCGCTTTGACACAGCGGCCTTTTATTTTTGCTTAATATTTTTGCTGAGACTAAAAATAAATGAGCGTAATAAGATAAATAAACTAAGATTAATCTTGATAATATAAATTTTACAATTCAGTAATAAATATAATATAGATTATACTTATAAATAGAAGTAAAATATCGAAAAACAGTTGATTTAAAGTTATTTTAATATTATAATTTGTTTATAAAATAAATTATATTTTAAAAATATAATTTTTTAAGCGAATAAATTTGTTTTAGTGTTTTGATGACGGAGTCATTCAAAATAAAAAAAGTTTTTCACAAAAAAGGCGTTGTGAAAAAGACGGAAAGGGGGAAGGGCTTGCCCGAAGCCTTAACACCATTATTTCAAATGAAAGAGGAGAAGGATTTATGAAACAGAAAAAGATGTTGGCATTTTCGTTGGTACTGGCCTTATTGGCGAGCTTGTTCGTCGTAGCGCCTGCGAGCGCTGTAACACAGCAGGTCAGCCTGCTTTACGCAAAGCCATATTACGAGGGGATGGCAGTCGGCGCAGAGGGTTATGTTGAGGTGGAGAACCTGAGCCCGAATAAGGTTGTAACGATTCACTACTCGGCAGACGGCGTTACCTGGAAGGATACGCAGGCAGAATACTTCAAAGCCACACAGGGCAACTACGAAGCATGGAAATTCAGAACAGACTCTTTCTCCGTTGGTATGAGAGGCAGCGCAACTGTTCAGTTTGCCATCAAATACGAAGTGAACGGCAACACCTATTGGGATAATAACAACGGCGCAAATTACACGGTAAAAGCCGGGTACGGCGTCAGCTCGCAGTACGACTTCGGCAGCACAGCCGTTGCAATGTGGTATCAGTCAAATGTAGTCGATGAAAAGGTTAACATTTATGCGCAGCTTAAGAGCCTTGCATATGACAAGGACGTCCGTGTACGCTATTCGACAGACAATTGGGCAACCTATGAAGAAGTACAGGGAACCTTTAACTATAGCTTCCCTGACAGCGCTATAGAGAGCTGGGTAGTGTCTGTTCCGGCAACGCAGGCGTTTGAATATGCTATTTCTTATAAAGTGAACGGTACAACCTATTGGGATAACAATTTTGGCGCTAACTATACATTTGACCCGGCAGCCTAAAAATTGAAGGATTGCGGTTGAATAAACCGCAGAGTAAACATATTTAACAGAAAACGCTGGGAAAGCCCCCGTGTAAGCAGACGCTTACGCGGGGGCTTTTAATATTTTTGTAGTGAGTTTAGATAACAATATGCTAAATTGAACGTCCTCCGCATAGAATGGTATATGGTGGATGCGGGAAAGCAGTGAAAATTGGAGTAAAAAAAATATTCCGGTAAATTTGTTAAAAATCGGGAATGGTAACTATAATAATAGTAATAAAAAATTATAAACTATAGTTGAGGAGAGCTGATGGAAATCAGTGACGCAAAGCAAAGAGGCTAACATAATGCCAGTAAGCTATAATCATGCTCGTCTGGCAGCAATAGTCAAATTTCGATTATTGCAGCTTTTTATTTGTTAATATTTTTAGAGGGAATGATTTATGAAGAAGAGCTTTTGGGAATATGACCCGCAGGAGGTCGACGAAACAGTCGAATATCTGGAGGCATCTAACGCAAAGCTGGAGAAGCAGGTAAGACTGCTGAATTCCGAGCTTGAGGAGCTGCGTCTGAAAAAGAAAACCACAGTTCATGGGCGAAGCGCTGAAGCACAGGAGTTACAAAAAACGGACAGAATGATGAAATCGGTATTGCCATCGGGGGGGGGAGAGATACACGCAATAAGTAAACAATTAATAAAATAGGTTTGTATTGAAAGAAAGGAGGCGCGGACGGCTCCTATAGTAAAAGCGACGAGATGTTCCGCGAGGTGCTTAACGCGCTTGAGGGCGTTTTGGACAATAAGGCGGTCTGCATTTACAGCTTTGATGAAAAATTGTATTCGCCGCGGATAATTGCATCCTGCTGAATAGACAGGTGAAAATATTATTTAGAAAAGCTTGACTTTTTTATTGCGAAGCTGTATACTATATAAGTATTCTAAATGTACTGATTAATTGCCGTAGGTTGTAAATCGACTCCATTTTGATTTACCGCCTGCGGTTTTTTGTTTGCATTATTTGAATAACATTTATTACAGGAGGTGCCTACTATGAATAGAGGTACTGTCAAATGGTTTAACGAGAGCAAAGGATTCGGTTTTATCACCAACGACGACGGAGGCGAAGATGTATTCGTGCATTTTTCCGCAATCGTTGGGGAAGGCTTTAAAAACCTGGCTGAGGGCCAGCATGTAACGTTCGACACGGAGCAAGACCCCAAAAACAGCAGTAAGCTTCGCGCTGTCAACGTATGCGCTGCCTGAGCATAACCAGCTTAACAGAGAGGCCGCCCTTGGAAACAGGGGCGGTTTTTTTCGTTTGTGCGTTTAAATATATGGATTTTATGAACTTTAGATGCTTTTCAGCGTTTTGTTTTACGACCATTCTGATTGTTTTTAAAAGTAATTAACTTTTTGCATTTTTCCTACTGTTTTTATTTTGAATGCTATGATATAATTTCAGTGAAAAAATTTCACAAGTTACGGTCGAAAGAATGGAGGATACATATGCCTTTTTCGCTATCGTTAAAACCAAATCAGACTATCTCAAATAAGGAAATGCAAGAAATATTTGGTTGTGGTAACATGGGTGGGATGCGAAAATCTAATCTCACTAATTCACTTGTTTTAATATCTGACTACACGAAAAATCTTTATGAGGATAGATGGATAGAAAACACTCTACATTATACTGGTATGGGAAAGAGAGGAGATCAAACTCTTTGTAGTCAAAATAAAACTCTATATTATTCAAACGAAAATGGAGTATTAATATATCTTTTTGAAGTGTTTGAGTCTAAAAGATATACTTTCCGTGGAAGAGTATGTCTTTCTGGTGCACCTTATCAAGAAGAACAACCAGACGAAAAAGGGGAAAATCGAAAGGTCTGGATGTTCCCGCTTAAGCTTATAAATTCTACTGAAATTGATGAACAATATATTCTTAAGAATATAAAACATAAAAAGAGATATATACGTAGATTAAGTGATGATAAGCTTAGGGAAATGGCAATACATTCTCAATGTATGCAACCTTCGAAGCGACGAGTCACAACAATTCGGTATATTAGCAGCGAGTATATCTCTGAATATGTGAAACGACGCGCGCAAGGTATTTGCGAGCTTTGTAGAAAGCCTGCACCCTTTCATGATTTAGACGGTAGACCATATCTCGAAAGTTATCGAATTAAAAAGCTTTCAGATGGTGGACCAGACACCATAAAAAATACGGCCGCTTTATGCCCGAATTGTAGAGTGAAATTACAATTGCTAGGGTTACCTGAGGATATAGAGAGAGTCAAGGCAAGGATACAAGAATATGGGGAAATAAATAGTTTTCAAGAATTATAAAACATTTGAGTATAAAGAGGAATCGTTTTGCGATTTCCTCTTTTTTAATGAACAAAATTGCATGCAGTTTAGTCCATGCTTTAATCCTATGAGCGCAGGAAGCTGTCATTAACTATTCATAAAAGCACATTATTTTAATAAGATACAACGGTGTAAATCAGGTGAGTTACAAAGAAAATGGCATAAGAGATTTATTCTGAAACTAATACGTTTGCTGCCGCCTAAAATATGCCCTCAATGCGGGCGTGCCTGCTTGCTGTTTTTATTCGTGCCGCTAATTTGGATTAAGGCTGTTTTTCGCTTTTATATTCCGGATAATTGTGGTATACTAATCTACAAACATTATTTTCCTATGCGCTCCCTTCCATGGGAGCCGCCTTACCGTTTGCTATAAAATTTTCCTTATGAAAGGAACGTGTCAAATGAATGCTGTAAACAGACAGGAGCTTGCGCCCGGCGTTTATTTCAGCAGCGTCGATGACGGCCGTTTTAAAACGGGCCGCATCAGCGTGACCATGCTGGTTCCGCTGAAAAAGGAGACGGCGGCCAGAAACGCCCTGCTCCCACAGGTGCTCACACGCTCATGCAAAAAATACCCCGATTTTATAAGTCTCAACAAGCGGCTTAACAGCCTTTATGGGGCGTCAGTCATGGGCTATTGCCGGAAGTTCGGAGAATCCCAGGCGCTCACGCTTTCCATCGCAGGGCTCGACGACCGGTTTACCATCGACAAGGAACAGGTTTCCGCAGAGCTTACCGGGCTTTTATGCGCAATGCTCTTTGAGCCGAAGCTCGAAGACGGCACATTCTGCAAGCAGGACGTGGAGCAGGAGCGCAGGCAGCTGCTTGACGCAATCGACGCGGAATACAATGAAAAACGCGTCTACGCCGTTAACCGCTGTACTGAAATTATGTGCAGAAACGAAGCATTCGGTATCCGCCGCTACGGCTCGCGCGAAGCGGTGGAAAAGCTTTCCGAAAGGGATGTGTACAGTGCTTGGGAGGACGTTCTTAAAACAGCACGCGTCGAAGTGATGATGATAGGCGCTTCCGATAAAACGGCTGCGGCCGATACCTTCCGCAGGGCGTTTGAAAAGGTTTCACGCCGCCCTGCGGAAATTAAAACAGAGGTCGTGCGCAGCGCAGGGGATATTACGCGCGAGGCAGAGGCGCTTGATGTCGCCCAGTCGAAGCTCGTCATGGCGTTTCGCACGGGAATCGCGGAGCCGGACGACGGCGTTATGGCACAGCGCTTGATGAGTGCGGTGCTCGGAGGTACGCCAAATTCGAAGTTCTTTGTGAACGTCAGGGAAAAGTACAGCCTGTGCTATTACTGCGCGGCGCGCTATGACCGCAATAAAGGTATCCTTATGGTAGACAGCGGCGTCGAGACGCAGAACATCGAAAAGGCGGAAAAAGAAATTTTAAACCAAATCCATGCGCTGCAAAACGGAGATTTATCCGACTTTGAGATGGATTCAACCAAATTGAGTATGACGAATAGCTTCAATTCTATGTCCGACACGGTCGGAGGGACAGAGGCGTGGTATATTTCGCAGCTTCTCGACAAGGAGCAGCTTACGCCGGAAGAAGCCTCAAAGCGCGTCATGAGCGTGTCGGCGCAGCAGGTAATCGACGCTGCGCGAAAGCTCACGCTCGATACCGTTTATATTCTTAAACCGAGCGGCGCTGGGGAAGAAAAGGAGGGGGCCAAATGAGTTTTACCGAGATAAAGGGCGCGCGCACGCATGACAGCTATTTTAAAGCGGTGCACCCGACGGGCCTTACTATATATGTTTACCCGAAAGAGGGCTACGGCTCGACGTATGCGATGTTCGGTACGAAATACGGCTCGGTCAACCGTACCTTTTCCGTAAACGGCGGCGAGAAGCTTACCGTACCTGACGGTATTGCGCATTATCTCGAGCATAAGCTCTTTGAAAGCGAGGACGGCGACGCGTTCACCCGCTACGCGAAAACGGGCGCATCGGCAAACGCCTACACGTCCTTTGACAAGACGTGTTACCTCTTTTCCTGTACGGAGAACTTTGAAGCTTCTCTTGAAATCCTGCTTGATTTTGTACAGTCGCCGTACTTTACGGAGCAGACAGTGCAGAAGGAGCAGGGCATTATCGGGCAGGAAATCAGGATGTATGATGATTCACCAGAATGGCGCGTCATGTTCAACCTCCTGGAGGCGATGTACCACAGCCATCCTGTGAAAATCGATATTGCCGGAACTGTTGAATCGATTGCACAAATTACGCCGGAATATCTTTACCAGTGCTACGAAAGCTTTTATAACCTGAACAACATGGTCCTTTGCGTTGCCGGAAGCTGTACGCCGGAGCAGGTGTATAAGGTTGCAGATAAGATGCTCAAGCCCTGCAAAAAGCAGACGGTTGAAACCTTTTTTGGGCCGGAGCCTGAAAGCGTCGTGAAGGAATACGTGGAGCAGATTTTCCCTGTCGCTGTGCCGATGTTCCAGCTTGGCTTCAAGACAAAGGCGGGGGAGGCGCGTTCTACAAGCGACGAGCTAGCGCTTACTGATATCCTGCTGTTTGCGCTTGCTTCAAATTCCTCTCCAATGTACAGGGAGCTCATGGAAAAGGAGCTTATTAACCAGAGCTTTAATTATGAGTTCTTTGAGGGGCCGGGTTATGTAAGCGTTTTGTTCAGCGGCGAGTCGCGCGACCCGAAGCAGACGGCGGAAATCATCCGCGGCTATGTGGATGAGGCCCGCCGAAACGGGTTGCCGGAGGAGGACTTCGAAATTGCTAAAAAAGCAATTTACGGGGAAACGGTCGGTTCTCTCAACAACATTGAATCGATTGCGAACGTGCTTACGGAATTTGCATTTACCGGCAAGGAGCTGTATGCTTATATCGACGCGGTTGCAGGGGCAAAAAGGGAGGCCGCCTGCAAGCGCCTGGAAAGCCTGCTCGACAGCGGTAAATCTGCGCTGTCCGTGGTCAAGGCCGCGGACTGACAGAAAGAAATTACGGGCGGCAGGGCTTATGCCGCGCCGCCCGTTTAAACCTCCATACGGAAAGGAATTTTCATTATGGTTTACAACGTATCGTTTCCTGGGCTGGGGCTTCAGTTTGAAGTGAATCCCGTCGCCCTTCAGCTCGGCGGCCTTACTATCAGGTGGTACGGCGTGCTGATTGCGCTTGGGCTGGTGTTGGCGCTTATCTACGCAATGAACGTCTGCAAACGGCGTTACGGCGTGTCGCAGGACAAGCTTTTGGACTGCGTGCTCGTCGGAATTATTACAGCAATTATCGGGGCAAGGCTATATTATGTTGCCTTTAAATGGGACGTGTACAGCCAGGACCCTATGAGCATATTCTACATAAATTCGGGAGGGCTCGCCATCTACGGGGGCCTTATCGGCGCGCTTATCGGCGGTCTGATTGTGGCGAAAATCGTAAAGGTGAACATCCCCGCGCTGCTCGACATAGCCTGCCTTGGCTTTTTAATCGGGCAGGGCATCGGCAGGTGGGGCAACTTCATGAACCAAGAGGCCTTCGGCACCCCGACCGGCCTTCCCTGGGGCATGGTAAGCGAGAACACGGGAAATATCGCCGTGCATCCGGCTTTTTTATATGAATCCCTCTGGTGCCTGCTGGGGTTTGTGCTTCTGCACTTTTTCAGCAAAAGGTTCAGAAAATACGACGGACAAATCTTCCTTCTGTATATGGTATGGTATGGCTTTGAACGGATGATTGTGGAAGGGCTTCGCACTGACAGCCTGTACACGCCGTTTTTTAATCTGCGCGTGTCACAGATTGTCTCACTCGTCATTATGGTTGCCGGTATCGTATTCCTGATTATCAACCAGGTGAAAAAGAAGGATACAATCGCCGTTCCGCTTAAAAGAAAAGTGAAAGGATGAGAATAGCTTATGGCTAAGATATTAGATGGAAAAGCAGTTTCCGCGTCGGTAAAGGAGCAGGTGGCGAATGAGACTGCCGCGCTCAAGGAGAAAGGTATTACACCCGGGCTTGCTGTCGTGATTGTCGGCGACGACCCCGCCTCGCATGTATATGTAAACAACAAAAAGAAGGCGTGCGCCCAGGTTGGCTTCCATTCGGAGGAATACGCGCTGCCCGCGCAGACTACGCAGGAGGAGCTGCTGGCTCTCGTTGAAACGCTGAACAAAAAGCCTGACATCAACGGTATCCTCGTTCAGCTTCCTCTGCCGCCGCACCTCGATGAAAAGGCGGTTATCGAGGCGATTGACCCGAAAAAAGACGTGGACGCGTTCCACGCTTCAAATGTCGGGAAAATCATGATAGGCGATTACCATTTCCTTCCCTGTACGCCCGCGGGTGTGATGGAGCTGTTAAAGTCTGAAAAAATAGACGTGTGCTCAAAGAACTGCGTCGTCATCGGCAGGAGCAATATTGTCGGCAAGCCGATGGCCATGCTTCTGCTGCACCAGAACGGCACGGTTACCATCTGCCACAGCCGGACAAAAAACCTGAAGGAGGTCTGCTCGCAGGCCGACATTTTGGTAGCGGCGGTCGGGATAGCAAAGTTTGTCAAGGGCGATATGGTCAAGGAGGGCGCCGTGGTAATTGATGTTGGTATGGATCGGGACGAAAACGGCAAGCTCTGCGGCGATGTGGATTTTGCGCAGGTCGAGCCGAAGGCCTCTTATATTACGCCGGTGCCGGGCGGGGTCGGACCAATGACAATTGCTATGCTCATGAAAAACACGCTGATGGCGGCAAGGCTGCAAAACGGTATGTATTAAGCGGGAAAAGTGCTGGAACTGCTTGACAGGGCTTTTTGCTTGTGCTACTATATTATAGCCGCATATTACGGGCATCTATAAGAGGGCGTATGTCCCCGCCCGGCGAATAGCGAGTCTGAATAAAGGAATGGTTTATTACATGTACGCAATTATCGAAACCGGCGGTAAGCAGTACAAGGTAGAGAGCGGCGACGTTATCTACGTGGAAAAGCTTACGGCGCAGGAAAATGACACGGTTGATTTCAAGGTCGTCGCGCTTGCAACAGAAAACGACATGAAGGTCGGCAGCCCGTATGTAGCGGACGCGAAGGTAACGGGCAAGGTGCTCAAGAACGGCAAAGGCAAGAAAATTACCGTTGCCACATATAAGCCCAAGAAGGGCGAAAAGAGAAAGATGGGTCACAGACAGCCTTATACGAAGGTTGAAATCCAGGCTTTTGAAGCGTAAGCCATGATTGAGGCGGTCTTTTACACATCGGACAGCGGAAGGCTTCTGGGCTTTCGCGTGAAGGGTCATGCGGGCTACTCGGAGCATGGGAGCGATATCGTCTGCGCGGCGGTCAGTTCCGCTTCACTGATGGCTGCTAACACCATCACGGAGGTTCTGCACATCGGTGCCGACGTTACGGTAAAGGACGGAAATCTCGCAATCAGGATTTTTGAGCGGGACGCGGATATCTGCCGCGACATCCTCTCGGGCTTCAAGCTGCATATGCTGTCTCTTGAAGAGCAGTATCCGCAATATATCAGCGTAAATTATACGGAGGTGTAAACAATGATTAAAATAGACATTCAGTTGTTTGCTCATAAAAAAGGTATGGGCTCCACAAAGAACGGACGTGACTCCGAATCCAAACGTCTCGGCGTAAAGCGTGCGGACGGACAGTTCGTGCTTGCCGGCAACATCCTTGTCAAGCAGCGCGGAACACATATCCATCCCGGCAACAACGTCGGCAGAGGCTCTGACGACACTCTGTTCGCTTTGGTGGACGGCAAGGTCCGTTTTGAGCGTGTAGGCCGCGACCGCAAGCGCGTCAGCGTTTATGCGGAGCAGTAATTGCGTGCAAACAATAACGACTTGAAGGGCGGAAGGGTTTCCGCCCTTATTTTATAAGCAGAGGGCTTTTTATGTTTCAGAACGATTATTTTATGCGCCAGATTGAAATGCTCGGCCGCTTTCTTGCAAAGCTGATATTTAATAAAGAAACGACCGTATACGAGGTAATTATCGACGAAGAGGGAAATATTACCCCTGCTGGTTTACTTTATCTGGAACTCAATACGATGATAAAAGAGGGTAGAATAAATGAAGCGGAGAATCTGCTCTTCGACCGGATTGAAGCGACCTATGACAATGAATACCTGGAAATCGCCATTGATTTTTATTCCCAGGTAAATAATTTGACGGATGAATTTTTAGAGGAGCACGATTTTTCACGGGAGGAAGCCATGGAAGGGCTTTCCAAAGTGAAACAGCTTTACGGCATTGAAGAGCTGTAACGGCGCCTGACGGCAGAAAAGGCGGGACAAAAAAATGTTTGTAGATTACGCGAAAATAAATATAAAGGCGGGCGACGGCGGCGATGGGCATGTTTCCTTCCACAGAGAAAAGTATGTTGCAGCGGGAGGGCCCGACGGCGGTGACGGAGGAAGAGGCGGCAACGTTGTGTTCCAGGCGGACGACAACCTTTCGACGCTTGCCGATTTCCGTTATAAAAGGAAGTATGCCGCGCCCCGCGGCGAGGACGGCAGGCCGAGCCGCAGGACAGGAAAAAACGGCGGAGACCTTGTGATTAAGGTGCCGCGCGGAACGGTGGTAAAGGAAGCTGAAACAGGGCGCATCCTGGCGGACGTGTCTTCAGACGAGCAGGTTGTTGTTGCGCGCGGCGGAAACGGCGGTTGGGGCAACATCCATTTCGCTACGCCGACGCGCCAGATTCCACGCTTTGCAAAACCGGGGCTTCCCGGCGAGGAGTTCGAGGTACAGCTCGAGCTCAAGCTTTTGGCTGACGTGGGGCTTGTGGGCTTTCCAAACGTTGGAAAAAGCACCCTCGTTTCTGTTGTGAGTGAAGCAAAGCCGGTAATTGCAGATTACCATTTTACAACGATTACGCCTGTGCTCGGCGTCGTCAGGATGGGACAGGAACAGTCCTTTGTTATGGCTGATATTCCGGGACTGATTGAAAACGCAAGCGAAGGAACGGGACTTGGGCACCAGTTTTTGCGCCACGTTGACCGCTGCCGGATGCTCGTGCATATCGTCGATGTCGCGGGCAGCGAGGGCCGTGACCCGAAGGACGACTTTAATATTATCAACCGGGAGCTTGAAAAGTTTGATTCCGAGCTTGCAAAGCGCCCAATGCTGGTCGCGGGCAATAAGTGCGATTTGGCACAGGATGAGCAGATAGAGGAATTTAAAAGGTTTGTTGAGGAGCAGGGGTACGAGTTCTTCCCGATTATGGCGGCGATTCGCCACGGGGTAGACCCGCTCCTGCAAAAAATACAAGAGATGCTTTCAAAGCTTCCGCCGATTGTGCGCTATGAGGCGGAGCCCGCGCCTGTTATTGAGCCGGAGAAGCTCAGGGACCGCGGCGTTTCGGTCAAGGTAGTGGACGGTATTTATGTGGTAGAAGGTAAATGGCTGTTGAACGTGATGCGTTCGGTCAATTTTGACGATTACGAATCGCTTCAGTATTTCCAGCGTGTGCTGATAAGCGCGGGCGTGATAGACGCTTTGCGGGAGGCTGGCATTTCTGAGGGCGATACGGTATCGATTTATGACCTGGACTTTGATTTTGTGGAATAATGCGGAGGAACGTATAGATGGACAAATTGCTCGACAGGCAATGCGACCCGCGGCAGTACAGCCCGCTGGCGCTGGCCTTTATAGGCGACGGCGTGTTTGACCTGATGGTACGTGAGCGGCTTGTAACACAGGCCAACCGACCGGTCGGGGAGCTGAACAGAATGAAGGTTCAGCAGGTCTGCTGCAAATCGCAGGCGGAATTTGTGTCTTTATTGCTGCCGGAGCTTTCGGAAGAGGAAGAGGCGGTATACCGGCGTGGGCGAAACGCGCACAGCCGCCCGCCGAAGAACGCAAGCTCCGCCGACTACCACAGCGCAACGGGTTTTGAGGCGCTGTGGGGGTATTTGTACCTGCTTGGGAGAATTGACCGCCTTTGCGAGCTTTTTGAAAAGCTGATGCGCGACGGCGAATCGGATACATAAAAACCATCCAGAATATGTAAACTAAGAGCAGGTATGGCCTGCTCTTTTTTTGCGGCCTTAAAAAACACTGTCCGGCGGCTTCCCGCTGAACATGGCAGCTTAAGGAAGGATATTACTGTATGGTAAGGGAATCCATCAATAAAAAATCGATTTTCCTCGATCTTCTGTTTTTTCTCGCGGGGAGCGTGTTGTACGCCATATCCGTCGATATGTTCACCGCGCCCAACGAAATAGCGCCCGGCGGGCTTACAGGCGTAGGCACGATGCTCAATTCCCTGTTTGGGCTGCCCATCGGCACCGTTGTGCTGATACTGAATATTCCGCTGTTTATTTGGGGCGCGGCAGTGATGGGTTGGAAATTTCTTGGCAAGACAGTTACCGCGACTGTGCTTGTTTCAGCGGCGATTGACATTTTAGAGCCGTTTCTCCCCGCGTACACAGGCGATAAAATGCTTGCGAGCATTTTCGGAGGGATATTTATAGGCGTAGGGCTTTCGTTGATTTTCATCCGCGGCGGCACAACCGGCGGAACGGACCTTACGGCGCGGCTTTTGAACCGGCGCAGGCCGCAGATGTCCATCGGCAAGCTGATACTATTAATCGATATGGTAGTTATCGTTGCTGCCGGCCTTGTTTATGGGAATTTGGAAAGCCCGCTTTACGCCGTCGTCAGTATTTTTGTCACAACAAAGATTATCGACGCGCTTATTTACGGCACGAGCATAGGCACGGGCAAGATGATGTTTATTATCTCGGACAAAAACGAAGAAATTGCTGACAAAATTATCAATACCATAAGCCGCGGCGTGACAAAAATAAAATCTGTCGGCGGCTACAGCGGCGCGCCGCGCGAGGTGCTATTATGCGCGCTCAGCCGCAGCGAGGTCTATAAAACGTACGACGTCATTCACAAAATCGACCCGCACGCGTTTATTATTGTGGGAGAGGCGGGAGAAATCTCTGGGGAAGGCTTTGCGTCATTAAAAAAAGATTGACAGAAGAATATGGAATTGATATAATAACCCTGTTATGTCTGCGGGTCAGACGGCGGGCATAGCGCGGCATACAGGCCGCTTGTTATCCTTGCTCCGGTCAAAAGCTGCCGGGGCCAAAGTCCAAAAGGAGGTGCACAAAAGATGGCAGTAATCAATTCCTATGAGACCGTTATGGTCATTTCTACAACGCTCGGCGAAGAGGGCATTCAGGCTATGATTGAAAAATTCAAGGCGCTCATTGAGAAGCATGCTACTCTTGAAAACGTCGACGAGTGGGGCAAGCGCAGGCTTGCATACCTCATCAACGACGAGGCCGAGGGCCATTATGTCCTGATTAACTTCAAGAGCGAGCCTGATTTCCCGGCGGAGCTCGACAGACGTTACAAGATTACAGACGGAATTCTCCGTTCCCTCATCGTAAGAAAAGACGCTTAAGTGAATATATGAAGCTAGGAAAGAAGGATGAAACGTAATGAATAAAGTGATTTTAATGGGCAGGCTTGTAGCCGACCCGGAACTCAAAACGACGCCGTCTGGCGTATCGGTCACCAGCTTCCGTATTGCGGTGGACCGCAATTACGTAAAGCAGGGCGAAGAACGCCAGGCGGATTTTATCGACATCGTATGCTGGAGGCAGCGCGCTGAGTTCGTTTGCAAGTATTTTGTAAAGGGCCAGCTGATTGCGCTTGAAGGTTCTATCCAGACACGCCAGTACCAGGACAAGAACGGAAACAACCGTACGGCTGTTGAAGTAGTCGCCGACAACGTGTATTTCACAGGCGACAAAAGAGGCGGCGGCGCCCCGCAGGGCGGATATTCGCAGGCTCCTGTACCGACGGAAGCACCGGCGCCCGCTTATACGAGCGGTTCGACGGGCGACTTTGAGGAAATGCCTTTGGATGACGATTTACCGTTTTGATTGAGAGCGCAGTTTTTTCTGCGATTATTTATAAAGGAGCGATAGAAAATGGCTGACAGACCCGAGAGAGACAACCGCCGCGGCGGACGCAAGGGCCGCAGGAAGGTTTGCGCGTTCTGTGTGGACAAGGTTGAAACAATCGATTATAAGGATATTGCAAGGCTTCGCCGTTTCCTTTCCGAGAGGGCGAAGATTCTCCCCAGGAGAGTAACGGGTACATGCGCGCATCATCAGCGTGCGCTGACGCTTGCAATCAAGAGAGCAAGGCATTTGGCTCTGCTTCCCTACACAAGCGACTGATTTTACATCGATAAAGCGCAGCGGCGGGTTTGTGACGAACCTGCCGCTGTTTTTGTTTTTTTGTTTTTAAACGCCAAATCAGGAAAGAACGCGCCCTGCCGTTTAATAAGGCAGGGCGCGTTCCCTTTCAAAGGAAGAAACTATTAGTTTTATTCTACTGTAAATTCAGCGGCGATATTCAAGTCCTCTTTTGTGGTATCGTTTGTAATGGGGAGGACAATCCTGTACCGTCCGGGGGAGAGAGGGCTGTTTTCGTCGGCAACCGAATAGCTGCGTTCACCGGTTCCCCCTGCAAATGCAATAATTTCTTCACTGCTCCAGATTGTATCGATTGCAAGCGGCACGTGGACCCAGCGGCTGTTATGATAGGCCTGAAGCTCATATTGCGCGCCAAATGAGTACGAGTCCTTTGTATCATTTGATAAGACGGCAATTACCTTCTGGACGTCCTTAGGATAGCTTTTCTGCTTTGTTTGGAAGGAGAGGTTGTCTATTTTGGATATGATGGCTTCGGTGGGTGCTTCCGTGGCGGAAGCCGCCTGTGTTTCATCTGCAATGGAGCTTATGTTATGCTGGTTGGAGCAGCCGCAGAGGGTGAAGGCAGCTGTCATAATAAGAGCCATTATCCATATAAGTCCTTTCATCCAATCACCTGCTTAGTATCGGTTTAAGTACCAAAGGTTGATACCAATTATTTGTACTGACGGCGGCTTCCTTCAATTCTCCGGTTGTCTTTTCAAAGATAATCGCCTCGGAATCAAGAATCTCATTTTTAAAGTTTTGGATTTTCTCTGCGGTCAAGTTGAAGATGCTAACAGAAATTGCATTTTGGTCGTCTAGTAACATAAAATAACGGATATCGTCACAAATATTCGGTTGGTGAGTTCCCCTTTTTTGGTTTTCTAAATTTGTTTCAATTTTTGCACTGATTATATCCATCATTTGCGTTAACTCTTCATGAGAATACGCTGCAGATTCAAACCGCACAGCAGAATTTCCTGCCGCTTCCGTAAGCGTTTGCCTGATTTCCGGAGTATTGTCGGTGAGCATGACGGCGAGCTTGCCGTTGCCATCAATATAGGAGCCTGCGTAATAATCGGGGTAGCTCGTTGCGCGGTTTGTCCGTCCTGAGGGAACGCAGCGCAGGAACTCATCGATATTTTCACCGGCTTCGCTTGCGTCGCGCTGCTTGTCAAAGATGGCGTTCAAGGCGGCGTCCTCACTTTGTTCCGGTTCTTGCAGCTGCATATGATTGTACCCAACAGCCGTTACGGATAAGATGGAGAAAAGCACTATCGCCAGAGCTAACAGTCCGCTCAATATGATTGAAAATTTGTTTTTGCTTTTCTTCCATATCATTTTCATGCACTCCTTCATAAAAATTGAGGTAAAATTATTAGTTACGTGAGTTGAAATATTAAAACCACCTTCTTTATATTAATATTATAACCTTATAATTATAAAAAATAAAGAGTTTTTCGCATTTGCTATGTTTTTTGTGTAATTTAACATAAAGAGTCCCCGGCATGAAACCATGCCGGGGACAATGCGCCTGTTATTCTTATTCGTTTGAGGCAAGCGCCCGGTTGAGCCAGATCTCGCCAATGTCCATTGCCAGATAAAGGCCGTTTTTTTCACTCGCCTTTACAACCTGCTTCCTCGGGCTGATATCGGGGTCGGTGCACATCAGCTGGACCGTTACCTTATCCGCGACCTCCAGGTCGTTAACCGTTTTCTTTGACTTTATCTGAAGCCGGATTACATACCGTTCGTCCATATTGCCGTAATACAGCACGTCGCCGCAGCGCACGAGCGGCTTTCCTTTATAGGTAGGGAACTTCTCTTTCTCCGCCATAGACAATACCTCCCTCTGCGTTTTTCTTTCAGATAATTATAGCATGAAACGCCCTTTCAGTAAAGCTTTTTTTCAGATGGTTACATTTTTTTGTTCATAAATAAATATTTAGTGATTGTTAACAGTATTTCCCTGACAAATTCTAAGCGGAATCCAGTGCTTATTTCTCGAGCGGAAATTCAACTGATTGTTATAATGATAAAATAAATTAACATTTTATGCCCGCTTTTTCATACCGTTTTTAGACGGTATCTATAAAGGAGGACCGTGTGTGTTCAAAAAGAAACTGATAACGGGAGCCGTGGCGGTTATGATGACCTTTTCACTGGTTTGCACGCCTGTCAATACATATGCGCAGACGAACGAAACGCTGAAAGCTGAGGAGCTTGACCGGCTTGCTTATCTTGGCGATGATTTGGGCGCGGTCTACAGCAGGGAAAGCACCTCTTTTAAGGTGTGGGCGCCTACGGCGTCTGAGGTGAAGCTCAAGCTTTACGGGACGGGCAGCGACGGTGAAGACGGCGCAAAGGTTTTAGAGGAAACGCCGATGGACTACAGCAGCGGCGACGGCACGTGGTCAATTACCGCAAAGGGAGACCTGGACGGCGTTTATTATACGTACCTGGTTACGGTTGACGGAAAAACAAACGAAACGGCCGATATTTACGCGAAGGCCGCGGGAGTAAACGGTGACAGGAGCATGGTCGTCGATTTGAGCAGAACCGACCCGGAGGGCTGGGATGAGGATAAGGGTGCTTATCTTAAAAACCAGACGGATGCGATTATCTGGGAGGTCCATGTAAAGGATTACAGCAATCATGCGTCCTCTGGCGTCAGCGAGAAAAACAGGGGCAAATACCTCGCGTTTACGGAGAAAGGCACGACCCTGAACGGAGAGGGGAAAATCCCCACAGGAATCGATTATTTAAAAGAGCTCGGCGTTAACTGCGTACAGATTAACCCGTTTTATGATTATGGCTCAGTCGATGAAGCGTCGACTGACAAAGAAGCCTTTAACTGGGGCTACGACCCCAAGAATTATAATGTGCCGGAGGGGTCTTATTCCTCCGACCCATTTGACGGGCATGTTAGAATCAATGAAGCGAAGCAGATGGTTAAAGCTCTGCACGATGCGGGCATTGCCGTCATAATGGACGTTGTATACAACCACACCTTTACCGGAGAGGATTCGTTCTTTAACAAAACCGTGCCCGGCTATTACTACCGGTTTTTGGAGGACGGCTCCTGGTCAAGCGATTCTGGCTGCGGAAACGACACGGCGTCGGAGCGTGAAATGTACCGGAAGTTTATGGTGGATTCCGTCCGTTACTGGGCGCAGGAATACCATATCGACGGCTTCCGCTTTGACTTGATGGGCCTGCACGATGTGGAAACCATGAATTTAATCCGCAGCGAGCTGGACAAGCTGCCGGACGGTGAGCAGATTATCATGTACGGCGAGGCCTGGGATATGGCTAAGGCTACGACCGCCGAGATGGCAAGCCAGAGGAATATGCCGGAGCTGAGCGACCGTATCGGCGCGTTCAACGACGGCATCCGCGACGTACTCAAGGGCGACAACTTCAATGCACAGAGCAAAGGCTTTGTGCAGGGGAAGGGCGCTCCGACACGCATGAAGCGCGGCATTAAGGGCGCTATAGACGATTGGGCGAAGCAGCCCTCGCAGACGGTTACCTACGCTTCGTGCCATGACAACATGACGCTTTATGACAAGCTTGTTGCTTCAGTAAAGGGGACGGACGCCGATTACCGCAAGCGGTACGACGACCTGGTAGAAATGAATAAGCTTTCCGCGGCGGTTATCCTTACCTCGCAGGGCAGTTCTTTTATGCTGGCGGGGGAAGAGATGGGCCGCTCCAAGGACGGCGACCACAACAGCTATAAATCCCCGGCGTCCCTCAATCAAATAGACTGGAATAATCTTATAAAATACGGCGATTTGGTATCGTACTACGCTGGTTTGACTGAAATACGCAGGAATTTTGCGCCGTTTACATGTCCCGACAAAACGTCGGCTGACAATATGGTATTCTTTGAGGAAACAGACAAGCATGTGGTCGGCTATACGCTGCAAAACACAGAGACGGCGGACAAGCAATGGGAAAGGGTCGCGTGCATTTTTAACTCCGACCCTGAGAAAGACGCAGAGGTTACAATAGAAGGCAAAAACCTGCCCGGGGAATGGGTGGTTATTGCTAACCAGGAGGAAGCGGGCGTTTTAAAGCTCGGCGAGGTTTCGGGCAACCGGGTTACCGTACCGAAAACGAGCGCTGTAATCCTTGTTGATAAGGAAAGCTTTGAGCGCGTGGGGCTTACAGCTGCCGGTACGCTCAAGGAAACACTCAGGAATGTTACCGGGCAGGAAACCCAGCCGGCGACGCAGGCTGAAAAAACAGATGAAAAGCAGGACAGCGGTTTTATGCTGCCTGTGCTTATTGGCGCGGCGGTACTGGTTGCCGGCGCGGCAGCGGCGGGGATTATCCTGTACCGCAAAAAACGAAGGTAATTCTTTCCGGTTTCCGGAAATGATTATAAAAACAATTCAAGGAGGAATTCCAGTGAGAATCAGGAGAGTTACGGCAATCGCATTATCTTTGATGATGATTGTCAGCGTTTTCTGTGTTCCGACCGTCTTTGCTGCGGGCAACTATTATGAAGAATATGCTGCCGGCCTGGACGAGAAGGCATACACAGGCAACGATTTGGGTGCAACGTACACCCCGGAAGCCACAACCTTTAAGGTATGGTCTCCGTCAGCAAGCGATGCAAAGCTGATACTGTACACCACAGGCAGCGACAAAGAAGAGGGCGCTAAAAAGATTTTGACGACAGACATGACCTACAATGAGGAAAACGGCGTATGGTCTGTCACGGTCAGCGGCGACCTCAAGAACAATTACTACACCTATCTTATAACGAACGACGGTGTGGCGAGGGAAGTTGTTGATATCTATGCGCAGGCTGTTGGCGTAAACGGCAACAGGGGCATGGTAGTCGACCTCAACTCCACCGACCCGGAAGGCTGGGAGAACGATACCTACAAGCTTGTTCCCAACCAGACGGACGCGAACATCTGGGAAATCCAGATTAAGGACTTCTCCTACAACAAGAACTCCGGTATCAGCGAAGCAAACAGGGGCAAATACCTTGCTTTCACTGAGAAGGGCACAACCTTGAACGGCGAGGGCAAATATGCCACAGGCGTTGACTACTTAAAGCAGCTCGGCGTCAACTATGTACATTTGAACCCGTTCTATGATTTCGGTTCAATTGACGAGGCCGGAAGCGACAGCCAGTTCAACTGGGGCTATGACCCGAAGAACTACAACGCGCCGGAAGGCTCTTTCTCTTCCAACCCGTATGACGGCAACGTCAGGATTAACGAAGTAAAGCAGATGGTCAAGGCCCTGCACGACGCGGGCATCGGCGTTATTATGGACGTCGTTTACAACCATACGCACGAGGGCCCCGGCTCCTGGTTCCAGCAGACGGTCCCGAACTACTACTACCGCTTCAGCGGCCAGAACACCTGGTCAAGCGGTTCAGGCTGCGGCAACGACACAGCTTCTGAGCATGAGATGTTCAGGAAGTACATGGTCGATTCCGTTACCTACTGGGCAAAGGAATACCACATCGACGGCTTCCGTTTCGACCTGATGGGCCTGCATGATGTTACGACGATGAACGCCATCCGCGCGTCCCTCGACGAAATCGACACAAGGCTCTTGATGTACGGCGAGGGCTGGTCCATGTCTACGACAACAGACTCCGACGCTCCCGCGCTTGCCACACAGATTAACGCAGGCAAAATGAGCGAAAGAATCGGCTTCTTTAACGACCAGATTAGAGACGGCCTCAAGGGCAGCGTGTTTGAGGCAAAGGGCCAGGGCTATATCCAGGGCGTCGCGGGCTCCTCAGGTGCTGTGAAATACGGCATCCAGGGCCAGGTAAACGGCGGCGCGTGGAGGGCAAAGGCTCCTACGCAGAATGTAAACTACGCTTCCGCCCATGACAACAACACCCTTTACGACAGGCTTGTCATGTCTATGAAGGGCGGTTCCGCAGAGCAGTTCAGCCAGAGATACGACGACCTTGTCGCAATGAACAAGCTTTCCGCGGCAATCGTTTATTCGTCACAGGGTATCCCGTTCGTCCAGGCGGGTGAAGAATTTGCAAGAACCAAGTTCGGCGACGAGAACTCCTACCAGTCCTCGCCCGAAATCAATATGCTCGACTGGTCTAGGATTATTTCCTATAAGGACCTTGTTTCCTACTATGCGGGCATGATTGAAATCAGGAACAACTACGCCCCGTTCAGGGACGCCACGACAGACACTGTCAAGACGAAGATGCAGTTTGCAACTGCGCCCAACGGCGTACTCGCCTACACCATTTATGACGAGTCACAGCCGTGGAAGACCGTTGCCGTCGCCTTTAACAACCAGGCGACAGACAAGCAGGTCACGCTCACGAGCAAGGGTACGCTTCCTGAGAAGTGGACGGTTATCGCAAACGACCAGACAGCCGGCATTTTAAGCCTCGGCGAGGTTACCGGCTCTACCGTTACGGTACCGGCGGGCGGCGCTCTAATCCTTGTTGATTCCGAAAGCTTCAATACCGCGGCTGTTCCTTCCACGAAGGGACTCCTCACGGTTAAGCATGTGGATCTTACAACGGGCGAGACCATCAGCACCACAACCATGCAGGGCGAAATCGGCACGCCTTACGAGACAGAAAAGAATTACGCGCTTGACGTAGACTACAACCTGGATCATATTGACGGCCAGGCGACAGGCACCTTCACGAAGGAACCGATCGAGGTAATTTATAACTACGTTCCTTATTCCCTTGAGGCTAAGGACATTTCCGGCGACGAAAAAGTTTCCCTTGACGACGTGCTGATTATCCAGAAGGACCTTGCAAAGGTTGCTTCCATGACGCCTGAGCAGGCAGAAATTGCCGACGCGAACTGCGACGGCGAGGTTTCGATTGCCGACGTGCTGATTTACCAGAAGAACATTGCGAAGATGTTCGTACCGGGCGTTGGTACGGTTGAGGTCAATTACCTTGACACCGACACAGGCAAGCCTGTTCCGAAGCAGAACCCGCTCGTAACTAAGGCGCGCACCGGCGCGGCTTACAAGGCGGAAGCAAAGACAATCAATTACTACACGCTTGACGAGACGAAGCTCCCGGATAACGCGGAAGGCCGCTACACAGACGGCAAGATTGTAGTAAACTACTACTACAAGTACAATCCGGCGACCTACACCGTCCATGTCAAGCTGCAGGACGGCCAGACCTGGACGCCGTATCTGCACGCGTGGGACGACGGCGGCGACCTTCTCGGCGGCGGCTGGCCCGGCGGAGAGATGACGCGCGGCGAGGACGGCTGGTTTACGATTGACGTAACCTGCGGCGGCTCCTTCAACTGGATTATCAATGATAACGGCCAGGGCGCGCAGACAAGCGATATGGAAAACTACAGCAGCGACATTTGGGTCGTGCTCAACGTTGCCAAGCCGAACAAGGGTGCGGACGACGTAACCGTATATACGAGCAAGCCGGAATAACAGCCGGATTTGTAAAATATAATACAATCAGACTTTTGCAAAGGCGCCCCGGGGGGAAATCCCCCCGGGGCGCTTCGTTTTGTAAAAGCTGCCGCACGGAACGGCTCGGTAAAGCAAGCCGTCCGCGGCGCTGCGGCCCTCGCCATATTTCTGCCCATTACGCCCGCGCGTACCGGTCAGGCGGCGGCGCTTCGCGCATCATTCTTCTATTTGTTTAATAAAAACGCGGCGGAAATCCCCATATGCGGGCTTTTATATGGAAGGGGAAAAATACGTTCCAGCCGCGGCGGGCGCGGGGGAAGGGCCGGAATACCGGCTGTGGCGCCCTGAAAAGGCGGTGTTGTGAAAGTTTTTCACATAAACTAAACAATTTGCATAATCACTTTTCGCGCTTTTTTGCTGTGGTATTTTACTATAATAATAGAAACAGCCTTAGTAATTGGGCGTATATGTGAAATAAATTCACATTATACAGGCGCAATTGTGTGAATAAATTTCACAACAAAAGGGAAAGGGATAAACTGGGGAAAAATTTTTTTCTGTTTTTTTCGGGAAAAACAGCGAACATTGCATTTTTTGCACTTTTTCGGGGGAGAAATTCGTAATTTTCTTCTTTTTTGAAAAGCAAAAAATGCGATTACCGCGTTTTTAAGGCAGTTTCACGTGGGAAAACTGGCTATTTAACCCAAAAAATGGAACAATTTTTATTCGTTTTAAATAGTAATCGAAAGGTGTAATGAAAAAAAAAATCTTTTTTTCATAATTCTATTGATTTTTCCGTAATTATGAGTTATAGTATAGACACAGGCAAATGAGAGTGAGGTTTAAACAATTTTTCCTCCTTTAATTTTCGACATTTTAATATCTTTTTAAGCATTAAAATTACCAAACATCACAGATTTGCTACCAAACTTACCAAACCCCTTTATTTTTCCAGTTGTTTGTGTTATGTTTTAGCTGCAGACGACGAAGGGTCTTTTTCAAAAACAGGCGGCGGTTTCCAAGGCCGCGGCCTCAACCAGAAAGCAAAATCTAATCAGACTTTAAAAGTGAATAAAAGTGCATAAGCAAATGTAAGCTCCGGCAGGCTTACGATTTGCCATATTCCTTAAAAGGCTTTCTGGTGAAAAAAATTCTTCGTTCGTTTGTAATAGGTACAGGCGGCCCTCCCTTCCCAAAGTTTGGGCCGCCACGTACCGCCTTTCAATTCGGCATCAATGTCAGGCTTGGGTTTGATGTGTAATAACTCTTGTTCCCCGTATCAAAAGACAAGAGCAAGAAAACGTAAGCAAGTAAAAAATCAAAGAAATGAATGGAGGTCAAGTTCTCATGAAAAAGTTCAGAAAAGTCCTTAGTATTGTCCTGGCGGTTCTTATGCTCGCATCGGTCGCTGCCTTCTCGGCAACCTCGGCAAGCGCGGCGGAAAATGTCGTCCCGAAGGGTACGGCTATCATGTTTGACAACACAAGCACAGAGTGGACTGACGTCTACATCTATGGTTGGGCATTCGGCTTCGCTGGCGAGTTCCTTCCGATGACCCAGGTAGCAGGCACAAACCTCTACTACTACATCCTGCCTGAAGACGTTACAATCGGCAGCAACTTCTGCCTGATTGTCAACCAGAATTCCTGGGCCGGCGCTACCCAGACAAAGGACATCGCTTACACTGCCACCACAGTGAACACGATTGTTCCGTCCGGCACAGGCAGCCCGCTGAACTATACTTGGGCTTACAACGAACCTCCTGTAGTGAACTACGTATCGGCTACGCCTTCCAAGAGCTTTGCTGAGACGCTGACAGTCGTTCTGTACAGCAACTGCGATAGCGCTACATATTCCATCAACGGTGCTGCTCCGGTTGCTTACATTGACGGCGACCAGATTACGCTGAACGAGACCAGCACAGTTACTCTGGTTGGTAAAGACGACCTCGGCGATATCGTTGCGAATGCTTCTTACACCTACACGAAGGTTGGCTTGACGACGATTACCGCGACCGTAACAGGTTACACGGGCGACGTTTACGCGTACCTCTTCGGCGGCGACCGCATCGGCGCTGCTTTCTACCTGATGGAGAAAGATACAACGACAGGTGCTTACAGCTTCCAGTTTGAAGGCGCCGCGCAGGTTATCTTCACCACCACGAACGATTGGGGCACGGCTGTTAAGCTGCAGCCCGCAGACGAGCCGCTCGTAGAAGCAGGTTCTACCACTCCTTTTACACTTACATACCCCACCGCATAAGGTATGTAGGGAACAAATCCCCGTATCCAGACGGAACAAAAAATGAAATCTTATAAATTTTAGGGGAACAAATGGGGCGGAACCTGAGTAATCAAGGCACGGGAATCGGTCTTTATCGTGATAAAGCCTTCCGCCCCTGAGCGATATTGCATCACCTCCGGCCTGACGTTGATGTGAATTTTAAAATTTTATTCCAAGCTTATGTAAATTGATTCACTCAGGAGGTAATTGCGATGAAGACTGGTTTCCGAAAAAGAGCAATGAGCATAGTACTTTGTGCGACTATGCTCATTGCCGTTTTATGTATTGCACCGGCCACCGCCGCCGCAGCAACGACTGACGACGGCCTAATCTATACCATAGCAAACAATGAGGTCACCATTACCGGCTATAATGGAGCCGGCGGGGATTTGGTGATTCCCGCAGAAATTGAAGGCAGCCCCGTAACGGCATTGGGCAAGACCTGTTTCCGTGCCAGCGCCAACCCGGGTGCCGACAAGCTTACAAGTATTGTTGTACCCGACAGTGTAAAGACAATCGGTACTGGTGCCTTTTTTGGCTGTGCAGTGCTTGAAACAATTACACTGCCAGAAGTCTGCAGTATTCCTGCAACCTCAAGCTTTTTCAAAGACTGTGCAAAGCTGGAAAAGGTCAGGATTCCGAGCGGTACGGCTGCTATTGGTAATTCCATGTTCAACGGCTGCTCAGCCCTGACGGAAGTGACATTTGCAGAACCGACTACAGTAACATCTGTAGGGGATGACTCCTTTAAGGGTTGCGGTTCTTTGACAGAACTTACAATTCCTAATGGCGTTATATCATTTACCCAATCTTTCATGAACCTCCCTAATCTTCTAAAAATAACGATTCCCGCTTCTGTAACGGCGATTCCTTCCTATTGCTTTGATGGGCATGGTGAAGAGTTTACCATTTACTGTTATAAAGATTCTTATGCACAGACCTTCGCGGTGGCACAGGGGATTAAGTTCTTCCTGATTGACGGCGGAGAAGAATTGATTTACGATGTGCTTAACGTTAAGATTGCCGCGGCGGAAAAAGCGCTCGGCGAAGACGCGGCTTATTATACCAAGGAGTCCCTTGCCGCCCTGAAAACAGAGCTTGACAGCGCAAAGGGTGTAAAGGAGACGGCGACTGAACAGGCTGAGATAGACGCTGCTGCCGAAGCGCTGGACGCGAAAACCAAGGCGCTTGTATTCATGGCGTTTCAATACGCGGTGACGGACAATAACGAGGTAACCGTCACCGGCTTTAATGACGACAGGTCAGACATTGGTTCCCCCTCAAAGGATGTGGTGATTCCCGAAACGATTGACGGCATGGCTGTAACAGCCATCGGCGCCGGCGCGTTCGAGAGCAAAGCAATCAAGACGGTTTCAATCCCGGCGGGTATAAAGACCATAGGCGATAACGCCTTTAAATCCTGCGCTTATCTTACCGGCGTTACCTTCGCCGCGGAAAGCGCGCTTACGGCAATCGGAGACAGCGCGTTCCAGTCCTGCCAAAAGCTTGCGGCCATTACGCTGCCCGAAAAGCTGGAGACAATCGGCACGAGCGCGTTTTTAGGCGCAAGAGTGCTCAAGACAATCACCATCCCGGCGGCTGTAACGGCTATCGGCGATGGGGCGTTTGGAAGCTGCTTTGAGCTTACCGACGTTTTTGTTTTGAATAACGACGTCGTTTACGGCGGCGCGAATGTGTTCAATAGCGACACGAAAGTGGTTTTGAACGCGGCAAGCGAGTCTACGACCGAAGCCTACGCAAAAGATAATAACTTGACATTTATTTCTACCACAATCATCCAGTACAAATATGTTCTGGGCGATGTGGACGGCAACGGCGTAGTCAATATTGCCGACGTCCTGAAAATCCAGAACTGGCTGAGCAAGAATATTGAGCTTGAAAATAAGGCGCTTCTCGCCGCCGACGTTGACGCAAACGGTAAGGTTGAGGTTGCCGACGTGCTCAATATTCAGAAGTATAAGGCCCTGATGGAAGTAGAATACGAAATTGGAAAGGAACAGGAGATTAACGAGGCGGATATTCCTGAATATCCCGCTCCGGAGAAGCCCACGGCGCCTCCTACCGAGGTAACGGAGCCCTCCGATACGACAAATCCCTCCGACGCGACGGATCCTACTGTTCCGGAAGGCCAGATGACGCTTTATGTAAGTAACGCGGTTAACTGGATTTCAAAAGATGGATGCAAGCTTTGGGCCTATAACGTAGATACGCAGGAAGCTGTGCCGATGACGGTTGACGACGACAATGCTTATTTCTCCGCTATAGTTCCCGAAACATGGCAGAATATAGAGTTCTACAGAAGTACCTACGATGTTGACGAAAGCACCTTCAGTATTGATCTCCCAATTGAGCAGATGCCCAACAAATGGACCAGTCTCCCGGCAAGGGGCGACAACGACTGCTTCCTGGTAACGGCTGACAGCGCGGGCGAATGGAGACTGTATGACGACCTGATTCACGAAGTAGGCGTTAATACAATCTATTTTGACAACAGCGCAACCCAGTGGGATACAGTTTATGTTTATGGTTGGTCTTTTGGTTTGGCGAATGAGTTTGTAGAGATGGAAAAGGTGACTGATAATATATACAAGTATACCTTTACAGAGACCCCGAAGCCCGGTGTTAAAGGTTTTCTGTTTGTAGCCCAGGAGGGCTGGACGACAGATAACTACCAAACCGGCGACGTAGCCGCAGAAACCGGTAAGAATTTGTATACAAATCTTACTTCTTCCGGTGGAAAGTGGACCGGCACATGGGATGTATATGAGCCGTAAGGCAATAGTGTATTTTCCAAACTTAATTTAGCTTACGCATGGAAATAGTAAAATCCATCCACATTTTTCTTTTCTGAGGAAGGTCCGCAGCATGAGCACTGCGGGCCTTTCCTCATGCCCGGGAAAGTGCAGAAAATGATACAAAACGAAACAAAGTGCAATTAATGATACAACAGATGGTGCAAATAATGATACGCGCTTTGGTGCGAATAATGATACAACCCTGTTTATGTAATGAGGCAAGTGCAATAAATGATACATGCTTTAAAAGTGCGAATTTTGATACAGCTTTTCCTCTGAGCTTTAGAATTGCAAATTTTGATACAAACCAGAATAAGTGCATTAAATGATACAAACGCCTGCCTTACAGTGCGGAACTGTGCAAATAATGATACAGCCTTGATAATTTGCGAAATATAGAACGGCTTTTAAGTGCATTAAATGATACAAGTAAGAATAGCGGCAGGGCGTGTATTTTTAATAAAAGTGCAATTTTTGATACAAACAGGTAACTGTCTGTATGCAAAAAATGATACAGCGTTGCAAAAAATGGGACAAGGCAGTTCGCTTTGCTAGGGGAGAAGCTAACAATATTATTGAATCGGTGCGAAAAATGATACGGCTGGATATAATATCTGAAGGTGCAGAAAATGATACAATTTCCTAAAGGTGCATAAAGTGGTACAAAACAAATCATGCCAAAATGATATTGAGAGATAAAAAGTGCAAATTATGATACAGAATAAACTGGCAAGCGCTATATGTTTGCTTGTATCACAAAATGCACTGAGATGGTTTAAAAGGGAAAGGAGCACGGCAATACTGCCGCGCTCCCTTCCTTTTTTATATTTGCTTTGAGGTAGGCTGGTTAATAGGCTCGTTAAGCCTTTTTTTGAGGTCGTTCATATATGTTTGCTGTATTTTCTTTAAATTGAGAAATAAATGCGACGCAAGTTCAAGAATTGGATTTTTAAACCGAATATTCTCTGTAAAAACAAGCTCTGTCCCGCCGCCGGGCAGGGGCTGGAATATTCCAATCCAGTCGCCTGTAAAGCTCTTGTTCGTCATTTCAAAGGCGTAACGCTTTAATGGCTCTTTTTCCGTAATGACAAAGTGAGTGGAAAACCCTTCCTTCGTATATTCGGTAAATTCAACCCCGCCTTGTTCAATTTGAATTCTATCGAGGTCGCTTCGCCAGGCAAAATCTTCGTTATTGGTCACAATTTCCCATACAACGTGCGGGGCGGCCTGAAACTGCTCCGTTATGGTAGCTGTCCGCATAAAAGGTTTCCTCCAGATTTTTATTCTATCTGATTATACAGCTTTGCATTTAAAAAATCCACACTTTTTGAAATTATGACTTGGCGCTAACCGCTTTAATTATGTAAAGGATGGGGGGTTAAATCCTTTTGCATCAGGATAACATCAAAGCATCTCCCGCATTTTTCTCCAATCCCACGCAGGTTCCCGCATAAGATAAATCCCTTCTTTTTATGGAATTGGATACTGCGCAGATTTTCTGATGATATTTTTGCTAACAGATGCGTAATGTTTCGTTCCAGTGCCGCGGATGCGAGCTTATCCAGACATTTACTGCCGATTCCCTTTCCAATATAATCAGGCGCAATGTAATACCCAATTTCCGCAGTCGTGCGGAACGCCGGAAACATGCTGTATTCGCTTAAAAAACAAAAACCGGAAATCTTATGGTTTTCATAATCGACTACCACATATGCGGGGTAGCCTTTCAGCTGCCCAACCATGCGCCCATAGGAATCTTCCGTCAATACTGACGAAGTAAACAGCATGGTCGTGTTGTTGGTGTAGTGGCGTAATATCTCCAGAACGCCGTCACGATGCCTCTCGTGCAATGCTTCAAATGCAATTTTCATAATTTTTTCCTCTTGATTGGGGCTGCTCAAAAACGCAGCCCGAAATATATAACTTCTCCCAATTATGCTTACCGAAAGCGGTTCTTTTTTATAAAAAAAGATTGTGATAATTTTAACATATATTGCTGAAAAAATCTATATGTGATTTATATTCACATAAATGGTAACAAAGCAAATTGGGCGCGAATAGAATATGGAAGAGTATTCTCTTTACTTACAATGCCTTACTTTAAACAAAGGAGCTTATGCAATGAGTTTATTTTATGAGCCTTCCATGAAGATTTACAAAGCTCAGTATGGCGGCAGTACGGAAAATCAGTACTACCCCGGGGGATGCCCTGTTCCGTTTATGTTTTACAAGGTAGACGCCGAAACAGGCCAAGGACTTGCCGGTGCTTGTTTTGAACTGCAGAGGGATGGTATAACCATTGCTTCCGGCAGGTCGGATGCAAGCGGGGCGGTTTGCTTTCCGTCCCTGTACCCGGGGAGCTATACGCTCTATGAGGCATCCCCTCCAGAGGGGTATGCGCCGGTTGACCGTACCTTTGAGGTGGTTGTTGATAGGTATGGGAGTATTTGCGTAGACGCCGTGCCTCTACAAATGTTTCGTGTGGAAAACAGTAAAACACCTGCAATAAGCGGACAGTTTACAATTAATAAAGCTGACCTGCGCACTGGCAGCCTGCTTTCAGGCGCGGTTTTTGAGCTTGCCTCCTGTAAGAACGGCTCATCTGTGCGCGGCGAGACGGACCGGGCCGGAAGCTTGACATTTTCCCAAATTCCTCCTGGAACCTATATGCTTCAAGAGGTAAGGCCGCCAAAGGGATATATGCCGGATGACAAAACATATACAGTAGAAGTCCGAGAAGACAGCAGGGTAATCATTGACGGCTATCCGCGTGCAACCATTACAATCGAAAACGAGCCGGTTGTGTTCTCGATTTTTTTTAGAAAGCTCGATGTGCAAACGCAGCGACCGCTGGAAGGGGCCGCGTTTGAGCTAAAGCAAAATGGCTCCGTTGTTGCTGTAAGTGTATCGGATAGTGCGGGACGCGTATTTTTCCCGCATGTTCCAGCGGGAAAATACACAATTCGGGAGCAAACGCCTCCTGCTGGATACCTCCACAATAATAAAACATACCCCGTGGCAGTTTACCCGAATGGAAGCGTAACAATCGACGGCGTAGCGTCGCAGAAATTTTCCGTATATAATACCAGGCAGGATACGCTGCGTATTTATAAGACAGACGCCCACACCGGTGCCCCGCTTGCGGGTGCTGTGTTCGAACTGCTGCAAAACGGAACGGCTGTGCAGTCAGTAACAACTGGGAACGACGGCAGCGCAAAATTCAGCGCAATTGCGCCGGGTTCTTATACGCTTGTCGAAACACTCCAACCGTCAGGCTATCAGCCGATTACACAGGAGTATACCGTTGCCGTTTGTGAGGATGGCAGCATTAGAGTCGACGGTGTATTGACAGACACGCTGCAAATTCAAAACAACCCGCTCCTGTCAGATGTTTCATTTACCAAAATAGATGCGCAGACGGGCGGCCCGCTTGCGGGCGCTGTATTCGAAATTTTAGAAGAACAGGCGGTTGTTGTTCAAGCGGTATCGGACGCTGAGGGAAAAGTGGATTTTGGAAAACAACCGCAAGGGACATATACCATTCGGGAGGTAGCGCCGCCCGAAGGCTACGCGCCAATTACCAGTATATATACCGTAATTGTTGACGCAGAGGGGGACGTTGCTATCGACGGCGTTCCGGCAAAAGAATTCACCGTTCCCAATACGCGCCGTGTAGCAGCAGGCATCTTTGTACGCAAGCTCAATATCGATGTTGAACCACTGTCTGGGGCGGAGTTTGAGCTGCGCCAAAATGGAGCGGTCATACAATCAGCAACGACCCAAACGGATGGGATAGCGCAGTTCCCAGATGTTTTGGCAGGAAACTATACGCTTATCGAAACGCAGCCGCCCGCAGGCTACGCCCAAAACCCAACAGAGCATACGGTTGCCGTCGCGGATGACGGAATGGTTACAATTGACGGACGGCAGACCAATACGCTTGCAGTAATAAACGACCCTTTATTCTATCAACTGACCATCCGTAAAACAGACGCGCAAACGGGCGCTCCAGTTGCAGGCGGCCTGTTTTATCTCTATAACAGCAGCGGTTCGATTGCCGCCGGCGCGTCGTCCGACATAAATGGGAACATCAATTTCGGCAGCTTTCTCCCGGGAAGCTATACGGTGCGGGAGCAGCGCCCGCCCGCGGGCTACGAACCGATTACCGGTTCTTTACAGGTGGAAATCGCGGCGGATGGTACAATTTCGGTAAACGGTGCGCCCGCTGAAGAGTTTGCCCTAGCCAATACCAGAAGCACGGGCCTTCAAGTGCGTAAGGTAAATCCGGACGATGAACCGCTTAAAGGTGCTGTATTTGAACTGCGTCAAAATGATACGGCGGTACAAACAGAAACGTCAGGAGTCAATGGAGTTGCTGCGTTTGGCTATCCGCAGGCTGGTTCTTATACCTTAGCGGAAGTTCAGCCGCCCGAGGGTTACCGCGCCGATACTGCCGTTCACTCGGTATTGGTAGACGACGAAGGCGGTATAACCATAGACGGATTAGAGGAAAACAACTTAACAGTGCAGAATCTTCCGCTGCTTTATGAAATTTCCTTTAAAATAATCGATAAAGATACCGGAGCGTTGCTGCCGGACGCGGAGTTTGAGCTGCTTTCCGGAACTTCTGTGATAACGTCAGCTATATCGGATGTAAATGGAATTGTGAATTTCGGTGGTTTCCCTCAGGGAGAATATACCGTGCGGGAATCGTCGCCGCTCACCGGTTATCAGCCGATTACAGATGTTTATTCTGTTTTAGTGACCTCAGAAGGCGCTGTTACAATTAACAGCCTGCCTGCTCAGGATTTTCGTATGAAAAGCAGCAGAATACAGTAGGGGAAGGCATAAAAAAACGATAGCTCAAAAATAAAAAGGCGGGCGCCTTATCCGGCGTCCGCCTCATTTTCATTTCTCCTCACGGAATCAAAGTTGTAAAAATGTCCGCCTTTGATGTGACGGAGTTCATGCCGTACCGCCTGCTCCTGCAAATTTGGCGGCAGGCTGCTGTTTACATATACATTATAATCCCCGTTTTCATCAACGACCGTTACGCCCCGTACGCAAGGCGGCAGGAAAAGCGGCCGGACAAAAATATCCTCCAATTTTCATCAACTCCTTAACGCCTCGATGATTTTTACCGCCTGCTCTACGTCTTTTTTTGTAGCGCCCTTGGCAAGCTTAAAGAGCATTCGCATTTCTGAACGGTTTTTTAGCTGCTCCAGATATTCATCGAGTTCATTATTAAGACTTTGGCTTTTTTCTTCTTCCGGAAGGTCACGCCCTAGCAGATAATCAACAGAAACGCCGAAAAAATCGGCGATTTTTTTTGTCATGTCAAAATTGGGCTCCCGTTTTCCGCTTTCCCAGCCGCCCACAGTGGATTGTGCGATTCCCATAGCATCGGCAAAGCTGTATTGAGAGTACCCAGCCTTTTCCCGCAATTCCTTTAAACGTTTTGCAAACAATTGTAATCATCTCCCTGATTTTATTTAAACACATTTAGCGATTGAAGTCAAGGGAAAACATAAAAATAACGCTAATTGAGTTTGAATAAAAATGAGAAACAACTGATACAATTCATACATGATTGCTAATTCACTTGCGCCATGATAAAATTAAGAATAAACTGCATTAAAATGATGTCATTTTGAAGATAATGAGGAGAAATGACAGCGTTAATATGCCGGCTCGCGGTGCTTTAGGAACTATTATTATTTACCCGTTCTGTACACAGGTTTGCTTTGAGAAAATATTCACTGGCAAAAATTTTCCCGAAGATGCCCAAACGCCTGCTCAGCTTTATCGATGGCTGATTATGAGACGAATAAGGAAAAACAACGTAAAATTGCGTTTTAATAAAAGCAGCTTGATTACTGCTCCAAAAGGAGGGAGAACAAAATGAATGCTGACCAGGGAGAGTTTTCTTCTTTTCATCCAGCGGTACTGCTCTGCTACTTCGTTTCGGTATTGCTTATTACAATGTTTACGGTCAATCCTGTTTTCCTGCTGCTCTCCCTTGCCGGAAGCCTGGTTTACTGCGCCGCGCTCAGTCATGCGAAGGAGTTTTTCAAAGGCCTTGCGTTTTCCGTACCGCTTTTTCTTTTGATAACCATAACAAACCCGCTGTTTTCCCATAATGGAGCGACGCCGCTCTTTTTCTTGGGAGGAAACGCGGTGACGCTGGAGGCTGTGCTTTTTGGCGCGGATATTGCGGCAATGGTAACCGCTGTCGTTTATTGGTGCAGGTGCGTGTCCCATGTTATGACAAGCGACAAATTCTTATTTCTGTTTGGAAAAGCAATTCCAAAGCTTTCGCTGGTCCTTTCTATGACGCTGCGTTTTCTTCCCCTGTTCCTCGGGCAGTATAAAAAAATATTTAAAGTACAGAAAGCGATGGACATAAACGTTTCTAAGCGGCTGACGGGGAAGATAAAAGCAAGCCTGCGTGTGTTTTCCGCCGTCGTTACATGGTCAATGGAAAACGCGATGGAAACTGCGGCCTCTATGAAAGCGCGCGGTTACGGAATAAAGGGCAGAAGCACATTTTCTGTTTACCGTTTTACACTGCGTGACGGTATTATGCTGGCGGCAGTTCTGGTATTGGACTGCCTGACCGTCGCGGGGCTTTCTGCAAAATACGCGGCCTTTTCTTTTTATCCGCGCATTACGCAGGTTTCACTTGCCCCGCTCAGCATAATATCCTATGCCGCATTCGGGCTGTGTGCGTTGCTGCCATTTATAATAGAGGGAGAGGGGGCTATCCGGTGGAAATACTTCAGGTCGAAAATTTAAGCTTTTCTTATCCAAATACAAAAGAAAGAGCTATAAAAGACATCACCTTTTCCGTATCGGAGGGCGATTTTATCGTTATATGCGGAGAATCCGGCTGCGGTAAGACCACGCTGCTTAAAATGCTCAAAAGAGAGCTTTCCCCTTATGGGGAAAAAAGAGGCCGGGTTTTGTATAAAGGACGGGAGCTTTCAGAACTAAATGAAAGGGAAGCCGCCTGTGAAATCGGATTTGTAATGCAAAACCCGGAACAGCAAATCGTTACGGACAAGGTATGGCATGAGTTGGCGTTCGGACTTGAAAATATGGGTATGGAAACCAATGAAATTAGAAGGCGTGTTGGGGAGATGGCAAGCTATTTTGGGATAGCCGATTGGTTTCACAGCGATACGGACAAGCTTTCCGGTGGACAAAAGCAGATTTTAAACCTTGCGTCCGTAATGGCGATGCAGCCGAACGTCCTTCTTCTGGATGAACCCACCTCACAGCTCGACCCAGTCGCCGCGTCCGAATTTATTATGACGCTCCAGCGGCTCAATCGGGAGCTGGGCCTGACGATTTTATTGATTGAGCACAGGCTTGAGGATGTTTTTTCCCTGGCGAATAAGGTGCTCGTTATGGAAAATGGGGCGCTTATATTTTATGATGGGCCGCGTACGGTTGGGGAAAGGCTGATGCGTGAAAAAGACAGCCATCCCATACACTGTGGTCTGCCAAGCGCGCTGCGTATTTACCGGGCGCTTGGCATTGAGGCGCAGTGCCCTCTAACGGTACGCGACGGCCGGCGCTTTTTAACAGAACACTTTCTGCCGGAGCGGGAAGCTGTTTTGCCGCCGGACAACCCTAAAACAGAGACAGTTTTAGAGATGAAAAACGTCTGGTTCCGGTATGAAAAAAATTTGCGCGACGTACTGCGCGGCGTTTCCCTGTGTGTTTCCCGTGGGGAAAGCTATTTCCTTCTGGGAGGTAACGCAGCGGGAAAAACAACCGCGCTGCATTGCGCCGCGGGGCTGCAAAGGCCATACCGGGGAAAAGTCAGTATGCTGGAAAAAAAGAAACAAACAGGAAAAAACGCTGTACTGCTTCCGCAGGATCCGGTGACAGTGTTTGTACGGGATACGGTAAAAGAGGATTTAGTGGAAGCCTGCTCATCAGCAAGGCTTCCGGAGAAGGAATGGGAAGGGCAGATTGAAGCGGTATGCAGGCGAACTGGAACCTATGGACTGCTTTCAAAGCATCCCTACGATTTAAGCGGCGGCGAGCAGCAAAAATGTGCGCTCGCAAAAGTTTTACTGCATAAACCGGACATCCTGTTGCTGGACGAACCAACAAAAGGACTGGACGCACACGCGAAACTGGAGCTTTCCGCGCTTCTGCGTACACTTAAAAAGGACGGTGTTACAATCATCGCCGTTACGCATGATGTGGAATTTGCCGCTGAAAACAGCGACCGCTGTGCGCTTCTTTTCGACGGGCAAATTATTTCCTGCGATACGCCCCGTCTCTTCTTTTCAGGTAACACATTTTATACGACATCAGCGAACCGGATGGCGCATCATATGTACCGCTATGCTGTAACATGTGACGAAGTTGTCGCCGCCTGTAAAAGAAATGGGGTGCGCCATGCGTAAAAAAGCGGTACGTTATCTTCTGATGTTCCTGGGTGTTCCGCTCGTAGTGCTGTTGGGTACGGTTGTATTTGCGGATAAGCAGTACGCCTGGATTTCCCTTGCTGTGGCGGTGCTTTCCTGCGTCCCGTTTTTTTTATCGTTTGAACGCAGGGACGCGGCGGCAAAAGAAATGACGATTTTGGCTGTTATGGTCGCTTTATCCGTTGCGGGCCGTTTTATGTTTTCCTACCTGCCGCATTTTAAACCGGTTACGGCAATCGTCGTGCTCGCCGGATTGTATCTCGGTGCTGAGTCCGGTTTCCTGTGCGGCGCGCTGTCGGCGGTCATATCCAATTTTATTTTCGGGCAGGGCCCCTGGACGCCGTTTCAAATGTTTGCCTGGGGGGTTATCGGGTTAATTGCCGGGCTGCTTGCAAACCCGCTCAAACGTCATAAGGCGCTTTTGCTCCTTTATGCGGCTGCGGCAGGCGCTCTTTTTTCTCTGATTCTTGATGTGTGGACTGTACTATGGTGGGACGGGACGTTCAATTTCAGCCGGTATCTCGCGTCAGTCATCACAGCACTGCCGACGACGGCAGTGTATATTCTGTCTAATGTGGTATTTTTGTTTTTTCTTTCAGGGCCGATTGGAAAAAAGCTCGAACGTGTCAAAATAAAATATGGCTTGAAGTAACAAAACCTTTAAAGCAATTGACAAGGCGTACAGGTATTCCTGTACGCCTTCGCTGTATCTGTTTTTTATTCCCTGAATGCTTCAAAAGCCTTCGCAAATCCACATAGCGTTTTATACGGCAACGCACAAATCTGCGCGAAATCAAGGTTTTTCGTTTGTCTCTTTAAAAAGTTTTGTTACGCTTTGCAACGTACGCTCGTAGTCCGGTTCCCAAACCCCGAGGCCCTCCCCAGTGACGTCCCTTTTCATCGCATCCGCGGGCGGCTTCGCTTCCTGCGGATGCTTTCAAACATGCGAGGCATACAACTTTTCACAGCCAGCAGATTTTACAGGTTTTCGCGCAGGCGAAAAAGTGAAAAATCGCAAAGTGTGTACTACTTTGCCCTGCTTGCCGCTATTGTAAACAACCAGATAGCATATACGCCTTAAATCCAATAAGGCATAGTAAACCCTACTTTGTAAAAACACCACAAATCGTTTCTCCATTGTCCGAGAACTGCTTTCCTGCTACGTCACCATAGAATTCAAAACTATTAAAGCCTGACGTTTGAATCTCCGATAACAGCTTTTCTTTGGAAAAGAAATGATCCCATATATTGTAGCAATTTATTGCTTCGTCGGTCAAAACAACACATTGGCGAAGCTCTGTGGCGTCCTCATCATCGTACTGATATACAGACTCCAAACAGATATGCGGCTTCTCACACCAAAAACCGCCTTCTTCACAGTATTGCCAGGTATGGCTTTCATTTTTTCTCATTTTTGGCGTAAAAACATCAACGATAAACTTTCCGTTTTGTCTTAACGCCTTATAAATCTTGTTTAATAAAAGAAGCCTGTCCGCTACCGGCAGCACGGCATAATCGCAGTAGATTAACGTGACGACATCAAATTGATTTTTGTAATCAATCGTCAGATAATTTTGATAACGGTACTCAATGGCGCTGTTTTGCTGTATCGCTTGTTCTTTTGCATATGCAATCGAACGTCTTGAAAAATCCACGCCTATGACGGAATATCCGGCCTCGTGAAACCGCTGTGCATAAAGGCCGGGACCACATCCCAAATCTAGTAAGTATTTATATTGGGAGGGCGGCGCAATTTTTGAAATCCATCGAACTGACCGGTCGAGAAATTCATGCCTTCGGGTTGCCGCGTCCTCCTGTGGATTGAGATGTGCCGCCAGCATCCCTTTGGATATATGCGCGTCATTCCAGAACTCTCCAGTGCTAGAAGCATATATTTGCGGCTTTGTAAGAAAAGCGCTTAATTGTCGAATCATAATATTCCTCCTGCTCTAAGTCGAACCACTTGTCCTGCTTTGGCTAAGGCGTGTCCGTGTAGTGCGTCTTTATTAGGCATAGTTAAAAACTGATACTTGTTCTACAAACCTTTAGAATGCTTTCGTAAATACAGGCGGCTTTTAGGCGGCAAATCGGTCAATATATAAACTGGTTCATTTGGATAAAAACCAGTAACCATGCGCTTTTTAACTTATAGAGAAGCCGTAACCGACTGGAAAATTATTCGTTATGGGGTCTCAAACAGGCCGGAGGGAAGGTAAATATCCTTTGTACCAACTTTGTTCCAGGAAAACAGGGGAATCAGCTCATGCACGGCGGCGGGCTCCGGACGGTCGAGCAGCCCCGCGAGGTACGCAAGCCTCCCGATTAAATCCTGTGCTTTGAATCCACGCGCAAGCAGCTTGTCAAGCCCCATATCCTGTTCACGTTTTGAAAGCCGCCGGCCGTCAGCAGACAGAAGAAGCGGGAGATGGTAAAATTCCGGAGGGTCAAATCCGAGCAGGCGGTAAAGGCAGAGCTGGCGTGGGGTAGAGGACAACAGGTCACGTCCCCGTACCACCTGTGTAATCCCCATCAATGCGTCATCCGTGACAACCGCAAGCTGGTAGGCGAATACACCGTCAGAGCGGCGCAGGATAAAATCCCCGCATTCGCTCGCAAGATTCTGGCATAGTTTCCCATAGTGCCCATCCTCAAAGCAAATTGTCTCTTGTGGGACACGCAGGCGCAGCGCTGGGCTGCGTCGTGCTGAAAGACTTTTTAATTCACCGTCAGATAGCGCGCGGCATCTGCCGCTGTAAATGGTTTCTCCATCCGACGCATGCGGCGCTTCTGCGGCGTGCAGTTCTGCGCGTGTACAAAAACAGGGATAAATAAGCCCCTGCTCCATCAATTTTTCCAGCTGCTCCTGGTATAACGGCGTCCGTTTATGCTGTACATACGGACCGTGCTTACCGCCAAGGCTGCCGCCTTCATCCCAGTCAAAGCCCAGAAAAAGCAGGTCCTCCTCCAATTGGCGGGCATATTCCGCTTTGCAGCGGTTTTGGTCGAGGTCTTCCAAGCGCAGAACAATTTGTCCTCCGTCTTTCCGTATAGAAAGCCAGGCAATCAAAGCGCTGAAAAGGTTTCCCAAATGCATCCGCCCGCTGGGGGTCGGGGCAAACCGTCCGGTCGGCTGAATTTCCACGCCTGCACCTCCCTTGTTATCTTTTTCGATTATATCCGGCACAACCTTTTCTGTCAATCACGATTAATCCAATTGGTATATATAATTATATTATATACTAACTGGATAGCCTTGCTAAAAAGAGAATATCCGCTTTCCTTTCTGCCAGCGCCTGCTCGGCAGCAGAATTAAGCCTGCTGCGGGCAGGAATATTAGGATTTCCTGATACAACGTTACGCTTATTTGTGTTTTTACGTGCAGCTTTACGAAGATGAAAAGGAGCAGGCTTTGCCACTAATTGCAAAGCCTGCTCTTTTTCTATTTGTACAGCTTTTATGCTATTTTTTAATATAAACGGGATATGGGCAATCCAAATGGTACCCAAGCTTTTCCGCAAGCGAAACGGAGCGCAGGTCGTGCGCGTCCCAGCTGGGGTATAAGCCACGCTCCAGACATTCCAATATCAGCCTTGCACCGCATGCGGTTGCAAGGCCTCTTTGCCGAAACTGCGGCATTGTGTCTATCTCAATCTCAATCCCGCCGCGATAGACGGCATAGGAGGAAGCGCCCGAAACAAGCTTTCCGTTATATAGTACGGCGACGCCCAGCCCGCGCTGTTTATAATCCTCATAATCTGCAAACAGGGAACAAAGGTCTGCTGACCAGCCTTCACGAAGCGCGGCCTTATAAATCTGTTCATCGAACAATCTAAGGGTAAAGCCTTCAGGAATACGACATGTGTATTTTCTGAGCAATTCGACGGGAAAGACGCCCGGTTCTTTTTTGATTGCGTAGCGCGTTGTTTTTTCTGCCCTGCCGCCCCACACGTCTTCAAGCGTTTTGCCCCATGCTTCCGTACGGGGTATCATAATTGGCGCGGCCGCCTTTGCGGCAAGCCCGGGATTGGGCGCGCCGGCGAAGAAACAGAAATCGCCCACGACGATTTCTGCGGAGGAAGGATGTTCCTCGCTGTCTGTTACGGCATAGCCCATGCATCCCTGCAGGCAGGACCAAACGAGCGCTTCCTGCCAGCCTTCAAACAGCGGCGCAATTTTTTTATAAACTGCCATAATTTCGCTCCCTTTGCTTTTTATGTGCTTTTGTTATCTTCCGCGCCTTTTGGAGAGGGTGGGTTACTATAAATGGTATAGCCGCTCTTACCACGTTTTTTTGTCTGGTAAAGCGCCCTGTCCGCGCGCCGGTACAGCGTATCAAAGTCTTTCCCGTCGCGCGGCGCTATAGCCACGCCTATGCTTGCGGAAATATGCCAGCTTATCTGGCCGTCCGCTGTATGGTCGCTGCGCAGTGCACGGCATAGCTCCTCTGCCTTCTGCCGCGCCCAGGCCTCGTCAGGTATTGTAAGGAAAGCCGCAAACTCATCCCCGCCGATGCGGCCGACCAGCTCGCCCTCGCTAAAATGACGCTTAATCGTACCTGTAAAGCTTATGATTACTTTGTCGCCGTAAGAATGGCCGTACAGGTCGTTTGCCTGTTTAAAATCATCAATATCAAATATAAAGAACGCAAATAACTTCCCGGGCTGTTCCGCCAGTCTGCTTTCCGCTTTTTTGCGAAGGGCTGTTTTTGTATACAATCCGGTCATTTCATCGGTCTGTGAAAGCTTCAGCATACGGCGTTGCTGCCGTTTTTCCGCGTCGATATTCTGTCGGTAGGTCAGCATATGGATGGAATCGTCGCTTTCCCAATAAATAATCCGGGCGGTGATACGCATCCAGTAATAATCGCCGCCGGTGGAAATCATGAAGTCGTAGCGCAGGGTATCCTGGCCATTCTTATAAGCGTGCAAAACATTTTCAGGAGAAAACATGTCGAGGTATCCCTGCCTGAATTCTTCCTTAATTTGCTTATCCGCAACAATCCGGAGCGCTTTGTCATACGGCGTGCCTGAGGGGGCGCCCAGGCTTTCAAAATATTGCTCGGTTACCAGGTTCGCAGGACAGTTGCGCGTGATATCCAGTTCATAAATATTTTCGTAAAGCTCTTCGGTCGCCTGCTGGAATACAGTACGGCGTTTCTGTTCATTCGTACGTGTCAGGCTTACAATTTGCCGGTTGAATTTTCGGATAACAAAAGTAATCACGAAGAGGATAATGGCAATGATTGCCGCAATAATCAGTACCGTCTGCAATATCTGCTCATTAAGCTTTTGAATCAGCAGGCCTGTATCCCGCTCTACCACCAGATGCCAGCCTAGTTCCGGGATATACCTGGCCACAATGTAATTCATTGTATTCTCGCCAGGCGTAGCAGACGTCCAAAAACTACTGGCGGAATCGCTTTTTTTCCAGTTTAAAATTACATTCTTAGCTGTATTGTCATAAGAATAAATATCGAAAAAGTTTACTTTTTCATATCCCGTATAATTTGTCGAAATTTCTACAGTGCCGTCCCCGCCGATGAGGAAAGCATCCACACCAAATTTGTCTTCATAATCACGCAGCAGGCTCTGAAGGTAGCCGATACGGACGCCCACCCCTACAATTCCCATTGTTTTTCCGTTGTTATCTTTTATTTTACAGTTGACAAAAACTGTAATTTCATTTTGTGCGCTGGCCGCTTCATCATTGTCCACATTCATCGTGGAGTCCTCTTCGCTTTTCAGCATTCCAAAGTACCAGTCGTTTTCCGGGTTTCCCTGTTCAAGTACACGGTCCAATCCGTTGAAGTTATAATACCGATTGGTTGCTGCCGAAACCAAAAAAACGGAATCATATTGATATTTGGCCCGGTATGCGTCAAGGTATTCCCGAATCGTTTCAATATAAACCTGGTTGTCAAGCTGCGTTTTTTCATCAGCAAGAAACCCCTTGAGCAGGCTGTCGTTTGCCATCGTCAATGAAATATTGACCGGCTTAGTAAAAATAGAGGTAAGCTGATAATATATTCCCTCGGAGGTAAGCGCCGACACCTGTTCAATATTCTGTACGGAGGCGGTATAATTTGCCTGGTAGCTGAGCACAGCGGTCGTTGTAAATCCGATTATAATAACAAGACATACAAGTATGTTGGTTCGCATCAGTATGTTCTTTTTCATGGTGTAACCCTTCTCAATTTATAATAGGTATGGTTAAATTCTAATAGATATTGTTGTAAAACATATCGGAGCGAAGCGCTGTTTATCAATTTTGAGTAAAAAGCGGCCATTGGCAGGCTCAGCTTGCGGTCTGTCTTATTCTATCAAAAATTAAATCTTTTGGAAAGGTCTGAGAAAATCCCAAATAACAATTACCAAATTGTTGTGTTTTTTACCGCAGGCCGGCTGAAAGCCCGGATTTTCCACCTGATTCTGGCACCTGAAAGGCAAAACGGAGCAAGCGATACAAAGCCTGCTCCGTTTTGCTGAAGGGAAGTTCCACAGCGCTCCCCCCAATCATTCTTAAATATTCATTGAGAAACGGGTTTTATTTACAGCACAAACAGCCGTTGCACACGCTGACTGTAACCGAATCCGTGTTGTTGAATGGATTTGGGTCGGGCGTCTGGGAAGAAACAGCCGCTGTATTTTTAATAAAGCCTTTTGCGCACCGGCTGACTATACCGGATAACAAAATACAGATTGAACCGCCTGAGGCAAGCTCTCCTAAACTGAGCTTTCCATCCCAAACGTACCATGTTTTTCCGTTATCAACCGAATAAGCCGGATTGCACAATTCCGAAGGCAGAAAGTCGGAAATTACAACCTGTTCCGCTGTTTGCGGACCGGCGTTGGATATAACAAGCCTATAGGTTAGACACTGGCAGCGAGCCGCCGGATTTTGGAAAGCGGTTTTTTGTATTGAAAGGTCTGCTCCGCGTTCCTGGACAGGCGTGTTTACTGTTGAGGTATTGTTGCCCGGATTGGGATCAGGCGTCGTGCTTGCGGCAACCGCCGTATTGGAAACAATGCCGCAGGCGGATGCTGATACCGTCCCGCGAATGAGTATCGTCCTGCTCTGCCCGGCTTCAAGCTGGCCCAGCGCGAGCGGATTTACCCACGTATACCAGCTCGCACCATTATCCAGTGAAAACTCTGCGCCCGATAATTCTGGCGGAATCTCGTCATATAGGATAACATCCTGCGCGCTGTCCGGTCCATTGTTGGTAACAACAATCGTGTAGGCCAGCCGTTCTCCCGGAATCGCGCCTGTTGGCTGTGCGCTCTTGCTGACTGAGATGTCTGCTTCATTGCCGCCGCTAATCTCGGTCGTTTCCGTACTGGTATTGTTGTTTGGGTTTGGGTCGGGCGTATCGCTGCGTACCGTGGCAGTATTGATAATGCTTCCGCTTGCAGACGGGGAAACCATGGCGCGTATCAGAACGACAAGGCTGTCTCCCGCATTAAGCATTCCCAAATTACGGGGGCCGGTCCATGGCTGCCATGTAGTACCGCCGTCCAGGGAGAATTCAGGATTGGTAAGGTCGGCTGGGATATTGTCTGTAAGGATAACATTTTCAGCGGCATTTGGCCCTGCGTTGAAGACAGCCAGCGTATAAGTCAGCGTTCCGCCCGGCTGCACTGGGTTTGGGACGGAGGTTTTTATAATGGAAAGGTCGGCAGAAGGCGCAGCCGGTATCACGGGTGTCACAACAGTAGAAGTATTGTTGTCAGGATTCGGGTCGGGAGTACCGCTGTTTATAATCGCGGTATTACTTAGGCTCCCTGCCGCAGAGGAGGCAACCGTAGCACGGATTAAAACCTGCAGGGCCGCACCCGGCTGCAAATTCCCCAGGAAAAGGGTACCGGAAAAGGGCGTCCATGTAGAACCGCCGTCAGTGGAGAATTCTGCGTTTTGCAGCCCGTTTGGGAGCTGGTCGGCCAAGTTGGTGTTAACTGCCGCCGACGGCCCCGCGTTTTCGATTTGAAGCGTATAGGTGATAATCTCTCCCGCTAAAACAGGACTGGGGCTGGCGGTTTTTACGACTGAAAGATCGGCCGACGGCTCTACCGGCGTAACAACTGTAGAAGTATTATTGTCAGGGTCGGGGTCAGGGGTATCGCTGTTAACAGCGGCGGTGTTAACGATTTCCCCGGAAGCAGAAGGGCTGAGTACTCCGCGTATCAAAACAGTTTGGCTTTCGCCCGCTGCAAGCGTACCCAGGGGAAGAGGGCTGCTCCAGGGAAAAAAGGTGGCGCCGCCATCGGTGGAATATTCCGCATTCGACAGCTCAGCGGAAATATTATCGGCAAGTGTCACGTTGAAAGCGGGCGACGGCCCTGCGTTGGACACAGTTACGGTATAAGTCAGCGGACTGCCCGGGATTGCCGGGCTGGGGTCGGCTGTTTTTAACACGGAAATATCCGCCAGTGTAACGACCTCAACCGGCACCTCGTTGGAGGTAACATGAAAGACACCCGGAATGCCGCCCTCTACCGGTGTGTACGAATAGGTGATGTTTGCGCTGTTCAGGGCCGGATTGGGCGTTGGGACTTCATCTACCGCGGCTGTGAACTCGACCGTGACGGTGTCCCCGCCGGGGATGTCCGGCAGTGTAAATCCCACATTTGGATTCACACCCGGCTCAGTCACCCCGTTTACGACGACGCTTCCGGGAACGAAGGAAAGCCCGGCCGGGATGGAGTCCTGGAAATTCACATTAGTTAAGGGGCTCTGGCAGGTGTTGGTCAAGGTTACAGTGTAAACAACGGTTTCACCAACATTTGCGGTTTGCCTGTCAACCGTTTTGACGGGAACAAACTGCGGTACCTGTATCTCGTTGAAGGAAATATCGTCGATGGCGTAATCATTTCCAATTACCTCTGGACCCTCGCTTAAAAATTCAACGGTCAGGCTTGTATTGCCCTGGGAGTTAACAACGCTGCCAATCTGTTTCCATTCCGGCGCGTTTACATTGACGGGAATCAGCGCTCCAAGGGTTGCGCTGTATAAAACGCCGCCGTTTTCGTCCAGAATACGCACGCCCAGTTCCGGATTCGGATAGCCGTTGACTTTAAATAGATTTAGTATCCATGATGTAAACAGATAATTGGTGTCCGGCTGTACCGCTACCGTATCCCTAAAAAATACGGCTCCCGGATTATAACCGTTCACGACCATAAAGCGTCCGGTTTCGTTGCCAACAGTATGGTCGGCGATGCGCCACCACGCGCCAATTTCGGCGCTCATAGAGTTTGTCATGATATTCTGTACAGTGTATTCCCCGCCCAGCGGCGCGAAAACCGCGGGATTAGGCAGCACATAGGTGAAGTCAGGCGTAACTCCGGGATAGGGCTCAGCGGGCGCGCCGGTGTTGGCCGGCGTACCCGGAGGGAACGTGCCGAAGGTGCCTTTGTCAGCGGCGTTAATTAAATTGTCGCCGGAAATGATTGCGCAGGGATCTAAAATGGTCTGAACCGGCGTATAAATGACTGGGCCATTTAGAAAATTTTGATTGATTAAATCAGGGCCGGTTACTGTAACCAGCAGCGTATCCGGCGTAAGGGAATCCAGGTTGGTAGATCCGGGCGGGGGATTGACCGCGGCGGAAATAGGTGGATTGGCGCCGGTCGGAACGCTTCCCGGCACCGCATTATAGAAGTTGCCCGGAGTCAGGTTTCCGCCAGGTGTTCCGTAGGATTCTACAATTCTGTAATTGCCATTTGGTACATTTAAAATCGTATAGTTGCCGTTCTCGTCTGTTAAAACTGTCAGCCGAGCGGCCGTATCTATATTTTGGAGGACTACAGGAATATTTGCAAGGCCTGAATCGCCCGCGGAAATCGTGGCGCTTCTGTCCCTGTCAAATATTACCCTGCCTGATATGGTAGCCATTTTTATTGTGCACCTTTCTATATGAAATTGGGTTGTTTTATAATTTTAATTAATAAGCTAACAGTATGGTGAAGGATTTGCGATTAGCTTAGGTCTATTTTTAACTGTATGCCAATACCTCTTTACATCATATGTAGAACTGGGACATACTGGTACTTAGAGATACAAACAAATTTTTAAAGATTCACTTAATCAAAATAAATATGGATATACCGTGAAAAGCAGAAAGGAGACAGTAAGCCGCTCCAGAAGGCGCCGCGTAAACCGCCCGTACTTTTGCTTGAATAAATTAAATTTTATATTAAAAATAAACTCCCCTGTAACGGCATTAAGCCGTTACAGGGGAGTTCAAGCTGGTATGAATGTTTATAAGCCACTGTGTTCCTGCTACAAAATAGATGTCAGAGTGGACACCCAGCTTGACCAATAAAATAACCTGCAGTGCGCAACTTGTTCACAGCAGGTGTGTAAAGGTGAGACAAAAAAACTCGGTTTTTTTGAGGAAGATTTGAACCCACGTACCCGCAAAAAGTTGGCAGCGACAGCGAGCAGTCGTGAGGGTACGCTTGCAACTGAGCAGTCGTGCCAAGCGTGACTTTTTGCGGAGAAGGAGGAATGACGGAGTGGTATGAGAAAAGCCCGGCCTCAGCCGGGCTTTTTGAATGGAACGCAGTCCATTCCGACATTGGTGCGGGTGACAGGACTTGAACCTGCACGGTTGTTGCCACCAGAACCTAAATCTGGCGCGTCTGCCAATTCCGCCACACCCGCATGTGCAGACTATTATATAATAAATCCAACAGAAAATCAAGCTAAGAATTCAATGCATATTGGATTGCTTTGAAATGCTGCCGAAGCCAGATAAATAATAAATTGAAAATTGACATACAATTGACAATACGGCTATAATAAGACGAATGCCCGGTATGGGGTAGAAGAGAGCAGTTATTTACAGCAGCCTGCGAAGCTTTGGAAGGTATTGGAAGGATGATTAGATGGCGATAAGAATAGCGGCAATCGATTTAGACGGAACGACGCTCAATGATAAGGCAAAGCTCCCGCCGGAAAACAGGGAAGCAATTATTCGGGCGGCAAAGCACGGTATACATGTCGTGCTTTGTACTGGCAGGACAAACGATGAGCTTCCGGATGAACTGCTGCGCATATCGGAGCTTCGCTACGGCGTGTTGGCTAATGGGGCAAAAATCGTTGATTTTTCAGAAAATAAAGTTCTATACCAGGATTGCCTTAGCCGGGAATTAGCGGAACAGGCAATCCGTTTTACGGAGAAATACCTCTGTATGTGCGAGCTTTATATCGATGGTAAGGTTTATGTGAAACGCAAATGCCTAGAAGATGTTACAATATATGGCGTAACGCCGCGCCTGAAGAGGCTGGTGGAGGGGACGCGCACCGGCGTTACAAACCTTCTTGATTTTTTTCACAGCAGCGGCGGGGCGGTCGAAAAGCTCAATATCTTTTTCGGCAATTCCGAACACCGAAAAGCGTTTCTCCGTGATGTCGGGATTTTTTCGGGCCTTGTGGAAATAACCGGTTCCATGGAAACGAACGCGGAGGTCAACAGCAAGACGGCGACAAAGGGCAATGGCCTTGCGTACCTTGCAAAGCTGCTAGGCGTCGATAGAAGAGAGGTGCTCGCCATCGGAGACAGCGGCAACGATATCTCCATGCTGAAATTTGCGGGCGTCGCGCTTGCTGTGGCAAACGCGGATGAGGAAGTAAAACAGATTGCGGATGAAATTGTCCCGGCTAATACGGAAAACGGCGTAAAAACGGCGCTGGAAAAGTTTTTTTAAAAAAAGGTTGACATTTCCAGAAATACCAACTATTATAAAGAAAATGAAAAGGTAAACCCATGCGAAAGCTGGGGGCACAAAGCCGCGAGTCTAAGGCATATAATTTATGCTATGATTGTCAGGTTGCAATTATATTGCAGCCTGGCTTTTTTATTTGCCGGTTGCAGGAAAAAGTGGGGAGTTAATTATGAAAAAGCTTTTATCCGTTCTTTTATGTGCAATCATGGTCTTTGGTGCAATTCCTTTTGCGGCGTCCGCAGCCGTTTCGGCAACAGACCTGACAATTACGACGAAGCCCCTGGCCACAGGAAAATACGGACAGGTAACATCCGCGCAGAGCATTATCGAAATTCCGGAAAATGCATCGGGTGATGTTGAAATCCCGCTGGATTTTCTCAACGAATTTGAAGAGAATGTCACAATGCCTGGAGATACCTACACCTATTATTTTACAATTATCAACCATTCCAAGCACACCTATGAATACACTGGCCAGTCCTTTGTGGTATCGGTTTTAGGCGACATGAACGATCCGAAATGGAACAAGTTTTACAGCGAGCTGTTCAGCGTAAGCTTTACCCGCACGCTCAACATGGCCAGCAGCAGCGACACTGACTGCGGTATAGCAAATTATATGGACACTGGCAGCGACAAGTATAAAGAGGTAAACAGCCTGTTGTCCAATACGAAAATCGCTTCCGGCGACCAGACTGTTTCCCAGGCCGTATACATCGGCCTTAACGGCCCGCTTATGGGCAATGCTTACGCAAACTGCAGCTTCAGCGGCAATATGAAATTTATGCTTCATGAGGCTGATGCACAGTCTGAGCCCGGGCAGAACACAGGCGACATGGTAACCGTACCAGTAACAACCCCGAAAAAGATGTCTATCCGCCTTGAGGACGGCACGGTCCTTCATAACGGCGACAGCTTCCAGATGCCTAAGGACGGAACCGTTCAGTTCCAGATGTGTACAGATAACTGGGAAACCAACCGTTATACGGACGACGGTGAGGGCTTTGCCGGCACAAAAGTATATTCCTTTACATATTCCAATAAAAATAAGGTGCTGCGCACCGATACGAACACCTATTTCATGGCATACCGTTTCCACTTTAAGAAGGGCGATTACAACAAGCAGACGGGAATTGCCAATGTTATCGAAACACCGCTGGAATCCTGGTCTGTCAACCTTCCCTTAGGCTCTACCGTTACGGCGGACGCGTATAAGGGCGCTGTAACAAAGGTCGACGCCGCTAACGTCTTTATCGAAACGGCAGAGGACAAAACCATCTGCTACACGGATTACTACTGGGAATATTGATACTTTAAGCATGATAAACAGGAGCTTGCCGATAAAAAGCAGGCTCCTGTTTTTTGTTTTCCGGAGGGCTTTACTTCTTAGGGGAGGAAACCTATAATATAATTACAGCTGGCTGAAAAACGGAGGCGTATGTAATGGACCAGAGCGCTATGCTCCAAAAAATCATAGACGAAAGCAGCCGCATTGTATTTTTCGGCGGAGCCGGTGTCAGCACGGAATCAGGCATTCCCGACTTCCGCAGCGTAGACGGCCTTTATAATCAGCAGTATAAATACCCGCCTGAAACAATCCTGAGCCATTCTTTTTTTGTAAGGCAAACAGAAGAGTTTTTTCGTTTTTATAAAAACAAAATGCTTTATTTAAACGCCCGGCCAAACGCCGCGCATAAAAAGCTGGCGCAAATGGAGCGTAACGGCAAGCTCTCGGCAATCGTCACACAAAATATAGACGGCTTGCACCAGAAGGCGGGTTCTGAAAAGGTTTACGAGCTGCACGGCAGCGTCCATCGTAATTACTGTACCTCCTGCCATAAACTGTTCGACGCATCCTATATCCTCCACAGTGAGGGCGCCGCGAGGTGCGATGTGTGCGGCTGCCTGATTAAACCCGATGTAGTGCTTTACGAGGAACCGCTCAACGACCAAACGGTGGCGGGCGCGGTAGAAGCAATAGCGCGGGCTGATTGCCTGATTATTGCTGGAACGAGCCTTACTGTCTATCCCGCTGCGGGGATGATTCGCTATTTCGGCGGAAACAATCTTGTTTTAATCAACAGGGATGAAACTCCCGCCGACTCTATGGCGCGGCTTGTCATCCACGGTAAGGTTGGTGAAACACTCGGCAGCGTTATATTGTGAACACAGTGTTAACAAAATCTGCCGATAATTGACAGGCTGTTTCAAAATGCTATAATAAATTCCAGTAAGCTCCGTCCGCTTTCGCGGGCGGACTTTTCCGCGTTTTTTAAACGCCGATGATATTGAAAGGAATGACAGAAATGAGAAAAAAGAGCTTTAAGGCGGAATCCAAAAGACTTCTGGACCTCATGATCAATTCTATTTATACGCATAAGGAGATTTTCCTGCGTGAAATCATCTCAAACGCGAGCGACGCGCTCGATAAGCTGCACTTCGTGTCGCTGACCGATGAAAAGGCAAGGGCGTTTGCCGACAACCTCGCCATTGAAATTTACGCAGACAAAGAAAACCGCACGCTCACCGTTTCCGACAACGGCATCGGCATGACGGAAAAAGAGCTTGAAGAAAACCTTGGAACGATTGCGAGAAGCGGCTCCCTCCAGTTTAAGCAGGAGCTTACAGAGGAGGATAAAAACGACATTATCGGACAGTTCGGCGTCGGCTTCTATTCGGCGTTTATGGTTTCCGGCAATGTGACGGTTATCACAAAGCGTTACGACAGCGACACCGCGTACAAATGGGTTTCAAACGGTGCGGACGGCTATACGGTTGAGCCATGTGACAAGGAAAAGCCCGGTACCGATATCATCATGCATATAAAAGAAGACACCGAGGACGAAAATTACAGCGAGTACCTGGAAAGTTACCGCCTGCAAAATCTCGTCAAGACCTATTCCGACTATATCCGTTACCCAATTATTATGGACGTACAGCAGTCGGTCAACACCGCCGCGGAGGGGGAGGACCCCAAATGGGAAACGGTGACCGAACGCAAGACGGTCAACAGCATGGTGCCCATCTGGCAGCGCAGTAAAAAGGATGTATCCGACGAAGAATGCGCGCAGTATTATAAAGAGCATTTTGGAGATATGCAGGAGCCTCTCGCGACGATACGCGTCAGCGCCGAGGGCCTTGTATCCTACAAGGCGATGCTGTTTATTCCGGCGACGCTGCCCTACGGCTACTATACCAAGGATTTTGAAAAGGGGCTTCAGCTCTATTCCAGCGGTGTGCTGATTATGGACAAATGCCCGCAGCTCCTGCCTGATTTCTTTGGCTTTGTCAAGGGCGTCGTTGATTCGCCCGACTTGTCCCTGAATATTTCAAGGGAGCTTTTGCAGCACGACCGGCAGCTTTCCGTCATAGCCAAAAATATTGAAAAGAAAATCAAATCGGAGCTTATCCGCCTTCTAACGGACGATTTTGAAAAGTATGAAGCCTTCTGGAAAAACTTTGGGCGCCATATCAAATATGGTATTGTAAGCGATTATGGTACACATAAGGAGCTTTTGCAGGATTTGCTCGTGTTCCATTCCTCAACGCAGGAAAAGCCCACGACCCTCAAGGATTATGTGTCCAGAATGAAGGAGGGGCAAAAGTATATTTATTATGCGTGCGGAGATTCCGTTTCGCAGATTGCGTCCCTGCCCCAAACGGAGCTTTGCCGTGACAAGGGCTATGAAATGCTCTACTTAACGGAGGACGTGGACGAATTTACCATCCAGTCGCTCATGGAGTTTGAAGAAAAGCAGTTCAAATCCGTAACGGCGGACGACGCGGAGCTCCAAACAGAGGAAGAAAAGAAAGAAACAGAAAAACACAGCGAAGAAAACAAGGACCTGCTAGAGTTTGTGACGAAGAGCCTCGACGGAAAGGTCAGCAAAACTGTGATTTCAGATAAGCTCAAAAGCCATCCGGTTTGCCTGTCCTCTGAAGGGCCTGTCACCATCGAGACAGAAAAATATTTTGCATCCATGCCCGGCAGCGAAATGAAGCCGAAGGCGGCGAAGGTTCTTGAACTGAACGCGGGGCATCCGGCGTTTGAATCGCTCAAGGCCTGTTTCGCTTCCGACCAGGAAAAGGCAAAGAAATACGCGCAGGTGCTTTACAGCCAGGCGCTGCTGATTGCGGGCCTTCCTGTCGATGACCCGGTGGCATACTGTGACCTTGTCTGCGGCCTGATGTAACGCTTGTACGAACATGTATATTTTTATAGAGAGATATCTGTGAATTTTCGATTCCCTCTTTTCTATTCGCTGGATTTATGATATAATGAACCAACATCATCGTAAATGAAAGGAATTACTAGAATGGACGTCATTATAAAACTGTTTCAGACCCAGTGGATGTTTCTGGCCGCTGCCGTCGTTATTATAGCGGCGATGTTCCTCGTCAAAAAATTTGCTCCGCAGATATATAAAAAATTCTGTATGATTGCGCTTGCTGTAACGGTGGTTGCACTAATTTTATTTGCGCTCATATTCAAACTGCCTGACCTGTTTCTCCTCATACCGATTTTTATACTCTGCTGTGAATTGTTTGGCTACGATATTACAGGCAAAATCGTCATTGTGTTCCTCGTCGACTATATCCTGATTTGCCTTCTGAATTTTGCTTTTGTCAGCGGGTGGATTAATAATGTAATCGATACGATTATTTTCTTTGCGCTCCAGGTCGCAACAGCCATTTGCGCAGGCCTTGTGCTTGACCGCCACCTAACCATTCTTAAAATGAAAAAGAAGGCTGCGCTAGAAGCGAAAAAGCAGGAGGAGCTTGCGCAGAATGAAGAGCTGGACAGCCATATCGATGATGTATTTGAGAAATACAAGCAGGATACGGATTCTTCCGGGCAAAAGGAAAACGACGAAAACAAGCCGGAACTATAATAAGGCGCATAATGCAAAGGCGGAACGAAAAACCTTCGTTCCGCCTTTTTACGTCCGGCAGGCGCCGGGCGTTTATTTTTGCTGCATTTTACACGCGTTCTACCTTATTTGACCGCTTTTACCTTAATCCTGCTGAACGTTTCGAAGCACGTACCGTCCGGCTGCAGCGTTTTATGCAGCATCTCGTCAATCACTTCGCTTCGGAACCGTTCCTTTAAACCGGCGGGAACCACTGTCAAAAACGGAACAATCGTAGGTTGGTCTAACCATCTTATCATTTCATCGGCACTCTCAAAATACCGGTCCACATGTTCTTCCGTTACCTCAAACTCAGAAAATGCGGCTTGGCTGATTAATTTTTGATACTCTGGTTTTGAAGGCATAAACCACGGCCATTCAAAATCGCGGAAATAATCCGTGTATTTGTCCTCCCGCATTTTTTTCCGTATGACTTTAAAAAAGTTCGTGCAGGTTCCGTCTCCCGCAAAATTCCAAAAAATCCTGCCGCCTGGTTTTAAAGCGGTAAAGCTTGCGTTTAAAAGCCTTTCGTGATTCTTTATCCAATGCAGCGCGGCGTTTGAGTAAATAATATCGAACCTGTTTACAAAGTCCATTTCGTTCATGTCCAGCCGCATGAATTCAAGATTAGCCCTTCTCAGCTTTTTCGCGGTTTGAATCATCCCATCAGAAGCGTCAACTCCCAGGACATACCCGCGCGGCGTGAGCACAGCCAGCTGTTCTGTAAGAATCCCGTCACCGCATCCCAAATCCAATATGGATTCATCGCCTTTTAAATCGAGCTGCGCAATCAATTTGCCGCCCCACTCTTTTTGGTGCTTTGAAGCTTCCTTATACTTTTCTCCGTTGAATTCATATGTCTGCATTGAAAGATACCTCCCTGTAAGCTAAACAGCTTTGTATCAATTTAATGCTTTTCCTCTGAATTGTCAATGCCTCGTCCGCGTTTTCTTTCTAAATATCAGTTAATGAGTGGAAAACGCGCTTTCCCCGTAAACTCCTGATAAGCTCTATTTTTATTTTTAAAATATAAAACTGTATATTTCTTTTTCTCCGCGGCAAAGATACTAATACGAATAAAGAACTGGTTTTATACCTTTATCAGCAGGAGGTTTTTGTTGTGGAAAATATACCGGAGAATAATAACAGCAATCAGGAAAATGAAAAGGATACCGCAAATCCCGGCACAAAGAAGAAAAAATACAGCAAGGGCTTTTATGTGGCGCTTGCCTTTTGCCTGTTGGCAATGGGGGCCGCCGCGTGGACGACCTACAGCAGCGTGTCCGACTATATGAAGCCCGCGCCCATTGTGGAGAAGACTACAACGGCTAGTACCAGCAAGGATAAGCAGGCGGGCGTAAATGTCAGCGGCGTACCGGCGAACGATACGACCGACCCGACGACTGCTGCTTCCGCCCAGACACAGCCGACCGACGCGCCGACACAGCCCTCGACCGACAGCGCAACAGAAAGTGCGACAGAAGCAGCTTCATCCAAAGAACTTGTATTTCCAGTTGGAGATAAAATCGTTAAGGAATACAGCGGCGATACGCCCGTCTATTCCAAAACCTTCAAGGATTGGCGTCTGCATAAGGGGATTGACCTTGCCGCAAGTAAGGGCGACAGCGTACAGTCAATCGACGATGGCACTGTTTTCGAAATAAAAAAGGACAGTACGCTCGGTACTGTTATCTCGGTTGAGCACAATTCCGGTTTTGTCGCGTATTACTGCGGCGTCAAAGCCGGCGATAATGTCAAGGAAGGCACGCATTTGTCGGCCGGCGATGTTTTAGGCACAGTCGACCAAATACCGGGTGAAAGCAAAGACGAAGCGCATCTCCATCTTGAGATTAAAATGGATGGAAAAAATGTAAACCCGTCTGAAATCCTGAATAAGAAGGCCGATGCCTGAATAGATTGAATATGGAAGCCCTGCCCCCGCCAGCGTTACAGGGGCACAGAAAAGGGAGAAGAAGGAACACGGCGTTCGTGTCCGTTCTTCTCCCTTGTTTATTTGAGGTTAGGGTATTAATAATTCGCTTCGCGGATTTTTACATAACCGGCGATAAGCTCCACCGCCTGCTCTAACGTCAGCTTGCCGCTATTGACGCATAAATCGTAGTTTTCCGGCGCGCTCCACTTGCGGTTGGAATAGAAATTATAGTAGTTCGCCCTCGTCTTATCCGTTTTACGGACAGCCGATTCCGCTTTATCCTCCGGAACACCGCGTACCTTGATAGCGCGCTGGATACGGTAATCAATGTCCGCGTGGATAAACAGGCTGATGCAGTTTTTGCGGTCCTTCAATACATAATCGGCACAGCGCCCTACAATCACACATGGCTCCTCTGCCAGCTGTTTAATGATTTTATGCTGGAGGAGATAGAGCTGGTCGTTGACCGGGAGGTCGCGAATCGGCGCGTATCCTGAGCCGAGATTATAGATGCCCATTGAAAGGCTGTAAAGCAGGCTGTTCGTAGCGCGCTCATCAACGTTTTCAAATATTTCAGGATTTACGCCGCTTTCTTTGGCCGCCAGCGAAATCAATTCCTTATCATAAAATTTTATTCCAAGCTTTTCAGCAGCCGCCTTGCCTATCTCCCGGCCGCCGCTTCCGAACTGTCTTCCTATCGTAATGACCGATTTACAACTCATCAAAAAACCTCCGTCGTTATATTTGGATTACTTTGTACATATTATAGCATTTTTTGCTTAAAAAACTATATGAAAAACTGCATAAATTTTATTTGTTTATTTTAGTGAATTAAATCAGCGTAAAGCAGCACATTTTGTTAAACGCCTGCGGGGTACCCGCATAATATATTGATACTGTTATTGCTGTTTGATAAAGTTTCACTACACTAAAAAAAATTTAAAAATTATCTTGACTTTTGTCGAACCCTTTCGTATAATAGAACAGCTGTCCGAGAGGGGAGACAAGGGTAAAGCAAAGGAAAGATAAAAAAGCCCTTGACAAAAAGGAGTGTATGTAGTAAGATAATATACACGCCGCTCGGAGAAGGACGTGCTTTTTTTACCTGTGGAAGCAGGCGGAAAAAGACGGATTTTGCAGGGCAGTAACAGGACCTTGAAAATTAAACAACGCAATCATAGTAAAGAAACCCGTAATACTTTGAGTGGGGAAGCGAAAGCAGTACTCACAAAAAGAAGAGAGGCGAAACTCTAAAAAAGACGCGGTGAAGAAAACACGGAAAAATTGAACGATACGTCAAGTGTCGAAATGAGCATCAAAGCTCTGGAATCGGTAGTAACCCGAAAGGGTTAATATACAAATTTTAGAGAGTTTGATCCTGGCTCAGGACGAACGCTGGCGGCGTGCCTAACACATGCAAGTCGAACGGAGTTATTTAAATAGAACCCTTCGGGGTGACGTTTTAATAACTTAGTGGCGGACGGGTGAGTAACGCGTGAGTAACCTGCCTTTCAGAGGGGGATAACGTCCTGAAAAGGACGCTAATACCGCATGATATATTTGTGCCGCATGGTATGGATATCAAAGGAGCAATCCGCTGGAAGATGGACTCGCGTCCGATTAGCTAGTTGGAGGGGTAACGGCCCACCAAGGCGACGATCGGTAGCCGGACTGAGAGGTTGAACGGCCACATTGGGACTGAGACACGGCCCAGACTCCTACGGGAGGCAGCAGTGGGGGATATTGCGCAATGGGGGAAACCCTGACGCAGCAACGCCGCGTGAAGGAAGAAGGTTTTCGGATTGTAAACTTCTTTTCTAAGGGACGAAGAAGTGACGGTACCTTAGGAATAAGCTCCGGCTAACTACGTGCCAGCAGCCGCGGTAATACGTAGGGAGCAAGCGTTGTCCGGATTTACTGGGTGTAAAGGGTGCGTAGGCGGCAATGCAAGTCAGATGTGAAATGCACGGGCTCAACCCGTGAGCTGCATTTGAAACTGTGTTGCTTGAGTGAGGTAGAGGCAGGCGGAATTCCCGGTGTAGCGGTGAAATGCGTAGAGATCGGGAGGAACACCAGTGGCGAAGGCGGCCTGCTGGGCCTTAACTGACGCTGATGCACGAAAGCGTGGGTAGCAAACAGGATTAGATACCCTGGTAGTCCACGCTGTAAACGATGATTACTAGGTGTGGGGGGACTGACCCCTTCCGTGCCGCAGTTAACACAATAAGTAATCCACCTGGGGAGTACGACCGCAAGGTTGAAACTCAAAGGAATTGACGGGGGCC